>JAABUM010004425.1_pt1 | contig 15877 bp, 14 predicted proteins | sample 5559161 | NCBI WGS metagenome assembly JAABUM01 (sample SAMN10711868, study PRJNA513369) | rock metagenome | isolation source: Antarctica rocks | place: Antarctica: Victoria Land, Siegfried Peak nord
GTCGGCGGGACGAGCGGGAACCCGGCCTGCGCCCACGCCGCGCGCCCACCGGCCACATAGGCGACGTCGGTGAACCCCATCTCCCGGAGGGTCTGTGCCCCGATCGCGGACACGGGACCGTTGCCGCCGATGGTGATGATCGGGCGGTCGCGGTCCTGGAGTCGCGCGTCGCGCAGGTGCTCGGGCACCTCGTGGTCGGCGCGCAGCGCCAACATCCCCACCGCGATCGGCACCGCGCCCTCCGGCTGGCCCAGCGCCTTGCGATCCGCTAGGTCGAGCACGTCGACGAGGAGGACATGGGGATCCGTCGCCAGTCGCGCCCGCGCCTCCTCGGGGGTGATCCCCGTCGTCGTCTGCATCGCCGCGCCAGCTATCTGCCGGAACGTTTTCGCCATCGTCTCTCCTCCTCTGAAACCCACGCCCGGATCCCCCCAGCCGCCCAGGCGGATTCCTCCGCTCAGCCCCGTTGGTCGCCCCGACATAGTCGCGTGCCCAGCCAGCCCAGGCGGCGCGGTTGCGCGGGACATGCTCGGCGTGGCTCGTCACCGCCTCACTCATGGCCCCATCCTAAACTAAAGCCCAGGTGAGACCTACATACCTGTCGCAGGAGACCATGTAGGTCTCATCGGCGATTCGGTTTAGGCAAGGGGCCTGCCCCCGTCAAGATCGACGGTCGAGCCGTGCAAGCAAGGAAAAGAGTTTGCCACACGATGCCCACAAACCGGGCGTATGAGCAATCGGGGCCGCGCATCGACGATGAGCACACGGGACTGCGTCGCCCTGAGCCTGAGTCCCATCTATGGGGCGAAAATGGCGCCAGTCCCATAAAGAGCCGAACGCCTCAGCAGTCTCAGGCTGACGGACGCCCCCTCAGGGCGTTAGCCGGGCATGTTTGCAATCATGCGCTGATTGGCGGGCGCTGAAGCAACGCCAGCAAGCCATCGGCCAAGGTGCCCTGCCAGCAGAGATACTCGTGGCCGCCGGCGTATTCGGCGTAGTGCAGGTCATAGTCGCGAGCGCGCAGGACGTCGCGCAGGTGCCGGTTCGCCACCACCTGGTTCGGCCCGGCGTCGCGCGGCCCGAGTTCCAGCGCGCCGACGTCGAGGTAGAACCGGAGCGACCCGGTCGGCCGCGCCGCGTACTGCCGCGCGAGCCACTCGTGCTCGGGATCGCCCGGCGGCGCCCAGCGGAACGACCCGGACTGCGACAGGACGTTGCCGAACAGGTCCGGACGGCGAAGGCCGACGAACGCCGCGGCCAGGCCGCCGTAGCTCGCGCCCGCCGCGATCGTCTTCGTCGGATCGGTGGTGAGATGATAGCGCCGGTGCGCCCAGGGGAGCAGCTCGTCGGCGAGGGACGCGACGAAGGGCTCGTGACACGGCAGCTCGCGGGTGCGCGCCGCCTGATCGGGGTTGTCCGGCAGCAGCGCGACCAGGGGCGGGATGCGCCCGGCGGCGATGAGGTTGTCCAGGATCGTCGGCGTCGGCACGAGCTGCGTGTAGGACCAGCCGTCGAAGAGGACCAGCAGGCCGTAGGGCGCGCCCGTCGCGGCATAGCCGGGCGGGGTATAGACCCAGAGGCGCCGCTCGTTTCCCAGGATCCGGCTCCGGAAGCGGTGCAGGGTGACCGCCCCGGCGGGCACCCCCGGACGGGCATCGATCCACGGCTGGGGCGGGGCACCGGGGAGCGCGAGCACGGAGGCCTGGAACCCCGGCTGCTCCGGCCGTTCCTCGTCGTCGGGGACGACGAAGCGGCGCGGGTTGAGCGGGTCCGGGCACCACATCGCGGTGCGGGCCCGCCAGCCCGCAGGACTTGTGACTTCGCGCAACGAGGTCAGCGGGTCGTCCGGCGACAGGCGGTACGCGCCGCGAAAGTCCCGCCGGACGCGACAGGTGGTGTACCAGACATCGGTGTCGCCGAGGCGCGCCATACGGTGCTCGGCGATCTCGGTGCCCAGGACTTGGCTCAGGGGGAAGACGGCCGCCCTCGCGAGCGGCGTGGTCGCCCGCCAGAGGAAGGTCACGAGCGCCTGATCGGGGTCGTCGGGTATGGGCTCGATCAGCGGCGTGCCATCTCGAGCGACCGCGCGCCAGAACGCGTCGAGCGACGTACCGTCCCCCGATGCGAGGGCGCGCTCCAGGGCGACGAGCCGCGGACTCTCGCAGGGTGGTGATGCGTCCATGCCCTGCCCTCCCTGCATTCCGTCGCTGGCCGACCGCACGATGCGCACGGGTGCACTCTACCACCGCCGCGCCGCCGTCCGATCCATCGGTGCCTCTGATCCGGCACCGTATCACCCCTACCCTGCTCCTGAAGCTGGGGAGTCCTCGCAGTATGGGCTTGCAGGTGACCTTGCGCAACCGAAGCCCGGGACCACGCGACCGCCTGCGATTCGGATACGTCACGCGCACAAGTATCCGCGCGTTCACAGAACCGAGCGACAGGTAAAGTGGTGTAGCCACCATGGTGTCCGAGTCGCACGAGGGCCGACTGACCGTGTCAGCCGGTTGCACCGCAACGTCGCAAAGTGCCGCAGTTCCATCCCATGCTGAAAGGGACAGTCAGGCGTCCGGATGGGGTGTGCGACACGGGGCGGGGGTAGGGCGATGCGGGCGGGACGGTAGTCGCGCGGCTGACGCTGGTCCCGACGGCGATTCCGCGCGGCACGATCACCTATCCGACGAGCGGGCCGTGGCCGACCTCGGCCCCCGCGCCGGGCGTCCCGGCGATCCGGCCGAGCCGCGTGAGCACCGGACCGGACGATCCGGCGTTCACGGCGCAGGACGCGCGCGAATATGCGCTGGAGCATGGCGGCGCGTACATCGTCGGCCCGTGGGCGGTGACGAGCGTTCGCTCCTTCCGCGGGGCCGCGCTCGGCTACGGGGAGTATCCGCTCGTCTGCCTGGTTAACCTGGGCGGCGAGGCGTATCTGCCCCTCCCGCCGGGGGGCGACCTGCCACCGCGTCCGCGCACGCCCGTCGCCGGATCGTTCCTCCTGTTCGACGCGCACACCGGCGATCTCGTCTCGGCTGGGGTCCCCGCCTGGGGGACGCCGACGCGCTGACCAACCGGCACCGGGGTAGGGATGGCCAGCGCAACAGTGCGCCCCAGTCGCACCAACATTGCCTGGTGATCCTCAGTCGCATCATGGGGGTCTTTGAGCCCCAGTCGCATAGGCTGGCGAAAGGCTCAACGAATCCGGGGCAATTTCGGGCCGCAGTGGCACGACGATGTGACGACCACAACCCCTGGCGGGCGTCAGTCGACGGGCGTTGCCCGCGCCCCGTGCTCCTGAACGAGCGCGCCAGCGCGCGCGCGGTGCGGCGATGCCGACCATGCCCCGTCCGCACCCGCACCAGACGGCACGTCGTCGACCGCCGACGGCGCGGGCACCACCACCAGCAAACGGTAGAGGCCGCGGGCGTGCCGCTCGTGCCGGGCGACCCGCCAGCCGGCGCGCACCAGCAGCGCGGGCGTGTCGCGGTCGAGGTGGCAGCCGCCGCTCAGCCGCAGCCAGAGGGGGGCGCACGCGTCGATCGCGGCGTCGAGGCGCGGCCGACCGGTCCGGGTGTGCTCCAGCAGGAGGAGCCGCCCGCCGGGGCGCAGCACGCGCCGGAGCTCGGCGAGGGCCGGCAGGAGCAGCGGCGCGGGGATCGAGCAGAACACGAGCGGCGAGACGACCGCGTCGAAGGCGGCGTCGGGGAACGGCAGCGCCGCGGCGGACGCTCGCGCCAGGCGGTAGCCGCGCGCCCGGGCGCGCGGCACGGCGGCGCGCAGCAACGCGGCGGCGGGCTCGATGCCCGTGACGCGCGCGCGCGGCCCGTAATGGCGCAGGTTGAGGCCGGTGCCGACCCCGATCTCCAGGATGTCCCCGGCCAGGCCGCCCACGAGCCGCCGCCGCAGTCGGCCCACCCCCGCCAGGCCGAAGGCGCCGACGAAGGCGTCGTAGACCGTCGCCGCCTGCAAGACCCCGCGCATCGCCCCATCCTCGCCGCCGTCACGCCCCTCGGCACGTCCCGCACGACGCACATCTGGTGCCAGGCCGGACGCCGGTGCGGTTGTCGGTGGGGCCTTCGCCGACGTCGGGGACGGCGGCGCGGGCTCCGGCCCGTTTCGCGGGACCCGGGTCCGACGAGCGCAATGCCCCGGAAGCGGCCGCTAGGCCGTCGCCGGGGCATTGTCGATCCCGAGCGCCGCGACGGTGCCACAGGGCTGCGCCGCCGTCCCCGCCCCGGGACGGCGATGGCACCGGTCCCATGGGGCAACGAACGCCCCGGCAACAACGGCCCCGGCTCAGTCGCCGCCGCCGGAGTCGCCGCCACCGCTGTCGCCGCCGCCGAAGGTCCCCACATCGCCGCCGCTGTCACCACCGAAGCCCCCGACATCCTGGCCGGAGTCGGACGGCACCCCCGCATCGTTGCCGTACCCCCCGGGCTGGCCCTGCCCCGCGGTGCCGAAACTGCTGCCGTTGCCGCCGTTGCCGCCGTCGTAGTCGCCGCCGAGGTTCCCCTGCCGACCGCCGTTGTTGCGCTGGTCGAGCTCGTGGGCGATCAGGCCGCCGGCCACCAGGCCGCCCAGCCCGCCCACCGCCGCGCCGGTCCCGAAGCCGGGGCCGCCGCCGCCCGTGTTGGGGCCATACCCGCCGCCGTAGTTACCACCATAGCCCCCGCCCCCGCCGTAGCCGGGGCCGCCATAGCTGGGACCGCCCGCCGGGTACGAGCCGCCGCCCGCCCCGCCCATGGAGCCGCCCGACCCGCCGCCGCGCCGACGACGGGCGATGAAGAAGACCGCCAGCCCGATGAGCGCGAGCGGCAGCAGGCAGAAGAGGAGCCCCAGCGGGGGACCGCCGCCCCGCGCCGGGACGGGTGCCGGGGTCGTGCGCGCCGGGGCTGCGGCCCCCGGCTGCCCCCCGTTCGTCGTCGCCGCGCCCGCGCGCAGGTCGCGGTCGAGCGCGTCCAGGCCCGTCTGCAGGCCGCCGTCGAAGTCCTTGGCGTTGAACCGGGCCAGCATGGCGTTGCGGATCGTCGTCTCCTCGGCGACCGGGACGAGCTGGCGCGTGTCCTGGCCGACCTTGAGCACCAGCTTCCCGGCGTCCTTGACCACATAGATCAGCACGCCGTTCAGTTGGAGTTCCTGGAACACCTTGTCGGCCGCCGCGCTCGCCTGCGCATCGTCCTTGCTGCCGATGGTGGCCACCGTCCGCAGCGCGATCGTCTTCCCGGTCGCCTGCTGCACCTGCTGGCTGCGCTGGGTCGCCGTGGCCACCGCGGCGGGCGAGAAGAATTTGGCGTCGTCCTGGATCACCCCGGCCGCCCCGCCCGGCGCGGGGAGGGCGAGGAACGCCAGGAGGGCGAGCACCGCCGCGAGGGCGACGGCGTGCGGCGTGCGGCGTGCGATGCGTCCGGTGGTCTCCATGCGTCTCCCGCTCCTTCATATCCGCGCTGTCCGTGGCGCGGGCCGCACAGTCGCACCCAGGCCCGCTCGCATCTACGTCGTGGCGCGCCGCTGGTTACAACCGCGAGTTGCGCACCAGGGCGTGCCCTGCTTCGCCGCTGGCCCGTTCGGCCCGCATCGCGGCGACTCGCCGTCGCCGCACCGGCCATACTCGTGCGGCCGCCGCCCGGCCCTGTTGTGCCTCAGGCAACGCACGCACCATGCCCGTGACCATGAGCGGACCGCGCTATCATACCGGTACGTCGACCGCACGAACAGACCGACGTCGCATCGCGCGATCCCAGAGATAGTGGGCAAGTCCCCCCAGTTCCTCTATCCCCGTGCTACCGGCGACCAGTCCCAGAGATGCGACCGGTCGCGAGCGAACAAGCTACTTTCAGAGGAAGTTTTCCCCCACCCTGTCCACACGACGCCGACCAACCGCGCGTATGGCAATCGGGGGCTGCGCATAGCCGATGGGCGGACGTGCCCGCCGCTCCTTGAGCTTGAGTCCCACCGATTCGTGCGCCTCGGTCCCGTGAACGCTGAGCCCGAGTCCCACGAAAGCAATGCCCCGGAGTCGACCGCAAGGCCGATTCCGGGGCATTGCTGAGCCTGAGTCCCACATAGACGTTGCCGGGGTGAGCCTCAGTCCCATAGGCTGACGAACGTCTCACGGGGAAATCGTGAGCCTCAGTCGCGCTAGATTTGAGCCCTAGTACACGGTCGCGGAAGTCTGTGCCGGGTTCGGTCGGGTGCTCATGCGGTTGGCGTATGCCTGTGCCAATCTATCCCGCAGAAACGAACCCGGCACGTATTTCCGCGAGGCTGTACTAGCGACCGTCGTCGGTGAAAGCGACCACCACAAGCCGTCGCGCTACTGCCGCGTGATGGCGACCAGCCCGGCGATCCCGACCGCGTAGAGGATGAGGACGGCGAGGGAGTCGAGGCCCATGCGCCCGACCTGGCGGCGCGGGCGGAAGATCAGCCCGACGAGGTAGACGACCGTGAGGAGGATGCCCAGGCCCGCCAGGTAGACGTCGGTATCCTGCGCCTGCGGCAACACCGACCGACCGGAGACGAGGCTGGCCACCAGGAAGAGGACCGGGAGGAACGCGTTGCCGCCGAAGATGTCGCCGAAGGCGAGCTGGTAGTCCCCCAGCTTGACCGCGGCGAGGCCGGTGGAGAGCTCGGGCAGGGCGGTCGCGGCGGCCAGCACGGTCGAGCCGAAGAGGACGCCGCTCATGCCGATGTGCCCGGCGATCCCGGTGCCGGCCTCCTCCAGCACCACCCCGCCGACGAGGGTGACGAGCGCCCCGACGGCGAAGACCAGCACCGTCCGCCCGGTGCTCGCCCCGCGTTCCCGGGCCGCCTGCTCCTTCTTGCGTTCGGCGACGCCGCGCGGCTCCCGCTGCCCGTCGGGCGCGTCCCCGTGCGCATCGTGCCAGGGCAGCCCGCGCCGCGCCCGCCCGAGGAGCCAGAGGCCGCCCCCCCAGAGGAGCGCGATCAGGACGTCCCCGGGCGCGAGGCGGGCGACGATCAGCCCCGCGGGCAGCCGACTCCCCATGATCGCCACGATCAGCACCGCGATCACCAGCGCCGCCTCGAGGACCAGGGTCAGGCTCGCCGCCCGGTAGGTGAGCGGATCCTCGGGCCCCGCGCCCCAGATGTCGAGCGCGACCAGCACGACCGTCTGGATCGCGACCCCCCCGAGGATGTTGCCGATCGCGAGGCCGAGGTTATCGGTCAGGGCGGCGCTGACGGTGATGGCGAGCTCCGGCAGGTTGGTGGCGAAGGCCAGGAGGATCAGCCCGCCGAGCGCCTCCCCGAAGCCGAGGCGCGTCGCCAGGATGTCGACGGCGTTGGAGAGGGCGACCCCCGCGACCCAGACGGCGGCGGCGGCACCGGCGAAGAGCAGCACCAGGAGCGGCAGCGACAGCCCCGCGAACATCCATCCCTCTAAGAGGGTGTTAGGCACCTTGAACGGACGCTTGTACGGGGTGCATGCACGCTAACGGCGAGGCTGACGAAAGAGGCGGGGCGAATCATCTGTGATTGCGGCACGGCACGGTGACAGGCCCGTTGAAGGCGCGTGATTGCGTCAGCGGTTCGTTACCAACCACCTGATAGTGCTATAGATTACACAACTAGCAGTTATAAGTTCCTAACACCCTCTAGCGCTGCAGCAGCGCGATTTGGAGATCCTTCTCTTCGATCTCCCCGTGCGCACCGCTGAGGAGATCGACGAGGAAACCTACCAGGTGCATGAGCACCCACCACACCATACCCCACCCTCCCACTCGGTCGTCAATCACCTCCCGCGGGGCCGATCATACCGGATGCGGCGGGGTTGTCAGGCGCATTGTGTGGCTATTACGCGAGGTCGGACGCGACAGATGTCATCTCCGCACGCTTACGACGACATGGTACGCCCTTCGCGATACATGGTAGGTCATCGGAGGCAACACCCGGCACTACGTGGAACGAGAGAGTGTCAAGATGCCGTCACCAAGAAATCGGGCGACCTGATGAACAACCCGACGTTGTCAAAGAATTGACAACTGCTGGTATCGATCATACACTGCGAGTCATGGTCGGGACAATGTACTAGGGATTGTTCTTCGGGGATATGGACGATGACCGGATCATGGGTGTGGAGAGGTGAACGATGAGCGAACAACGAGCGCGCGAATTCCTTGCGGAAGCGATCGAGCGGCGCTATTCGCGGCGCGAGATCTTACAACGTGCCGCCGCCCTGGGCCTCGCGGGTCCGATGATCGGCGTGATCCTGGCGGCGTGTGGCAACACCGCCAGGTTGGACGCGGGCAGCAGCACCGCCCCATCCAGTGCCCCATCCTCCGCCGCGTCCGCCGCCCCGACCGCCGCTACGGCGCGCGGCACCGCCTCCGCGACGAGTGGCGCTGGCGCGGTGACCTTGCCGACGGGCGACGCACTGAACCCGCTGAAGGTGCAGGCGGACCAGGCCCTCGACGTGGTGATCTTCAAGGGCGGCTACGGCGATGATTACGCCGTCAACGCCGAGAAGACCTACAGCATGGCGTTCCCCAAGGCGAAGGTCAGCCACCAGGGGATCCAGCGCCTCGGCGAGCAGTTGCAGCCGCGCTTTGTCGGCGGCAACCCGCCCGACATCATCGACAATTCCGGCGCGGGCAATCTCGATCAGGCGAGCCTGGTGGCCGACGGCCAGCTCGCCGACCTCGCCGACCTGCTGGATGCGCCGGCGTTCGACACGCCGGGCAAGAAATTTAGGGACACGCTCATCCCAAACTCGCAGGACACCGGCCAGTACGGCGGCAAGCAATTCTCGCTCGAGTATGCCTATACCGTCTACGGCATCTGGTACAGCTCGTCCGCCTTCAAGCAGAAGGGCCTGGAGTACCCGAAGACGTGGGACAAGATGCTGGCGCTCTGCGCGGACATCAAGAAGGCCGGGCAGCAGTCGCCATGGATCTACCAGGGCAAGTACCCCTACTACATGCGTGCCATCATCGAGCAACTCGCGTACAAGGCGGGCGGGCTCGACGTGATCAAGAAGATCGACAACCTGGAGGCGAACGCCTGGAAGCAACCGGAGGTGCAGGGGGCGGTCGAGGCGGTCTACGCCCTCGCCGACAAGGGCTACCTCTACCCCGGCACCGAGGGGCTGACGCACACCGAGTCGCAGGCGGAGTGGCTGCAGGGCAAGGCGCTGTTCATCCCCTGCGGCAACTGGCTCGAGAACGAGGAGAAAGGGCTGATCCCCAACGGCTTCGACATGGTCGTCGCCCCCACCCCGTCGCTGAGCGCGGGCGACAAGGTGCCGTTCGAGGGGATCAACGCCTACGCCGGCGAGAACTTCATCGTGCCGATGAAGGCGAAGAATGTCGCGGGCGGCAAGGAGTTGCTGCGGATCCTCTTCTCCAAGCAGGGCGCGCGCTTCTTCTCGGAGAACACGAAGGCGCTGACCGTGGTCCTCGGCAGCACCGACGGCCTCAGCCTCGGCCCCGCGTTCGACTCGGTCCTCACCGCGGTCAAGGCGGCCGGGCAGAATACGTTCGTCTCGCGCTACGGCGACTGGTACAAGCAGCTGGCCGACGAGGGCGACAACCAGACCGGCGCGCTGCTGACCAAGAAGCTGACCCCCGCCGAGTTCATGGATAAGATGCAGGCGAAGGCCGACGCGATCGCGAAGGACAGCTCGATCAAGAAATACACGCGGTAGCCGGGCGGGGAACTGTCCCATCGGCCCGATAGCTGGCGGGCACCGGCCCCGATCGGTGCCCGCCAGCCGTCACACCCGCGAGGAGCGCACCCATGCAGCACCAGAAGTATCGCCTGATCGTCCCCTTCCTCGCCCCGGCGGTCCTCCTCTATGCGGTGTTCGTCCTCTGGCCGTACGCCCAGTCCTTCTACGTGGCCCTGACCGAGTGGCGCGGAGTGTCGCAGAACAAGAAGTTCGTCGGCCTGCAGAATTTCGAGCGCTTGCTCCGCGACGAACTCTTCTGGAATGCCCTGAAGCACAACGCGCTGATGCTGGTCGTCCTGCCGCTTGCCATCATCGCCCTGGCGCTCTTCTTCGCCGCGCTCTTCACGCAGGGCGGGCGCGCTGTCCCCGGGGCCGGTTTCTACCGCGTCGTCTTCTTTTTCCCGCAGGTGATGTCCGTCACGATCCTCGGCATCCTTTTCAGCTTCGTCTACCACCCGAACCTCGGCCTCTTGAACGGGGCCCTGCGCGGCGTCGGACTCGGCCAGTTACAGCGGGTCTGGCTCGGCGACACCGCGACGGCGCTCTGGGCGGTCGCGGCGGTGATCGTCTGGCAGGCGGTCGGCTTCTACATGGTCCTCTTCATGGCCGGGATGCAGTCGATCCCGGTGACCTACTACGAGGCGGCGACGATCGACGGGGCCTCGCCGTTGACGCTCTTCTGGCGGATCACGGTCCCGCTCCTCTGGGATAACCTGCAGGTGGCGTTCATCTACATCGGGATCGCCGCGCTCGATCTCTTCACGGTCGTCCAGGTGATGACCGGGGGCGGCCCGAATCGCTCGACCGACGTAGTCGCCCGCTACATGTACGCGACCGCGTTCCAGTTCGGCCAGTTCGGCTACGCCACCGCAATCGGGGTGGCGCTCCTCTTCCTGACCTTGACCCTCTCGGTCCTGACCCTCCAGGTGACGCGCCGCGAGCGGATCGAGCTATCGTAACGGGTTGTGCCCGGGGGCGACGCGAACAGTGACACGGAGGAACTGACTATGGGCGTCGATCGTGTTCCGCGGCTGTCGCGGGCGTCCAGGCTCGCGGAGGTGCCCCCGGCGGCGGCCCGTCGGGCCGGTGGTCGCCGCCGCTTCGGGCGCGGGTGGCTCTTCACAGGCTTCTCGCAAGTCTTCCTGGTCTTCTGGGCGATCCTGGTCCTGTTCCCCATCCTCTGGATGGTGATGACCGCCTTCAAGACCGACCCGGAGATCTTCTTCAGTCCGTGGCAATTGCCCGCCGCCCCGCAGTGGGACAACTTCGTGCGCGCGTGGTCGCAGGCGAACATCGGCCGCTATTTCCTCAACAGCGTGATCGTCGTCGCCGGGTCCGTCGCCCTGACCCTGTTGCTGTCCTCGATGGCGGCCTACGTGTTAGCGCGCTACGAGTTCCCCGGCAACCGGATCATCTACTACGGCTTCCTGGTGGGACTGATGTTCCCGATCTTCCTGGCGCTGGTGCCGCTCTTCTTCGTCGTGAAGGACCTGAATCTCCTCGGGACGTACCAGGGACTGATCCTGGTCTACACGGCCTACTCGCTGCCGTTCTCGATCTTCTTCCTGACCAGCTTTTTCCGCTCACTGCCCAACGAGATTGCCGAGGCGGCGATCGTCGACGGGGCCTCGCCCTACACCGTTTTCTTCCGGGTGATGCTGCCGATGGCACGGTCGGGGATCGTCAGCATCGGGATCTTCAACGTCCTCGGTCAGTGGAACCAGTTCATCCTGCCCCTGGTCCTGAATCCGAGCGAGGACCACTACGTCCTGTCGCAGGGACTCGCCTTCCTGGCGATCAACCAGGGCTACCAGAACGACTGGAGCGCCCTCTTCGCCGGGTTGTCGATCGCCATGGTCCCGGTCCTGGTGGTCTACATCCTCTTCCAGCGGCGGCTGGAGCAAGGCCTGACGGCCGGCGCGATCAAGTGAGGGGCGGCGGTAGCCCTGCCGGCGCGGGGAATACGGAGGAAAAGTGAGCGGAGACGGTGGATCTGTGGGCGGTCGCCTGGCGGGGAAGTGGGCGCTGGTGACCGGGAGCACGCGCGGCCTGGGGCGCACGATCGCGGAGTGGCTGGCGCGCGAGGGTGCGGATATCGTCGTCTCGGGGCGGGACCCCGATGCTGTCGCGGCGTCGGTCGCGGCGATCGAGGCGCTGGGGGCGCGCGCCATCGGTATCCCCGCCGATCTCGCCCGCCCGGAGGAAGCCCACCGCCTCGCGCGGGAGGCCCTCGCGCGGATCCGGCGGCTCGACATCCTGATCAACAACGCCGGGATGAGTATCCGTGGCCCCTTCTGGGAGGTCACCGACGACGATTTCGCGTACCAGCTGAACGTCAACTATCGCGCGCCGTTCATCCTCAGCCAGCACCTCGCGCGGCACCTGCTGGAACGAGGCGAGCGCGGCGGGCGGATCGTCAACATTAGCACGATCGGTGCGCACAGCTGTCACCGTGACGCGGCGATCTACGACTCGGTCAAGGCCGGGGTGGAGGCGCTGACGCGCAACATGGCCTACGAGCTCGGCCCGCACGGGGTCAGCGTCAACTGCGTCATCCCAGGCGCGATCCCCGAACGACCCGGCGGCGAAGGGCGTGCCGAAGACTCCCCCGCCGCGCGCGTCATCCCGTTCGGGCGCGCCGGGCGCGCCGCGGATGTCGCCGCCGCCGCCCTCTTCTTCTGCCTGCCCGAGTCGGCGTTCACGACCGGCCAGTCACTCCTGGTCGACGGCGCACACCGCTCATACCTGCACGAGCAGTAGCCGGGCCGGGCCACTTATGGTGCGCGGATGGGCGATAGGCGGAAGGGGGAAGCGGATGGCGTTCAACGTGAAGAAGCGCGGCAAGCTGACCTATTACTACGAGGGCGAGCGCCCGACCCTCTCGGCGCTGGTGACGGAAGAGTTGCCGGATGGTGACCTCAAGATCGCGTTCGCGGGGCTGACCGGCGGCTATTCCGCGCAGACGGTGTTGGGCCTGCCGGAACCGGTGACGATGGACCCGCACCGCGAGATCCCGCTCGTCTTCGCCTGCTACGAGAAGTGGGTGCGCGATGCGGGGATCTGCGAGTCGTTGCGCGACGTGGACTTCATCGAGGTCCACGCGTTCGGTTGCCAGCCGAAGTCGCCGAATCCGCTCGTCGATCCGGCCGGGTACGCCGCCGAGCAGGCGCGGCTCCGCGCGGCGTACGCCGAGGCGTACCGCACCTACTTCGCGGAGCACCTGCCCGACAACGGCGTCCCGTGCCGCTTTACCGTTCACGTCGTCGATGTGCCGGACACGGCGGCCTCGTACGAGTTCTACGCGACGGCGCTGTGGCAAAGGGCGCTGAATAGTCGGTAGGGCGGCGGGCGGCGGGCGGCGGGCGGCAGCCTTGGGCGTTGCAAGGCTATGTGGCGTACCAATAAGCACCGTATGACTGTCGAACCCGCTGCCGACCGCCGACTGCCCACTCCTAAGGAGGGTCAAATGACCGACAACACCACCTACGATCTTGTGCTGCGCGGGGGGCACGTGCTCGACCCGGCGCATGGGATCGATGGTGTGATGGATGTGGCGCTGGCGGGGGGGCGGATCGCGGCGGTGGGCGCGGGGCTGGACGTGGGCGCGGCGCGGGTCATCGATGTGACCGGCCTCTACGTGACGCCGGGCATCATCGACATGCACGCGCACTGCTTCGAAGGGCATCGCCGCTCGCGCCTCTCGCTCAACCCGCACGTCAACACCTTCTCGTCCGGCGTCACCACCGTGGTCGATGCGGGCACGGCGGGCTGGGAAGATTTCCCCCAGTTCAAGGAAGAGGTGATCGACCGCGCGAAGATCCGCATCCTCTCCTACGTCAACATCGTCGGGAAGGGGATGGGCGGCGACTGGGAGCACGAGGCGGTCGAGATGGACCCGCAACGCGCGGCGGAGACGGCGCAGGCGTACCCCGACGTGGTCGTGGGGATCAAGACGGCGCACTACTGGGCGCTGCGCCCGTTCGATGCCGGGCATCTGCCGTGGACCGCCGTGGATCGCGCGCTGGCGGCGGGGGCGCTGTGCGGCAAACCGATCATGGTCGATTTCTGCCCCTGGCTGCCGGAACGTCCCTACGAGGGGTTGCTGGAACGGCTGCGCCCCGGCGACATCCACACGCACGTCTTCGCGCAGCAGTTCCCGATCCTCGATGCGGCGGGGCAGGTCAATGATTTCCTTTACCGGGCGCGCGAGCGCGGGGTCATCTTCGACCTCGGGCACGGCGCGGGGAGCTTCTGGTACCGCAACGCCGGACCGGCGATCGCGCAGGGCTTCGTCCCCGACTCGATCAGCACCGACCTGCACACCGCCAACGTGCATGGCGTGGTGATCGACATGGTCACGACGATGAACAAGGTGCTGAACCTGGGGGTGCCGCTGGCGGACGTGATCGCGCGCTCCACGGTCGCGCCCGCGCGCGAGATCGGCCACCCCGAACTCGGCCACCTGGGCGTTGGTGCGGACGGCGACGTGGCGGTCTTCGCGCTCGAAGAAGGGGCGTTCCCGTTCGTCGATTGCCTCCCCGCACGCCTCGTCGGCACGCGCCGCCTGCGCCCGACACTGACCGTGCGCGCGGGCAAGATCGTCTATAACCCGGACGGCCTCGGCCTGCCGGAATGGACCGAGAACCCGCACGAGGACTGGCTCGACCGCTACGGCGTGGCGACCGGCGTGCTGGCCTGAGTGCCTGTCCGGGCGTGTTGTGCCGGCTCGTTATATTAGGGCCGTCCCGAGGTGGCGGTGAGGCCGCTGTGCCGACAGCGGCGACGACCGCGACAAGTAGCTCGGCCCCGCCAGGCGCACCACTTCGCCAAGGCCCAATTGCGCCGGGCCAAGACCGACGCGCTCGACGCGCGGAATCTCGCCCGGTTCGCCGCCGCGCTCCGGCTCGCCCCTTGGACGCCGCCCCCGGCGGTGTACCACGAGGTCCGCCAGCGTCTCGTCGCCCGCGACGGGCTGCTGGCGATGCGCACCCAGGCGCGCAACCAGCGCCGCGCCCTGCTGCAGTGGCCGGTGGTCGTCGCGGTGGTGCGGCAGCATCGCGACGATCTGATCGCCGATCTCGACCGGGGGATCGCCAGCCTCGACGCGGAGATCGCCGCCGTGCTTAAAAGCACAGCGCGTGGGCGGAGTCGCTGGCGTGCCTGACCAGCGCGCCGGGCATCGGCCTCGTCACCGCCGCTTGGCTGCTGGTCGGCACGCTGAACTTCGCCTTGTGCGCTAGCCCGGATGCCCTCACCGCGTACGTCGGCCTGGCACCAGTGCCGCGCGAATCGGGCCACAGCCTCCGCGGTCGGCCGACGATCGGGCACGACGGCAACGGCCGATTGCGCACGGCGCTGTACATGGCCACGCTCAGCACCGCCCGCTACAATCCGGCGATCAAGTCGTTCTACGAGCGCCTGCGCGTGGCCGGCAAGCCCCTCAAGGTCGCCTGTTGTGCCGCCGCACGCAAGCTGCTCCATCAGGCCTGGGCGCCCGGGGCCAAACGGCAGCGCTTCGACCCGGACCATCAACAACAACAACATGCCCCCTCACCCCAGCTCGTCGCTTGACAATGCAATGCCGTATCTACTCCACCCATCCACGCGCGTTCGGCCTGGCAGGATGGTCACGCGACACGACGAGAGTCGTGGTGCAGGCCACCCACGCTTGGGAGAGGGACCACACGCCCTGTGCCCGCACCTTGCCGCTGCGCAGGCGGTGTTCTCGCCGGGATGGCTTGGGCCATCACTTCGTAGGGGGCGGGCGTGGTTGAAGTACGCGACATACGTGCGGAGCACGCATCGCCGGTGCGCCTCGCCCAGGATCAGGAGGTGGTCGAAACAGGCCCGCTGCCCGCTGCCCAGGAAGCGCCCGTATGTCGCCTTGGCGCGCGAATGGGCGCGTGTAGGACCCGAATCTTGCTCGCGGCGGCGAGGCGGTCGCATCCCTGCCCATACTTGCTATCGTTGTCGTGGATCAGGAACCGTGGGTCTCCCCGAACGGCGTGGCCTCGCGCAGCAGCTCCGTCACCCAAGCATCTGCGCGGTGCCGTGTGACGCCACCATGGACCTGTCCTGGCTCAATATTCATCCGGGACGGCGAGGACCTGCCTCCGGTACCTGCGCAGCCTGGTAAGCGGGTAGACTGCTGCGTGGCAGCTTGTCTCCATTGCCGCAGCGCGAGCGCGTCGTCAGGGA
>JAABUM010004427.1_pt1 | contig 15871 bp, 13 predicted proteins | sample 5559161 | NCBI WGS metagenome assembly JAABUM01 (sample SAMN10711868, study PRJNA513369) | rock metagenome | isolation source: Antarctica rocks | place: Antarctica: Victoria Land, Siegfried Peak nord
AAACGCTTGCCCCGCTTGCCTTCCGAGGTCGGCATCAACGGCGAAATCCGGCTCCACTGGGCATCGGTCAGGACCTGCATACGCGACATGCCGCCCACAATTCCCCAGAGCCCGCCTCAACTACTGGCGACACGCCCTAGCCCTCTGCTGCTTCGTGAGGTCCTCCTACACCCGGTCGCTGTCGAACGACGGAGACCGGAGCGTCCACCGCGACGTTCGCGTGACCCTCATGCGGGCGAATCCTGTAGGTGGCAGTAGTCGGCGTATAACGAAGGGCTCCTCGGGTTGCCCGATCCTCGGCACCCTCGTGCCGGTATCCGCCTGACCTCCGCCTCCTGCTCAACGCTATGGGCGCATCGATGTCGCGCCCGCGCTATGCGGCCACTGGACGGAATGGCCTAGGCCGGCGCGGTGTGACTCGCGTAGCACGTGCAGCCCGCAGACGAGGTCCTGCAATGCCAGGCCGTGCGAGTCGAACACCGTGATGTCGTGGGCGTCATGGCGGCCGCTGGCCCGGCCGACCAGCACCTCCCCGAGCTCCACCGCCTCCTCTACCGGGAAGTTGTTCGCCAGAAGGTCGCCGCCCTCCAGGCTGGCGACGGCGCGCGAGTCGACGATGACGGTCGCGGCGCGCTGCAACGTGGTGCGGTCGAGCTCTCGGCTGCTGGCTTGGTTGCTCCCGATGGCATTGACGTGCGTGCCCGACCGTAGCCAGGAGCCCTCGAACACCGGCTCGGTGGATCCGGTGGCAGTAATCACGACGTCCGCCGTACGGATCGCGGCCTGCGGCTGCGCGGCGACGACCTGCAGCTCAGGGAACTGGGTGGCTAGGGTCGCAACGAACTCGTCCCGGCGTCGCGCGGTCCGCCCCACGACCTCAATCTTACGTAGGTGCGGCAGCACCTCGACGACAGCACGCACCTGTCCTCGAGCCTGGTAGCCGGTGCCGAACACGGCCAGCACACTGCTGTCCGGCCGCGCCGCCGTCCTGGTCGCCAGCGCCGTGGCGGCCGCAGTGCGGCGCTGGCCCAGCAGGTCGCCCTGGACGAGCCCCAGGCACTCTCCGGTGCTGTGCCGGAAGAACGTCAGCAAGATGACGGCCGCCTGACTGACGTCCGAGCGCACCACAGGGTAGGACTTCACCACCACAGCGTCGAGCGTCGGGGCCAGAGCCCACATGACGTTTACGGTGGTGCCGTCGGCCGACGTGCGGCGTCGCGGTTCGTTGACCGCCTTCCCGTCGGCCAGTAGGCGGAAGGCCAGCTCGACGCAGTCCAGCGCCTCGCGCGTCCCCAGCAGCCGGTCCACCGACTCCTCGTCAAGCAGGACTGTCATGTCGTCTCCTCGTTGTCGCGGGCATCATGGCGGCCATGCCCCATTGGCTCCCGATATCGGCCCATGCCTCGCGTCCCTCGCTCGATCCCGGCCAGCAGCAACCCACCAGCGGCGCACACGACGGTGAACATCACTATGCCCCGGCTGGTCGCCACCGAGGCCAGCGCCTGGCTACCGGCCGCGCCACCGACGAACAGCGCCGTCACGAAGAGCGCCAGGACGGCTGGCGTGCGGTCGGGCCAGGATGCTGTCGCCGCCGCCTGTAGGACCGGGTGCAGCGCCGACCACGCCGCCCCCAGCAGCAACGCCAGGATCGAGAGCGCAAGCAGCGGCGGGAAGGCCCAGCCGGCCAGCGGCAGGCCTGCCAGCAGCACGGCCGCCAGCCGCGCCCGGCTCGCCAGGGTGAACGGCAGCAGCCAGCGGCTTAGTAGCTGGCCGGTCAACGCCATGGTGAGCCCGAACACGAGAAGCGTCAGGGCCGCGACTCGGCGGTCCAGCCCGGCGCGGTCAGCCACAGTTGGCAGCACCATCACCGCGCCGACGACCAACGCGCCTTCGACCAGGACCAGGACCAGGGTGCGCGCCACCCGGTATGCGGCCGGAGCGGACCAGGCCCGCGACGGCGAGGCCTCGCCCTGGCTGACCGGCGCAGGCTTCGGCGGCTGCTCGCGCAGGACGTTCAGGCCGAGAGCGCAGGCCAGCAAGGCCGCTGCGGTGATGGCGTAGGCCAGCCACCACGCGTCGGCCGAGGTCGCGACGACCGCGAGCGCCACCGCGACAGCGATGCCCAGCCCGTTGGCCGACACGATGGCCGCGAGGCCGTTTGGCCGCGCCGTCGCGGGGACCCGCGTCCCGACGTACAACAGCGCGGCCGGGACGGCCGCGCCGAGCAGTGCCCCGCCGATGACCCGCGCCGCGATCAGCCACCCCAAACTCGGGGCCGCCGCAGCGGCAGCGGCACTCAGCGCCGCGCCGGTCAGCGCGACGCGCATGGTCAGCAGCGGCCCGCAGCGGGCGAGCAGCGCCCCCCACGGCAGCTGGGAGAGCCCGTAGCCGAGCAGATGCCCGGAAGCGACCACCGCCACGGCGGTCAGCGGTGCGTGGAACCGGCTGGTCAGGGCGACCAGCAGAGGTGCGCTGACGTAGCGGTCGACGTTTGAGACCAGCCCGACGCACTGCAGCCGGACCAGCCTCCGTCGCTGCAGCGCCTCAGACTCTTGCGCCGGCATCCACGGCTCGGTACGCCTCGGCCAGGACATCGACCGCCACCGCGATCTGGTCCGGTTCGGCGTGCTCGATCGGCGAGTGGCTGATTCCGTCGCGGCACGGTACGAACAGCATCCCGGTGGGGACGTGTTTGGCGAGGTGGGCCGCGTCGTGGCTGGCCCCACTCGGTTGGGTGATGAACGGCGTGTCCAGCCGGGCCGCGGCCGAGGCCAGCAGCGTCTGCACCGTGCCGTGCAGGACGACCGGAGACTGGTCGGAGAGCTCGCGGGCCGACAGCGTGATCTCCCGGCCACCACAGATGCGCACCGCGTCGTCGAGGATCGCCTCGGCCAGCTCTCGCTGGCGCTCGGAGTCGATGTCCCGCACGTCCAGCGCCAGCACCACCTGGCCCGGCACCGTGGTCATCGAGTTCGGGGTGACGTCAAGTCGGCCGACGGTCGCCACCGTCGTGGCGTGTTCGCGAGCCCGTCGTTCCGCCGCGAGCACTAGCTCGGCCGAGGCGGCCAGCGCGTCCTGGCGCAGCCACATCGGTGTGGCGCCCGAGTGGTCGGCGCGGCCCTCGAGAGTCAGCTCGACCCGGGTGCTGCCGCCGATCGAATGCACCACGCCCAGACCTCGATCGCGGGCTAGCAGGACCCGTCCCTGTTCGATGTGGATCTCGACGAAGCAGCCGACGTCTGCGAAGTCCCAGCGGGCCGAGCCGACGTCGTCCACGGCGATCCCGGACTCACTCGCTGCATCGAACGCCGTGACCCCGTCCCTGTCGCTCAGAGCCTTCAGCGTCGACGCGTCGTAGGCACCGGTCGCCAGCCGGCTGCCGATGCACGGCGCACCGAACCGGGCTCCCTCCTCCGAGGCGAACGCGACGACGCGCAGCGGGTGGCGCAGACCACCGTCCTGCGCGGCAAGTCGAGCCAGCTCGACGGCCGCAGCGACGCCCACTGCGCCGTCGAAGTTGCCCCCTTGGTAGACAGTGTCGAGGTGCGACCCGCTCATCAGGGCGGGACGCTCCTCACTGCCCGCGAGCTCGCCGTAGGAGTTCCCGGCGGCATCGACCCAAGTGTTCAAGCCATAGGACTCCAACCGACTGCGGAACAGTTCATGCGCCTGACGTTCATCGGGTGAGAAGGCGAGGCGGCTCCAGCCACCTCGCTCGTCTCTCCCGATCTGGCCGAGCTCTCCAAGGAAGCCAGCGATTTGGGCGGCGTCGGCGCTCATGAGATCTCCTTGGGGCGTGAGAAGGCGGAGTAGAGGAACAGCGGGTGGTAGGCGAGGCCGGCGTCCCGCAGGCGCCGGTCGGCGCCGCGCTCGCAGTCCACGGCGGAGATGACGACGCTGACCTCCGCGCCGGCTTTACGCAGCCGCTCGACGGCGCCGAGCGCCCGAGTCCCGGTCACCACGACGTCCTCGATTAGGGCGACGGTCTCGCCCTGGTGCAGCCCACCCTCGACGGCCTGGCCCCGTCGCTGCTCGTCCCACGAGGTGCGCACGATCGCCAGCGGTAGGCCGCTCTCGAGCGCCACGGCGGTGCCGAGTGCGACCGCCCCGAGCGTGGGGGCGGCGAGGCGATCGATTTCGGTCGGGACCCGGGCGGACATGAACCGGCTGAGTCGACGCAGGATGGCCGGCCTCGAGACCATCAGGTACTTGTCGAAGAAATAGGGCTGTTGCACGCCGCTGTCAAGCTGCACCGTCCCGGGCTGGTACGAGGCGCGCAGCAGGTCGTCTCTCAGCTCGGCCAGCGCCTCGGGCTTGCTGAGCCGGACCCGGTCCACCTCAAAGATGTCCAGGACGCCGTACACCGGGCCGTCCGCGTCGTTCGTGGCACTCACTACTGACCTCCGTAGATGGCGAACAGGCCGTCGGTTTCGAGCCCGGCGCCGAGCGCGAACGTCAACCGCAGCCGGGCCTTGAGCGGGTTCAGGGCGCCCGCCGAGATCAACCCCTGGCCCAGCAGGTCGACCTCCGAGCCGACCCCGCCGTAGGTGCGAGTGAGCACCTGCGGGGCTGGGCAGCGACTGGACAGCACGACCGGGCGGCCCGAGGCGACGACGCGGGACAGCGCCTGCGCTAGTGGCGTCGAGACGTGACCGCCGCCGGTACCGGCCACCACCAGGGCATCGACCAGCCCGGCGATCGCGTCGACCAGCACGCCATCCGCGCCGGCCACCGCCCAGACCACCTCGACGCGGTGCCGGGGGGCCGCCGCGACCGGCAGCCGGTCGGTCGCGTTCGGTGGCCCGTGGAACAGCACCACATGACCCTCGGTGACTGCGCCGAACGGACCGCTCTGCGGTGAGGCGAACGCGCCGACGCGCGCACTGTGCAGCTTGGTGACCCAACGGGCCAGGTGGATCTCGTCCTGGTGCACCACGACCGGCCCGTACGCCGCCAGGGACGGTTCGCAAGCCGCCGCGATGGCAGCGGCGAGGTTTGCCGGTCCGTCCGCGCCGGCGTGATGCGGTGGACGCATGGCTCCGGTCAGGACGACGGGCACGGTCGAGTCGACCAGCAGAGCCAAGGCATACGCCGTCTCTTCCAGCGTGTCGGTCCCGTGCGTCACCACGACGCCGTCCGCTCCGTCCGAGATCTCTTGCCGCACGGCCGCCGCGAGTTCGTGCATGATCTGCGGCGTCATCGACCGGCTCGACAGGCGCACGACGTCCCGGCTGCGGACCTGAACGGCTCCGGCCGGCCCAGCTGACGGCTCTAGCACGCCGACCAGCTCCTCGACCGAGCGGCCGGGAACGGCGCCTTCCGCTCCGGGGGCGGTCGAGATGGTGCCACCGGTTCCGAGCACGCTGATTGTGGGCGTCACCGCGGGCCGGCCAGCAGCTGCGCGCAGTCCTCGACCTCGGACAGGTTGGTCAGCCGGGACCACCAGCGCTCGGCCGGGTCGCCGACCAGGCTGGCGAACTTCGCCTCAAGCTCAACGGCGGTGATCGGCCGGCTGTGGTGCCCGCGCGGGTTGTCAACGGTGCGCGTGAGTGTCCCGCGCGTGGTGCGAACGGTGACCCGAGCTGGCGCGTGTTCGGGCCACGAAGCCTCCAGATCCTCGGCGGCCGAGACGTTCACTTTCTCGGCCAACAACGCGACCTGCGGCCGGTAGGTGAAGGCCTCCGGGTCGCTGCGGCCCAGGGTCAGCACGGTGGCCACGGCGTAGGGCAGCGAGAACCGTCCCGACAGCTCGTTGGGGTGCGGCTGCCGGTCCAGCTTGAGATTGTTGGCGACGGTCTCGACCTGGACGTCGAGCACGTCACTGACGTCGTCCAGCCCCATCTCGAGGACAGCGTCGATCGCGGCGTGCGACAGCGCACAAGCGCTGTGAAGCTTGAAGTAGTCGCGGGTGATGCCCAGCCGGTCGTAGTCCAACGACGCCGATAGCGCAGCAGGGTCGACGAGGTCACCGGCGATGGTGCCGTAGCCGACCTCGAGCGTGCGGGCCGAGCCAAGCAGGCCCGCCCGCACCAGGTCAACGGCTCGCACGCCCGTCTGGGCCGCCAGACCGGTCCAGGTGTTGCGGACCGTCGCCCCCTCATAGCAGGCGTCCCAGACCGGCAGCAGCGGGGTGGTCCCGGCGGCGTGCGCGGCGGCGACCGGGTCGACGGCGTCGAGCAGCGCGGCGGCCACCGCGGCACCGACCGCTCCGAAGTGCCCGTGGGGGTGCACGGGGTAGCGCAGCCGGAAGCCCAGGAACAGGCGCGCCGTGACCTCGTAGCCCACGATCACTGCGCGCAGCAGCTCGGAGCCGCTGCGGTGACCGCGCTCGGCGACGGCGAGCGCCGCCGGCACGACGTGCATGCCGGGGTGCCCGGTCGGACGCATCCCCTCGTCGAGTTCGAGGAACGTCCCAGCGGTCGCGTTGAGGAACGCGGCGTGGGCGGCGTGGGTCTGCGGGAGTCCGCGGGCCAGCACGGTCGAGCTGGCAGCCGGGTCGCTGTCATGGCTGGCCGGATGCACCAGCCCCTGCTCGCGATCCAGCTGCACGAGGGCGGTCATCTCATGGGTGTCCGCGCCGGCGCGGCTGACCGCGACGGTGTCGGCCACCACGTGCCCCGCGTGCCGCAGCACCGGCTTCGGCACCCGGCCCAGGTCCAGACCAAGGGCGGCCGTCACCGCTTGCTCCAGCAGGCTGGCGGTCATGAGGTGGCGGTGGTGGCCTGCTGGTGACGGGCCGGGACGAAGCGACCACGTCGCTCGCCCACCGGCTTGCCGTCGAGCATCGCCACCTCGCCGCGCAGTACCACGGCGTTCGGGACACCGGTGAGCTCGTACCCGTTCCAGGGACTCACCGGCTGCTTGGCTACGAGGTCTTCGTTGCGCACCGTGCGGTGGGCCTGCGGGTCGACCACGGTGAGGTCGGCGTCGCTGCCCGGACGGATCGCGCCCTTGCGCGGGTAGAGGCCGTAGAGCCGCGCCGTCGAGGAGGACAGCACCTCGGCCAGCCGCTCAGGCGTTGTCTTGCCTCGGGTCAGGGCGTCCGTCATCACCGGGCCGAAGGTCTCGCAGCCGACCGCGCCGGCCGGCTGCGTCGCGAACCCCCGGGCCTTCTCCTCCAGGGTGTGCGGCGCATGGTCGGAGCCGACCGAGACGATCACGCCGTCGTTCAGTGCCTGCCACAGCGCTGCCTGGTCGGCGCTGCTGCGGATCGGCGGGTAGACCTTCATCATCGGCCCGATGCGGTCGTAGTCGTCCTGGGTGAGCGTGAGGTACTGCGGGCAGGTCTCGGCGGTGACCGCGATCCCGCGTGCCTGCGCCGACCTAACGGTCTCGGCACCCCTGGCTGAGGCCATGTGCACCACGTGGAACCGGCAGCCGGTGGTCCGGGAGAACTCCGCCGCGATGGCGATAGACGTCGCCTCCGCGGTGTCCGGTCGCGCGGCCAGCAGGTCGTCGTAGGTCTCGATCGGGTGGCCGAGCGCCGCCTCGCTGGAGGAGAGGATGTCGCGGTCCTCGCAGTGTGCGGCCAGCAGCCCACCGGCGCGGAACACCGTCTCGAAGACACGAAGGACGACGCCGTTGTCCGGCGGCATCAGCAGGTTCTCCGGCGGCTCGTCGGACAGGTTGTAGACGAGCTGGCGGGTGTCACGCCGCAACGCGTAACCCCAGAAGATCTTGATCGCGGCCACCCCGGCCTCGATCATCGCCGGCAGCTCGTCGATGTTGGACTCGCCGACCGAGATCCCCCACAGCCCGAAGTCCACCCAGGCCGACTGCTCGTGGTGGGCTCGCCGCTCCTCGAACACCGCCAAAGAGTCCACCGGCGGGATCGCGTTCGGCATCTCGAGGACCGTCGTCACCCCGCCGACCAGCGCGCCCAGCGTTGAGTGCGCGAAGTCCTCCTTCTCGGTCATCCCCGGGTCACGGGAGTGCACGTGCGGGTCGATGAAGCCGGGAAACACCAGCTTGCCGGCGACGTCCAGCGTCTCGTCCACCGCGACGTCGAGGCCTCGCTCGAGGAGTGCCGCGATCCGGCCGTCCTCGCACAGGACGTCGACGTCCTGGACTCCCTCGGGGGTCACCACAGCACCGTTTGCAACCAGCAGTCTCATTGGTCATATCCCTAGGTAGGCTTTACGGATCTCGTCGCTCCCGCGCAGTTCCTCGCAGGGGCCGTCCATCGTGATGCGCCCGTGCTCCATGACGTACGCGTGGTGGGCGTACTTCAGGGCAGCGGTGGTGTTCTGCTCGACGAGCAAGATCGCCGTACCGGCGGCGTGCACCGCGGCGAGCTGCTCGTACATCTCGCCGACCAGCTTGGGAGCCAGACCCTGCGAGGGCTCGTCTAGCATGAGCAGCCGCGGCCGCAGCATCAGAGCCCGGCCGACGGCCACCATCTGCTGCTCGCCACCCGACAGGGTGCCGGCCAGCTGGGATGACCGCTCATTGAGCCGCGGGAACAGCGTGTACACCTGCTCCAGGCTCTCTTCGCGCTCACGGCGGTCCTTGCGCAGCCAGGCGCCGGCCAGCAGGTTGTCCAGGACACTGAGGGCGGGGAAGATCTGGCGGCCCTCCGGCACGTGCGCGACCCCGAGGGCCGGCACCTTGTGTGCCGGACGACTCAGGACGTCCTCCCCGTCGAGCTCGACCTTCCCCGAGCGGGCACGCACGGTGCCCGAGATGGTCTTGAGCAACGTTGTCTTGCCGGCACCGTTGGCACCGACCACGGCAACGTAGTCACCTGGCCCAACGTTGAGGGTCAGGTCCCGCAGCACCTCGATCCGGCCGTAGCCGGCGCACAGGTCAGCCACGGCCAGGCCGCTCATTCGCCCACCCCCAGGTACGCGTCCACGACCCGCGGGTGCGTGCTGACCACCTGCGGGACATCCAGCGCGATGATTGCGCCGTAGTCGAGGGCCAGGATGCGGTGCGAGATCTTCATCAGCGCTCGCATGTTGTGCTCGATCACGATGAGCGTAACCCCGCGCTCCTGGTTGGCTCGGGTAAAGCGCTCCAGCATCTGGTCGACCTCCGGCTCGTTCAGTCCGGCCATCACCTCGTCCACCAGCAGCACGTTCGGTTTGAGGCTGAGTGCCCGCGCGAGCTCCAGCGTGGAGCGTTGCGCCTGGGTGAGGTCCTGGGCCAGCGCGTCCTGGCGCTGTTCCAGCCCCCAGAAGGCCAGTTCCTCACGCGCCGCCTCGCGCGCTTCGGACAGGCCCTTGCTGTGCGTCAGGGCAGCCACCGCCACGTTGTCCAGTGCCGTCATCTCGCCGAAGATCTGCACGGTTTGCGAGGTCTTGGCCACACCGCGCGCTACCACTTCGTGCACCGGCAGTCCGATCAGGTCGGCATCGTCGTACCAGACGTGTCCCGAGACCGGGGGTACGACGCCTACGATCGCGTTGAAAAGCGTGGACTTGCCCGCACCGTTGGGTCCGATGACCCCGAGGACCTCGCCTTGCTGAACCTCGAAGCTGACGTCCTTCAGGGCGTGCAGCCCTCCGAAGCGCTGCTCGAGGTGCTCGAGCCGCAGGATGCTTGTCATCGGTCCTCCCGGATGACGATCCGCCATAGTTTGTTGACCCAGCCGCCGATTCCCCGCGGCTGCAGCAGGATCAACACGATGAGCAGCAGACCGTAGCTGAGCTGGCCGAGCGCCGCGGCATTGCCGGTCAGCCGGTCTGAGGCCAGCTCGCCTAGCGGGATTAGGATCAGCGCCCCTAGTAACGGGCCCCACCAGAACCCCACCCCGCCGACGATCGCGAAGAGCGCCATGTTGATCGAGGTGTTGAACGAGAACGCGGTGTCGGGGTCCAGGAACTGCAGGAACGAGGCGTACAGCGACCCCGACAGCGAGACGATGATGGCGGAGAGCAGCAGCGCCTTCATCTTGGTGCGGAACAGGTCGACCCCAGCCAGGGCCGCCGCCTGGGGGTTCTGCCGGATCGCGGCGAGCTGCAGGCCCAGCCGCGAGTACCGAAGCCAGCGCGCCACGGCCAGGGAGGCAAGCACCAGCACGGCCGCGATGTAGAGGTACGAGGAAGGCCGGTCGAACTGCAGGTTCCACAGGGACGACGGCAAGATCGGCAAGGTGATCCCGGCGGGCCCGCCGGTGAGCCCCTTCCAGTACCGCGCCACGATGTCGAAGATTTGCAGCAACGCCAGCGTGCCCAATGCGAAATAGTGCCCGGAGAGCTGGAACGTAGGCCAGCCGATCAGCAGGGCGGCCACAATGGACACCACGACCCCTACCGGCATCGCCAGCCACGGACTGAGCCCGAGAACCCCTTGGAAGATGACGACGGCGTAGGCGCCTACGCCGAAGAACACGCCATGCCCCAGCGACACCTGGTTGGCATACCCACCGAGCAGGTTCCAGCCCACCGACGCCGTGCCGAAGATGCACACCAGCACCAGGATGCGCACCTGGTAGTCGTCCGCCAGGTAATGCGGAGCGGTGAACAGGGCCAGCACGATCACCGCCATCAGGGCGATCGTCGCGTAACGGTTTAGCGAACGACGCCCGGTCCGCTGCTCGGAGCCGTGCTCATGAACGTCCAACACGCTGCAGGACACCTCCCGGGATCAGTACCAGCACCGCGAGGAACACGATGAACACTACGAGGTTCTGCAGCTCACTCGGCAGGACAATCGTGGTCAGCGACTGGATGACGCCGATGGCCAGACCGGCCAGGATGGCGCCGCGGATGGAGCCGAGGCCGCCGAGCACTACAACCGTGAACATGATCAGCACGTACTGCTGACCGACGAACGGGTAGACCACGGTGTAAGGCACGATCGCCGACCCGGCCAAGGCCGCCAGCCCCACCCCGATCCCGAAGGCCACCATGTACATGACCTTAGGGTTGATGCCGAGCAGCACTGCGGCGTTGCGGTTCTGCGCCGTTGCGCGCATCGCCTTGCCGAAGCGGGTGCGGTTCAAAAACAAACCGAGCAGGCCAGCCACCACCAGCGCATAGACCGCCGCGAACAGGTACGTCTTACTGAAGTCGAGCGGCCCCAGGCTGACGTAGGACGTCTGGTAACTGGTCTTGACACTACGGAAGTCGTTGCCCAGGAGGGCAGCCGCTCCGTTGGCCAGGACCAGCCCCAGGCCCACCGTGACCATCACCTGAGCCAGGGGTGGGGCCTTGATGATCGGCTCGATCAGCACTGGTTCGAGCAGCGCACCGACCACGAAGACGACGAGCCCGACCAACGGCGCGGCCAGCAGCGGGTCGATCCCGAACTTGGTCGAAGCCAGGAAGCCACCAAACATGCCGACCATCAGGAACTCCGCGTGCGCGAAGTTGACGATGTCCATGACACCAAACACCAGCGTCAACCCCACCGCGATCAGCCCGTAGATGCTGCCGATCATCAGCCCGTTGGCTAGCGACTGCAAGAACTCCATACGTTAGCCTCCGTCCGCTGGCCGGGAATCAACTCTTCTTGGTCCAGATGGGCTTGTTCGCGGTGATGTCCGCCGGCCACACGCCGACCAGCTTGCCGTCCTGCCACTGCACCATCAGCGGCTTCGCGAAGGTGTTGGCCCCGGACTCGTCGAACTTGACCTTGCCGCCAGGCATCGACCCGGCCGCGCCCTGGTCGAAGGTCTCCGAGTGCAGGCTCTTGACCAGCGTCGCGGAGTCCGTCGTCGGCTTCATCTCCAGGGCCTGGGCGAACACGTACACCGCTGCGGCGTTGTCGTGCGCCTCCTGAGGCATCAGCTCGCCATACTTGTCCATGTACGCCTTGGCGATTGCGCCGTACTTGTCGGGGTCACTGGTGTCCACACTCAGGATGCCGTTAACGCTTTCGCCCAGGGCCTTCTTGAAGTCTGGAGTGATGTAGCCACCCACGCCGCCGATAACCGGGATCTTGTTGCCCCGCGCGCTGAGCGCGCGGGTTAGCAGGATCCCGTCCGTCACGTACGCAACCGAGAAGATGGCGTCCGGCGTGGCGGCCAGAACCTTCTGCGCCACCGGGCCGGCGTCGGACAGGGTCGGGGAGTACGGCTCGAACAGGACGATGTCCAGTCCCAGCTTCTGCGCCTGGCTCTGCAGCCCCTTGGCCTGGCTCTCGCCGTAGGCGTTGTTGGCGTAGACGATCGCAGCCCGCTGGATCTTCTGTCCTGCCTGGTTAGCGATGTCGACCGCATACTGCATCTGGGCAGCGCCGACGGCCGAGGCCTTGGCCGGCATCTGGAAGAGATACTGGTAGCCCTGCTTGGTGAGGTCGTCACTGAAGGCGGTGGTCAGCAACGGCACCTTGCGCCGCTCAGTGACCTGGGCCACCGTGATGGTCAGGCCGCTGGCGTACGCACCGATGATGGCCAGCGGTGGCTGACCCTTGCTGACGAACTTGGTGGCCGCGCTGGCCGCCTCGGCCGGGTCGCTCGACGCGTCAGCGATGTCAAGCTTGATCTTGGCGCCATTCATCGACTTGATCCCCCCGGCCTTGTTGATCAACTCGACCGCGAGCTCGATGCCCTGGCGTGAGTTGTTGCCGTTCTGAGCCGTCGATCCGGTCAGCGGCAGGATGACCCCGAGGGTGACCTCCTTTGCGTCCTGTCCAGTAGCCGAACTAGAGCCGTTGCCTCCGCACGCCGCGAGCAGCGTCGCAGTGGCTGCCACCGCCACCGCGCCCAAGAACCGTCGCCGTCCAGCGCCGTGCATGCCCTTGCCGTTCATGGTCATCTCCTCATGCTCCCTGTTCACTGTGGACGTGCGGTTGCGTCGTGAGTCCGGCACCGCGGCCGGCGATCCGGCCGAAGACGGAGCCGTTGGTGAGCCCGCTGCCTCCGGGGTAGTTGAAGTAGAAGATCCCGCCGACCAGCTCGCCACAGGCGAACAGGCCAGGAATCGGATCGCCCTCCGTGTCGACCACCTGGGCATCGGTACCGATCCGGATCCCGCCGAAGGTGAAGGTGATCCCGCAGGTGACCGCGTAGGCCTCGAACGGCGGCTCGTCCAGAGGGTTGGCCCAGTTGGACTTGGGCACCGCGAGCCCGTGGGTGCCACGGCCGTCCTTGACGTTCGGGTTGAACGGCATCTGCACGTCGACGGCCGAGTTGTACTCCTCGACCGTCCGTAGGAAGGCCTCGGCGTCGACTCCGTCCAGCTTGGCAGCCAACTCCGGCAGGCTGTCGGCCTTGACTTTGGTGACCTCCCGGATGCGGTACTCGTCGCGCAGCAGCGGCGACACCTTGGCATCGAAGACCTGCCAGGCGAACTGACCGGACTGCGCCAGGATCTCGCGTCCATACTTGGCGTAGGTGTAGTTCCGGAAGTCCGCGCCTTCGTCGACGAACCGCTTGCCCTCGGCGTTGACCATGATGCTGAACGGGTAGCTGTGCTTCTGGAAGGAGTCCCCGATGGAGAGGTCGCCGAACGGTGGGGCGTTCAGCTCCCAGCCGACCGCATGACAGCCGGACCAGTTGCCCCACGGCATCGCGTTGGCCGCCAGTGCCATCGCGATGCCATCGCCGGTGTTGAACCGCGTGCCACGCACCTTGGCCAGGTCCCATCCGGGACCGAGGTAGCGAGTACGCCACTCGACGTTGGACTGGAACCCGCCGCTGGCCAGCACCACCGCACCTGCCCCCACAAGCCGGGTGCGACCCGTCTGGCGGACCTTAACGCCCACGACGCGGTTCTCGTCGAGCTCGAGCGACATCGCCCGGGCCCCGTAGGCGATGTCGATCCCGTCCGCCTGGGCGGTCGCGTGCAGGGTCTCGACCAAACCGGGTCCCCCACCCTTGGTCTCCAGCGTGAGCCCACCCCAGAAGGTGAACCGGCCGTCGACCTTGTAGGCCTGACGTCCGTAGATCGGCAGGAACTGCACGCCCTTGCCTCGCATCCAGCGCAGCGTGTCGAAGCTGTTCTTGACCAATACCTCGATCAGGTCGGGATCGCCATGGGACTGCGTGACACGGTCCATGTCGTCGAAGAACTGGGACTCGGGGTAGCTACCGAAGTCGGTCATCGCCAACTCCTGCTCGCTGAGGTCGGGCACCAGCTCGAGGATGTCCGCTTGGCCCTCGTAGGCGAAGCGCATGGCGCCGGCCGTGAATGTGGTGTTGCCACCCCGTTCAGCCTCCGGGGACCGTTCGAGCACCAGCACACTGGCCCCAGTCTCCCGCGCAGAAAGTGCCGCGCACAGGGCCGCGTTACCTGCCCCGACGACGACGACGTCGTACGACTCTCTCATCTTCAAACCCCACGCTCTTTCGGTATACCGCGGTATACAACCAGAGGTCGAAGGAGTCGTCAAGTGTGTCGGGCGGGGCGGAACTCGCTACTGCGCGAGTTGGATCATCTTCAACCGGAGGTCGCGGGCGGCAGCCATGTGGGCGCTGGTGAGCCGGCGGGCCTGCTCGGCATCACGTTCACGGATCGCCTTCAGGATGCTGGCGTGCTCCGCAACCGCTGTCTCCCAGCGCCCGGGTCGACTGACCGTCGGTTCCGGGTAGCGACGGATGTGCACCTCGAGGCGCAGCAGCAGGTCCCGCAACGTGGCGTTGTGGCTGGACCGCCAAAGCCGCTCATGGAACACGTGGTTAACGGCAGCCATCTGCGCCGGGCTGCGGTCGGAGTGCTCGGCCATCTGACCGTGCGCGTTCTCCAGCAGCGCCAAGTCATAGTCGTTACGGTGCATCGCGGCCCACTCCGCGGCCATGCCCTCCAGGACGATGCGGCAGTCGTAGATCTCCAGCACCTCCTCGGGCGTCGTCACCCGCACCACAAGCTGGCGCCCCACCCGCTGCAGCATGCCGTCGTGCTCGAGGCGACGAAGCGCCTCGCGCACCGGAGTCCGGCTAACCCCGTACTCGTGCGCGATCGCCGTCTCGACCAGCGCCTTCGACGAGCGGTATTGGCCGTTCAGGACTGCCGCGCGCAGGCGATCGTACAACGGACCATCAGCCGCCACTTCCTTCGCGTCATCCGCCATGGCAAGACCATAGTCGTGTACCACAATGGCTTGGGCCAGCGTGCGGTTAGATCCTTGTCCACCCTCAGACGGCCACACGCCGATAGACCGAACTATACCTATCCACCCCTCAATGACCAGCTGTCGCTCCTGCCGGATCCCTTATCTTCGCCCCCCTTTGGGCTACTCCGCTTGATGGCCAAGGACCTGAGTGAGAGGGCTGTGTCGAAGTGCCGCCGGCCACATTGCATTAGCTCTCCATGAATCCGACATGCTGGCTGGGTGATCGGCAAGGTGGGGTGCGGCACGAACATGGCTGGTCTGCGGCGCTACCTGAACGGACCGGACGAGAGCCAATGAGGAGCAATGATCACAACCTGGTGTGCCACGAGCGTTGGAGGTCGCGATGACTGGGTGATCGTGGGTGAAGGCGGTGCTGTGCAGCTGATGAAGGTTTGGCCCTTCGGAGTCGCCCTGCGGGGGGAGGCTTCAACCCGCCTCATGCTGCGCCGGTCGTGAGGCCGGGGTGGTGACACCGCCGACACCGGCCCACTGCACCGAGCCGCCATCGCCTACCAGCAAGCCTTCGACACCCTCACCGACCGGAGCGGCCTCGTCGCCTGAACCCGACCCCACCGACACGAACTTGACTCAACTCCGGCTCCGCCGGACCTAGCCGCCGCAGTCGTCGACCGCCTCACCTTCAACGCGCACATCATCCAAACCGGCACCGAGTCCTACCGCCTGCGGACCACTCGAGCGGCCAAGAAGAACGCCGCTCACAGCTGACCCAGCACCGAGTACGCCAGTCTTGTGGCCATCGGTCGTGGCGGAGCGTTGAGCGACGTGGCCGTCGGCGGTGGCGAGGGTGACCAGGTGCATCCGGTCGAGTTCCTGGCGCACGTTGCGCCAGGTGTCGCCGGTGGCGTTCTCGACC
>JAABUM010004428.1_pt1 | contig 15867 bp, 28 predicted proteins | sample 5559161 | NCBI WGS metagenome assembly JAABUM01 (sample SAMN10711868, study PRJNA513369) | rock metagenome | isolation source: Antarctica rocks | place: Antarctica: Victoria Land, Siegfried Peak nord
TCAGTCTGCCCAGGATGGTGCGGCCCCTGGGGTCTGATCGAGGACGATCAGATCTTAGAGGGGGGGTTGTCACGCAGCCACCTTGCTAGGTGCATTAGGTCGGCTATGAATGATGCCTCATGATGAGGTTCCCTTGGAAGGGTCCCACGTGGGCAGGACAAGGCACGGAGTGCTAATGTCCTGCCACCATGAAAGAACGGTGATTTGAATCGCCACCCAACGTTTGGAACACCAACGCTACACACCTAGCGCCTAGTAGAAAGAAAACACAGTTGTGACAGCACGGCAAGACATGTGTTTGTGGAAACAGGGTGCCGATACATGCGGCAGCGATTGTTGCGGACATTCTTGTGAGTTCATAGGCCGGAATGTGTGGCGAAAAGTCATGCGGTGCTTTCTTTTGACTTGCGCGGGATGCACAAGGTGCAAAGATGCTCTGTCGGGCTTGACCTCGCGAAGCTGTTCCTGCATCCATGAGAGGGCCAGCATATGCATCACCATGGGAGGCTCTTGCTCCTCTGCTGTCACCCGGTGCTACAGATCTGCAGGCAAACCTGAAAGTTATACTGATATATGCCGCGACTGAACAGAGGTCGAAAGGTACAGACGTCGCGTCTGAAGAAGGGCGATGAGTACGGAAGTGAGCGCGAGAACGAGAAGTCAACATGAGCTCTACATCTGTAAACTCAATTGTGATCACGGCGGCGGCACAGACTCAGCTTGGTCAATGTGGTTGTCTCCTGTACTAATTCCCCCTCCAATGTTGCTTCCTAAATCAAAGTGGGAAACATCGTGTGAGCAACATCTGGCAGCTTCAATGGCGAGTGCGAAAGCGATTGACCCAGAGGCCTAGATATCGGGATCATGCGCTCGCAGACTTCAACAGCAGAGTGTCATGCTCCTGTTCCATGATGCCCCCCGACTTCACGCCGGCAGGCCACTTGATCTTCTTGCTCAGCAGGGTCGGGTACCTGCAAAGGCGAAAGTGAGGCTGCTTGAGGCGTGGTGCGGCATATCAAGATGCGCCATCAGGATAAACCGCCCAGCACATGAATAGGGAAGTGTCCAAAATAACACAGTGGCAGAACTGTCAGTCTCTGCTCCACTTAGGCGCACTGCCAGCAGCACTATATTACTGCATGATGCCACGCACCGGCTCTGGCCGGCAATGCCAGCCCACCCAAAGTCGATGAACATGGCCTGCACGCTCTCCCCTGCGGCGTTAATCATGATGTTTGGCCGCCGTGCGTCGCCGTGCACCGTCGGCTTGCCATCCAGCCGCAGCGCCTGGCCCTTCTGTGCTTCCAAGATATTCGGTCAACAACATGCTCAGCAGCAACGTGCAAAGCGCTGAAAACTGAATATCAACCAGGCTCAATGCAGGTCCCGACGCTGTTCCCAGAGTGCATTGCGGCACTGCGGTGATCAGCGCCGCCGCACACCTGGAGCCGGGGTCGATAGCACAAGAAGACAGCACGGCACTGCACGGGGCACTTCACTGTTGATGATGCTACCCCGACTGGCGCCGCAACAGCAGAAATGGTGCGGAAGGCTTGCGGTCTTTGAGTGTCGCACGGGCCAGCCGCGCTGCCGTGCCAATCCTGTCTTCCATCGTAAGGTCAGCGGATGGACGAGGACAACGTGGCTTATGCAATATAGAACGGGCAGAACAGCGCACCATGAGCACGTGCTCGGCCGCCTGTAGCGCTTCGCTGTAGATGGGTAGGTCAGCGCACTCGTGCAGCGTGGTCCAAGGCGCCCCCAGGTACTCCGTGATGAGCACTGCGTAGCCGCCGGGCACACCGGGCTGTAGGTCATGCGCATGCACCTGCACCGGCAAAACGCTTTGAGTTCACAGGACTTTCCGATGTATCACGTGCTTCTAGCTGCGCCGCGACGGGCACGGCATAGCAGCAAGGCACGCCTGTGCATGAGCGTGCACCTGCGCGGCAGAATGTTTCGGTTTCAGATGACTTTGACATGATGAAATGCTTCAGTGCCACGACGGGCACACGATAGCCGCCAGGCATGGGCGTGGGCGTCCACCTGCTTGGCAGCGCCTCAGGTGTCACACGGCGCTTTGTTACACACAAACGAAACAGCAGTTTGTGCCACTTACCACTTCGGGCGCGCAGTGGATCTTGGACCAAAGGCCCTGGACAGCAACTGCGTTCACGAAGTTTCGCCGCTCCATGAATTTCACGACGAGGTCTCGGCGGTCGGCTGTCTCCACACGCCAGAGCCAGCGCCCTGCAGCCAAGGCGCAACTGAAGCCCTCTCAAACTGCCAAATCAACATGAGATCTGAGCAGCGCCAGTGCAGAAGCCTTGACAAACATTCGACAACAGATGCACCTTGTCGCGCCTGTTGCTGGTGCAACAAGCCAAGAGTCCGGAGACACAGCTGACGGTGATTCTCATCGGACACACCAGCAAGTGGGAAGCACGATCGCTGTGGACAATGCTGGAGGTGTGGAAGGCCCACCGCCGGACATCATCTTGACGCTGCGGTACCCCGGGAAGAGGTCATAGATGTAGAAGGGAATGGCAGACGACGGCGCAAAGCTGGGCTCTGGTGGCAGGTCCACGCTGATGCTGCCCTCCATCTCCGAGGCGAGGATGGGCGCTGCCGCTCTGATGGAGAACAGCACCTTCGCGAGCTCTGTCTGATTGTCGTCCGACTGGTCCCATATCTCGATTGCCTGCAGCAAGAGCGCAAGATACCGCTCAAGCCTCGAAGCTGAGAAGAGGCACAAAAAAGCATGCGTCAGCAAAGGTCCTACATTGGCATGACACTGTCGAACATGATGACTGTTTCGTGGCCTGGCCTCTGTACAAGCGCAGAGTGAGCAGGCATGGTGTCGTCTAGCTCTAATAGCAAAGGTGAACAATAATGCTTTTTCCCAGACGACCTTTGAAGGATTACCCGCGAGAACGAGGCGCACAGCACCGAGTCATTGAAGCGCATCAGACCGCCCACACGGATGCTGCGGTGCGACAGGATCACATAGAGGCACGGGGCCGCCGTCCGCCAGAAAACCCCCTTCAGGGTTTTCTGGTATTCGGCGAGTTCTGCCAGGTAGTACCTGACGAGCTGCCCTTGGGCATTCTGCCCAAAGCGCGTCAGCTCGTACAACGCGACCTGTGGCAGCACGACCTCTTTCAGCGGAAACGGTGGTGCCTCGGGTGCGTGTGTGCTGCTTTGCCGCGTACGAGGTCTAGCCAAACAGCTTCACCATGTACTACGCGGGCTTGAAAGAATATTGAGCAGGTGGACACAGGACAACAGCTACAAGAATGAGCATGGTGGGCACGGAACAAGCCTTACCGTCATGTCTTCCACCTTTTGCGCAATGTCCGGCATGCTGGCGGTGTGGACCGAGGGGCGCAGAGTTCCGGGCGAGGCGAAGCGGCGCCTCCTCAGCGCTTCTACCAAGCTGGTCTTGATGACCTCTTCTGATTGTTGCTCCTGTGCAGGGGAGGATAGACACCTGATCAGAGGCAAAGCATCGCTGAACGTCGCAACCATACAGGTCAAGGGGAACAAGTTGCTGGTCACATGCGACTGGAACGCTTGCGCCTTCAAGATGATGATGATCCCCACTCCCCAGAACCATATTGCAACAGGCATGCAGCACAGGTTCCATCGTTGTTGAAAAGCAGTGAAGCTTCACCTTTATGATGATCTCTGTAATTTCTGCAGCCAGCACATGGTCAACGGGGTCGGTGTTGCCCTGCATCAGCGCCTGCTGAAATGCATGCAGTCCGCGGCTGAGGATCGACGGCGGCGGTCCGACTGCTGGACAGCCATCGAGGATCTCGAACTGGCTGTACAGTTTGGCGTAGGCTGTTTCGCTGGCAACGCATGCCCATGTGCTGGGCGCATCGGCATTGCGCAGAGCCGCAGGTATTGGCAGCCTGGGCGTTGGCGGGCCGCCTGCTGGCTGACCATCTGACTGATCCGCTGCCGCTGACTCAGCGTCTGCACATGAGATGCCGTTTTAGATGCTGGTGCCCCAGCCGGAATGATTATATCGTGGCAGATGACGAGAATATGTGCATCTCTGGATCCTACACTAGAGACGATTCCGATGTCCTGAAGTCAGCTATCTTACCTGTAGGGCGGGGGCGCTTTGGGTCGGCAGGAGCGTCCGATGCTGACAGGTCAGGCCGCGGCGGCTTGCCCAGAAGGCTGCTGGAGCGTGTGGCCGGTCTGGTGCTCGACCTCCCAGAGCCTTGCGTTGCCAGCGTCACCTCAATCGCCGCTGCGCAAAGTAGCCAGGTATCCATCGCTTCACGCCCAACAAGGGCAGCAAAATGTGGTTCAAGCAGTATATGACAGCATCAGGGAAAGCGTGTCTCTTTGCTAACGTTCGATACAAATCTATGGGGTTGCAGTCCTCGAATTGCCAGCAAGCGGCTAGGATGCCAGCTGCACACGGCGCGAAAACTCGCCTTGCAGCGCAGCAAGCTGCTTCTCCATCTTCTTCACGTGTGGAGAACCGGAGGACGAACCCTCCTCGGCGACTCGCTGCTGAAGTGACTCGTGCAGTGCCTGAAGCTGCTGAATGACGGTTTCCCGGTCCAGCGTCGTCCGAACCTGCTCGGTTGCCAGTTGCAGTTAGTCAATGTCCTTTTCAGATATCAGGTGTCAGCTTGCAAAAGTCACTCAGCTGCCGTGCGCAAGGAAAATGCCACCTGCGACGAATCTGATCTCGAGAAACGAAGGATTTAGCAGACGCCAAACGACCAGGCCTGGCTGATGCGCATTTCCGGGAGCACTAATCGCACAGAAGAGGACTGCTGTGACACCAATACTCCGGAGCAGTGCTGCCTCGCACAGTGCGCTGCTGCCCAGAACCACGTAAATTGAGTGACGACTGCGCGCTGCAATCACAATGCTGTGCAGAGTGCTCGGTTGCGGACTAGCGATGGGTACAGGGCTGAGCAAGAGCACGGGGCTTGTCTGCCTGCTAGACCGCGTTGGAAAAGGCCGCTGGCCGAAAGCTGTCCTTCCTCACACACACGCATACACAATCCCCTTCTTGGTGGCGAGGCAGGTGCAAGGGGAGTGACCTTTACTCCCCTTGGGCAGGTGCACTGCTCGCACGCCGCGCTGCAGCTGCCCAGATCACTTTGCATTGCTTCCGACTGTTGAATACGGGTCTGACACTGCGCAATAACCGATTTTGATGTGGCCTCTGCAATTCGCTTTCCTCAGCCGTCGGTGATCGGCAGCGTTGGCAGTCTGCCTGGGCAGCATGATGCGCCCTCGGCTCTGTAGAGCAAAGCTTATCAGCAGCAAGGCATGCCACGACTTGACGGCGGCGGCGTCCATCCGCGACCTGCTTGACAAGGTGCAGATGCTCTCGGGGACAAGACAGCACCTCGCACAAGCCTGACTAGTTGAAACATGCCGGGAAAGTGATCTGAATCTGATACTGCATGACTCAACTGCCCGCCATCCCGCTGCTGTGGAGTGTTGCAGGCACAGACCAGCCGTTCCAAGCCGGCGCTCGCTGTGCCGTGCAATGTATCACGGCACCTGCCGCCAGATGTCTGCCAACATGTTCAACTCTAGATTTGTGTTTGACTAATGGTGCTGAGTTGCGTGTGTTGCAGCAGCCAGACCTGGCGCCAGATATCGCCGCCAACCTGGCCGCATGCGCCGCAGCGCTGGAGACCGCCGCGCTCGCAGCAGGGTTGCCTGTGGCACCTGCCGCCACGCCGGCAAAGCGGCGCCGGAGGGCGACGCCTGCCGCAGTAGCGGCTTCCGCGCCTGACTCAGCAGCCTTGCCGGGCAAGACGAAGCGGAGGCCGGAGCCCGGCGCGCCGGCTGAGCCGCCAGCACCACCAGCGGTAGTGTCAGTGTCAGCAGGCCAGCAGCCTCAGGGGGACACGACATACGCACAGCCGGCGGCTGCAGAGGCGGCTGTGTCGCCCGTCGCAGCCGCCGCGCCGCCGGATGCAGCCGAGGGTGCGGGGGGTGGCAAGCAGAAAAAGAAGCGGAAACGCGAGGAGGCCGTCAAGGCGGCAGTCGACGCAGCTGCAGTAGCGGCGGCGGCAGCAGCGGTGGCAGAGCCAGTGTCGCTTGAGCGTGTGGCAGACTCAGGATCGGCGGAGGCAGGCGAGAGCAGGAAGAAGAAGAAGAAGCGGAGGGATGGCGTGGCAGCGCATCGTTCAGAGCAGCCGTCTGCAGCGGCGGCGGGGCAGCCGGACGCCGCTGCGGCCGCCGAGCCGCTGCCCAATGGCGTGCGTGGGTCAAACAAGGTGCCCGAAAAGCACAAACGGGCAGAGCAGACGGGGGAGGTCGGCACTCTAGCAGCTGGCACATCGACGGCGGGCGGAGCCGCGGCGCTGGCGGCAGTAGATGCGACGCCGCGGCCGGCGAAAAAGCGAAAAAAAGAAAAGCTGCAGGCGGCGGCGCCGGCAGGGGCAGGCGCAGGCGCTGCAGAGAGCCGCTCGACGGTCGAGGGCGTTGCCGGGCCAAAGAGCGGTAACAAGAAGCGGAAGGAATCGGAGTCCTCAGGCAGTGGCAGCGCCAAGCGACCCAAGCACACATGACGCGCTGCCTGGATACTGCTTGCGGCTTTGAACAAGCAGTGTTTTGAGAGTGGCGACTGAGAACAGATCGCAAGGCCTGGATGCGACTATGTCGAGGCAAGTAGCGCTGCCGCCTTTTTGAGCACCCATTTCTAGATCTAAAATATATTGAAGCATTGGTACCGGGTATCGACTCGTGTTGCGTATCTGTTCCACTGCGCTGCACCACATCCGAATGTCTGAATCATTCGGACCATTGAACGGCACAATGATCGTGACACACAATGGACCTGTACGGGACTCCCGGGACTTGCCACAAACCCAGGTGCTGATGATGGTGTCCATGATGTCGACGGTGTGCATCAACAAAAGCATCCTGTTCGTGAGCATGAATGCAGTAGGCATCAATTGATGCCTACTTGCAAGCCCTGGTGTACAGTAGCGATGACGCCTGCAGTAGCCGTGAAGCCGGAAGGTTCAAGGAAGATAATGGGGGTGTGTATTGTCGGGACACCAGAACTGGCGTTTCCTCAGCATTTGAACGCTGCTCGCCAGACAAAATGCATGCAAAAGGCATGCAGCGCCGCTTTCGGCGAAAGCCATAACCTTCATATGACGGGTCGTTGTGTGGTTCAGGTGTGCTGTGAAACGAATTGCCATTTGACAGCAGCAGCACTGGGCACTGGGAAGAGCAGCGCAGCCTGCTGGCAGCGCCCGCCAGCACCGGTTGTGGACCGCTTCATCAATGCAAGGCCACGGTTGATCAACCTCGTGAGACGCTTTCCTTTCATCAGAAGGCTTTTGGACTGTACTGGGAAACTGCCCACAGAACCTCTTTGCGCAGTGTCCCAAACTGAGACCGGACTTGAAGCTTGACGTCGCTGCAGCAAAGCTGCTAGTCTGCTACGTATGTGAGTGCACGCCGCATGAGACGGAGCAGGAGCAGCATCCTCAGGGAATGGGCCTGCGGCAGCGGCATGCCAGAGACGCTCGCTGGAGAGGACGGCAGCGGGCAGGCCGGCGGGCGGGTCCGCCGCGCCAGCGGCGATGGATACGACGCTCAGGCCAACGGGAAGCGGAGGAACGAAAGACTGTAAAGACCGGCGGAGGCTGGGGCCAGCAGGGAGAAGTGCAAGGAGAAGTGCCGCAGAGGGCAGCTCCACGGTCGAGGGTGGCGCTGTTGGGGCAAGAGCGGCAAGAAGAAGTGAAAGGAATCGAAATTGTCGAGCAGCGGCAGCGCCATGTGGTCGAAGCACACATGGAGTACTGTACTGGCTGCTGTTCTGAATCAAGTGTTGTGACTATGGGCATGTGAACCGTATGGCAACATGTGTTCTGTAATACGCTGTGCCTGCACAAGGCTGTTGGCTCTTGTACAGTAAATCAGGCGGAGCAGTCAACATCATGCTGAGTCACTGCGGCATACAGCATGCAGCAGCCAGGTCGAGGTGCCACCCCTGAGCGACTGGTATCGTGTCTGATCAATAGCGGATAGCGATTTAGCGGAGGCATGGCGATCCCTTCAGGTGTACACCAATGATCGAGGCTGAACACTGACTCCTAAGAGTTGCTGATGAACAACATGCGGCAGCCCATCACAATCTTCTTCTCGAGACACAAAAAGCGTCTGTCTCTGCCGCTGTCCGTCAACAGGCCACTCACCCACCAGCCTGTGAACATGCGCGGCCCGCCTCCCCAAAAGCCATATCTACACCGCGGACACTACAGCTGATGTTTCGTCTGCCTACTGGTGTTGCTGAACAGCCAGCCTGTGTCATCGGGCGCGTTCCTGACATCAAGAAACCCCACGAGACAGGAGCAGGGATGCTACCCCCGGCAGCCCGACTGGCTGCATAGCCACACCACATGCCGCGTGACAAAACTCCTGCTATGGTTCTGAAAATGCAGCGCGCAGGGCTGCACTGGCCCAGCCTGCAAGCAGCACTGGCTGCAGCTCCCTACGTCTGCGGACCTCGTACACCAGAGGCGCGCTCCAGTCGGGGCACGGCCCGGTGGCCGGCGGCGGGATGGCAGCCGCCTCAGCCAGCCGCGAGCTCTAGGGTTCTCAGGCGCAAGAGTCTCAGTGCGCGGCGAGCAGGCCGCGCTCCACGGCCTCGCTGATGACATGACTCATGCTCTTGCCCTGCCGCGCTGCAAGCACCGCCACCCGCTCGTGCGTGTCTGCCTTCAGGCCCACCTGCAGGCGCCACAGCAGGAAGCTATCGGGCATGCTGTCGAGTTCCGGCCCCGACTGCCACAAAAGCAAAGGCTCCGACGTCTGCAAGCCTGCTGACGCGAAAAGCCGCCAGGATCCCGGTATCAGCTCTGGTCGCTACTGCACAGCCCTGCATGGCGCTCGTCCTTGATGTAGACGGCAGAGTGTTCGTGAGATTCACTGGCAGCGGGTGCACCTGCGGCAGTGACGAGACCTGCTCCGGCGCCACGTAGGCGGCCGAGTACTCACGCAGCGCATCAAAGCCGGTGCGCGCGCAGAAGTCGCCGAAGGGCTCGTCGGCGCGCGCCTTCTCCTTGTAAAGGAAGAGGATCGGCTCCAGGACCTGCTCCAGGTCCTGCAGCAGGAAAGACAGGGGTGTGAAACACTGCGACATTTCATCAAGTTCTCCCTCAATTTCCAGGTCTGGCGGCAGATATGCAGACTCCTGAACCCTGCGAGGTCAAGTGTGCGCAGCCCGACATGCTGTTCGAGCTCTGGGCCCATCCCTGCGGTTTAGGGTTTAAGATCTCTGGGCCCATCCCTGCACAGCGACAGGGGCAGACCTGGCCAGCCCGCGTGCTTGCTCGCGCAAGACCTGGCCCTGGATGAGCAACCACTGCCATGAGCTTTGCAACAGCGCCCCGTTTCCGGCCTCTGGGGCGGAGGTTTCCGTTTGGACGTCTCGGGGGTTGCACCTGCATCTTGACGCGGTCCTGGTAGGTCTCGGCGAGGCGCGACTGGTTGGCGGCGGCGCCCAGCCACACCTGGTAGCTGTTAGGGCCGTCAGCCACCAGCCCCAGCTCCGCCATGTACGGCCGCGCGCACCCGTTGGGGCACCCCGTCATGCGCACCTGCATTTGTGCGGAGAATGAGTAAGCGAAGCTTTAGAATCAGGGGGATGTCGTGTCTGCACGTCTGTTCGGTTCGCTGCATCTGAGCCACCGGCCCCAGCTCTGCAATCTAGGGCAGCACGCAAGCGCAAATGCACCCAGTGATGCGGGGTGCATTAGCGCTTGAGGCATCGCATGCAGAGTAAGCCAGCTGGGCTGACGGTCACATGCAAGTTCCCCGATGGACCCATCGATGTCGATGCCGCACAGTCTGCGTATCGTCGGTGCAACACACAAGACGTGGCAAACTTGAAAGTCTATGAGAACAGGCTCCGCATGCCTCGCACCGCCCAACACCACAGCCACCATACCTATGCGCAAGCGCGCCTGTTCAAACAACTTCAGGGTCTGGGCGCCCACCACGATGGGGAAATCGGGCGGGAACTGGAGACGGTCCAGCAGCGCGCGGATGCGACGGTTGACGTCAGGCATGGTGCGCTCCGCCTCGCCGATGGCCAGCCCGCACAGCGGCAGCGCCGGGCACGCCATGGACTGCCGCTCGATTGCGTCCAGCTCGAACAGCTCCTTCACGCCCGCCGTGCCTGCAGAGTTGAGTGTAAATATGTTAGGTTTATACGATATGCGATCACTGGATGTGCCACTCGATTGCGTCCGGAACGGAACAGCTCCTCACGCCTGCCATGCCTGCAGCATCCGGGGTGCGATGCTTTTAAAGGAAATCCGGCCAAGTGAAGCTTCCCAATGCGCAGAGGATGCATATGCGGGTGTGGTGCGGTGCCTGGCCAGGCTGCCGGCTGCTGGGCAGGCCCTGCCCGTAGACTGGTATGAGAGGCTCTGCAGTCTCGAGGGTCGCTCACTGGTACAGAGCAGAGGATGCAGCAGGGCAGGTGCGCCCGCACATCCGGAAACATATTGGGCGGTCAGTTTACGCCTTGGCAGCATCCAAAAGCAGTGGCAGAGCGCACCAAGGGTGGTGATGATGTCCGCCTTGAATTGGGGCTCCACATCCAGCAGCATCAGATTCTGGTTGGCCGTCAGCCGCACCGGTAGCTCGTACCGCTCAATGACCTGCGCAGGAAGGAATTGCGCAAGTCGGGAGACCGCATGTCCGCGCAAACTGAGACCGCCCAGTGCGCCCAGGCTGCGCCTCCAGGCCAGAAAGGGTTTCCACTCATGCGCCAGCCGCGAGCTGCGCCCACATGCACCGGCGACGCCGCAGTGCTGCAAGCATCAAGACCTTTCGGAGTGCAGGCGACAGGCAGCGAGCCCCAGCGGGGCCGCACCTGGCGCAACGCCTTCTTCATCTCGCCTTTGAGGCGGCCGTTCTGCACGAACACCCCGTAGGCCAGCTTGCCATCGCCCTGCTCCTGCCAGCCCAGGTAGTCCTTGAACTCCCACTTGGGCAGTGGCCTGCAAATGCAGGAACATTGCGTTGTCAGCTCGGGTTTTTCGACCAGGTATGCCAGCTCGCATCAGCGCCCTGCTCCTACCAGCTCAGGTAGTCTTTGAATTACCACTCGGGCAGCGGCCTGTGGCGGCGGCGCTTGGCCGCAGGGTGAGAGGGCGCTGCATGAGGTTGAATGCACAGCTTCTCCTTCTTCCTCCAGCAGAGGAGATTACGCGCGTGACCGCCGTCGTGCACGTGTTCACCGGAGGGGCATATTCAGCTCCCAGCAACGCAAAAGCACCGCAAGTAGTTCTCCAGTGGCAGATTCTCACGGTGCAGGCACACGTCTCACCGGAAGGCCTCGAACTTCTTGCCATAGTACTGCTCCACGACGGAACGGAACTTGGGCATGCCCCACTCGTGCACCAGGTACTTCATGCGCGCCTGCTTCCTGTCATCTCGCCGGCCTGCGTGAACGAGCAGCATTCAGCGTCAACAGCCCAAGCATACAAGTCGTCTTACAGAACCAAGGATGCACGCACATTGCATAGCTGCGCCAAGGATGCAGACACATACAAGGCTGATCGATCTAGAGACGTGAGGGCGCAGCGTGACTGATGTGCTGGTGGAAGAGGAAGAATGAATGCGGCGCGCCGTAATCGCGCTGCGTGGCGACAATGGCCTTGAGGGCGTACAACAGGTCCGCCTTTGGCACGTAGCCAATGGGGTCTGCGAGGCGCGGGAAGGTGGATGCATTGCGGTGCGCCCGCCCCATGCCGCCGCCCACCAGCAGGTCGTAGCCCTGCAGCATGCCCGACACGGTCGTCAGAAAACACGGTCGCCGAGCACAGTCGGATGAATGGCACGGAAGGGAGGTGGTCTTCGGGAAAGCACAACCGCTGGCATGCCAGAGCTGCTGTACAATCAGCAGCGCAAAGAAGAGCTGGGGCAGCGACAGCAGCGATGAGCCCGCATGCTGAGGAGGGGAACAGTCGGCCGGAATGCAGCCCACCTCGACTTCGCCAGCGTCGTTGCTGATGACCACGACCGCGACGTCATTGGTCAGCACGTCGATGCTGTTGTCGCCCGGCACCGTCACGCCCACCTGCAGCCGCATTGCCCTGGCTCGAAGTCGGGTTGGTTGACGACGTGCACACAGAGCACTAGCATGCAAGCCGCTCATGTGCGGTCCTGTGCGCTACAATGGCAGGCTGGAAGCACAGGCTCTGGATGTGCGGCCGCGGTGTTGCACCAAAGCAACAGCGGACCCATTTCGACGAGTATCACACGCTGCTCAGACCCCCTGCCCACCTTGAACTTGCGCGGCAGGTACTGCGCGCCGTAAATCGGCTCGGCGCTGCCCACGAAGTTGGTGCCGAAGCCGTTAAAGTCTCGTGCCTCCGTCACATGTGGATGCTGCAGCACACGAGCAATGCCACCAGTCAGAACTAGAGACCCCAAAACTATGTTCGACAAATCGCTAGAGATTGCCAGCTTGCCGATTTGCCGATTTGCCGAGTACATGTCGAAGCTGTGGTCTGTCATCACAGGCGGTCCCTGCAAAGCCAAAACGCACTGCCCGAAGGCGCCATTCACGATTCCGAATACTGGCTCTGCTCACGCCTTGCCTCGAAGGTCATCGTGTTCCAATCGCCATCGAGCCCCATCGAGCCCCATCGAGCCACGGTTCATAATGAAGCCTGATCCGTCCTCAGTTTCTACAAAGTGAATTTGTTAACAAACACATTTTCAAAATATATCCTTTTGCCACATCCGTCTGCAGTCGACGTGGAAGCCTCACCTCGAAGGTCTCCGAGTACCACTTCTCGCCGTCAAGCCACACGTCATAGTAGGAGCCCGCCTGCGGCGCCAGCAGGTTGGCGATGTCGTTCGCCACCTGCTCTGCGTCCGCATAGTCCAGCCGGTCCTTCCACGGTGCAGGCGCCGCCATCACATTGCGGTTGACATCGCCGCATGCGCCCTGTTTTGGCAAAGCGTTTTTAAGAGCAACCCAGGGCGTCTTGCACGCTACATTGAGAATCATTGCCGAGGGCCGACGTTAGATAGTCAGACCGAATATGCACAGAGAGCTGTGCCACACCCCAATTATAAGCCTTCAGCAAAGCGCACCAGGGTGGACCCCATGTTCTTGACGACGGAAGAGAACACGGACTTGAGGTCCTGCTTCAGCACGCCGTGCAGTTGGTAGCACTGCCGCGTCGTCAGCCGCAGCGTGCCATTGCCAAACTGCGAGCGAGAGTAGGGATGGCTGCCGTCAGTCGCCATCCAGGCATCGCCAGATATTTGCAGCGCCTCCACATCCAACCGTACAAGCCTTGCAGCAATGAACAGCCTGCCTATGCGCCAGCAGTTGACAAGAACACCGACCGTGCGCCTACAAGTCACCACTCACCAGGTTTGCGAGGTCGTCCATGACCTTGTAGAGGCGGTTTGACACGTGGCCGCCTGGCTGCCGCGTGCGCATCATGAACTGGTACTCCTTGCCCTTACCGCCGACGCGCCTGTCGCGGTCGTCCTGCTGGTAGCTGCCGTGGAACTTCATGAGCTGCACGCTCTCCTCTGAAATGTTGGTCGCCTCGCTCACCAGGTCCTGTGTGACGGCGCCGCAAGAACACAGCCGTCAGTTTGCACACACTACGGCAAAGGCCATCGTGGAACGTGCAGTAACATCCAGACAGCCCTGCCCGCTACCTGGGTCATGCTGGATAGGAACAGGCGTGAAGATGAGCTGCCCGCAATGGGTCTGCCCGCTGCAAGAGGCCACATTCTGCGATCAGCAGCGGCATGCGGCGCATACCTGCATGAGTGGGTGCCGGAGGTAGTCCGAGTTTTCCTTTATGATCTCCACCTTGCTGCGCTTGGCGGTCTTCGCCGTGGGCGGCCGCGAGGGAGTTGCCACATTTGTGACCTGCAGTTGGCCCCTGCATCAGGTGCAGGTGTGCAAGTCACAGCTCTGGGGCCGGCTGCGGCAAGTGCGGTTACCTGCTTCTGGTTCTGATGACGCACTGAAATGGAATTTCCCAGATATTGCTGCAAGAGGGGCGCTGAGGCCACGTCCCAACGTCCCCCAGCGCAACGTCACGGTTGCGGAACGGCAGCACGTCGAAACCCTGCCTTCTTGTGTCTGCAGCGCAACTTGTTCCACCTCCTACCTGTTGCTGCTGCTGGCGGACCGGCTGCTGAACATCCTGCTATGCTCCAGCGGCACAGAACCACGCAGATGTGCACCACTGTGGCACTCAAGACGCTCTGCACCTGGCAGCTGCACGCGCTGCCTCAACAGCGCCTCCATGACTCGAGTGGCGTCTTGCACAGTATGACAGACTGGAAAGGCGCGTGTGAACCACGGTTTTGATGCAAGTGCTTGCACGGTTTGGTGCGACGTGCTTAGTGCTGATTAGGCTGTAAGTAGCGAAAACCTCGCTGCTAATCTAATTATGAGGGTTGTTGCCACATGAACCGGGACTCTCAGCCGCAACTGCCGTACAAGCTCGCTGGCTGCACCTGGTGCAGCACTGCCAGAACCCCCGAAAGCTGGCACATGATCTTGCAGAACGCTTGCCCATATATATCTGCTTCGCACAGCCTCCCAGAGTCTCCAAAACCGGTTCTGTACCCATCCATCTTCGGCACTGCAAGGTGCAGCGCTCGGCTGATGCTGCCCTGCTGCCGTGCGTTGCCGCTTGAAGCTCTGCGAGGCTTTTACACCCCATTTCTGGCAGCACGCCTCCTTCCCACGCGTCTGGCAGGCAAGAAAACCCTTTACAACGCTGGCACAGTGCCGTGGCGGCGGGTTGCGACATGCAGTGCTGCTGACCAGGCCGCCGCTAATCAAAGGCGAGTCGTCGATAAATCTTCTGGTCTACGAGTCTACTCCATCTGTGCAGACACACGCCTGAGTCCATCGCCGATTTCGCCTTGAGAATGTGTTGTCAGCTACCAGACGCTCGAGGGCAAGGTCAGCGTGACGCTGGAAGTCAAAAAGAGCAAGTTCATCACGACCGCGTGGCCGACGGTCAGCCCTGAACAGGTGATCAGAAGCGGAATGTGTGTCCAGGTGCTGCAGCCCCACGGGTCTGACGCACATTGCGAAGCTGTTTCCTGTGCTTGGCTGACACCCACCCTCGCTCGCCAAGCAGGCATTGCAGCTGGTGGCCGACGGCAGCGACCCCGCAACCACAACTGCTGTGCGTACACTGCTTTGCGTACAGAATCGGCGACCAGTTCCGCAGCTCGGACGGGGTCGAGCCTGGCAGCACCGCCGGCCTGCCGATCCTGAATGCCATCACTGTCGAGGGCCTGGATGGCGTCTGTGTCCTGGTCAGCAGGTGCACCGCCTGCTGAAGGTTTTTTGAACCTCAAGTAACACCCACCGCAGCCGTGGCTAGCTTGCTATGCGCTTGCCCGCGGAAACCCTTGACGCATGAATGTCAGTTTAGCATTTCAATACAGCTACATTACGAGTGACAAAAACTCTCAGTAATCATATGTCTGATACAGATCTAGCAAAACATATTGTACAGGCATTTTAGCGGAACGAAGCTGGGCGCTGGCGGCCTCATCCGCGCATACGGCGCTGCGGCGCGCGAGTGCAGCGGGCTGCAGAGCATCGCACAGTGCAGCCGCAGCAACAACTTCTCGTCGAGGTGATTGTGCTTGAGAAGTGAGTTCATCTCGATAGGATCGAGCATGAGCCACAGCTTGAAAGTGTGCTCGAAAATGCACGATGCATGTACGTACAGGTAATGCGGTATCGCTTCGCACTCAGGGTGCTGTGCAACTTCGGCTACCTCCGCCAGCGCACTTTCGTGTTAAGTTGCTGAGCGCCCAGCAGCACGCTAGGACCGCGTT
>JAABUM010004433.1_pt1 | contig 15833 bp, 18 predicted proteins | sample 5559161 | NCBI WGS metagenome assembly JAABUM01 (sample SAMN10711868, study PRJNA513369) | rock metagenome | isolation source: Antarctica rocks | place: Antarctica: Victoria Land, Siegfried Peak nord
GGCAGTACTGGGTCATCACTCCCGACCAGGTCTCGTTGTTGGTGCCCAGTCCCTTGAGCACCCCCTGGATGCGGGGCGCGACCCCGCGGGGGTCGCCGCTGAGCGCCACCGCACCGGTGCTGGTGGTCGACGGGGTGCCCCACTGGGCGCCCCAGAACACGACATACACCTTCGGTGGCCCGGTGGTCACACCGATGCCGTCGACCGCACCGTCGTAGGTCAGCGGGCCGGAACCGGCGGCTGCCTGCACTGTGGCGGCAGCGCGGACCCGGGCCTGCTGCCCGGTCCGGGTGGGGAAGATCACCGCGTGTCCGTGCCCGCCGTGGTGCGCCTTGTCCGGGCCGTTGAGGTCGCCGGCCGACGCCGGCGACGCCAGCGCCCCCACCCCGACCAGGACACTGCCGACGAGGGCGGTGCTCAGCGAGCGGGACAGGCGAACTGGCATTGGGAACCCTTTGCGGCCGGCGAGGTGCTACCCCCGACAACCGGAGCCCGCAACGGACTGTGACGGCGGGTAACCCGAACAGGTGACAGGGGAACCAGCCCGGCGGCTTCAGACCCGGGTTCCACGAGCCGATACCTCGACGATGAGGCCGTCGAAATACGTCCCGGGCGCCCGGCGCCTGCGCTGCGTCGCCGTCCCAGCAGCGACCCTGGTCACCCTGTCCTCGGCGGGGCTGGTCGTGGTGCTGGCAGGCAGCGCCCAAGCCTCGACAGCAGTGCCGCTGGCGGCCAGCGCCCAGACGCCGGCGGCGCCACGGACGCCACCGGTGCTGGCAGCGGCGCCGTCCGCGGGCCAGGTGGTGGTGACGGTACCGGTGGTGTTCGTCCCGGTCCGGGGCCCCGCGCCAGCGACGCGGCCCACGCTGCGGCCTACGCCGGCGGTGATGCCGTCAGCTGGCCGGGCTGCCGTGCCCGTTCCGGTAGTGCCGGCGGCTCGTACTACCCCGGCGCGGGGGGTAGTGCCGTCTGCTGGCCGGACTGCGGCGCCCGTTCCGGTAGTGCCGGCGGCACGTACTGCCCCAGCGCGGGGGGTGGTGACGTCTGCTGGCCGGGCTGCGGTGCCCGTTGCGGTGGTGCCGGCCGCACGTACTGCCCCGGCGGCGCCCTCGCCGCGGCCGGCAGTGCCGTTCGCGGCCAGGGCTGTCGTGACCGTTCCGGTGGTGCCCCTACCGCGCAGGCTTCAGGCGCCGGCGACGTCAGTGCCGCTGGGAACCGCCGGCAGCTTCGCGGTGCTCGCCGGCTCGGGGATCACCAACACCGGTGCCACCACGATCAAGGGTGACGTCGGGTCCTCGCCGACACCGGCAGAGACCGGGTTCGCAGCCTGCCCCGCCGCAAACTGCGTCACGCTGACCGGCGCGAACCACACCAGTCCCACCCCCAACGACGCGGTCACGGTGAAAGCGAAGATTGACCTGACCGCCGCGTACAACTACGCCGCCGGGCAGGTCTCCACCCAGGTGGCGACCGAGCTCGCCAACCAACGGCTGGTCGCCGGGGTCTACAGCTCGGCGTCGGGGACCTTTCAGATGACCGGCACGCTGGTGCTCGACGGGCAGAACAAGACCAACGGGGTCTGGATCTTCCAAACAGCCAGCACCCTGGTCACCGGCGGCACCGGCAACGTCAGCCTGATCCGCGGCGCCCAGGCGTGCGACGTGTTCTACCAGGTCGGCAGCGCCGCCACCCTCGGCGCCGGATCCACCCTCAAAGGCACCATCCTGGCGCACGACACCATCTCCCTGGGCAACGGGGTGACCGTGCAGGGCCGGCTGCTGGCAGGCGAGCAAGCATCAGGCGCCGGTGCGGTGACACTGATCCACGACACCATCGTCAGCCCACTGTGCGTAACCACGACACCGCCGAGCTCGCCGCCGAACACCCCCCCAACCGGAACCCCCCCGCCCGGAACCACCCCGCCCGGAACCCCCCCGACCGGAACCACCCCGACTGGTACGACCCCGACTGGTACCACCCCGACCGGTACGACCCCGCCCGGTACCCCCCCGACCGGTACCACCCCGACTGGTACGACCCCGACCGGTACGACCCCGACTGGTACGACCCCGACTGGTACGACCCCGACCGGTACGACCCGGACGGGCACAACGCCGACTGGTATGACGCCGACTGGCGTGACTCCGACTAGTACGACCCCGATCGATACGACGCCGACGGGCACGGCCCCGATCGGTACGACGCCGACTCGTACCACTCCGACGGGTGCTACGCCGCTGACCACCGCCACAACGACGCCCCGCACAGTGCTTGCCGCCGTCACCACGCCCACGACTGGCACGCCCACGACTGGCACGCCCACGACTGGCACGCCCACGACTGGCACGCCCACGACTGGCACGCCCACGACTGGCACGCCCACGACTGGCACGCCCACGACTGGCACGCCGACCAGCACGGGTCCCCAGGTCGGGCAGGTCCCGCTCGGGGGGGTCCACGCCGGTGACGGCAGCACGATCGCAGCAACCAACGCCGGCTCCGGCGCCGCTGGCCTGCTGCCGGTCGCAGCATTGGCGCTGGCTGGACTGGCCGGCGCTGCCGGCTTCACCGCACGGCTGCGCCGCCGGGACAGCTAAGCGAAGGACTGGACCGGCATGCGCGACCGCTCGCGGGGGCGCCGTGCCCGGGTAGCCCGTACCCAGGTGCTGGCCGGGGCGGTGGCCCTGCTCACGACCGCCGCCGTCACCGCCGGCTACGCCAGCCAGTCCCATGCTGTGCGACCAGCGCCGGTGCCGGCGCGCAGCAGTACCGCGCCCGCTGCCGGTCCCGTAGCCGGCGTCGCACCGGCCACCGTTACCGTGCCGCCGATGTCGAGGTCCACCCCCGTCCGGGTGCAGATCCCGGCAATTGGTGTCGACTCCCGGCTGATGGACCTCGGACTAGGCAGCGACGGGGCGATGCAGACGCCGCAGACCGGTTTCCCAGCCGGTTGGTACACCGGCGGCCCGACCCCGGGCCAGCTCGGCCCAGCAGTCGTCGTCGGCCATGTCGACTGGGCCGGGCACCCCGGGGTCTTCTACAACCTGCGTGAACTCAAGACCGGCGACCAGGTCATCGTTGGCCGAACGGACGCCAGGAAGGCGGTGTTCCGGGTGAGCCGGGTCGAGGCGTTCGCCAAGGACGCCTTTCCCACCCATGAGGTGTACGGCAACGTCGACCACGCCGCTCTGCGGCTGATCACCTGCGGTGGGTCCTTCGACCAGCAGGCCGCCAGCTACCGGGACAACATCGTCGCGTTCGCCGACCTGGTCGCCACCACAAGCGCATGACACTCGCCCCTCGTCCGAAGCCAAGATAGGGGTGGGTGTTGCCACGTCGGACTCAGGCAACGCAGCAACCCGTGTCTGACCCGGCCATGCCCAACCACAACCGACCGATTCCGGGACGGCTAGAGCGCCAGGATCAGCGCGGCGTCTGCTGGCAGCCTCAGACCGTCGACTAACTGCACGCAGGCCAGCAGTGCGACGAGCGCGAAGACCCCGCCGGGATGACGGCGGCGCAGCGCGAGGGGCAGCACGAGTGCCAGGTCCAGCAGCCACACCAGCGGGGATGACTCTCCACTGCGCGCCAGCGGCAGGGCTGTCAGAACGGCCAGCGCGACGGCGACGACCGCGTCGTTGACCGCTACCCGGCGGGTCCACCGCGGCGGCGCCCGCGAGGTTCACCTCCAGAATGCTCCGCACCGACGCTTGCGCGGGCGAGAGGCCGGCGGCGCAGATCAACGGACAGGAGCCAGACGGGTCGAGCGTCAGACCGCTCAGCATCGTGTGCTGGTGAAGTCGGGCGGGAGCGACGCCGATACACACACCGTCGGGCAGCACCCGAGTCAGCATCGACGCCGCGCCCGGCTCGGGTCCGCCAAGCCGGGGCAGGAAGCTGAGCGGCTGGCCGGCGTACGACAGCCTCGTGCCCTGCCGCGGAGTCAGAAACCTAAGCCTTGGCCGTGGAAGATCCTGGTGTCGGACCGGGTTCCCAACCTGACGGCTGACAACGGGCAGGTCATCCCGGGACCGTGTAAGGGAGGGAGCACCGCATGCTGGATCGGCTATCGCGCCGGATCCCGCGCAAGCGGGAGGGTCGGCCCCTTGACGGCCAGCGTGCCGCGGTGGTGGCGCGGGGGTGGGCTCAGCTTGGGGAAGGGGCAGGACGCTCCGGACGGACGTCCCCGAGACCGCGTCCCGGGTGCGGGCCTACGTGCAGGACAGCGTCCGCTACGCGGAGGAGGATGCGGCGTCGCCGACCCTCCTGCTGTCGATGCCCAACCTCCGTGGCACCGTCCGCGGACGTCGTGGGGTGCCTTGGTGAGCACCGTCTCACGAGGGCGGCGGCGCGGCCGTCCCGGTTGCCCCGCAAGGGGGGGTGTGGGACCTGCTAGTCGTCGGCGAGGGCACCGCGGGCTTGGTCGGGGCGTGGAGGGCGGCCTCGCTCGGAGCATCGGTGCTGATGGTGGAGCGTGACCAGCCGGGCGGGGATTGCCTGTGGACCGGATGTGTGCCGAGCAAGGCCCTGATCGCGGCAGCCTCGGCAGTGGTGGACGCCCGAGGGGGCGCCCGGCTCGGGGTGCACGTCGCGGGAGTACGGGTGGCCTTCGACGAGGTGATGGCGCACGTGCGGAGCGCGATCGCGACGATCGAGCCAGTCGACTCGGCGGAGGCGCTGCGGACCGCGAGGGTTGGGGTATGCATCGGTGACCGCCCGGTTCGTCCGGCCCGATTCCGCCGAGATCGGGGCGGTCTGCGTGCGGTTCCGGCAGGCGCTGATCGCCACCGGTTCGGACCCGGCGGTGCCGCCGATCCCGGAGCTCGCCGAGGCCGATCCGCTGACCGGCGACTCAGTGTGGGACCTCGCCGAGAGACCCGACCGGCTGGTCATTCTGGGCGGGGGCAGCATCGGGTGCGAACTCGGACAGTCATTCGCGCGGCTGGGCAGCACGGCCACTGTCATCGAAGCCCTGGAACGGCTCATGGTTAACGAGGACCCGGACGCGGCACGGCTGGTGACTGAGTCCTTGAACCGCGACGGCGCCGGGGTGCTCACCAGAACACCGGTCACAGCCGCCGACGGAGCGGACGTGGCGCTGGCCTACGGGCGACGCCGGACCGCGGACCGGGTCCTGGTCGCGGTGGGACGCCGCTCCGACACCCGCGACCTCGGGCTCGACGCGGCCGGCGTCGCCACCGACAGTCGAGGCTTGGTCACCGTCGATGCACACCTGCGGACGACGAACCGGCGGATCTGGGCGGCCCGGGGATCTCACGGGCCATCCGCAGTTCACCCACGTCGCTGGCGTGTCGGCTCCGCCGCGGCTACCAACGCGGTACTGGGCTGGCCAGGAAGACCGATCTGCTCATTCCTCGCGTCACCTTCACCATCCGCGAGGTGGCCGCGGTCGGCGCCCGCACCGGCCACACCGTGCGGACCCACCTCAACTCCGACGTCGGCCCTGCGGTCGCTGAGGCCAAAACCGACGGGTTCAGCCGGTTGGTGCTCGACAGGCGCGGCCGGGTGATCGGCGCGACCGCCGTCGGCCCACGGGCCGGTAAGGCTCTGGCCGAGCTCACCCTTGCCATTAGGACCGGGCTGCGCGCCCGCGACCTGGCCGTCACCATGCATCCCTACCCGACGTACGGGGACGGCCCGTGGAACGCCGCGATCGCCGACGTCCGCAGCCGATTGGGCTCTGGACCGCCATGCATCGTCGTCCGGACGCTCGCCGGTGCGCGACGCCGATGGACCTGGTTGCACAGCGGGGCCGGGTTTATGACGGCTCGGGCTCGACATGCGAGAAGGCCCCTCCGGCGGGCCAGGTCCGATCGGCGCCGTCGCGGAGGTGACTGAGGTGATAACTCCAGTGCAGCCAGGTTCCCATGACGGGCCTAATAACGGTGCGCCGAGGACGACGGTGCGGTTGATCGAGGCCGACCAGGCCCCGCTGCTGGCCCGGGCCTACTACGCCTCCGGCGACCCGGGGCCGGTCGTTGCGGCGCTGGCGCAGGTTCCGGAGCTGTTACAGGTCGCGCTCCCGTTCATCGGCGCGGCACTGGGCCCGTCGGGGATCGACTGGCGCACCAAGGAGATCGTCATCGTACGCACCTCCACCCTGGCAGGCTGCCGGTACTGCGTGCAGGCGCACACCGTCGTCGCCCTCGACGCCGGCCTGGACCGCCGCGAGGTAAGGGCGCTGCGCGGCGAGCTGCCGGTCGTGCAGGTGTTCACCTCACCCCGCGAGCTCGCCCTGCTGAGGTGGATCGAGATCGTCGGCGCCGGGTCGGGCCAGGTTGGTGACGACGCCCGCGATGACGTGCTGCGACACTGGGCCGATCACGAGGTGGTGGAGTTGACCACGGTCATCGGGGCGACCCTGCTGCTCAACCGGTTCGCCACCGCGCTGGGCCTTCCCACGTCCGCCGGCACCCTGGCCCGCCTCGCCCTGGAGGATCTGCGATGACCGAGCTCGATGTAGCGTCCGCGCCCGGAATGGTGGGCGAGGCCGTGGCCGGTGGCCGGCTGCCGGGCCGGGTGTGGCTGTACTCCAACTACCACTGCAACATCGCCTGCCGCTACTGCCTGACTGAGTCCGGGCCGGGGGTGCCGAGCCGCGAGCTGACACCCGCCGCCATGCTGGAGACCGCGGCACAGGCCCGCGAGCTGGGGTTCACCGAGCTCGGGGTCACCGGCGGTGAGACGTTTCTAATGCCCTCAATGCCCGAGCTGCTAGCCCAGCTCTCGGCGATCCTCCCGGTGGTGGTGCTAACCAACGCCACACTGTTCAGCCGCAGGCTCCTGGACCGAATCCGGGCCGTGTCCGGCCTGCCGGTGGCGCTGCAGATCTCGCTGGACCGGCCCGATGCCGACCCCAATGACGCGATGCGCGCGCCGGGCAACTTCGACAAGGTCGTCGCTGCCATACCGGCGCTCGTCGAGCGGGGCGTCACAGTGCGGATCGCCACCACCGTGGAGTCGATCGCCGATGCCGAGCTGGACCGGTTGTGCGCCCTGCACCGCGGCCTTGGCGTGCCCGACTCCGAGCACGTCATCCGGCCGATCGTGCGCCGCGGTCGGGCCGTCACCCATGCGCTCGGCGTCCACGCCGAGCAAGCCGACCTGCCGGCCGAGCTGACGGTCACCGCCGCCGGCGCGTTCTGGAGCCCGTTCGGCCCTACCGTGCGCGGCGGCGTGCTCGACACGGATCTGCTGCTCACCCGCACCACGCGACCGCTGTCGGTGCCCGCGACCACCATGCTGGCGCTGATGGACGCCCGCCCCCCAGGCGGGGACTCGACCCTCAACATTCGTTGAGCATGATCCTTCGTGCCCGGTCCGGGCACTCGCGTACCGACCTACACCGCAGACCCGCCACCGCTACAGAACTCTGGGAGAAGGTTGCTCGACATGGCCGACACTGCCGCCCCGACCACCGCCACACCGCCCGTCACCGCCCCATCTGTGTCAGCCGGCGCTGCGCCGTTGGTATCAGCCCGGGTGCTGGCCGCCGCGTTCACCGCGCTGCGAATCTTCACCGGGCTGGTGTGGTTGTCCAACGCGCTAGCGAAGCTGTTCGACAAGGGAGCCTTCGACCTCGGGTTCTTCTCGTTCAACCTGGTCACGCGCGGGGCGGCACGGTCCATCGCCACGGGCGCGTCGTCGAGAACCCAGATCGCGCCGCTGGGGGCGTTCTACCGTGATGTCGTGCTACCCCACTGGGGGTTCTTCGGGACCTTCCTCACCGTCGCCGAGCTCGCGATCGGTCTCGGACTGATCTTTGGTCTCGCGACGCGGCTGGCCGCGCTCGGCGGGCTGCTGCTGATTGGGCCGATCTGGGTGATGCTCTGGCACACCGGGGATTATCTGTGGACGTATCCGGCCGAGGACCTATTCCCGCTGCTGCTGCTCGCCATCGTGCCCGCCGGGCGGACCGCCGGGCTAGACACCCGCCTGGCCGCCCGTTTTGGCCACTGGCCGTTCTGATCACCCCAGTTTGCGGGGCTGACTTCACCGCTGGCCCAGCAACTCCCGCCTGGCGTGCACCACGACCGGCTCTACCCGTTGAACGCCGGGAGAGCTCCGTCGCCGACGGGGCGGAAGACCGTGACGCCTGTCGCTGCTGGTGCTCACCGCGAGCAGTGGGTCGGCCAAGGGCAGTAGCCGAGGTGGTTCACACCAGTCCTGCGCAACGCGCAAAGCGTCTGCTCCCCTCGCGGGTACCGTCCCCCCTGGGGCAGCCTGGTCATGTGCCCGTTCTTGTGAACGATTTCCGCACGCAGCTCACCGCCGTCCGTCCCGCAGCCCGGGTGCACTTGGGGCCTGTCCTGAAACTCAGGAGGGCTGTGAGCGAGCGCCCGACCTGGCCGGGGCGTGTGACGCGGTGACCGCGATGGCTAGCCGTAGTGACGGGGTCGGCCGGTTGCGCGCGCGCGGCGCCGTCCTGGCCCTGGGCGCCGTTCTGACCTCAGTGTTGATCGCGCCGGTCGGCGGCTTGAGCTTGTACTGGATGCCGTTGTTCGTGGGGGTGAGCTATCTAGCCGCCTCCGCGGTGGGTGGCCGCACGGGCGGGCTGTGGGTTCCGGGGCTGATGGTGAGCTTCTGGGGCCTGGCTGACGTGCTGGTGTTGAGCGGGACGCTGCACGTCGATTTCGCTAGCGCCGCGATCACCGGGGTCGGTCTGGGGGCGTTGGCTGCGGTGCTGGTCCTGCCGCGGGTCGGCGTCCCGGTGAGGGTGCTGAGCCTGGCCGTGAATACGCTGCTGATCGGGCTCTTGGAACTGGCGGAGGCGCAGGTCGCAGGCGTGCTGGTCGACGGTTGGGCGTGGGGGCTGTTGCTGCTGGCGGGGGCGGTGTGGGAGTCGCGCCCGTCGGTGACGATGCCGGCCCGGGAGCGCGTCGGGGCCTGAGCAGCACGTCTGCAGGGACGAGCGCGGTTGTCGCAGTTGCTGGCGCTTGCTGTCAGGTCAGGATGGATGTGCCGGCCGGTCATGGGGCGGATCGTTGTTGGCCGACTCGCCGGGCTGACAGCCAGCCGAGGCTGGCGACGGTGAACGGGACCGCATAGTTGACCCCGACCCGGATCCAGGTGGGCATGACCGCCGGCGATTTCGGCTCCTTCGTTGACGCCGGACAGCAGCGTTCCGACGACCAAGGCGATCGGAACGGCGGTGCGCGCCGTTCGGCCCCGGCCGATCAGCCGCAGCCCGTCGGCGATCGTGGTCCAGGTTTGGGGTAGCGGCGCCGGTTGGGCGGGATCGTCCGGGTTGGTCGCCCGGGCCGGCGGGGTGTTCTGCTTGTCGGCTTCCGGACGCCTGGAGGTTGTGCTGGCCGGCGCCGTGTGGGCAACGGGCGTGTCCTTCCCGGGTAGTGCTCCGGTCATGGGGTGGGGTCGGTCATGGTGGCGGTGAAGGCGGCCAGCCGGTCGAGGGCGCCTGCAGGTGGGGGAGTCCCGCCGCTGCGCAGACTGGCCTTGATGTCGCGGTAGGTCTGGGCTTGCAGGCCGCAGGCCCGGCAGGCGTCGAGGTGGCGAGCGACCCGAGCCGTGGCGGCCGGGTCGGTTTCGCCGTCGAGGAATCGTTGCAGCTCGCGGCGGGTGGCCAGGCAGCTGGTGACGGCGTCGTCGCCGAGCATGCGCTGCCGCAGCGACAGTTGACCGGTCATCGGCGTCTCCGTGGGGTGAGGCCGGCGGCTTGGACGCGGCGGTGGATGCGTTTTCGGCCCCGGTGCAGCCGGCTGGTGAGGGTGCCTTCGGGTACGCCGAGCAGGGCCGATGCTTCGGCGTAGCTGAGTTCGTCGACGTCGACGAGCAGGACGGCCGTGCGCATCTGGGGGGGCAGGTCGAGCAGCGCGGCTTCGATGACCGCGCCGAAGGCACGGTCGAGCACGACCTGCTCGGCGGAGGGTGCGGCCACGGCGAGGTGCCGGCCCGCCGGCTTGTCGGGATCAGTGAGCAGCTGCGGACGCTGGCGCCGGTGACGGTTGATCTCGGCGTGCCGCAGGACGGTCAGCAGCCAGGCCCGCGGGTGCCGGCCATCGAAGGTGTCCAGTGCTCGCCAGGCACGCAGCAAGGTGTCCTGCACGACGTCTTCGGCGTCGGCGGGCTGGCTCGTCAGGGTTGCTGCGACCCGCAGCAGAACCGGCAGTTCGGGCAGGACCAGCTCGGCGTACCGGCGCCTTCGCTCGGCGTCCTGGCTGGGTTGCTCGGCTGCGGGCATGGGTCGCGCTGCTCCTTCCACGTCACCAGAACCCGCTGAGGCGCCCGTGGCCTTCCCGCGCCGCCCTGCTGCCTGCGCCGAACCGTCAGGGCGGGGAAGGATCGCAGGCGGTCGGCGGGTTCTCGCAAAGCCCTACCCGGCCCACCACAACCGATGAGGGGACCTGGCATGCTCGAGGCGACGTTCAACGGGCAGGTGATCGCCCGCCGCGCCGACACGGTCCTGCTCGAAGGCAACCGCTACTTCCCGCTGCCTTCGGTGCGTGAACAGTTCCTGCAGCGGTCGCGGTCGAAGTCGCTGTGCCCGTGGAAGGGCATCGCCAGCTACTACACCGTCGAGGTCGACGGTCAGTGTGACCGCAACGCTGCCTGGACCTACCGGCACCCGTCCCCGCTGGCCCGCAAGATCAAGAATCATGTCGCGTTCTGGGGGTCGGTGCACGTCGCCGGAACAGAATGAGGACGGGGCGCCTCGCGGGTAGAGACGAGCCGGCCGGCGAGGCCGGCGCCCGGGACGTGCCCCGCCGGCGCGGCCTGTCGGGCGAGCGGGTCCGTCGCGGACCTGGCGCCGGGGCTCTCTACAGCCTGACCGGCATCTTCTCCGCACCGGTTCCGAAGGGACGCGCATGAGCTATGACCTGATCGTGATCGGTGCCGGCGCGACCGGGCTGGCGGCCGCCCGGACGGCTCGCAGGGCCGGTCGGCGGGTGGCGCTGGTCGAGCAGAGCGCCCCGGCGGGGACTGCACCTTCTTCGGCTGCGTCCCCAGCAAGACGCTGCTGGACGTCGCCCACCGCGTTGCCGGTGCCCGCGCCGGGCAGCAGTGGGGCCTCGCCCCGGTCGGGGAGGTCGACTTCGGCCAGGTCATGCGCCACGTCCGCGCTGTCATCGATCGGATCGCCCAAGACGAGTCCCCGGGCCAGCTCGCCCAGGAGGGGATCGACTTGATCCGCGGCTGGGCCCGTTTCACCTCGCCGCACACCGTCGACATCGACGGGCGGCGCCTCGAGGCCGCCCGCTTCGTGCTCGCGACCGGCGCCCGCGCCGCCATCCCGCCCATCCCAGGGCTCGGTGACCTGCCCTACCTGGACAACACGACCGTGTTCGACCTGGTCGAGTGCCCGGAGCGCCTGCTGATCGTGGGCGGCGGCCCGATCGGAGTCGAGCTCGCCCAGCCTTCGCCCAGCTCGGCAGCCGCGTCACCGTCCTGGAGGCCGCTGGCCGGATCCTGAGCCAGGAAGAACCCGAGGCGTCGGCGGTCCTGACCGCCGCACTCGAGCGCGACGGCGTCACAGTCCGGACGGCCGCGGCGCTCGAGCGGGTGCTTTCCGGCCCGACGCTGCTGCTTGAAGGCGGCGAGCCAGTAACCGGGTCGCATCTGCTGCTTGCGGCCGGTCGGAGCCCGGCGACCTGCGGGTTGGGGTTGGACCGGGCGGGGGTCGCAACCGGCCGGCACGGCGAGGTCCTGACCGACCGCTACCTGCGTACCTCCGCTGGCCATGTCTTGGCCGTCGGGGACTGCACCAGCCGGTTGCAGTTCACCCACGTCGGTGACGAGCAGGGCCGGCTCGCTGCCGGCAACGCCTTTGCCCGCAGGGGCAGGGTGCCGGGCTTTCCGGGCGGCCTGAGCGCCTTCGATGACCGGGTCGTGCCGTGGGCGACGTTCACCGAACCCGAGGTCGGCCGGGTCGGCATGACCGAAGGCCAGGCGTTCGCTGTCTACGGCCCGCGTGCCCGGGTGGCTGTGGTGAACCTGAAGGAGCTGGACCGGGCGCGGACGGCGTCCCGCGCCGACGGCTACATCAAGCTGATCGCCGGGCCGCGCCGGTTCGCCGGTTCCCGCCTGCTCGATGAGGTGGTCGGGCTGACCGCGGTCAGCCCGGCCGGCGGCGAGCTCGCCGCCCAGGGCGCCCTGGCGATGCGCACCCACATGCTGGCCGCGCGGCTCGCCCAGACCATCGCGCCCTATCCCACCTACGCCCTCGGGCTGCGCCTGGCCGCCGCCCGGCTGTTCGGCGAGTTCGGCGGTTCCGGCTGGCGCCCGGCCGGCCCCGACCGGTGATCCAGTCCGGCAGCCGGCCCGGGGTAGCCGACCACCACGGCAGATTGGGGGTGCCGCTGCCCGGCAGGGCGCAGGGACATCAGATGTGCTCGCGGCGCTGATCGTCGCCGGCGGTCCGACCCGGCTGTGTGGGGCCGCGAGGACGAGCTCCAGCGGCTGGAGTTCGCCGTCGTTTTCGAGGTACCGGGCAGTGACTTGCCGGCCAGCATGCGCATCCCCACCGGGAAGCCCCGGCGGGTCGCCGGCGCGGTCGTGCAGCATCGCCCGGCTGAAGCCACCTCGCCCGGCGCGGCGGGTCTGCGACGCCGCGGGCCGGGGCGGGCCAGGGCTCAGCCGGGCAGCAGCCCGACGAGATCGGTCAACGCGGACACGGTATGGGTCGGCGGGGTGAAGAACGCCGGGTAGGGGGCGCCGGTGCGGTTGACCCAGGCTGTGCTCAGACCGGCCCGGGCCGCACCGTCGATGTCCCACGGGTGCACGGCGACCAGCAGCAGGTCGACGAGCTCGACGTCGCAGCGCATCGCCGCATACTCATAGGCGCGGCGGGCCGGTTTCCAGGCGCCGGCGTCCTCGACGGACAGCAGCGCGTCGAACTCGCCGCTGATCCCGGCACGGGTGAACAGCTTGTCGGCGACGGCGGTCGAGCCGTTGGTCAAGGTGACCAGCCGGTAGCCGGCCGTCCGCAGCGACCGCACCCCGGCGGAAACGTCGGGGTGCACCGGCAGGGCCATGAACCCGTCCATCACGTGCCCGACCGCGGCGGCGAGGTCCCGGTCCAGGGCGCGTCCGGACAGCAGTGTGCGTAGCGTCTGCTCGCCGAGGACGGCGAACTTCTGCGAGCCGCCCGCCGCGGTGAGTGCGAAGCCGTCCCGCAGCAGCATCGCGAACCACTGCGCCGCCAGGTAGCGCTCAACGCCGATGTCGGCGAAGCGGTCGGCCATCGGTGCCAGGTCTGACAGGGTTTCGTTGACGTCAAAGACGATGACCGTCGGGCGGTGGGGCACGGCAAGCTCCTGTGGCGAGAGTCGGTCACGGTTGAGGCGACTATGCGCCCGGGTGGGCGGCGCGCCGGTTTCGGGCCGCACTCCGGCACGGCCCGCTACCGCGTGGCGTCGATACCCGGCCCGCGGCCGGGTGAACGAGCTGACGCGCCGCGGGCTGCTACTCCGGCTGCTCAGATCACCTCCGGCCGGGGACTGGACAATCGCCGGACGCCACGTGCAGGGGCAGCCGGGCGGCAGCGGCCGCGGACCGCGAGCTGCCGCCACGGTCAGCTACGGAGGTTGGTCTGCCGGCTTGGGAAGGAACGCGGCAGCCTGGCGGGTTTCCCTGCGGTGCGCCTGAGCCGGCGATGTGCGAGCCCGGCGGTGTGCGCGGCACCGTTCGGGTGCCGCAGGGCGGTGGGGGCTCGTCGGGCTCTGCCGGCCTGTCGTCAACGACTGACCGCAAGGAGAACGTGATGGCCCGGATGCGGCGCTCGACGCCGGCTGGAGCGACACCGAACTGACCGAGACCTCTGCCCACCTGGCACTGAACCTGTTCACCAACTACTTCAACCATTTGGTGCCGACCGACCTGGACGTTCCGCGGGTACCTGGACTGTGAGCCGGTACCGGGCATCGGGGTCGGTGGTTCTGCTGGCCGCCGCGACACGAGGTGTCCGCGGCCGCCACCGGGCCGCAGCGAGCCGGCCCGACTCGTTGCAGCATCAGGTTCGGCGCAACCACGTCTTCTTGACCTGACGGTCGGCCCGGCGCGTGGCGTCGGGTAAGCGGGCGGTTGCCGCGTCCGATGGGACGGCACGGGCCGCTGCGGGCCGAATCGTTCGGATCAACGGGGAAGGACCGTGCGACCTGGCCGGGTTTCCCTGACGACTCGCGGCCGCGAGCCGCCGCACATTCGCCCCGGGCACCTGACCGGGGGGCGTTCGGCTCGCCGAAGGGCCGACCCCGGTCCGCGACACAGCGCCACTGGATGAAAGAGGCCATCACGTGGGAGTACTTGCCCGGCTGCGCACCTTGGAGCAGGCGTCTCGGCCGGCTGACCCCGAGTTCGTCGCGGCGATGGCCCGCCGATGGGCCGAGCTGCCGCAGGTGGTGAAAACCCCGGGGCAGATCCTGGGCCGGCACGGGGTGGGCTGTGAAGGCACCCACGGGGTGTTCCCGAAGTGCAACTTGGCGTGCACCCCGTGCTATCACTCCCGGGACGCCAACCGGGTCCGGGTCGACGGCGGGCACACCCTGAGCAACGTGGCGGCGCAGATGGGCCTGCTGCGCCGGCTGCGCGGGCCCCGGGCACACGCGCAGCTGATCGGCGGGGAGGTCAGCCTGCTCACCCCCGATGACCACGCAGCAGCGCTGTCGGTGATGCGGGCCGCCGGGCGGGAGCCGATGAGCTTCACCCACGGCGACGTCGACGAGGACTACCTGCACCGCCTGGTGCTGGGCCCGGACGGCCGGCGCCGCTTCGACCGGCTCTCGTTCGCCGCCCATTTTGACAAGTTCATGTTCGGCCGGCGCGGCATCGAACGGCCGGCCAGTGAGGCGGCGCTCAACCCTCACCGGCAGCGGTTCGCCGCCATGACCCGGGCCGTCAGCAGCCGGCACGGCGTGCGGTTCTTTTTGGCCCACAACATGACCGTCACCCCAGCCAACCTGGGGGAGGTCGCCGACGTGGTCCGCGACTGCCACGAGATGGGCTACGGCATGTTCTCCTTCCAACCCGCGGCCTTCGTCGGCGACGACCGGCGCTGGCACGAGAGCTACCGGCAGGCCACTCCGGACGCGGTATGGGCCGAGATCGAGCGGGGCGCCGGGACCGCACTGGACTTCCGGACGTTCGAGAACGGCGACGTGCGGTGCAACCGCACGGCCTACGGCTTCTACGTCGGCCACCGCTGGCACCCGTTCCTCGACGGCGGCGACCCGCGTGACCTCGCCGTCCGGGGCGCGTTCTTCCGCTACCTCGGCGGGGTCAGCTTCACCGGCACCCCGGGCCCGGTCCTGGCCGTCAAGCTGCTGCGTGTCGCCTGCCGCCACCCCCGCACGGTGGCTATCGCGACCCGCTGGCTGACCCGGACCGCGCGCCGGGTCGGGGTCGGCCAGCTGCTCAGGCACCTGCGGGCGGTCCGGCCGGTCACCTTCGTGATGCACCAGTTCATGGACGCCGCCGACGTCGCCCCGGCATGGGCACTGATGCAACGCGGCCAGGCCGCAAACGAGCCCCGGCTGCGCGAGACCCAGGAACGGCTCGCGGCATGCCACTACGCGATGGCCCATCCCGAGAACGGCACCCTGGTTCCGGCCTGCGTGCAGCACAGCGTCCTGGACCCGGCCGAGAACGCCGAGCTGCGCCGGCTGCTACCCCTAGACGCGGTCCGCCGGCCACCGGCCGCCCGATCGAAGCCGGCGGTGTCGGTGCCCGCCCTGCCGGCACCGATGACACGGGGCGCAGCGTGCGGGGGTGGCGGCAGGTGCGGGTAGGTCTGATCAGCGGCTCCGGCAGCTACCACTGGCCCGGGCTCGCCGGCGCCGAGCCGGCGAACATCAGCACCG
>JAABUM010004434.1_pt1 | contig 15831 bp, 11 predicted proteins | sample 5559161 | NCBI WGS metagenome assembly JAABUM01 (sample SAMN10711868, study PRJNA513369) | rock metagenome | isolation source: Antarctica rocks | place: Antarctica: Victoria Land, Siegfried Peak nord
GCCGAAGCCCAATCCACTGCCGAGGACGGCCGATCGGAGTCCGACGAGCAGGCAACGGCGCGTGGACAGTTCAGTCTGCTGGTGGATTTCGACGGGGACGGCGAGGAGGTGGCGCCGCTGGCCACCGCCGGGCGCAGCGCTGCGCTCTCCGCGGCCACCGACGGCTACCGGGTGTTCACCACCGCCTATGACGACGAGCAGCCTGCCGCGTCGCTGGTGCGCCCGGCACTGCTGAAAAGCGACCGCGAACGCCTGGACCGCGAGATCACCGACCACGGCATCAACGTGTCCCGCCTGGCCCGCCAGCTCAACGCCCTGCTCGCCGAACCCACCAGGGACGGCTGGGACGGCGGACTCGAAGAAGGCCGGATCGACGGCCACCGGCTGGCTCAGCTGATCAGTGCCCCGCAGGAGCGGCGACTGTTCCGCGCCGAGCGGGTGGAGCCGATGCCCAGCGCGCTGGTCACCTTCCTGGTCGACTGCTCGGGGTCGATGAAGCAGCATGCGTTGTCCGTGGCGATGCTGGTCGACGTCTTCGCCAGGGCGCTGGAGCGGGCGGGTGCGCGCAGCGAGATCCTCGGCTTCACCACCGGGGCATGGAACGGTGGGCGGGCCCGACGAGACTGGCTGCGGGCCGGACGCCCGCGCCACCCCGGGCGGCTCAACGAGGTGCGTCACCTGGTGTTCAAGGACGCCGAAACCACCTGGCGGCGAGCGCGGCCCGGCATCGCGGCCCTGCTCAAGCCCGACCTCTACCGCGAGGGCATCGACGGTGAGGCCGTGACGTGGGCACTGGGCCGCAGCGCACGCCGCGAGGAGCGCCGCAAGCTGCTGATCGTGGTGTCCGACGGGAGCCCGATGGACAGTGCCACCAACGCGGCCAACGACCAGCACTACCTCGACCACCACCTGCGGGAGGTGGTGACGCGGGCGGAGCGGCAGGCTTCCATCGAAGTCTACGGGGTGGGCGTCGGGCTGGACCTGAGCCCGTACTACCGCCATTCCCGGGTCCTCGAGCTGTCGCAGAGCGCCGGGAACGCACTCTTCGGAGAGGTCATCGATCTGGTCGCCGGCGCCCGGCGTCGCTGACACCGCAGCGGCCGCTTGCCAAGCGGCGGTAGGGGTTCCAGACCCGATGCCCGTACAATGAGCAACCCTGACGGCCCTTCGTGACCCCCGATCCGGCCGGAGGTGAGGACGGATGAATCCGAGTCGCCAAGCGGCCCATGCGGTCTGGTACCACGGAACGAGACACATCTGGGCCTACACCATGAGTGTGGCGTGGACCACTATTGCGCCAGCCCCCTTCCACGGCGGGCACTGCCACCGCGGCACTTACGGAGGTTCCTCATGACCAGGAGCACCACTGCTCCCCTCTCCGCAATGGTCCAGGCGGCCGCGGACCAAGAGCTCGGAGCGCGCGAGGCTCAGCGCCGCGACACCCGGGCGCGTCGGCGAAAGTTACTCCGACGCATGCTGATCAGGGTCGCCGCCCTCGTGGTGTTCGTCGGGCTGTGGTGGCTGGTCACGGCGGCGCACCTCATCAAGCCGCTGTACCTGCCCACGCCCGGTTCGGTCTGGGATGCGTTCGTGCAGGCCAACAGCGACCACCCCATCGCGCCCGGCGTGCCCCGCCTGGTCAAGGGTGAGCAGAACTACTACCTGTGGGAACACCTCATCGCCAGCCTGCAGCGCATCGGCGTCGGGGTCGGCTGGGCCATCGTCTTCGGTCCCATCCTCGGGTTCATCATGGCCAGCTTCCGACCCATCGCGACCGTCGTCGAGCCCTACCTCAACTTCCTGCGCGCGCTGCCGCCGCTGGGCTACATCGGCATCCTGATCGTCTGGTTCGGCATCGGCGACACCTCGAAGATGTGGCTGCTGTTCCTCGCCGCGTTCCCCCCGATCACCATGGCCACCATCAGCGGCGTGCGCGGCATCCGGGAGGAGCGCATCAACGCGGCGCTCTCGCTCGGCGCCAGCAGGCTGCAAACGATGACCCATGTGGTGCTGCCGTCCACCCTGCCGGAGGTGATCAGCGGCATCCGGATCGCCGTCGGATTCGCCTGGACCACCGTGGTCGCCGCCGAGCTCAACAACGGTATTCCCGGTATCGGAGGTCTCGCCTACCTGTCCGGGACCGAGCTCAAGACCCCGCTCACCATCGCCTGCATCATCGTGATCGGCATCGCCGCGATCCTGCTCGACCTGGCTATCAAGGGCCTGGAGAAAGTCCTCGTTCCGTGGCGCGGCAAGGCATGAGCCCCGCCGAGCCACTCGCCCCCGGCGAGGCGGCATGAGCACCGCCGAGCCACTCGCCCCCGGCGAGGCGGCATGAGCACCGTCGAGCCACTCGCCCCCGGCGAAGCGGCATGGGCCCCGCCGCATCCCACCCGCCCCCACGCCACCCTTGGGAGTTCCTGATGAACACTGCACACCGCCCGGCTCTTCGCGTCCTCGCCGCGGTCGTCGCCGTCACCGGCGCCGCCACGCTCAGCGGATGCGTCAGTTCTAATCGCACGGCGGAGAGCCCATCGACTGGCGCCCCGTGCCCGTTCCCCGCGGACCCCTCGGTCACCGCGACGGCCCGCATCGCCTACCAGAACATTCCCAACGCCGACCTGGTGGTGAAGGACCAGAAGCTGCTCGAGACCTGCATGCCCAACGCGAAGATCAGCTGGAGCAAGTTCGACTCGGGCGGCGACGTGATCCAGGCGTTCGGCTCCAACAGCGTGGACATCGGGCTGATCGGCTCGAGCCCCGCCACCAAGGCGCTGTCCGCGCCGCTGAACATTCCGATGAAGGTCATCTGGGTGCACGACGTCATCGGCAAGGCCGAATCGCTGGTGGCGAAGGACAAGTCGATCACCGACATCAAGGCGCTCAAGGGCAAGAAGATCGCCGTGGCCTTCAGTTCCACTGCGCACTACAGCCTGCTGCAGGCATTGCAGGACGCCGGCATGGACCCGGCCAAGGACGTCTCGATCATCAACCTCTCGCCGGACAAGATGCCCTCGGCCTGGGAGGGCGGTCAGATCGACGCCGCCTGGGTCTGGGATCCCACATTGTCGGTGCTGCTCAAGAGCGGGCATCTCATCATGTCCAGTGAGGACACGGCCAAGGCCGGGAAGCCCACCTACGACCTGGGCGCCGCGACGACCAACTTCATCAACGCCAACCCCGCCTTCATGGCCGTCTGGGCCAAGGCGGAGGACGCGGCGGTCAAGCAGATTAACACCAAGCCCGACGAGGCCTCGGTCAGCATCGCCGCAGTGATGGGCATCAGCCCCACCGACGTCAAGACTCAGTTCAGCGGGTACAAATACCTGCCCGCGACCGAGCAGGCCAGCCCGGCCTACCTCGGCGGCAAGATGGCCACAGACCTGCAGGCCACCTCGAAGTTCCTGCTCGCTCAGGGCGGCATCGCCGCCGTCAGCCCGCCGGCGGCGTACGCGGCCGGGGTCGACGCGGCACCGGCACAGGCCGTTAAGTGAGCGAGCGAAGCGACGTGGAGGAATCGAAATGAGTAACCCGACGATGGCTCCGGAGCAGATCGCGACCCAGCGCCTGGTCATCGACCACGTGACCCACCGCTACCTCAGCAAGGGCACTCAGGTGCATGCGTTGTCCGACATCGACATGGTCATCGAGCCGGGCGAGTTCGTCTGCGTCGCCGGGCCTTCGGGCTGCGGCAAAACCACCCTGCTGCAACTGCTGGCCGGGTTTCTCACCTCCACCGAGGGCACCATCACCATCGACAGCCGCGCCATCACCGCACCCGGGCCCGAGCGCGGGGTGGTGTTCCAGCAGTCCAACCTCTACCCCTGGCTCTCGGTGCTGGGCAACGTCGAACTCGGGCCGCGCCTGCGTGGCGTGGACAAGAGCGCACGGCGCAAGGATGCGCACCGCTACCTGGATATGGTCGGGCTGACGGACTTCGTGCAGCGTCGCCCGTACGAGCTTTCCGGCGGGATGCAGCAGCGCTGCCAGATCGCCCGGGTGCTGGCCAACGACCCGAAAATCGTGCTGATGGACGAGCCGTTCGGAGCATTGGACGCCCTCACCCGCGAGCGGCTCCAACTCGAGCTGCTCAACATCTGGCGGGAGACGAAGAAGACCATCTTCTTCATCACCCACAGCGTCGAGGAGGCCATCTTCCTGGGCAGCCGGGTGATCGTGATGAGCCCCCGTCCCGGCCGCATCGTCTTCGACGAGAAGGTCGACTTCTCCCGCGAAGTAGGGCGCAAGCTCGGTGCCGAGCTGCGGACCCTGCCGGAGTTCATCGCGCTGCGCGACCGGGTCAGCCAGAAGATCTACGAATCCGGCGGCTGACCGGCCAGCAGCTCGTTGCACTCCTGCCCCAACAGCCGGATGCCCTCCGCGATGGCCCGCGGGGGGATCGCGGTGAAGCCGATGCGGAAGCGATTGAGGGGAGGGTCGTCCCCGTGAAAGAAGATGTCACCACGCTCGATCAACACCCCGCGGCGTTTGGCGCGGCGGATCAGCTCGAGCGAGTCCAGCTCGGGCGGACCGGTCATCCACAGGCTCACACCGCCCGGCGGATGGTCGGGTTCCTGCCACGGCAGCTCGCGGTCGGTGGCCTCGCACAGCATTTCCCACTTGTTCTTCAGCTTGGTGCGGTGCCGGCGCAACGACCGGTGGTACTCGCCGCTGTCGATGAGTAGCGCGAGCGCGCGCTGCAGATGCCCTGGCGGATGCCGCAACACGTAGCGGCGCACCTCCCGCAGCTCACGGACCAGGTCGGCCGGCCCGACCAGGTAGCCCAGCCGCAGCCCGGGAGAAAGGAACTTGGAGAACGTCCCGAGGTACACGGCGTCGCCGGTGGAGTCCAGGGCCTTCAGCGCCGGGCTCGGGCTGCCCTGGTAGCGAAATTCGCTGTCGTAGTCGTCCTCGACAATGACGGTGCCCGCCTCGGCAGCCCGCTGCAGCAGGGTCAGCCTGCGGTCCATGCTCAGCGTCACGTTGGTCGGGTGGTGGTGGCTGGGCGTGAGGTACATCAGGTCGGTGCCCGACAACGTCGTCGGCGGACGGACGCCACGTTCGTCGACCGCGATGGGGTGCACGCTCGCACCCGTGCGCAGGAAGATGTGCCGGGCGTCGAGATAACCGGGATCCTCCACGCCGACCGACTGCCCGGGGCCCAGCAGTGTCCGGCTCAGCAGGTCGAGTCCTTGTTGCGAGCCGACTGTCACCAGGATCTGGTCCGCGGCGGCCTCGATGCCGCGGGCGGGCAGCAGCTGGTGGCGGATCATGTCCACCAACATCGGGTCGTCCGAGGCCACGCTGTCCTGCAGGCTGGCGTAGACGTGCGGGTGGTACAGCGCATCCCGCAGGCAGCGCACCCAGGCCCGCGCCGGGAAGGCGTTGACGTCGACCTGCCCGGCCGCAAAGGGGTAGGGGAACCGGTGCCAGTCGGCCTGCTTCTCCACGTGCGGCAGGCCGGCGTCCGGGTACTGGCGGACCCGGGCCGCCCAGTCGATGCAGGGCACGGTGGTCTTCAACTGGGCCGCGCAGGCTTCCCGCATGTCCGGATTGACGAAGAGGCCGCGTCGCTCGTGGCTCAGCACCAGGCCCTCGGCGACCAGCTCTTGGTAGGCGAGGTTGATGGTGTTCCGGGACACCGCCAGGCTGAGGGCGAGCTCCCGCGAACTCGGCAGCCGATGCAGCACGTCGAAAGTCCCAGTGGCGATCCCGTGCTCGATGGCGAGGCGAACCTGGCGGTACAGCGGGACGTCCTGCGTGCGGTCGACTTCGATCAACGTTCGAGGCATCGGCACCTTTCCGGTCTGTCCACCCACACATTAGTCCGGCCCGCACGAACGCGGGCCGGACCAAAGGACCACCGTGCGGTGGACTACCGGATGCTCAGGGCGTCTCGCACGTCCACCGTCTCGATGCCGTGCGCTGCGCCGACGGGCGCGTAGGTCACCTTGCCGTCGACCGTGTTCACCCCGCGGCGTAGAGCCTCGTTCTCGGCGGCGGCACGGGCCACCCCCTTGTTCGCCAGCTGCAGGGTGTAGTCCAGCGTGACGTTGGTCAGCGCGTAGGTAGAGGTGTGCGGCACCGACCCCGGCATGTTGGCGACGCAGTAGAAGATCGAGTTGTGCACCTTGAACGTCGGCTCGGCGTGGGTGGTCGGCCGGGTGTCCTCGAAGCAGCCGCCCTGGTCCACGGCGATGTCGACGAGCACACTGCCCGGCTTCATCCGGGAGACCAGCTCGTTGGAGATGATCTTCGGTGCCTTCGTCCCCGGCACGAGGACGGCACCGATGACGAGATCCGCCTGGAGCACCTCCCGCTCGATCGAGTAGGCGTTGGCCGCCATGGTGCGGATGCGCCCCTGGTACATCCGGTCGGCGGCGCGCAGCTTGTCGACGTTCTTGTCGAAGAGCACCACGTCGGCCCAGGTGCCCTCGGCCACCGCCACCGCGTTCATGCCGGACACGCCGGCGCCGATCACCACGACGCGTGCGGGCGCCACCCCGGACACGCCGCCGATGAGCACCCCGCGGCCACCGGCCATCCGGCTCAGGCACTGCGCACCGACCAGCGGCGCCAGGCGCCCGGCCACCTCACTCATCGGAAACAGCAGCGGCAGTGAGCCGTCCGGCAGCTGCACCGTCTCGTAGGCCACCGACGTGGTGCCCGCGTCGAGCAGCGCCTTGGTGCACTCCGCGCTGGCTGCGAGGTGCAGGTAGGTGAACAGAATCAGGTCCTTGCGCAGGCGGTGGTATTCCTGCGCGATCGGCTCCTTGACCTTGAGCACCATCTCCGCGTTGCCCCAGACCTCGTCCGCGGTCTCCAGGATCTTCGCGCCGGCCGCGGCGTAGTCGCCATCGCTGATCGAGGAGCCGTCCCCCGCGCCCCGCTCCACGAACACGTCGTGCCCGCCGGCCACCATCTCGTGCACGCCCGCGGGCGTGGCGGCTACGCGGTACTCGTGGTTCTTGACTTCCTTCGGGACGCCGATCCTCATCGGACTCCTCCATCTCTAGGGTGGCCGGCTCCCTGTTTGTGGCAGGAGCCGACGTTCGCAACCAATGCACCCAGCGTGGGGCCCGGGCGTGGTCGGCGAAAAGAACCAGAAACGCATGCGTCGACAGGTCCAGGGGCTGGACCCATGAGTGGGCCGCCGTCTGGCTCTGGCGGGGACAAATCGGCCTTGCCAGAGTCATGGCAATCGGAACTCACATCGCGAAGGAGGTCGTCAGGTGCATGACACGGAGCTGCGAGAAAAGGCTCGCCGACACCTAGGTCCCCACTTCACCCGCAAAGACACCTGGGCCAGCGAATTCCCGGTGTTCGTCCGCGGTGAAGGCTCCTATCTGTACGACACCACGGGGCAGCGCCATCTCGACGGCTTGGCGGGGCTGTTCTGCGTCAACATGGGCCACGGCCGCGCCGACATCGCGCAGGCCTCAGCCGATCAGGTCGGGACCCTGGCCTATGCCAGCAACTGGGGATCAGCGCACGTACCCGCCATCGAGGCCGCGACGCTCATCGCCGAGCTGGCGCCCGGTGACCTGGCGACCACCTTCTTCGTCAACTCCGGCTCCGAGGCGGTCGAGACCGCGCTGAAGTTCGCGCGGCAGTACCACCGCAGCCAGGGCGCGCCCGAGCGGACCAAGATCATCAGCCGCGAGATGGCCTACCACGGCACGACCATGGGGGCGCTGTCGGTGACCCAGCTGCCCCGGATCAAGGACCCGTTCGGCCCGCTGCTTCCCGGGATCCGCAGTGTGCCCAACACCCTGGGCTTCGTCGGCGACTGCGGCCCGGCCACCGAGCTCGACTGCATCACCGAGATCGAGGCCGTCATCCTCGAGGAGGGCCCGGAGACCATCGCGGCGGTCTTCGCCGAGCCGGTGCAGAACGGCAGGGGCGCCCTGGTCGCACCGGACGGCTACTGGCCGGCGCTGCGGGCGCTGTGCGACAAGTACGGCATCCTGCTGGTCTCCGACGAGGTGATCTGCTCCTTCGGCCGGCTCGGCCACTGGTTCGGCCACGGCGTCACGGGCGTGGTCCCGGACATGATCACCTTCGCCAAGGGATCGACCTCCGGCTACGCGCCCCTCGGCGGCATGATCGTCCGCGAGAAGCTGGTCACCGAGCTGTACGACTCGCCCCTGGGCGGCAGCTTCACCCACGGTGCGACGTGGGGCGGGCACCCGGTGAGCACCGCGGTGGCGGTGGCCAACATCAACGCGATGCGCGACGAGAAGGTACTGGACAACGTCGCCACCGAGGGCCCCAAGCTCCAGGAAGCGCTCAACTCACTCAAGGACGCGCACCGCAGCGTCAAGGATGTCCGTGGCGCCGGCTTCTTCTACGCCATCGAGATCATGGCGGACAGCCACAGCGGCCGCGAGCTGACCGACACGGAGTCGCTGAAGGTGCTGCGTGAGGTGCTGCCCGAGGCCTTCCGGCGCACCAACGTGATCCTGCGTGGCGACGACCGCGGCGCGACGATGCTGATGATCTCCCCTCCCCTGGTGGCCGATCAGCAGGTCCTGTCGGAGCTGCTGCACGGGGTGGACGCCATGTTGACCGACGTCGAGAAGGCCGTTCAACCCTGACGTCCCGGCCCTGCTCCGACAAGACCACCCGTTGGGGTCGCCGAGCACGTCGGCGGCCCCCAGGCGGCGTATCCACGGAGGTGCCCTCTGATGACCCGCGTCGATGAACCGCAGTTGGGTGCCGGCGAGGAGATCCTCGGCCGGTGGCGGATGGCCGTGGGGGGCGCCGGGCTGGTCGTGGCGCTGCCCGACGGCGAAGATCCGCGTGCGCTGCACGCGGCAGCCGCGCTACGCACCGAGGGCCTGGTCACGCCGCGACTGTTCGGCGACGCTGCCCGGATCCGGCTTGCTGCGAGCTCGTGCGGGATGGAGCTGGCAGAGGAGACGATCGTCGACCTGGACGACGCCCTGTCCGACGACGCTGTTCGCCTCGCGCTGGAGGCCGGCTTTACGCGGCATCCGGAGCGGATCCCCGCCGCCATGCACGACCCGACCTTGGTGGCCGCCGCGGCCTTGCGCGCTGGGCGCATCCACGCCTGCGTTGCCGGCGCCACCCGGCCCACAGCCGACGTGCTCCGCGCCGGGCTGCGTGTCGTCGGACTCGCCCCCGGTATCAGGACGCTGAGCAGCGCGTTCCTCATGCTGCTTCCCGACGGTCGCCAGCTGACGTTCTCCGACTGCGCCGTGGTTCCCGACCCCTCCGCCGAGGAGCTGGCGGACATCGCCATCGCGGCCGCCTCGACCCACCGCAGCCTCACCGGCCGCGAACCGGTCATCGCGATGCTGTCCTTCAGCACCAAGGGCAGCGCCGCCCACCACGACGTCGAGACGGTCAACGCCGCTACCGCACTGGTGCACCTGCGGGCCCCCGAGTTACGGGTCGACGGTGAGCTCCAGCTGGACGCGGCCCTGGTTACCTCGGTCGCGGCCGCCAAGGCGCCGGGCTCCGACGCGGCCGGTGAGGCCAACGTCCTGGTCTTCCCCAATCTGAGCGCCGGCAATATCGGCTACAAGATCGCCGAGCGCCTCGGCGGTGCCATGGCGCTCGGCCCGATACTGCAGGGACTCGCTGCGCCGCTCAACGATCTGTCCCGCGGGTGCAGCAGCAGGGACATCGAAGTGATGTCCCTGCTGAGCTGCGTGCAAGCACTGGGCTGACCTCCGGTGCCCTAGCGCGGGACGCCAACCCAGCGTCAGGAACTCGTGAGGATGACGAGTCGCTGGGTCGCTCGGGTCATCGCAACATAGCGGTCGACCGCGCCTTCGATGGCCTTGCCGAACGCCCCGGCGCCTGACGTTTCAGCGTGAATTGGCTCAGCGTCGATGAGCACGACCAGGTCGAATTCGAGCCCCTTCGACAGCTCCGGGGTCAGCGACCGGACGCGGGAGGTGGCCCGGAACGTGGGATCGCCGATGACGCAGGCGATCCCGTCGGCATGCGCGGCGAGCCAGGTGTCGAGGATCGAGCCCAGATCCGAAACAGATCCGTGTACGACGGGGACGTCGCTGCTGCGGATAGAGGTCGGCACGTTGGCGCCCGGGAGCACGGCCCGGATGACCGGCTCGGCTACCGCCATGACCTCTTCCGGCGTCCGGTAGTTGATGCTCAGAGAGGCCAGGGTGATCCGGTCGAGCCCGATCCGCTCGAGCCGTTCCTGCCACGACTCCGTGAACCCGTGCCGGGCCTGGGCACGGTCCCCGACGATGGTGAAGCTCCGGGACGGGCAGCGGAGCAGCAACATCTGCCACTCTGCGTCGGTCAGTTCCTGAGCCTCGTCCACGACGATGTGCGCGAACGGGCCGGCGAGCAGGTCCGGGTCGGTGCTGGGCAATGCGGCCTCGTCAATCAGGGCCTCCTGTAGGTCCTGACCGCGCAGCATCGACATCACGAGCATCTCGGAGTCGTCGGCCTCGATCAGGTCGTCGACGACCTTGGCCATCCGCTCGCGTTCGGCGGCGACCGAGACGTCATACCGACGCTTACGTCGGGACGCCTCCGGGTCGCCGAGCCGCTGCCGTGCTGCGTCCAGGAGCGGCAGGTCGGACACCGTCCAGCTCGGGGCGTCCACGCGCTGCAGCTTCTGAACGTCATCGGCGCTGAGCCAGGGAGCGCACTTCCGCAGGTAGGCCGGTACCGACCACAGGTCTCCCACGAGGTCAGCCGCTTCGAGCAGTGTCCACGCGCTATTGAGGGTCGTGCGCAGCTCCTTGTTCTGCAGCAGCGACGTCCGGGCCAGGTCAGCCGGGACGTCGGAGGCGCTGCCGTCGTGCTTGTCCATCAGGATCGTGAGCAGCACCTCCCAGATCTGGTCGCGCGCCTCGTTGTGCGGAGTACCGAAATCCGGTGCTTCGAACGCCTCGGCCCAATCGTCGGCGCTCAGCCAGATGTCGGACCAGTCGGTCGTGACCGTCATCCCCTTGGTGGGCGGCTCCTCGTAGAACCTGACGGCCGTCTCGATCGCCTTCACCAGGTTCGCGGACGACTTCAGCAGGGCCACGTTCGGGTCGGTCTCGATCGCTGCTGCGGCGCCCTCGGCGACGAGGTCGCGCAGGGTGCAGGTCTGCACGCCCTCCTCGCCGAGGCTGGGCAGGACGTCGGCAACGTAGGCCAGGTAGGGCTGGTGCGGACCGACGTACAGCACGCCGCCCCGGCGGTGCCCGAGGCGAGGGTCGGAGTAGAGGAGGTAGGCGGAGCGGTGCAGAGCGACGACGGTCTTCCCCGTACCCGGGCCGCCATCGACGACGAGAGCGCCGCGGGATCCCGCGCGGATGATGGCGTCCTGGTCGGCCTGGATGGTGCCGAGCACGTCTCGCATCCGGGGCGAGCGGTTGCTCCCCAGGCTGGCGATGAAGGCGGACTGGTCGTCGAGCGCGGGATGGGATTGAAACCCGACTGTGCCATCTGCGGTGAACACCTCGTCCCAGTAGTCGCTGATCCGGCCGCGGGTCCAGCGATACCTGCGGCGGCGTGCCAGACCCATCGGGTTGGCGTGGGTCGCTCCGAAGAACGGCTCAGCCGCGGGGGAGCGCCAGTCGAGCAACAGCTGATGACCCGCGCTGTCCGTGAGGCCAAGTCGTCCGACGTACACGGGCTCGGGGGAGGCTCCGCTGACGATGTGTCCGAGGCACAGGTCCAGACCGAAGCGACGCAGGGCGCGCAGGCGAGCGGTCAGCCGGTGGATCTCCATGTCCCTCTCCATCGCCTCCTGGCCTATGCCGCCAGGCGCCTTGCGCGCGGCATCGAGACGGTCGGACAGGTCGGCGATGGACTGCTCGAGGCTCTCCGCGATGGCCGCGAAGTGCTGTTCGTCGCCGGCGATCAGCGTCGGGTCGGCCTTGGGGGCGAGGTGGTCGGGAAGGTCAAACGCGCTTGTAGTCAGGGGGTTCACGTCATCAGCTCCGATCTGAGGTTTGTGAAGTGCCACCACCGGTTCGACGTCCTCGCGCGACCCGTACGTCGACAACAACGCACGCATTTCGTTGGTCCCATTTCGGTAGGTTCTGGCCTCGGCCAGCGATTCTGCGGCACCACCAGGGTCTTGCCGCAAGCCCACCGGTGCGCTATATATTGAAAGTGGAAAGGAGTGGGTAATCACCTTTCCCCAGGGGCCTACGGATGCAGCCGCGGAACGAGAAGTTCTTCGCCCTCTTCCAGCTTGGCCGGCTCGAACGTCGGCGGGAGCGCCGCCATTCTCCTGGAGTTTGACGCCGCGCCGCGCGAGCGCTGGCGAAGCTCGCCAAAAACATGCACGACACCGAGCACGCCGGCGGCGACACCACTTGGCCTTGATCCACCGAGGGGCCTGCGCAACTTGATGTGAGCGTCTTGGAAATCTTTTGGGGCGCAGCCCCAATAGTCGAGTCAGCTGATGATGCATCCAGCATCTGCAAGATGCGTCTCACAATTTGGGGTGCGCGCGACGAGTTGGAGGTTTGTTCCAGCCGCAGAGACAGTCTTTGTTATCCGGTCTTCTCGAGGTCAGTGCGGGCGAGACAGATGTCCGCGAGGTCATCGAGTGGCACGGCGAGGACGCGGGCCAGTGCGGCAATGGTGGGAAATGCCGGGGTCGCCATCCGTCCCGTCTCAATCTTGCGAAGCGTCTCCGGTGAGATCGCTGCCGACCGCGCCACCTCCACGAGTGAGCGGTCGCCCCGCGACTGCCGGAGATAACCGCCGAGGCGCTTGCCGGCGGCGAGCTGTTCGGGTGTCAACGGGAGACGCACCATACGGGACAGCATACCCGGCACAGGTATGAAAATACCGGCAAGACTCGTTTATGCTGGTATTTTAATACCACTATTCTGGAGGTACCGCCTGTGTTGGAACTGAAGGCTTCCGGGGAGATCGCGGCGATGCGCACTACCGGCACGTTCGTCGCCGAACTGCTCGACGACCTTGCCCGCCGAGCCCGGCCCGGGGTGAACCTGCTCGATCTCGAACACCGCGCCCGCCAGCTGATCGCGCGGCGAGGCGCACGGTCGTGCTACTGGGATTACGCGCCGTCGTTCGGGCGGGGGCCGTTCCGCAACGTCATCTGCCTGTCGGTCAACGACGCCGTGCTGCATGGGCTGCCGCACGACTACCCGCTGCGCGACGGAGACCTGTTGAGCATGGACATCGCCGTGTCCATCGACGGGTGGGTCGCCGACTCGGCACGAAGCATCATCGTCGGTACCCCGCGAGCCGAGGACGAGCGGCTGATCGAAGCCACCGAACGTGCCCTGTCCGCGGGGATCGCCGCGGCGCTGCCCGGCAACCGCCTGGGCGACGTCTCCGCGGCGATCGGCGCGGTGGCCGCCGACTACGGCTACCCGGTCAACACCGAGTTCGGCGGCCACGGGCTCGGCCGCACCATGCACGAAGACCCCCACGTGCCCAACGCGGGACGCGCCGGACGCGGGCTCAAGCTGCGGCCCGGGCTGACTCTCGCGCTCGAACCCTGGTTCGCCCGCAGCACCGACCGGATCGTCTACGACCCCGACGGGTGGACGATCCGCTCCGCCGACGGCTCGCGCACCGCGCACAGCGAACACACCATCGCCATCACCGACGATGCCCCACTGGTGCTGACCTGCCCGGACCACATTGCGGCATCCGCACAGTAGTCCGAAACATCCCAAGTCCCAGCACGCCCGCATCAGCATTGCGTTGACCCGAGAGGCCCGGACGAACAGTCCGAAGCCTGGATCTCCCGCGCCGAGGTCGCCGAGGTCGCCGAGATCCCGTTCACCGCCTTCACCGCCCCTCACCTGCGGCATCAACGGCTCGATCCGAGCCCACGCCGCCTCGCTGAGTTCTGCTGAACGGGTCACTCGCCCCGACTCCCGCGATCACCAGCACCGACTCGGGAGACACGCCCTAGCTGTTTTCGCTGGCCAACGCCGCGCTGGCGGACACCGGGTGCTGCTCCTGAACATGCGCAATGCCGAGGGTCGGGACAGGACGGGTGTCGGTGACCGGATCCGGGTCGGCGAGCCCGCGCCGCCTGCGCACCTCGAAGCCGATGAGGATGAGCACCATCGTCGCCGCGCTGAGCCAGAACTGCGAGCGGGTGGTGGGCAGGAAGGCCATCGCCGCGATGACCGTGCCCATCAGGCCGATGGTGGCGTAACTCAGCCACGGGAAGAACCACATCCGCAGGCTCAGACTCTGCGGCGCGGTGGCTTCGAGGCGCTTGCGCAGCACGACCTGCGAGATGGCGATCGCCAGGTAGACGAACAGGGCGACGGCACCGTAGGAGTTGACGAGGAAGGCGAAGACCGTGTCGGGCGAGATGTAGGCCGCCACCACCGCGACGTAGCCGACCAGGGTGCCGGCGAGAATAGCCCGGCGCGGGACACCGCCCTTGGAGAGCTTGGTGAGCGAGCGCGGCGCGTCGCCGTGGCGGGTGAGGGCGAAGAGCATCCGGGAGGAGGTGTACAGCGCCGAGTTCAGGCAGGACAGGACCGCGGTGAGCACGATGATGTTCATGATCGTGCTGACACCGGGGATTCCCAGCGCGCCGAGCACCGCGGCGTACGGGCTGACGCCGACACCCTCGGCGTTCCAGGCCTGGATGGCCACGACCACGAAGATGGATCCGACATAGAAGGTGATGACCCGCAGCACGATGGAGCGCATGGCCTTGGCGACCGCCCGTTGCGGTTCGACCGACTCGGCGGCGGCGATCGTGACGATTTCGGCGCCGGTGTAGAAGGCAACGCACGGCACCACGGCAGCCACCACCGCGCCCCAGCCCAAGGGGGCGAAGCCGCCGTGGCTGACCAGGTTCTGCAGGCCCGGTTCCGAGTGTGGCCAGGCACCGGTGAGGTAGAGGATTCCCGCCGCCAGGAAGAGCACGATCGCGATGACCTTGATGGAGGAGAACCAGTACTCGAACTCTCCGTACGAGCGCGCCGAGACCAGATTCGTACAGGTCAGCAGCACGATCAGCCCGAGGCTGAGAATCCACAGCGGCGCCGAGGGCACCCACAGCTGCAGGATGCGGCCGCCGGCGACGGCCTCCACGGCCACCACGATGACGAAGAAGTACCAGTACATCCAGCCGACCGCGAAGCCGCCGCGTTGGCCGAGGGCTTCCCTGGCGTAGACGTAGAACGAGCCGAGCGCGGGCTTGGCCACGGCCATTTCCGCGAGCATCCGCATGATGAGGATGGTGATGCACCCGGCGATGAGGAAGGACACCACCGCGGCCGGGCCGGTGGAGGCGATGACCACCCCGCTGCCGACGAACAGCCCGGCTCCGATGACACCACCGAGAGCGATCAGGCTCATATGCCGCTGCTTCAGGCCTTTGCCGAGCCCGGTGTCCTGCGGTCGATCCGAGTCGATACCGGTCATGACTGCTCCAATCCACTTCGGAACGCAGCAAGCCGGGCTCCGGAGCGTTGCATGGGTCCTCGTACGCGTCGGCACAAAGATGGGGCGCGGGCCGCTGCCGGGAACGGCGCTACGACGCCGCCATTGTGTCTGCGATCACCCTAGGGACGGCTGCACAACGGCGTCGAGGACCACTTTCGGGGCCAACGGATGGGTCCAGATCGCCCGCCCCGCCTCAGACGCGTCCGAACTCAGCCCCAGACGGCCTGGGCCAGGATCACGCAGCCGAGCCCGGCGAGCAGCCAGAGCACGTAGCGACGAAAGCTCCTCGCGCCGGTGCGTCGAAACCACCAGGCGCCCATGCCGACGCCGAGCAGGGTCACCGGGACGAGGACCAGCACCTGACCCAACAGTTCCAGGGTGATCAGGCCGCCAACGCCGGCCGACGCGGTGCCCAGCAGGTCGGTGAACAGA
>JAABUM010004435.1_pt1 | contig 15830 bp, 13 predicted proteins | sample 5559161 | NCBI WGS metagenome assembly JAABUM01 (sample SAMN10711868, study PRJNA513369) | rock metagenome | isolation source: Antarctica rocks | place: Antarctica: Victoria Land, Siegfried Peak nord
TCGCGCTGATCGGCACGGGCTATCTCGCGGCCCGGCGCGGCATCCTCGATGCCGCGGTCACGGACAGCCTGAACCTGTTCGTGGTCCGGCTGGCGCTGCCGGCCTTCCTGTTCGGGGCCACCGCACGGATGACATGGGCCGACATCGATCACCCAGGCTTCGCACTGGCGTCGGCCGGCGGCATGGCTGGGACCTTCGCCTTGTCGATGCTGCTCGACCGTCGGCCAGGACATCGCCTGGCCGACCGGGCCATCGAGGGACTGGATGCGGCCTACGCCAACACGGGCTTCCTCGGAATTCCGCTCGGCCTGGCGCTGTTCGGCAACGCCATCCTACCGGCCCTGGTGATCTCGGTGCTGCTGACGGCCTGCCTCCTGTTCGCCTTCGCGATCGTGCTGATCGAGTTCGACCTTACGGCGGCCCAAGGCGTCGCACGAGCGCCGGGCGTCGCAGGAACGCCGCACGCGGGGCGCGCGCCGAGCCTCGGCCGCACGCTGCTGCGTGCGTCGGGATCGCTCGCCCGCAACCCGCTCGTGGCGTCACCGCTGCTCGGCGGCCTCTGGGCCGCGACCGGATGGCCCCTGCCCTCGCCGGCGGATCGCTTCATCACACTGCTTGGCGCCGCAGCCGGCCCCTGCGCGCTCGTCACCATCGGGCTGTTCCTCGCCCAGCACCGTGAGCGCGGCGCGGGCGCGGAGGTGGCTCGGTTGGTCGGCCTCAAGCTCGTCGCCCAGCCGCTCCTCACCTTGGCGATCGGCCGCTTCGTGACCATGCCGGCACCCTGGTTCGACACTGCCCTGCTGCTGGCGGCGCTGCCGACCGGCACCGGCCCCTTCATGCTGGCCAAGCTCTACGGACGCCCCGCCGCCACGACGTCGCGTGTCATCCTGCTGTCCACCGTGATGTCGGTCGCGACCGTCTCGGGCCTCGTGGTATGGATCGGGGGCTGACGCGCCGCCCGAGATGCGGCGGCCGGAACGGGAGGGCTGCCTTTGGTGAACGCTGAGATGCAGCTTGATCCCGCGCGCCCGACCGGTGCATCGCGGGTACGCAGATCACCGAAACGGCTCAGATGTGATCCTCCAGCGGGAATGGACCCGCCGCAGGCCGGGCGTTGAGTCCGGTGTTTGCTGGCGGCAGCACGAGACCTCCGGCCCGCCTCTCACTCACGTCAGCGCGAGGTCGAGAGCCCCGATCAGCCGGTCGACTTCGGCGAGGGTGTTGTAATGCACCATCGAGACACGCACGACGCCCGAGTTCCCGGCGAGGCCCAAGCGCTCGATCCGGCACGTCCCCTGCCGGGAAGGCTGACCGGTCGAGGCCGCGGGTCGTCGGACGGCCGGATCGTCGTCGCGACCCGAGCCTTGCCGATGTGCCACGGGAACCGCTTCGTGCGAGCACGGCTTTACAGAAGTGATGGCGGCCGGGAGTGGGATCGTGGCTCCAGGGAAGCGGGTCTTGGTGGTCGAGGACGATCCCGTGCTCAGGATGGACGCCGCAGCCATGCTCGAAGACTCGGGCCTCGACGTCGTGCAGCTCGAAACAGGCGACTCCGCGCTCGCCTACGTGCTGGAACAGTCCGAGTGCATCGGTGCGGTGTTCTCGGACGTGCAGATGCCGGGCGACACGGACGGGCTCGATCTCGCCAGCTATATCGCGTCGAACTGGCCCGCCATCACGATCGTACTGACCTCCGGCCACGTGCACCCGACGCGAGACCTTCCGGCCAATATCAAGTTCGTGTCGAAGCCCTGGGTGCCGGCCGAGGTGCTGGAGGCGCTGGTGGGCGCCGCCCGAGGAGATTGAGGCATGCTGAGCGGAAGCGCGACGTGGATCAAAATCCGGTAGGCGTCGCGACACCGGGCGGCGAGGTCCCATCCGGCGCCGTGCAGATCGTCGAGAACAGCTGGATCCCGCTGGCCGATGGCACCCGCCTCGCGGCGCGGATGTGGCTGCCGCGGGACGCCGGGCCTGTCCCGGCCGTGCTCGAATACATCCCCTATCGGAAGCGTGACGGCACCCGCGGCCGCGACGACGCCATGCACGGCTTCTTCGCGGGTGCCGGCTACGCGGCCATCCGGGTCGACATGCGGGGCTCGGGCGACAGCGACGGGCTGCTCGACGACGAATATCTGCAGCTCGAGCAGGACGACGCGCTGGAAGTCATCGCCTGGATCGCGGCCCAACCCTGGTGCTCCGGGCGGGTGGGCATGATGGGCAAGAGCTGGGGCGGCTTCAATGCGCTCCAGGTCGCGGCCCGCCGCCCTCCGGCCTTGGCCGCCATCATCACGGTGTGCTCCACCGACGACCGTTTCGGTGACGACATCCACTACATGGGCGGATGCCTGCTCAACGACAATCTGTGGTGGGGCTCCATCATGCTGGCCTATCAGGGCCGGCCGCCGGACCCCGAGATCCGCCCCGACTGGCGCGAACGCTGGGTGGAGCGGCTCGACCACATGCCGTTCTGGCCGGCGCTGTGGCTCGCCCGCCAGACGCGCGACCAATACTGGAAGCACGGTTCCGTCTGCGAGGACTGGAGCGCCATCGCGTGTCCGGTGCTGGCCGTCGGCGGCTGGGCCGACGCCTACACGGACGCGGTGCCGCGGCTTCTCGCCAACCTGAAGGTGCCGAGAAAAGGGATCATCGGCCCCTGGGCCCACATCTACCCGCAGGACGGCAGCCCCGGACCGGCCATCGACTTTCTGGGCGAGGCGACCCGATGGTGGGACCAGTGGCTCAAGGGCCGCGACACCGGCATCATGCAAGAGCCCATGCTGCGGGCCTTCGTCGCGGACGATGCTCGGCCCGCCACCACGCGCCTCCGATCCGAGGGCCGCTTCGTCGGCGAAACCCGGTGGCCGAGCCCGGCGATCGGCGATCTCGCCCTCGGGCTGGCGCCGGGGCGCCTCGTCGAGGGCGCGTCCGAGCCGGCGCGGCTATCGCTGCGCTCGCCGCCGTGGACCGGCACGGCGGGGGGCGAGTGGATGGGCACCGGCCTGCCGGGCGAGCATCCGGCGGACCAACGGTTCGACGACGGGATGTCGCTCTGCTTCGACGGCGCGCCGCTCGATCAGGCCTTGGAGATCCTGGGCAATCCGACCGTGGACCTGCTGCTCGCCTCCGACCATCCGCAAGCCCAGATCGCGGTGCGGATCTGCGCCGTGGCGCCCGATGGCGCCTCGCTGCGCCTGTCCTATGCGGTGCTGAACCTGAGCCATCGCGACGGCTCGGAAGCTCCCCGGCCCATGGTGCCGGGCGAAGCCGTGCGCGTGACCGTACCGTTGAAGGTCTGCGGCCACCGCGTATCGGCCGGCCACCGGCTGCGGCTCGCGGTCTCGACCGCCTATTGGCCGCTGGTGTGGCCGGCGCGCGACCCCGCGACCATGACGGTGCTGACGGAAGGCAGCCGGCTCCTCTTGCCGGTCCGCCGGCCCGCGGAGGACGATCCGCACGTGCGTTTCGCCGCGCCGCGCCACGGCCCGGCGGCCCCCGCCACGCGCCTCGCCGAAAGCCGTATGGCGCGCCGGGTCGGCTTCGACCTCATCGCCGACACCGCGACCGTGGTGACGGAGGGCACGGGCGGGCTCTTCGGCGAGGGCGCGACGCGGTGGGACGACATCGGGACCGACATCGCCCACGACCTCACCCGCACCATGACGGTGGGCCGGGATCCGCTCTCGGCCGAGACCCGGATCGTGCAGCGCTATGCCATGGGGCGCGAGGGCTGGCGCATCCGCATCGAGACCGAGACGGCACTCGCCGGCGACGCCGAGGCCTTCACCATCACGGGCGAGCTTCGCGCCTTCGAGAACGACGATCTCGTGCGGACGCGGACATGGTCCGAGCGGATCACGCGGCGGGATCTTTGAACCATAGAGCCTGTCAGACTGGCGTCGAAGCAGAGCTTCGTCCCAAGTCTGGACCAGGCTAGCTGTTTTTCGGCCGGAGCATGTCAGCAAGGCATTACCTGCTCTCCTCGCGAGGCACGATGACCCCGAACCATCGGTGCCGACGCGTCTGGTCGCTCTGAGGGAAGCGCGACGGCTTCGGGGAAGGGGCCTGGGTGAGTTCAGGCCAGCCAATCCGGGCTCGTGATTTGACATAATTAGCTAACTCGCTAAGTGTCTTTCGATGCAGCCGATTTTCGAAGCCCTCGCATCCGTCCCCCGCCGCAAAATCCTGGCCTATCTGGCGGAGACCGACCTGACCGCCGGCGAAATCGCCGTGCGTTTCTCCATGAGTAAACCGTCCATCTCCAAGCATTTGGCCATATTGGAGGGCGCAGGCTTGATCCGCGGCGAAAAGCGCGGCCAGTTCATCCACTATAGCCTGACGCCCGACAGCCTGGTCAATACGTTGAACGGCTTCGTGCAAGAGGTTTGCCCGGTGTCACGTCCGCTTAAACGCGAAAGCCGTGCTCTGAAGGCGACCAAGACATGAGCACCGTTCTACGTTTCGAGGGGGTAGCGTGTTCGAGCCTCCCGGCACCGTGATGGAAGAGGAACTACAAGTACACACATTTTAACATTACACCAGCAAAGAAAGTAAAAAATGTAATTAACAATGCCTTTCTAACAGGTAGTCTATAAAATAAAAAGCAGAATACACCGATGAATATCGATGAGAATACATGATATCCAAACAATACATCAACTAAGTACGACATCGTTTCACTCTGTTCGCTCATCTCTCCCTCCCCGCCTCTTGCACGGCCTACAGCACGGGCGAAGCAGGCTTGGGCCCTTCGCGAACTCTCCGTCCTTCGGACATGGGGTCCCCAGCTTCGCTTCGCCCTGTCCTGCGCAGCAGGGTAGGAAAGAATGCGGAAGGGATAGCAGGTACTCGATCACTCGCCGGTCTTGATCTCGGCCGCGACCCGCATCCGGGCGAAGCGGGCCAGGGGCGGAGCAGGCTTCCCTGCGCTGCATGGCAGCGTAGGGAAGCCTGCGGAGGGCACGCCAACGCAGCTTGGTGAGGTGGCACGCGGAGGGTGGATCGGCTCGCGTCGCCCCTCCGCTTAGGATGCGGTCCGGGGCGAGCCGCACCTTGGCCGCGCAGGTCACGCCGCGCGCCGTAGAACGGTGCTGGCGTAACCTGCTTCGACGCATTGCCGCCCCTTCCACGCCTTGTTCCTTAACGCTATTTCAGAGCCTCTCTTTCCCGTGGTCAATGCTCGTCGCGCAGGCATGGAGCGAACTTGCTTCGGCGTTGCACGAACGCCACACGCGCCGTTCGCGGTCTCGACCGCGGAGTCGCTCACCGCGCCGGTGAGGTTCACAGTGTCGCCGTCCCCGGCCACGATGCTGTCGCTCTGTCCCGTGACGCCGCCCGAGCTCATGCCCACGAAGGTCACGGAGCCCTGGTCGATCGCCACGCCGGTGCCGCGCCCCGACACCCGCACGTCGGTGCCGGCGCCCGTGACGGTGGCGCTGTCGGAATCGCCCCAGAGCTCCAGGCTGTCGCCGGCGCCCGCCGTCACGCTGTTGCCGGTCCCCGCCACGACCGCCGAGGACCCGTCCGCCACGCTGACCGCCCCGCCCGCGAGCTTCGCCTCGTTGGAGGCACCCGTCAGGCCGACGCTGTCGCCCGTCCCCGCGAACATTGCGAGGTTGCCGGTGCCCGTCACCGTGAGGCTGTCGCCCGCGCCGCCCGCCACAGAGTTGCCGTCGCCCACGACCGTGGCCCCGGCCCCGTCGGCCAGCGTCACGGCCGTGAAGCTGGCATTGGCGGTGGCGCCCGTCCCGGTCACCGTGACGATGTTGTTCGAGCCGATCAGGTTGGTGCTGTTGCCGGTGCCCGCGAGCGTGACGGTGTCGGATCCGGACTGGCCGGAGTCGCGCGACACCACGCCCTGCACGGTGCCGCCCGTGCCGTTGAGCGTGGCGGTGCACATGGGGGCGATCCCGGACGCGCCCGCGATGCCGTTTCGGTGGGGGCTGGCCTATCCGCTCAGCGGCGAAATTTTCGGCACGGGGGTAGGCTCGATCCGGCGCGGCGTTTTCTCGACCGGCGTGGCTTATGAGCGGGTGACCGAGTGGGTGCCGGAGGAGAAACTGTCGTTCATCGTGTTGAGCGATCCGCCCACCATGCACGAACTCAGCCCCTACGCCCACGTGAACGCCCCTCACGTGAGCGGCTATTTCCGCACGATCGATGCACGCTTCACCCTGGCGCGGCTGGCGGACGGCAAGACGCGTTTGATGCTCACCACCCGTCACGAACTGGAGCTCGAGCCTGCGCTCTACTGGAGCCCTTTGGCCCAGTGGGCGGTGCACGCCAACAAGATCCGCGTCCTGGCCCACTTTCGGCAACAGGCCGAGGCCAGCATCGTCGGCCAGTGAATGTGCGAGGAGCGTCGGCAGGCGAGTCGAACTCGACTATTCCGCGATAGCCATCCCTTGCGCATCGAAGCGGTAGACCTTGCCGTCCTGCGGCGTGAGCCCGACGCCGTCGCCGACGTCATGGTTCACGTCACCGAGCACGCGGGCGGTCAGCAGGCCCATGCCCGGCACCTCGACATAGAGCATCGTGTCGGCGCCGAGATGCTCGGCATGCGACACGGTGCCGGTCCAGGCGCCTTCAGGCGCCACCACGAGGTGTTCGGGCCGCACGCCGATCGTCGCGGCGCCGGCGCGCGCCGCGATGGCGCCGTCGGCGAAGTTCATGGTGGGCGAGCCAATGAAGCCGGCGACGAACAGGTTGGCGGGCCGGTGATAGAGCTCCAGCGGCCGGCCGACCTGCTCGATGGCGCCGCCCCGCATGACCACGATCTTGTCGGCCAGCGTCATGGCCTCGATCTGGTCGTGGGTGACGTAGACCATCGTGGCGCCGAGCTGCCGGTGCAGCTTGGCGATCTCGATCCGGGTGCCGATGCGCAAGGCGGCATCGAGGTTCGACAAGGGCTCGTCGAACAGGAACAGGCTCGGCTCGCGCACGATGGCGCGTCCGATGGCGACGCGCTGGCGCTGACCACCGGAGAGCTCCGCGGGGCGGCGGCCCAGCAGGGCGTCGAGCCGCAGCAGGCCTGACGCCTTGGCGACGCGCGCCTTGATGGCGTCGGCCGGCACGCCGGCCTGAGACAGGGCGAGGCTCATATTCTTTTCTACCGTGAGGTGCGGGTAGAGCGCGTAGGTCTGGAACACCATGGCGATGCCCCGCCTGGCGGGCGGCACGCCGTTCATCAGCACCCCGTCGATCCTGAGGTCGCCGGAGGTCTGCTCCTCCAGCCCCGCGATGATGCGCAGCAGCGTGGACTTCCCGCAGCCCGACGGCCCGACGAAGACCACGAACTCGCCCGGCGCCACCCCGAGGTCGACATCCTTCAAGACCTCGACCATGCCGAAGCTCTTGCGGATTTGCTCGAGGTGGAGCGACCCTCCGCGGTTCGCCCGATCCCGCTTCGCGTGCGGAGGGGCCGCCCCCTGTCCGGCTTCGCCCATGCGCAGTCTCGCGGGTTAGAGGTCGATCGCGCGTTTCTCGCGCATGGAGCGGTCGGCCGCCAGCACGATGGCCAGCGAGCGGACCGCATCGTCCATGTGCCGCGTGAGGTCGCGATCCTCGCGAATCGCGTCGCGCACGAAGCGCTGCTCGCGGGCGCAGAGTTCGTCGTGACCGGGTTCGTCGGCCATCGACAGTACCGTGTCGGCAGCGAGGAACCGGCCGTCGGGGCCGGTCGCGGCCGCATGGATGCGGATCCGCGACGTCTTGGTATGGGTGTCGACATCGGCCGAGGCCGCGCCCTCGTCCATCACGATCGACACCGAGCCCCGGGGTCCCATCACGTCCTTCACGAAAAAGGCCGTCTCCGAGATCATCGGCCCCCAGCCGGCCTCGTACCAGCCGACCGAGCCATCGGCGAAGAGCACCTGGAGGTGGCCGTAGTTGACCTGATCTTCGGCGATCTCGGGCGACAGGCGCACCCCCATGCCGCGCACCTGCACGGGCCGGCTGTCGGTGATCTGCAGCATGACGTCGACGTAGTGGACACCGCAGTCGACCACGGGGCTCGTGCTCTCCATCAGGCGCCGGTGGATTTCCCAAGCGGAACCGGAGGATTGCTGGTTCAAGTTCATGCGCATGACGAAGGGCGGACCGAGCCCGCGAGCCTGCGCGATGAAGGCGACCCAACCAGGGTGATGGCGCAGGATGTAGCCCACCACGAGCTTGCGTCCGGTGCGCCGCGCGCAGGCCACCACGCGCTCCGCCTCGGCCACGGTGGCGGCGAGCGGTTTCTCGACGAAGACATGCGCGCCGGCCTCCATGGCGGCGACCGCGTAATCGGCGTGGCTGTCCGTGTAGCTGGCGATGCACACGAGGTCGGGCCCGAGCGCGAGGCCGGCCTCGAAACCGTCGAGTCGCGGATAGCCATCGAGCTCGCCCGGTACGTCCACGCGCGAACGGTTGACGAAGCCGAGCAGCGCGAAGGCGGGGTCGCGGTGGTAGGCGAGCGCGTGGCTGCGGCCCATCTGTCCGAGCCCGACGACGAGGACGCGCAGGGATGCGGTCATTTCACGGCTCCTGCGGTGATGCCACGGATCAGCTGGCGCGAGAACAGGAGGTACAGCACCAGGACCGGCAGGATCGCCAGGGTCAGGGCCGCCAGCACGGCGTTCCAGTTGGTCACGAACTGGCCGATGAAGCTTTGCGCGCCGAGCGTCACGGTGCGGGTGGCCTCGCCCGGTGCCACGATCAGCGGGAACCACAGGTCGTTCCAGATCGGGATCATGGTGAACACCGCCACGGTCGCGAGGGCCGGACGCACCAGCGGCAGCACGAGCCGGAGGAAGATCGTATATTCGCTCAATCCGTCGATGCGCCCGGCGTCCTTCAGGTCCTTGGACACGCCCTGCATGAACTCCGACAGGATGAAGACCGCGACCGGCAATCCTTGCGCCGTATAGATCAGGATCAGCGCGAGGTGCGTGTCGACGAGGCGGGCCGCCACCATCATGTCGAGGATCGCCACCGTGCCGAGCCGGATCGGCACCATGATGCCGAGCGCCATATAGAGACCCAGCGCGGTGTTGAACCGGAACCGGTACTCGCTGAGCGCGAAGGCCGCCATGGCGCCGAACACCAGCACGGCCGCGATCGACCCTACGGTGACGATCAGGCTGTTCAGGAAATAGTTCAGGAACACCCCCTGACCCAGCACGGTCCGGTAGCCGACGAGGTCGAAGCTCGCGGGTCCCGGTAGTGCGAGAGGCGCGCCGAAGATCGTGGCGCGCGTCTTGAACGAGTTCGACACGACCAGGAGCACGGGGCCGAGACAGAGCGCCGTGTAGAGCAGCAACACGGCATGGACCGCGGCGCGGTTCAGCGGGGACGAGCGAGCCCGGTTCATGGCCGCCTCAGAACTGGTAGCGGCGCATCCGCCGCTGGATGCCGAACAGATAGACCGAGACGCCGAGAAGGATGATCAGGAACATCATGGTGGCGATGGTGGCGCCCATGTTGGGGTCGCCGAGCTGGAGCTGGTTGCCGAAAAAGGTGCGGAACAGCAGAGTGCCCAGGATATCGGTCGAGAAATTCGGTCCGGCCAGCGCACCCTGGACCGTATAGATGAGGTCGAAGGCATTGAAGTTGCCCACGAACGTCAGGATGGAGCAGATCCCGATGGTAGGCCAGATCAGCGGCAGTTTGATCTTGCGGAACTGGGCGAAGCCCGTGATGCCGTCGAGCTCTGCGGCTTCGACGACCTCGTCCGGGATGCCCAGCAGGGCCGCGTAGATCAGCATCATGGGAATGCCGACATATTGCCAGACCGAGATCAGAGCGAGCGTGGTGAGGGCCGAGGAGTCCTGGCCGAGCCAGGGGTGGAACAGCCACTTCAGCCCGACGGCGCCCAGCAGGACCGGCGTGACGCCCCAGATCGGGCTCAGGATGAGCTTCCAGGTGAAGCCGACGATCACGAAGGACAGCATCGTGGGGAGGAAGAATGCGGTCCTGTAGAAGGCGCTGCCCCGCAGGCGCGGCAGTGACAGCAGCGCCGCCAGAGCGATGCCGATCGGGTTCTGCAGCATCATGTGGAAAGCGAAGAAATAAACGTTATTGCCGAGCGCTCCCCAGAAATGCCCGGACCAGCGGTCGTCGAGAAACAGGGTGCGGAAGTTCGCGACGCCGACGAAATGCGAGATCCCCTCGGTGCGGCCGTAGAGCGCGAGTCGCAGGGTGTCGATGAGCGGCACGATCATGAGGGCGGTGTAGACGAGCAGGGCCGGGGCCAGGAACACCGCGATGTGCAGGCGCCGGCCCCGCGCCGGCGCGAGGACCGCGGCGCTCGCCATCGCGGGCCTGGGGGCATCGGCCGCGAGTCGCTCGATGTGGGCCATGGGCAGGCTCGAAAAGGGAGAGCCCTCTCCCGCGAATGGGAGAAGGGCAGAACGGTGCCTATTTCCCCGGCTTGTACCAGCTGTCGAGACCCTTCTGCAGCTTGGCGGCGGCGGCCTCGGGCGTATCGGTGCCGTTGATCACGTTGGCGGATTCGACCCAGGTCTCGTTCTCGAGATTGGGGGTGCCGCGCGACAGGATCTGATAGGTCGAACGGATCGTCGACTTGCAGCTGTCGCGGAACGAGGCGAATTCCTTGGCCAGCGGGTTCTTCTGCTCGATCGGCTGGCTCTGCAGGCTGAAGAAACCCGGCAGGGCGTTGGAATAGAGCTGCGCGAACTCGGGCGACGCCACCCACGTCAGGAAGGCCTTGGCCGCATCGGGGTTCTTGGTCTTCGCGTTCATGCCGAACGCGATGTCGACGTGGTCGGACACGTAGCAGGGATCGCCGGCCTTCGGCACGGGCGGCGGGAAGGCGCCCATCGGGAACTGCGCCTGGCTCTCGAATTGCGCGATCTCCCAGGACCCGGCCGGGTAGATGGCGGCGCGCCCGAGCGTGAACAGGTTCTGGCTATCGGGATAGGACTGGGCCTTGTAGCCCTCGCCCATATAGCGACCCCACTTGGCCATCTCCTTGAAGGGCGCGACCCATTCCGGGTCGGTCAGCTTCTCGGTGCCGGCAATCAGCGCCTTGCGGCCCTCCTCGCCATGCCAGTAGTTCGGTCCGATGTTCTGGTACGCCATGGTGGCGGCTTCCCACTGGTCGGGCGTGCCCATGGCGAGCGGCACGTAGGTGCCGTCCGCCTTGATCTTATCGAGGTCGGCAAAGAATTCCTGCGAGGTCTTGGGCACTGCCGCGATGCCCGCCTTCTTGAACGCGTCCTTGTTGTAGATGAAGCCGTGCAGCACGGCCGCGACCGGCACGCAGAAGGTCGTCTTACCATCGTCGGTGGTCCAGCCGGCCTTCGCCACCGCGCCGAAATTGGCCATCCCCGGGATGTCGTTGACGCTCGTGAGCTCGGTCTTCTTGAAGAGTTCGAGCGAGGCGTCGAAGGGCCTGCACGCGATGATGTCGCCGGCCGTGCCGGCGTCGAGTTTGGAGTTCAGCGCCGCATTATATTCCTTGGGCGCGGTCGGCTGGAAGTTCAGCTTGATGCCCGGATGGCTCTTCTCGAAGGCCGGAACGATCTTCTCCTGCCAGATCGGCAGGTCGTCGTTGCGCCAGCTCTCGATGGTCAGCGTGACATCGGCCGCCAAGGCCGGACAGGCCGCCGAGGCGAGTGCGACCCCACCGAGAGCCAAGGCTCTGAGAACCGTCATCCTGCTCATCCTCGTCCCTCCATGGGCGGTCGCGCCGCCCTGACCAGACCTCACGATGGGGAGTAGATACCAATCGCGGACCTCTCGTCAACGTGCCACACCCCATCCCTGATTCTTTCCACGACGGCAAGCTTCGGCCGACACACCCGGATCGCTTGCTCCGACGCGAGCGGAACGCGCGGCCGTCGTCCAGGAAATGTAGATCGACTTCGTCATGGAACTGGTATTCAATGGTACGGTACCGAGGGTGGAACCGTTGATGCAGGACCGAGAGGAAGCGCGCGTGAACGGCGGGCCGGGCTCCATCGGCACCCTGGACGCCGTCTTCTTCGCGGCGGCTCTCCGCTCTGACAACGCCGGCGGTGGTAGCCTGCCGCTCTACCGACGCCTCCAGGCCCATATCGCTTCGGCCATCGACCGAGGTCGGTTGCAGCCTCGCGACGCGCTGCCGGGGGAACGGGATATTGCCCGGAGCATGGCGGTGTCGCGTGTGACCGTGCGCAAAGCCCTGTCGGGGCTGGTCGAAGCCGGCCTGCTCGATCAGTTGCAAGGCTCCGGCACCTACGTCTCTCGCCGGTCGCCGCGAGTCGAGCAGGCACTGTCCCGGCTCACCTCCTTCACGGACGACATGCGGCTGCGCGGCCTCGCCACGACGTCGCGCTGGCTCCACCGCGAGGTCTCGCTGCCGACCGCCCGGCAGGCGCTGCATCTCGCCCTGTCACCGACCGATCGGGTGTGCCATCTGCGCCGGCTCAGGCTCGCCAACGGCCTGCCGATGGCGATCGAGCTGGCCTCGGTGCCGCACAGCATCCTCGGCGACCCCGAGACCGTCGACGAATCGCTCTACGCCGTCCTGGAGACGCTGGGCGCCAAGCCCGTGCGGGCGCTGCAGCGGCTCGCGGCCGCCAACCTCGACGACGAGGCGGCGGACCTCCTGGCGGTGGCGCCCGGCAGCGCCGCGCTGTCGATCGAGCGCGTCGCCTATCGGGCGGGTGGCCAGCCGGTCGAGTTCACCCACAGCTTCTTCCGCGGCGATATCTACGATTTCGTCGCCGAACTGACCCTGGGATAGGTGCGATGCCGGACCCAAGCCGCCCCGCGGCCGAGACCTTCATGGCGGCCGAGATCCGTGAGACGCCGGCCGTGGTCGGGCGGCTGATGGCCGAGCAGGGGCGTCGCATCGCGGATCTCGGCCGCAGGATGCGGGAGCGCGACCCCGCCGTGGTGGTGACCTGCGCGCGCGGCTCTTCCGACAATGCGGCGGCCTCTTTCAAATATCTCTGCGAGATCCTGCTCGGCGTGCCCGTGGCCTCGGTCGGTCCCTCCGTGGCGTCGCTCTACGGGGCTCCCCTGCGGCTCGGCAACGCCGTCGTCGTGTCGGTCTCACAATCGGGCCGCAGCCCCGACATCGTGGCCCTGCAGACGGCGGCGCGCGAGGCCGGCGCTTTCTCGATCGCGGTCGTCAACCAGGACGATTCCCCGCTGGCGCAGGGCGCCGATGCCGTGATCCCGCTCGGGGCCGGCACCGAGCGCAGCGTGGCGGCCACCAAAACCTGTCTCGCCTCCGCCGTGGCCCTGGCGGCGCTCGTGGCCGAATGGCGCGACGATGCGGGACTGCGAGCCGCGGTGGCGACCTTGCCGGACGTGCTCGAGCGGACGCTCGGCCGTGATTGGAGCGCCGCGCTCCCCGCCTTCACGGCCGCGTCCTCGGCCTATGTGGTGGGGCGGGGACCGGCGCTGCCGGTCGCGGCCGAAGCCGCCCTGAAACTCAAGGAGACGGCCGTGCTGCATGCCGAGGCCTTTTCGGGTGCCGAAGTGATGCACGGCCCGCTGCAACTGCTCGAGCCGGGGTTTCCGGTGATGGCCTTCGCCCAGGATGACGCGTCGCGCGACGCCATGCGGGACAGCGTGGCGCGGCTCAGGGCCGCCGGAGGGCGCGTGTTCCCGGTGACGGCCGACGGCGCCGCCGACGGGCTCGCGGCGGCGCCGACCGGCCATCCGCTGCTGGATCCCCTGTCCATGCTGCTCGGCTTCTACGGCTTCGCGGAACGGCTCGCCCGCGCCCGCGGCCACGACCCGGACCGCCCGAGCCATCTGCGCAAGGTCACGGAGACGACCTGATGACGTCGGCGGCCCTGTCGGCGCCCCTGGCTTTGCGCGGCGCCCGCATCTTCACGGGCGAGCACTTCCTCGACCACCACGCCCTGCTGCTCGACGGCGGGCAGATCGTCGACCTCGTGCCCGAGGCGGCGCTGCCGACGGGCGTGAGGAGCGAGGCTCTCGGTGGCGGCACGCTGGCGCCGGGCTTCATCGACGCCCAGGTGAACGGCGGTGGTGGCGTGCTGTTCAACGACGCGCGCACGGCCTCGGGCGCCGCGGCGGTCGCGGCTGCCCATGCGGGTTTCGGCACCACGGGATGCCTGCCGACCTTCATCACCGACCGCCCGGAGCGCCGTCGCGAGGCGGTCGCGGCCGTGCGCGAGGCGATCGCGGCCGGGGCTCCCGGCGTGCTCGGCATCCACCTCGAAGGCCCGTTCCTCGCCCTGGCCCGCAAGGGTGCCCACGACCCGGCGCTCATCGGACCGATGACCGATCGTGACGTCGACGACCTGCTCGACACGGGCATCGCGACCGTGCTGCTGACGCTGGCGGCCGAGAATGCCTCGCCGGCGCAGATCCGGCGGCTCGCCGAGGGGGGCGTGGTGGTCAGCATCGGTCACAGCGACGCCGCCTACGACATCGCGATGGCGGCGGCCGAGGCCGGTGCCACCGGCGTCACGCATCTCTTCAACGCCATGTCCCAGCTCGGCCACCGGACGCCGGGCGTGGTCGGGGCCGCGCTCGACCACGGCGGCCTCTGGGGCGGCATCATCGCGGACGGGCACCACGTCGACGCTGCGGCGCTGCGGATCGCGCTGCGCTCGAAGCAGGGTCCCGGGCGCCTCTTCCTGGTCAGCGACGCCATGCCGCCCGCGGGCGCGCCGGGTGACGCGTTCACGCTCAGCGGCCGCACCGTCACACGGAGGGCCGGCCGGCTGACCTTCGACGACGGCACGTTGGCCGGGGCGGATCTCACCATGGACGCCGCCCTGCGCTTCACGGTGGAGCACCTCGGCCAGACGCTCGCCGAAGCGCTGCGCATGGCCAGCCTCTATCCGGCGCAGATGCTGCGGCTCGAAGGCGAACGGGGACGGCTGGCGCCTGGGTTTGTCGCCGATCTCGTGCTGCTGGGGGAGGACCTCGGGGTCCGGCGCGTGTGGATCGGGGGCGAGGCGCTGCGGCCCGCGTGAACGGAGCGATGCAGGCGGGATGGTTCGTTCAGTTCGAATCACGCGTTCTGACGAGATCCTGGATGGCGGCGCGTGTCGCGTCGTCGTGCCCGGGCATCTTCTCGGCGCGGGACGGCGATCGTCCCGCCTTGTCGGCAAGCTCGAAGACGTGATCTGCCGATTGTATACGTCGCTCGGCTTCCAGGATCCGCAGGAAATCGAGCGTGCTCAACTCGACGATCCGCTCGCGATCGCGTACGGCGATCCGCTTCAAGACGGCTGTTTCCTCGCAGAGCAATATGCCGCGTTCCGCGCCCAGCAAACGGTCCGGTTCTTCGATGACCTCTACCGCGGCGCGTTCGCCCAGATCGGGTTGCCGAAGGTTTGGAATAGAGGCACGCGCCGCATCGAAGATCTGATAGGCCTTGGTCGGCGCGATCTCGATATCCAAGCGATGCGCTTTCATCCAATCGATGATGTCCTGCGCGCCCAGACGGGCTGCATCGAACGTTGCTTCATGGAGAACAGCATCCGGAACGACGACGTCGGCGGCGACGTAGAGCAGATAATCGAGCACATGCGCGGCCGCCAGGGTAATCAATGGACCTGTGTCGACGACGAAGATCTTAAGGTCACGGGACATGTTTCGGGAACATCCAAGCGCGGGCCCGCGCGAGATCCGCTTCACGTCCCTCGACCGGCGCACGCGGCAGCGGCAGGTTCTCTTCGCCGAGCAGACGCACGACGTCGCCATAAGAGGCGTCGCCGAGCCGGCGGCGGAGCTCGATCGCCGTCATGGCACCCTTCGAATAGGCCACGAGGGCCTGTCTACTTGGTTCGTCCATCATGGGCGGGTCTCTTGCTCCGGTCCATATCGCGTTGGAGCGCGCGCGGATCACCTGAATATCA
>JAABUM010004438.1_pt1 | contig 15820 bp, 15 predicted proteins | sample 5559161 | NCBI WGS metagenome assembly JAABUM01 (sample SAMN10711868, study PRJNA513369) | rock metagenome | isolation source: Antarctica rocks | place: Antarctica: Victoria Land, Siegfried Peak nord
CGCCCTGGGCACCTGAGGGCGCTGAACCGTCGGCCTTGTTCGCGTCCCAGCCGGTGTTGCCCCCTGAGGAGTCATCCGGTCGGGAGTAAGGATCATCGGTGCTCATGGGGTGCGTTCCTTCGTCGTCTGGTGGTGCTGTCACTGGTCCGATGCAGGCCGGGCCCCTTCGGTTCCCTGACGGGGCGGAAAGGGTGCGGTTCGCGGGAAGCATGACACGCTTCGCGGGTGGCCGAACCGACTCCGACAGACGACGTTGGCGAAGTAGGGGTCGGCCCCTGGCCCGGTGCGTGGCCGGCAGATGCGGACGGAGTATTCGACACCCGTTACGACTCAGACCTTTTGCGAGAGGGTGACCGCCGAAACGTCGCCGACAGGTATCGCTACTGGACAATGGTTGCGATCATCGCCGATCTTGACACCGTCCGGCACGAGTTCCATGTTGCCATCGAGAACTGGGGGCACGACTTCAACATCGGTTCCGTCGTGCGCACGGCCAACGCATTCAATGCAGCCGCTTTCCACATCGTCGGAAAGCGGCGCTGGAACAGGCGTGGAGCGATGGTCACCGATCGCTATCAGCACGAGTTCCATCATCCGGATGTCCAGCATCTGCTGGAGTGGGCGGGTGCCGAAAGAGCCGGTCTGCCGCTGATCGGCATCGATAACGTGCCCGGCTCGGTGCCTTTGGAGACCTACGACCTGCCCCGTGCCTGCGTCCTCGTCTTCGGGCAGGAAGGGCCTGGTCTGAGCGAGCAGATGCGGGGAGCGTGCGAGGCGATGCTGCACATCGAGCAATTCGGGTCGACCCGGTCGATGAACGCGGGCGCCGCAGCTGCCATCGCGATGCACGCGTGGTCTCGTCGGCATGTCTTTGGTCAGCGACCCTGAATCGTCGATCAATGCAAGACTGGCGGCAAATCGGCAGTTCGCGAGGCCGAGACGCGAAGGCGTCGTCGGTACACATAGAGGAGTGATGAGATGCCCATCGCAACACCCGAGGTCTACGCCGAGATGCTGGACCGAGCCAAGAGGAACGGCTTCGCCTACCCGGCCATCAACGTCTCCAGCAGCCAGACGTTCAACGCGGCTATCAAGGGGTTTGCCGATGCCGGCAGCGACGGCATCATCCAGGTGTCCACCGGTGGCTCGGAGTACTTCTCCGGTCAGGGCGTCAAGGAGATGGTGACCGGGTCGCTCGCCATGTCGGCGTTCGCGCACGAGATCGCGAAGAAGTACGACATCAATATCGCGCTGCATACCGACCACTGCCCCAAGGACAAGCTGGACGGTTTCGTTCGACCGCTGCTCGATGCCTCGATCCAGCGGGTCAAGGCGGGCGGATTGCCCTACTTCCAGTCCCACATGTGGGACGGGTCAGCTGTACCGCTGGATGAGAACCTGCAGATCGCCGGAGAACTGCTGGAGAAGTGCAAGGCCGCTCGCATCATCCTGGAGATCGAAGTAGGTGTCGTCGGCGGTGAGGAGGACGGAGTCGAGGGTGGCGGCGGCGAGCAGTTGTACTCCACGACCGACGACGCGATCGCGACTGCGAAGGCGTTGGGCATCGGCGACGACGGCTACTACATGACCGCGCTGACCTTCGGCAACGTGCACGGGGTCTACAAGCCGGGCAACGTCAAGCTGCGCCCGAAGGTGTTGCGCGACGCGCAGGCCGCCGTCCACGAGGAGTTCAAGACCGCCGACGACAAGCCGTTCCACCTGGTCTTCCACGGTGGCTCCGGGTCGTCGAAGGAAGATATCGAAGAGGCCGTGTCGTACGGCGTGGTCAAGATGAACGTCGACACCGACACCCAGTACGCCTTCACCCGCCCGATCGCCGGCTGGATGATCGGCAACTACGACGGTGTCCTGAAGATCGACGACGAGGTCGGCGACAAGAAGAAGTACGACCCCCGCGCCTGGGGCAAGGCCGGCGAGGCCGGTATGTCCGCGCGCATCGTCGAGGCCTGCGAAAGCCTCGGCTCGGCGGGCAAACACGCCTGAGCAGTTGAACTGAACGGACGTCGGCGTCACCCTGCGCGGGTGGCGCCGACGTTCGCCATTTAGCCGCCGTCGCCCAGGTGCGCGAGGATGGGCGGCGTGACTGCCAATCTGCTCGGCATCCCCGAGACCCGCCTGCCCGTCGATCCCGCCGCTGCACTACTGGAGCGCGGCATCGACCCCCTCGACGTGGCCCGCGACCACCCGACCTCCTCGCTCGCCTGGGCTGAACTCGCTGAGCGCGCTTTGGATGACGGGGAGACGGTACAGGCGTACGCGTATGCACGTACCGGGTATCACCGCGCGCTGGACTCACTGCGTAAATCGGGCTGGCGCGGTCAGGGTCCGGTGCCGTGGGAGCACGAGCCGAACCGCGGCTTCCTGCGCGCGCTCGCCGCGTTGGCCCGTACCGCAGGAATCATCGGCGAGGTCGACGAACAACGCCGCTGCGCGGACTTCCTGCGCGATTCCAGTGCAACCGGTGCCCGCGAGCTGGGTCTCTGACCGTCTCCTTCACCACAGTTGGTAGCCACGGGGGTGTCTGACGCCTCCGTTACGCTCGGACCGCTCCATCACGGACTACGGACAGGGAAATCGATGCCAGCGATCGTGCTCGTCGGCGCCCAATGGGGCGATGAAGGCAAGGGCAAGGCTACAGACCTGCTCGGCAGCCGCATCGACTATGTCGTGAAGTTCAACGGCGGTAATAACGCCGGGCACACTGTGGTCATCGAGCAGCCGGACGGCAGCCGCGAGAAGTACGCGCTGCACCTGCTGCCCAGCGGCATCCTCACTCCCGGTGTCGTGCCGGTGATCGCCAACGGCGTCGTCATCGACCTCGGGGTGCTCTTCGAGGAGATCGACGGCTTGAACGCGCGGGGCATAGACACTTCGCGCCTGCAGGTTTCGAGCAACGCGCACGTCATCGCCGACTACAACCGCACGCTCGACAAAGTGACTGAGCGCTTCCTGGGTTCGCGCAAGATCGGGACCACCGGCCGGGGGATCGGACCGACCTACGCCGACAAGATGAACCGGGTCGGCATCCGCATCCAGGACCTGTTCGACGAGTCGATTCTGCGCCAGAAGGTCGCAGCAGCGTTGGATGTCAAGAACGAACTCCTCGTCAAGCGGTACAACCGCCGCGCTATCGAGGTCGACGAAGTAGTCGCCGATCTGACGCAATACGTCGAGCGGTTGCGACCGATGGTGGCTGACACCTCGTTGGAGTTGTCGAAAGCGCTGGACCGCGGCGACATCGTGCTCTGCGAAGCCGGCCAGGCGACCCTGCTCGACGTCGATCACGGCACCTACCCCTACGTCACGTCGTCCAACGCGATCTCGGCCGGTGCCTGCACCGGTGCGGGGATCCCGCCGACCCGGATCGATTCGGTCATCGCGGTGTTGAAGGCGTACACGACGCGCGTCGGCGAAGGCCCGTTCCCGACCGAGTTACTGGATGACGACGGGGAGTTCCTACGCAAGACCGGCGCCGAGTTCGGCACCACCACCGGCCGTCCTCGTCGTTGCGGATGGATGGACACCGTCATCGGCCGCTACGCAACCCGGGTCAATGGCACCACCGACTTCGTGCTGACCAAGTTGGACGTGCTGACCGGCCTGGAGACAGTGCCTGTATGCATTGCCTACGACGTCGACGGTGTGCGGCACGACGAGATGCCGGTCTCGCAATCGGACTTCCACCACGCCACCCCGATCTTTGAAGACCTGCCCGGCTGGTTCGAGGACATCACAGGTGCTCGCCGTTACGAGGACCTGCCCGAGAAGTGCAGGGCGTACGTGGAATTCGTCGAAGAGCGGATCGGTGCCCGGATCAGTGTGATCGGGGTGGGTCCGGGTCGTGACGAGGTCATCGTGCGGCACGACCTGCTGGAAACGCGGTGATCACCGCTACTCTGAGCGGAAATCGTCCTCCTACGGGCTTTCTGATCACCCTCTGGCTATTGACGATCTTCTTCCTCGCGATCGCCGTGGTAGCGCCCTTCGTGGCGTGGCGATTGCGCGCTCCGGTCAAGAGCAGGAAGCCGGGCGGCAAGGTCCGCGGCGGTGGCGCGCAGTCTGGCTGCCTTGTCGCCGGAGGTGTCCCGTCGCTGCTGCTGGGTCTGTTCCTGCTGGTCTGGGCTATCCAGATCAGTTAGGCCTGCTGGCTGGTTCGTGGCCGATCCCATCGGCACTCGGTACATCACGGTTCCGGCCAACTTCTTGTTTACGCGCACGAACCGAGTTTCGCTCATGTCGACGACGGTCGTTGCGTTCAGGGTAGGCAGTAGATGGTGTCGGCTCGAAGGGCGTTGTACTGCGCGGTGGCGTCACCCTCCGACATCGTCTCGGTGTACTGGATGCGCGCTCACCTCACCATGTCATTCGTCGGAGTTGAACGACAACCGCACTGCAGCCATGTCGTCGCTGCCGTGACCGCTATCGGACGCGTCGTCGAAGAGCCTCTGCACTGCATCGACCAGTTCGGTCCGCAGGCCTGCGCCGGCGATGGCATCGCGGATCAGGCCGGTGTCCTTACGGACCCCGTCGACGGAGAAAGACGGTTCGTAGTTGCCGCGCAGCATTTCCTTGCCCTTCATCTGCGCGTAGGCCGAATCGGTGGCCCCACCCTCGATTGCAGACAGGAAGAGTGAGGCGTCGACGCCGAGGCTTTCGGCGAGTGCCACCGACTGCGCGGTCGCTGCCGTGATGGTGCCGATCCAGGCGTTGCAGGCCAGTTTGAGGGCGCTCGCGGTGCCCAGGTCCTCACCGGCGACGACCGAGCGAGAACTCATGGACGCGAGCGCCGGTGCTGCTGCCTCGAGCAGGTTCTGCGGTCCCGAAAGCAAAGCGACGAGTTTTCCCTGCTCGGCCGGGGCTTTGGTGCCGAGCAGGGGGGCATCGACCAGGCGGCTGGTCGGGCAGTGTGCCGCGATGCGGGCGATGCCCTCCGGCCCGACGGTCGCGCTCTGCAGCCAGACGGCGTCCGGTCCGAGGGCAGCAACCAGTTCGTCGGCAATGGCGAGTACTGCATCGGTGTCGAACAGCATTGTGACAGCCACGTCGGCGCCCTTAACTGCTTCGGTCACTGTGGCGGCAACCGTGATTCCTTCGGCGTCGAGCGGCTGCGCCCGGGAACGGGTCCTGTTCCATACGACGGTGTCGTGCCCGCCACGTCGTAGCGAACGTGCCATCCCAGCGCCCATCACTCCGGTGCCGAGAACTGCTACCCGCTGTGTCGCGTCATCGCTCATACAAGTGCCAACCGTTGACGGCCCGCCCGTCTTCCCCCTCCTGCGTTGTGCACGTCCAAAGGCTGGGACCATCGAGGTGGGGCCCTAAACTCGGGCCTCGTGACTGCGCCACTGGATGACTGGGTATCCCGCCTCGCCGATGAAGTGATCGAGGAGGCGAAGCGCCGCGGCACCAAGGTCGTGTGCGCGTCCGGTATCTCCCCCTCTGGTCCGGTGCACCTGGGCAATCTGCGTGAGGTAATGACGCCGCACCTGGTCGCCGACGAGGTGAAGCGGCGCGGTGTCGAATGCGAGCACATCATCAGCTGGGATGACTACGACCGATTCCGCAAGGTGCCGAACTACCCCGGTGTAGACGATTCGTGGAGCCAGCACATCGGCAAGCCGCTGACCTCGGTGCCGCCGCCGGCTGGTTCGCCCTGTTCATCCTGGGCCGAGCATTTCCGGGTGCAGTGCGAAGAGGGCCTGGCCCAGCTAGGCATCGAGTACCGAGGCATCAGCCAGACGCAGCAGTACACCGCTGGCGCCTACACCGACCAGGTGCTCTTCGCGATGAGCCGCCGGGGCGAGATTGACGCGGTGCTCGACCAGTACCGCACGCTGCCGCCCGAGAAGCAGGAGAAGGGGTCGAAGAAGAAGGTCTCCGAGGACGATGCGGCGGCAGCTGCTCAGGCCGAGGCCGGATCGGGCGCGGCATCCGAGGACGACGGCGGGAGCGGCAGCACGTACTACCCCTACAAGCCCTACAGCGACTTGACGGGTACTGACGAGACCACAGTGACTGCCTACGACGAGGGCTACGGCACGCTGACGTATCTCAGCGACGGTGCCGAGCGCACCATCGACCTACACACCGATCACCAGGGCAAGTTGGTCTGGAAGGTCGACTGGCCGATGCGATGGGCCTACGAGAAGGTCGTCTTCGAACCCTCCGGGGTCGACCATCAGTCGCCGGGGTCGTCGTACGTGGTCGGCAAGGACCTTGCGCCGATCTTCGGCTGGGAGCGTCCGATCGGACCGATGTACGCGTTCGTCGGTATGAAGGGGATGGCCAAGATGTCGTCCTCGCGCGGAGGAGTACCTACCGCCGGCGACGCGATGCAGATCATGGAACCCGCGTTGCTGCGTTGGCTGTATGCCCGACGTAAGCCGAACCAGTCGTTCAACGTCGCGTTCGACGCCGATATTCAGCGGATGTACGACGAATGGGATGCGCTCTGCCGCAAGGTCGCCGAAGGTAACGGCCAGCCCGGAGACGTCGCCAGCTGGACCAGGGCGACCTCGACAGCTGGCGGTCCGTTGGTCAGCACGACCGAGCCGGTTGCCTACCGCGCACTTGCCTCGATCATCGACATCACCACCGGTGACGACAAGCAGACGCTGCGTATTGTGCAGCAGCTCGATCCCGATCGTGGGATCGAAGCGCTGGACGAGCTGCGTCCTCGGTTGGACTGCGTGCAGCGGTGGGTCGCGACCCAGCTGCCCGAGCAGGACCGTACGGTCGTGCGCAGCGAGCCGGATAGTGAACGGCTCGGCGAACTGGGTGACCAGGAGCGCGAGGCACTTCGAGTCCTGCTGGACGGCAACGGCGCCGACCTCCAGCGACTAGAGGACGGCTGGTCGCTGGGCTCGTTGACCCACCAGGTTTACGGGGTACCGAAGGTGCAGCGCGGCCTCGCAGCAGATCAGATAGTGAAGGGTGACAAGGAACTCGGCGCCGCCCAGCGGGCTTTCTTCACGCTGCTCTACAACCTGCTGATCGGCAAGGACACCGGGCCACGGCTGCCGACCCTGTTGCTCGCGGTCGGCCCGGAGCGGGTCCGCAGTCTCCTCACCCCCTGAGACCTTCCGCCGAGCGGAGGGGTTGTCAGTCGCCCAGGTCGTTACTCGTCGCGGATGCGCTCGTGGTGGTGGATGACTTCGTCGATCACGAACCGCAGGAACTTCTCGCTGAACTCCGGGTCGAGCTGCGAGGCGCCCGCGAGTGCCCGCAGCCGCGCGACCTGGCGGTCCTCGCGTGCCGGATCGGCGGGTGGCAGGTCGTGTTCGGCCTTGTAGACGCCGACGGCCTGGGTGACCTTGAACCGTTCGGCGAGCAGGTGGATCAGGGCCGCGTCGATGTTGTCGATGGACTGCCGGTAAGAGGTCAGTACGGGGTCGGCAGCGACCGCGCCGGTCTCGGTGGAGGCGTGCAGGGCAGCGTCGCCGCTCATGAGGAGCTTCCTTTGTCGCGGATGTCGTTCCCAGTCTCGATGATCGTCATCCGGTGTGCGGCACGCGTCAACGCCACGTAGAGCACCCGGACACCTCCGGGGGACTCACGGCTGATCTCGCCGGGGTCGACCAGCACTGTGGCGTCGTACTCCAGGCCCTTGGTCGACATCGGGTCTATCAGTAGCACTCGAGGGTCGTCGATCAGAGTGTCTGCCAACGCGCCCCGGTGCTGTGCCGGGCTGATGACCGCGACCAGCCCGTCGACCTCGCTGAGCAGCGACCGGACAGCGTCATCGGCCAACGCGCCGAGCCCGTCCACGCCGGATCGCAGCACAACCGGTTCGATGCCCGTTTCGCGGACGGCCTCCGGGATGTCGGCATCCGGCACTTGCACGCGCACTACCTCTGCCGCGTAGTCGAAGATCTCGCGTGCGTTGCGGTAGTTGGTGTTCATGTGGAAGTGCTGACGCGGCGCGGTCCCGAACGCGTCCTCACGGGCCCGTTCGGCTTCTTCGGGGTGCGGCCACGAACTCTGGGCGGCGTCACCGACGACAGTCCAGGACGCGTGGCGCCCGCGGCGGCCGATCATCCGCCACTGCATCGGCGAGAGGTCCTGCGCCTCGTCGATGAGTACGTGCGCGTATTCGTCGACCTCGCCGATGTGGCCGGCTAGTAGCCGCTCGCGTGGTTCTGCACCGCGGCGCTCTGAACGCCGCGTGGTCCGCGCGCCGCCACCGGAGCCGACGGAACCGAGTTCGGTGTAGCCGCGTACGTCCTCCAGTTCCTCGACCTGGTAGAAGCCGCGCTCCTCTCGTTCCACCTCGGGGGGAGGTCCGAGGCGGGCCGCGAGGTCGTCGAGCAGGGCGGCGTCGGCGATCGACCAGGTTCCCGACTCCAGCGCCGAAGCGATGGAACTCTGCAGCAACACAGCGTCCCCTTCGGGTATGAAGCCATCGGCGTACCCGTGCAACCGGTCCGGGTCGACCAACCACAACAACACCTGGCGTGCGTCCAGGGGCGCCCACCACCGGGCCATGAACGACTCGACGTCGCGGTGCTCTTTGAAGTTCTCGAGGAACTCGGGTCGCTCGCCGTTGCGTACCTGCGCCCAGGCAGCCTCGGTCAACGCTTCGAGCGCGGCCTTGCGACCGGTGTTGTGCTGATGCCCACGCAGCACCTGCCGGCGGATTCGGGCTAGTGCAGACCCCTCGATCCGTACCGGTGAGCCCATGACCATCACGCGCAGGATGTCCGGAGCGTCGGGCGGTAGGTCGCGAGCGGCTCGACCCAGCAGCGGCCGGATCGACAGCGATCCCTTGATCCGGGCCACTTCGGGATCATCGAGGCGGTGCGCGGTGACGCCGTCGACGACGTCGCCGAGCGAGCGCAGCGCGACGCTGTCCTCGCCGAGGGACGGCAGCACGCGCTCGATGTAGGCCGTGTAGGCGCTGGACGGGCCGACGACCAGGATCCCGCCGTTCTCGAAACGGCGGCGGTTGGAGTAGAGCAGGTAGGCCGCGCGGTGCAGCGCGACAACGGTCTTGCCGGTACCGGGGCCGCCGGTGATCTCGGTGACGCCGCGTGCTTCGGCGCGGATCGCTTGATCCTGATGTTGCTGGATGGTCGCCACGATGTCGCGCATCCGGCCACCACGAGACCGGGTGAGCGCGGCCATCAGCGCGCCGTCGCCGACGACGACCATGCCGTCGGGTGCCTCGGGAACCATCAGATCGTCCTCGACGCCCAACACCAGCGCGTCGCGGCACCGCAGCACCCGACGACGGGTAACACCATGGGGTTCGACGGGAGTAGCGCGGTAGAACGGGGACGCTGCCGGTGCCCGCCAGTCGATGACCAGCGGTTCGTATTCGTCGTCGCGCACCCCGAGGCGGCCGACGTACCGGATCTCGTCGCTCAGATCCAGTCGGCCGAAGACGAGTCCTTCGTACTGGGTCTCCAGAGCCTGGCGACGTCGACCGGCATTGAATACCAACGCATCGCGCTGGAAGAGACCGGTGATCTCATCGTCGCGGATTGCCCCGCCACGGTCGCTGAACCCTCGACCGAGGCCCTCGATCTCCACGAGTCGGGCTCGCTCGCCCGCTTTGGCGAGCTCGAGGTACACACGATCGACGTGGGCCTGCTCGAACTCGATCTCGGCGGCGACCTCCGGGGGGATCGGTGGCGGACTCGGGCGGGGGGTCACGCTCACGTTGCTCCAGGGCGTTTCGGGTGCTGACGGGTTTCAAAGACGCACAACTGTAACGAACTCGGTCTACTCCGAGCCGGACCGTGTTCGATTTCGCAGTGCGAGGTTCACAGCAGGTTCTCCCGGGCCGCGAGGACACCGGCCTGGAAGCGGGTGCTGGCGTTGAGCCTGTCCAGGATCGCCCGCACCCGTCGCTCGACGGTGCGCTGGGAAACCTTCAGGTGGCGGGCGATTGCCGCGTCCGATGCACCTACCGCCAACAGCTGCAGGATGTCGTGCTCCTGAGTCGTCAGCTTGGAGATCGGTCCGTCTGGCAAGGCCGGACGCCACGGGATTGCGAACTGCCAGACCCAGCGGGCAAGCTCTGCGATCGCATCCGCGACGAGACTGTCGGTCATGAGCAGGCCGTGCGGGCGGCCACTCTCGTCCTCCAGATCGATCAGCCCCAGGCCCGTGTCGTTGACAACAGTGGTGAGGCGGATCCCTGTCGTGATGCGCTGTCCGTCACCGCGCAGGGCCCGGGTCCTGAGCATGTCGGGAAAGTGCGGCACCTCGAGTAACGCATCGGAGTAGTTGGCCATCACCTGCACCGGCGCGCCGAGACTGTTGACCATGGTTCGGCGATGGGCATCGTCGGGCTGTTCCAGCAGCATCCGCGTGAACGTCGAGTCTGCGCACACCATGTGAACGGAGTTGCGGGCAGAACCGAATATCCGGGTGAGCGCCTGCGTGATTGCCGCCTCAGAATCCAGCACCTCGACCCCTTCGAAGGGCAGGCGTTCCGACGACTGTTCCTGGCTCTGCTCGTAGACCCGATTCAGGCCGGCGGCAGATGCTCGTACTGCACGGGCTTGGTCCTCCAACCGTGCAGCGAAGGCGGGTAGGACCAAGTCGGGGGGCAGCACCCGCCAACTGGTCTGGTCCAGCCGCCGGATCATGCCCCGCGATTCCAGCAACGGCAGGCTGTCGTTGATGTCAGCTTCGTTGAACCCTGCAGCGAGCAGATCACTGCGCTGCAGGACGGTGTGACCGATAGCAGTGAGGTAGATATCGGTCAGGTCGGCGTCGGCGGGGTCCTGCGCGAAGGGTTGGAGTGTGTGGTCCTGCTGTACCGGTTCGTGCCCAGCCATAGCGCCCCCTGAATGAGCCTTCATCGGATGGATACTGAAACGTACTGTTCCAGTCTACTGGCGGGATTACGACAATGACGATATCCGCCAGATGTGGGCTTGTGTCATGCATTGAATGGCCGCATAGTTGGTGATGCAACCTCCGGGTTGTGCGAAACACTGGAAGCGTCGCCGACCCCCCTCGGCAGACCACCTTTGGCTCGCGGTGGGAACCTCCCGAAAGACCTCCCCCCTGACTTTCGGGAGGGTCCCGCCACCTTTACTGCAGCGACGGTCGATTGCTTGCAGCACTGGGATAGTTATGCTCCCGTACCCGCCCCGCGGGCATATCTGCAGAAATCCCCATCACCTTCCTGCCAGCTCTAAACTCGCGTCGTGAAGGTTCTTCTGATCGGCTCCGGCGCCCGCGAACACGCTCTCGCACTCGGCTTGGCGAGCGACCCCGATGTCTCCGAGGTGCTGGCCGCTCCGGGCAACCCCGGAATTGCCCAGGTCGCGACCTGTCTCCGCGTCCAGGACGTATCAGACGGCGCAGAGCTGACGGCACTAGCCACCGACGGCGGCGTCGATTTGGTCGTGATCGGGCCTGAGGTTCCGCTGGTGGCCGGGGTTACCGATGCGCTACGCGAGGCAGGGTTCGCAGTCTTCGGCCCGTCCGGCGCAGCTGCGCAACTGGAAGGCAGCAAATCCTTCGCCAAAGAGGTAATGGCAGCAGCTGATGTTCCGACCGCTCGGTGCCGGGTGTGCAGCAACGAGGACCAGGTGCGCGATGCTCTGGACTCGATCGGCGCGCCCTACGTCGTCAAGGACGACGGGTTGGCCGCAGGTAAGGGCGTTGTGGTGACGGGGGACCTCCAGGAGGCCGTCGATCATGCGCTTGCCTGCCTCTCAGGTGGAAGTAATGTCGTGATCGAGGAGTTCCTTGCTGGTCCCGAGGTCTCAGTTTTCTGCCTGAGTGATGGCGAAACCGTGCGCCCGCTCGCTCCCGCCCAGGACTTCAAGCGTGTCTTTGATAATGATCAGGGGCCCAATACCGGTGGTATGGGCGCGTACTCGCCTCTCGATTGGATACCGGAAGGCCTCGTCGACGACACCGTGTCGAGGGTCGCCCAACCGACCGTCGACGAGATGCGACGGCGCGGCATCCCGTTCGTGGGTGTTTTGTACGTCGGGCTCGCCCTTACGGCCGGAGGACTGCGAGTCATCGAATTCAACGCGCGCTTCGGTGATCCCGAGACCCAGGTCATCCTCGCCCGTCTGCGTACCCCACTCGGCGCACTCCTGTACTCCGCCGCGATCGGCACCCTGGCCGATCAGCATCCCCTGGTGTGGCGTGACGAGCCCGCGGTCACCGTTGTCGTGGCGGCGGAAAACTACCCCGGCACTCCGGTTACCGGAGATCAGATCACCGGTATCACCGGCACTGACCAGGTCTCGGTGTTGCACGCGGGCACCGCGATGCTCGATGGCGCCCTGGTCTCCTCCGGGGGCCGTGTTCTGTCGGTCGTAGCGACGGGGCAGACGGTCGGCGATGCGCGGGTGGCAGCCTACGAGGCTGTCGAGAAGATCGTCTTGCGCGGAGGCCAGCACCGCACCGACATCGCATTGGCAGCCGAGCGCGGCGACATCCAGGTACCGAGCTGATGGTGCTTTCGGGAGGAACCCCGTGGCATGTCAGGCCACTGTAGCGAGAGTAATCGTTGTCGAACCCTGTCCGGGAGAAGCCTCGGATAGGAGGGCACTTCCGAACGCCTCGACCCTCCTCCCGGATGGAACCTCTGGACACGAAGAAGCCCCCAAACCACGCGTGGCCGGGGGCTTCTTCGAGTCGACTCAGTGGTCGAAAGCATCCTTGGCGTTGCCAGCGGCGCCGCCGAGGTCACCGTCCTTGACGCTCTCGCCGGCCTGCTTCATGTTCGCGCCGGACTGGTTGGCCTGACCCTCGGCAACCTGGTCCTGGTTGTCGGTGGCCTTGCCTGCGCCCTCCTGCAGCTTGCCCTTGGCTTGCTGAGCCATGTTTGAGATCTTGTCGCCAATTCCCATGACTGTCTCCTTCGTAGATGGTGATCGGTCTGGCTCCAGCAGAACAGATTCGTCCGTTCCGTGCAACGACCGGGTGTGCGTGCAGCGTTCCCGAACCGGGAGAATGCCGACATGACGATGTCTCTGCCCGGCTATGCCCACGTCTACTCCGGCAAGGTCCGCGACCTCTACGCGCCGCTGAACTCCGACGGCAATCCGCGCGGGGACCAACTGCTACTCGTCGCCTCGGATCGCATCTCTGCGTACGACTTCGACCTGCGCACGCCGATCCCGGACAAGGGCGCCATCCTGACTCAGTTGTCGCTGTGGTGGTTCGACCAGCTCGCCGATCTCGTCCCTAATCAGGTCATTTCGACGGACGTGCCCGACGCGGTCGCCGGGCGCGGCGTGCTGGTGGAGCGCTTGGGCATGGTCCCCGTGGAGTGCGTGGCCCGGGCGTATCTGACCGGCGGCGGGCTTACCGAGTATCAGAACGACGGCATGGTCAGTGGTGTCGAACTGCCGGTCGGCCTGGTCGACGGCGATCGCCTCACCACCGCGATCTTCACCCCGAGTACAAAGGCGCCGGTCGGCGAACACGACGAACCGATGACCTACGACCAGGTGGTCGCATTGGTCGGTGAAGGCCTCGCCGGTCGGTTGCGTGGCCTGACCGTTGAAATCCTCGACCGGGCAAACGAGATCGCTGCCCCTAAAGGCATCCTGATCGCCGACACCAAGGTCGAGTTCGGGGTGCGGGCCGACGGCGTGATCGTGCTGGCCGACGAGGTGTTGACGCCTGACTCCTCCCGCTTCTGGCCTGCCGCGCAGTGGGAGCCGGGCCACCCGCAGGCCTCCTTTGACAAGCAGTTCGTACGCGAATGGCTCACCTCGCCGGAATCGGGCTGGGACCGCCGCAGCGGCCAAGAGCCTCCGGCACTGCCACAGCACGTCGTTGAGGCGACGCGGGCCAAGTATGTCGAGGCCTTCCAGCAGCTGACCGGGCAGATGTTCCGACCCTCCCGCGCCGGTAGCATCTAACCCGTTCGCCAAGGACGCAATTTGCTACCCGCTGCACACCCCGAGCCATCAGGAGACTCAACGAATGGGACACGTCGTCGTCGACGTCATGCTCAAAGCCGAGATCCTCGACCCGCAGGGTCAGGCCGTCGCCGGCGCGTTGCCCCGGCTGGGGTTCGAGGGATTCACCGACGTGCGGCAGGGCAAGCGCTTCGTGCTCGCCGTCGACGGTGAAGTCACGCAGGAAGTACTCGCCCAGGCACGCGAGGCCGCCGAGAAACTGCTGTCGAATCCCGTGATCGAAGACGTGGTCGGCGTCCACGCGCTGCCCGGCGACCTGATCGAGGGGACGGCGTGAAGATCGGGGTCATCACCTTCCCCGGGTCGCTCGATGACCACGACGCGCAGCGCGCGGTTCGCCTGGGCGGCGCCGATCCGGTGGCGCTCTGGCACGCAGACGCAGACCTGCACGGGGTCGACGCAGTCGTCCTGCCCGGCGGTTTCTCCTACGGCGACTATCTGCGCGCCGGCGCGATCGCACGGTTCGCGCCCGTCATGGACAAACTCGTCCCTGCTGCCCAGGGCGGGTTGCCGGTGCTCGGCATCTGCAACGGGTTCCAGGTCCTGTGCGAATCGCACCTGCTGCCAGGCGCTTTGATCCGTAACGACCACCGTAAATTCGTCTGCACCGATCAGTGGCTGCGGGTCGAGAACGCCGACACCGTATGGACGAGCGAGTTCGAGCAGGGCCAGGAGGTGCTGATCGCACTCAAGAACGGCGAAGGGAGCTACGTCGCCGACGAAGCCACCCTGGACGAGCTGGAGGGCGAAGGGCGTGTCGCGTTCCGCTACCTCGTGGACAACCCCAACGGCTCCTACCGCGCCATCGCGGGCGTCACCAACGCGCGAGGCAACGTGGTCGGTCTGATGCCGCATCCCGAGCACTGCGTCGAGCCCGGCTTCGGCCCAAGTACCGATGGTCTGGCCTTCTTCACCTCGGTGCTGCACTCGCTCGTCAACGCGTGAGGACTTTTGCAACCTTATGAACGACAACATCATCCAGGCACCTTCGACCGAATGGCTCGACACGGTCGCTCGTGCATCGCGGGACGCTGACGCGGTCCAGCCTTGGGCTGCGCTGGGTCTCAAAGAGGACGAGTACGGGCAGATCCGCGAGATCCTCGGGCGCCGTCCGACCAGTGCCGAGCTCGCGATGTACTCGGTGATGTGGAGTGAGCACTGCTCTTACAAGTCCTCCAAGGTGCACCTGCGGCGGTTAGGTGACCTGCCGCAGGAGACGCCGCTCGGTAGGCAGCTCGCGGGGATCGGCGAGAATGCCGGCGTGGTCGACATCGGCCAGGGTTGGGCGGTGACGTTCAAGATCGAATCGCACAACCACCCCTCCTACGTCGAGCCGCACCAGGGCGCGGCGACCGGTATCGGCGGGATCGTGCGCGACATCATGGCGATGGGTGCCCGGCCGATCGCTGTGATGGACCCGCTGCGCTTCGGCGCGTTGGATCACCCCGATACGCTGCGGGTGCTGCCCGGTGTGGTTTCGGGTATCGGCGGGTACGGCAACTGCCTCGGTCTGCCCAACATCGGTGGAGAGGTCGTCTTCGATGATTGTTACCAGGGGAATCCCCTGGTCAATGCCCTGTGCGTGGGAGCGCTGCGGCACGAGGACCTGCACCTGGCAGCGGCTACCGGTGTCGGCAACAAGGTCGTGCTGTTCGGAGCCAAGACCGGGGGTGACGGCATCGGGGGAGTCTCCGTGCTCGCATCGGAGACCTTCGACTCGGCCGGCCCGACGAAGCGGCCTTCCGTGCAGGTCGGCGACCCGTTTGCCGAGAAAGTACTTATCGAGTGCTGCCTGGACCTCTACAGCGCGGGTGTCGTAGACGGCATCCAGGACCTCGGTGGGGCTGGGCTATCCTGTGCTACCAGCGAATTGGCGTCGGCCGGTGACG
>JAABUM010004440.1_pt1 | contig 15816 bp, 11 predicted proteins | sample 5559161 | NCBI WGS metagenome assembly JAABUM01 (sample SAMN10711868, study PRJNA513369) | rock metagenome | isolation source: Antarctica rocks | place: Antarctica: Victoria Land, Siegfried Peak nord
CCGCGCTCGCGGGGGTCATCCGCGGTGGACTACTGAGGACCAGGCGCGTGAGGGGTCGTCCCCGCGCTCGCGGGGGTCATCCGCGACTAAGCCTCACGGAAGGACGTGCATCGAAGTCGTCCCCGCGCTCGCGGGGGTCATCCGTACCCGACGCTGGTGCTCTTCATGGACAACGAGTCGTCCCCGCGCTCGCGGGGGTCATCCGAGGATGTGCAGCGGGCGGCCGAGGCGATACGCGTCGTCCCCGCGCTCGCGGGGGTCATCCGCAGTACAACCGCTGAAGGAGCGAACATGGCAGGTCGTCCCCGCGCTCGCGGGGGTCATCCCTGGTCGGAGACTCATCTAGTTCCGTTCTCAGAGTCGTCCCCGCGCTCGCGGGGGTCATCCCTGCTCGGAGCCGAGGTTCCTGATTGTCCTGGAGTCGTCCCCGCGCTCGCGGGGGTCATCCTGGACGAGTACGCGCTCGCGATGGCCGTGTCGCGTCGTCCCCGCGCTCGCGGGGGTCATCCGAGCTTCATGGTGTTGCCGGTCTGGCTCTTCGAGTCGTCCCCGCGCTCGCGGGGGTCATCCCGCGCCGCCGTTGGAGTGGATGGCGACGAACCGGTCGTCCCCGCGCTCGCGGGGGTCATCCCCATCCTATCGCGGGCCGTCAACGAGGTCAGCGGTCGTCCCCGCGCTCGCGGGGGTCATCCTGTCTGTGAGCGGGTGAACCGCCTTTGTAACGCGTCGTCCCCGCGCTCGCGGGGGTCATCCCGTACCATGACCGTCATCATCCCTGAACCGGACGTCGTCCCCGCGCTCGCGGGGGTCATCCGGCCCGGATCGTCGCCCAACTCACCCGCGCCGTGTCGTCCCCGCGCTGGCGGGGGTCATCCCCACGCCAGTGCGCGCCCCGGTGACGTGATGGTGTCGTCCCCGCGCTCGCGGGGGTCATCCCCCAACCTCAGGAGCGGTCCTGGTCATCGTCGGGTCGTCCCCGCGCTCGCGGGGGTCATCCGGCGACCGAGGGACTCACCTTCGTCGACCGGCTGTCGTCCCCGCGCTCGCGGGGGTCATCCCGGCCAGATCTGGTATCTCGGGTCGGCGGTTGAGTCGTCCCCGCGCTCGCGGGGGTCATCCGTCTCACTGGCTACACCGACCCGCGTCCGAGTGGTCGTCCCCGCGCTCGCGGGGGTCATCCTGATGGTATCCCCGACCGCCGCGCAACAGGGGGGTCGTCCCCGCGCTCGCGGGGGTCATCCGACAACCTCGCGTGGATAGAGGCCCAGCGATGAGTCGTCCCCGCGCTCGCGGGGGTCATCCCGACAGCCCCCGGGCCGGGATCTGCTCGATGATGTCGTCCCCGCGCTCGCGGGTGTCATCCTCCGGGCACACAGAGAAGCCCGCCCGCCGCTCGGTCGTCCCCGCGCTCGCGGGGGTCATCCACACTGCGTCCGCGCCCGCACCAACCGTCCCGTGTCGTCCCCGCGCTCGCGGGGGTCATCCTGGACTCACCCGATCGGACTACTCCTACACGGGGTCGTCCCCGCGCTCGCGGGGGTCATCCTTCCTTGCCGGTTGCATCAGCCGAAGGCCCGGGGTCGTCCCCGCGCTCGCGGGGGTCATCCTGTTTCTGACGATGCTCCCCGACGTGGCGGAGCGTCGTCCCCGCGCTCGCGGGGGTCATCCCAGTGGACGGTTAGCATCCCATTGCATGGACGAGTCGTCCCCGCGCTCGCGGGGGTCATCCCCGTTCTTACCAGCTTGCGCTTACTCTCGCCGCGTCGTCCCCGCGCTCGCGGGGGTCATCCCCTCGCGGGGTTCCTGTTCACCGCCACCGGTGCGTCGTCCCCGCGCTCGCGGGGGTCATCCCGCGACCGTCTGCGCGCCGTCCGCCAAGACGGCGTCGTCCCCGCGCTCGCGGGGGTCATCCGTCGGTCAGCATCGCGGTAGTGAACGTCGCACCGTCGTCCCCGCGCTCGCGGGGGTCATCCGCTCGCCAGCGACAGCCGGACCACGTTGGACAGGTCGTCCCCGCGCTCGCGGGGGTCATCCGCACACGTGGCCGAACGCGGCGGACAGGACGGTGTCGTCCCCGCGCTCGCGGGGGTCATCCCATCATCATCGCGCTCGCCCCCCTGGGCCCGGTGTCGTCCCCGCGCTCGCGGGGGTCATCCCGGCACGGATGTGGCGCTGGCGACGCGGGCGCAGTCGTCCCCGCGCTCGCGGGAGTCATCCGCCCTCCACGCGTCCTTCACCGACGCCGGGATCGTCGTCCCCGCGCTCGCGGGGGTCATCCCGGGATGCCGCGCACTACTTGCGGGTCATCGCCGTCGTCCCCGCGCTCGCGGGGGTCATCCGCAGGCCATCGGGCCGCGCCACGTCTTCCGGTTGTCGTCCCCGCGCTCGCGGGGGTCATCCCCTCCAGGACGCCGTGATGGGCCTCGCCGACGTGTCGTCCCCGCGCTCGCGGGGGTCATCCCCCGGCGACGGCGTCGATCCCGGCGGCGTTCTCGTCGTCCCCGCGCTCGCGGGGGTCATCCCAGGTAGTCGAGGACGGCCTGCGGGTCTTTGGTGTCGTCCCCGCGAGCGCGGGACGACGGTCCCTCCGTTCGTGATCGGGTTCGCGATGGCTAGCGTGTAGTCGTCCCCGCGCTCGCGGGGGTCATCCCGCCGTACAGGCGGGCCGTCAACGAGGTCAGCGGTCGTCCCCGCGCTCGCGGGGGTCATCCTGTCCGCCTTGGCCGGGTCGAACGTGCGGACCCGTCGTCCCCGCGCTCGCGGGGGTCATCCCACGCCGACCTCCCAGAGCCGCAGGTCGCGGGAGTCGTCCCCGCGCTCGCGGGGGTCATCCCCCGATGGCGGTGTGGCCGGTTGCTGTGGTGGTGTCGTCCCCGCGCTCGCGGGAGTCATCCGCGTCGACACCGACCGCGGTGTTGTTGTTGCCGGTCGTCCCCGCGCTCGCGGGGGTGTCATCCCAGTGACAGCGCGTGATGGCAAGCGTGAGCTGCCCGAGTGCTGGCCATCCCCAGGGGAGACGAAAACTCTAAGTTGGTCCCAGAGGAGTGGTGTGTTGCAGTTGCGAGTCGCATCGGACGGGATTCGCCACGGCTTACTGGCAAGTGCAAGAGGTGTGCCCGTCCGTTGAAGAGTCAATGGACGGGCAGCGTTGACCTTGACCGAGCGGGCGGCTCTTGGCCCTGAGGTGTTGTAGCGGTCAGGTGACGAAAGCTGGCGGAGGTGGCCACGGTCGAGCCAAGTCTCGAACCTGGGCGAGAGGGCGGAGGCTCTGGACTGGATCAGCGACACAAGGACGGCACCGCGGGTTGCCGGTCAACCCGTGGCTCGCCGTGCCGAGCCAGTCGGCGCGCGGTCAGCTCTGGTGAGCCTGGGCGTAGGCGGTCTTGATCGCGGCCGGCAGGGTTCCGCGGTCGCTGACGGCGTGTCCGTTGGCGACCGCCCAGGCTCGCACGTCCGAAGAGCTGGCGGCCGTGGTCCGGCGCCGGCGGCCTGTCCTGGTCGGTGCCGAGGTTGTCTTCGCGCGGCTGTTTCGTGAAGGTTTGGCGGTGGCAGCGCCCAGCGGTTGGTCCTGTGCCGCTCCGGCGGTCGTGGTGCCGTCTGTGGCGGGGACTTGGGCGAGGTTGATGTTGTAGAGGGCGCCGATCACCCGGAGGGCGTCGGCCAGCGGCTCGGTGGAGTCAATGGTGACCTTCAAGGGTTTCCCGTCTCTCACAGTGTTGAGGCCTCGGCGGAGGAAGCGCCGGGCGGATGTTCGAGGCGAAACTTTATCGCGTTGCGCATTGGCACCGGACCATTCCCGCTCGCCTCCGCCCTTTTCGGGCTGACGCATGGCGTGGCACTCATCTTCTGCCGGCTCGGGTTCGGTTCCTTGTCCGGCTGGATCCGCTGTGTTCCGGCCGATGTCGGATCGTCCAAAAGCGCTGCGAATAGGCGCGATTCGCAGTCGAATGAGGTCAGCTGCGGCAGCTAGCCTCGTGCCAGGAGGCTGAGCTCGGATGATGACGGTGCACGTGCTGCATGCCGGAGACGGGTACACCTATCTGACCCGGCAGGTCGCCAGCGGCGATCATCAGCCGCTGCGCGGCGAGAAGCTGAGCGACTACTACGGGGCCGAGGGAAACCCGCCCGGACGGTGGGTCGGGACCGGCCGGACCGCGATGGACGTCGGCGGCCCGGTCTCCGAAGCCCAGATGAAGGCGCTCTTCGGCTCGGGCGTCCACCCCGACGCGGAAGCTCGGATCCGGTCCGCGATGGCGCGAGGGGTCTGCCTCGAGGAGGCGCAGGGATCCGTACGGCTGGGGCGGCGGTTCCCGGTGATGGACCACTCGGGGCAGGTGTGGCGCGAGCGGCTGGGCACGGCATACCAGGACTTCCACGCCGCGCACGGCCGCAGGCCGGAGCGCGGCCCGGAACGGGACCTGGTCCGATGGAACGTCGCTTCGGACCTGTTCCGGGAAACCCACGAGCGGGCGCCGGGCGACGACGTCGAGCTGAAGGCCTTCGTCGCGCACGCGGCGAAGCCGCCGCGTCAGCCGGTCGCCGGCGTGGACCTGGTTTTCACCCCGGTCAAGTCCGTCTCGACGTTGTGGGCGCTCGGCGACGAGCGGGTCCGCCGGCAGGTGGAGCAGGCGCACGAGGCGGCCTGGCAGCGTGCCCTGTCCTACCTCGAGGAGCATGCGGCGCTGACCCGGACCGGCGCCGCCGGGATCGCTCAGGTCGAAACCCGCGGGCTGGTCGCGGCAGCGTTCGACCACCCGGACTCGCGCACCGGGGACCCGAACCTGCACACGCACGTCGCGGTCTCGGCGAAGGTGCAAGGCCTGGACGGGCAGTGGCGGGCCCTGGACCTGCGGGTGCTGCACGCGATGGCGGTCACCGTCAGCGAGACCTACAACACCGCGATCGAGGATGAGCTGCGCACCCGCCTCGGGGTGCAGTTCGTCGAGCGCGAAAGCCACCGGGGCCGGCTTCCCGTGCGGGAGGTCGACGGGATCCCGCAGGAGCTGATCGCGGTGTTCTCCTCCCGCCGGAAGGAGATCGAGCAGGGCTACCAGAGCGCGCTCGAGACCTACCGGGACACCCACGGGCACGACGCCCCACGGCATGTGCAGTACCAGCTGGCGCAGGAGGCGACGCTGGCTCACCGGCCCGACAAGGGACGGCCGCGCTCCTGGGCCGACGCGCGAGCGCAGTGGCTGGCTCAGGCTCGGGAGGTGTTGCGGCGCCACCGTTTCGGAGGTGAGCTCGAGGTTGAGGCGTTGATCCGGTCCGTGGTGGGCCACGGCGTGCCGGTGGCTGTGTTCGACGATGACGCGGTCTCGGACCTGGCCCGCAGGGCTGTGGAGTCGGTCGCCGAGTCCCGTTCGACGTGGACCCGCTGGCACGTCCAGGCGCAGGTCCAGCGTCTGACCCGGCCGTTGGCCGTCACTGCCGACGACCGGGATCGGCTCGTCGCGGAGGTGACGGCCCGGGCCCTGGGCCGGGAGTGCCTGCTGCTGGCGGCGCCCGAGGCGAATCCCGTCCCGGACGCGCTGGCGCGTGGCGACGGCGAGAGCGTCTACACCGTCCACGGCGCCGCCCGGTACACGTCCGAGCGGCTCATCCTCGCCGTCGAGGACCGCCTCCTGGCGGCGGCCGCGACCCGCACGACCGTCGCCACGGCCGGCCCGGTCCTCGACGCCGCCCAGGCCCGGCTCGAGGCGAGCCACGGCTGGGCCTTCGACGCGGGCCAGGCCGGCCTGGCCAGAGCGTTCGTCTGCGACGACCGGCGCCTCGTGGTCGGCGTCGGGCCGGCCGGGACGGGCAAGACCACAGCGATGCAGCTGACCGCCGCGGTTCTGGCCTTGGATGGTCGCCGGCTGGTGGCCGTCGCTCCCTCGGCGAAGTCCGCTGCGGTCCTCGGCCGGGAGATCGGCGTCCCGGCGACGACCTTGGCCAAGCTCCTGCACACCCACCATGATTGCGCGGCGACGGGCAACCCGGTCCCTGCCGGCCTGCAGCTGCGCCGCGGTGACGTCGTCCTGGTGGATGAGGCCGGGATGGCCGGGACCCCGGCACTGGGCCGGCTGCTGAGCCTCGCGGAAGCTTCCGGCGCGCTCGTGCGGCTGCTCGGGGACCCGATGCAGCTGTCCGCGGTCGAGGCCGGCGGCGCCCTGCGGCTGCTGGCGCACTCAGGTCGCGCTGAGCACCTGGACCGGGTCCACCGCTTCACCGATCCAGCCGAGGCGGCAGCCACCCTGGGACTGCGCCGGGGCCACCCCTCGGCGCTGGGATTCTATGAGGTCAACGACCGGATCAGTGACGGCAGCCGGGAGGCGATGATCGAGGAGGTCTACGACTCCTGGCGCCAGGACCTGACCGCCGGCCGGGCCACCCTCATGGTCTCGGCCTCCACCGTCGAGGTCGCCGCACTGTCGGCGCGGGCCCGCCGCGACCGGGTCGCCGCCGGCGACGTCGAAGCCGCCGGGGTGGCCCTGCACGACGGGAACCTCGCCGGAGTGGGGGACCTCGTCGTCACCCGCCAGAACCAGCGCCTCCTGACCGTCCACGCCGGGCGGGACTTCGTCAAGAACGGCGACCTCTGGCAGGTCATCGGACGTCACCCGGACGGTGACCTTGACCTTTGCCACCGCGGCCACGCCGGGAGCGTGCGCCTGCCCGCCGGGTACGCCGTCGAGCACGTCGAGCTCGGCTACGCCACCACCGTGCACCGCGCCCAGGGGATCACCGTCGAGACCGGGCACGTCCTGGTCGACAAGACGATGAGCCGGGAGGCGTTCTATGTCGCGATGTCCCGCGGCCGCACGTCGAACCGGGCGTACGTGGTCACCGACGAGGCGATCGACGTCGACCTGCACATCCCGCCCGGGCCGCCGCTGGACCCGGTCGCGGCTCTGCGTGGCGTCCTGGCGCGGGAGGGATCGGAGCGCTCCGCCACGGAAACCCTGGCCGCCGCCTTGGAGTCGGCGGAGTCCCTGGCCACGCTGGTGCCCCGGTACGTCGACGCCTATGCCAGGGCGGTGATCACCGACAGGCTCGAGGAAGCCGTCCGTGCCGGGCTGCGCGACGCCGGCGGCCGGACCCTCGAGGAACGCGTCACCGACGCCCCGAGCTGGCGGCGACTCCTCGTCTCGTGCGCAGGCCAGGACCCGCGCGAGCTGGTGTCGGAGGCGGTCCGCTCACGCTTGCTCGACGGACCCGATGAGGTCCGCGACCCGGCGGCGGTCCTCGCCTGGCGGGTCACGAACCTCGACGCCGAGCGGGCGACGCGCACGGCTGTGGATCGGTTCCGGCCGCCGTGGCTGCTCCCGCCGCCGCCCGGGCTGGCGACCGACCCTCTTGGCGCGTGGGCGGTCCGGCAGGACCAGCTCGTCACCGCCCGGGTGGCGGCCCTCGTCGAGCGGGTAGCCGAGCAGCCGCCTCGGTGGGCCGCCGGCATACCCTCTCGGCCCGAGGGTGGAGCACCGCGTGAGCGGTGGGAGAGCGACGTCGCCGTCGTCGCGGCATACCGTGACCAGCTGCGGATCCCCGACGACGTTGATGGGTGCAAAGTTACTGCGCGCGCGGGTGGTGGCAGCGAGGCGGAGCCGCTCGTCCGGGCTGCGTGGCGGCGGCTACAGCCCGAGCCGGGTCCGCGTCCGGGTGCGCCGGCCTGCGTGAATGAGCGGCTGCGGGCGCTGGTGGCCCGACCGGCGCCTGACCGCGACCGCAGGACGGACCGGGTTCGGGGCGCCGCTCGTCGAGCCGATGATCTGCGCCGTCCCGCCCCGCTCCGGCGGGGGCCGCGAGTGTGAGGGTCGTCCACCCCCGCCGCTGCGGCGTCCCGCCGTCCACACCCCGCGCACAACCGTGGCATCCGCGCGGAAGCGGCCAGACCCTGCAAGAACCAACTCACGGACAAGAGGCAGCCCATGACTGCAACCGAACACCCTGAACCGGTCGGCGTCGCCCTCGCGCTACTTGACGCGGCCCACCGCCAAGCCTTCGAGAACGCGCGCGCCCACCCCGACTCGACCTGGATCGACGCCGCCTCAGCGATCGGCGCCGCGCAGGCGCATCTCCTTGCCTCACCTGGGCTCGCCGCGGTCGGGCCGGACGCGGAGGTCCCGACCGCAGGCAGCTGCATCCAGCTGCTTGAGGCGGCCGAACACGCCCTGGAGCAGATCCCCGCAGGCGACGGGCCGGTGTCCCTGGCCCTGGCCCGCTCCTACCTGACCGAAGCAATCATCGAGACCACCGGGCGCGAGGCGTGAGCGTCACCACCTTCGGGGACCTGCTCACCCAAGCCGAGCAGGTGCTGATCGCGCTGGCGCGGCTGCGCGAGCCCGACCCCCCGGGACTCGCCGCCGCATGGGCCGCCTTCAGCCAGCGAGCCGTCCACGCGATCACCGCAGCCGCCGGCGCGCGGGACCCCCGCTGGTATGCCGTGGACCGGCTCATCGTCGAAGTCGCCAGGGCGGCGGCCGTGCCTCGCGCGGGCCGGCGGTCTCGACACCGCCCATGGATCCGTTGCTGGAGCGTGCTGGTGTCCTGCTCGGCGCGGCCGGCGACGTCCTCGCGTCAGCTCCCCGGGACTCCGGCGCCGACCCGATGCTCGCCGACGCGAACGTGCAGGCGGCACAGTCCCGGGTCGCGGCGCTGCTGGCCGCGGCAGCGCACACCTGCGTGCGGGCACTCGGATGGTATGACGGGTGCAAGACCCTGACGAGGGAGGCATCACGCGACCTCGCGACCTCGCTGATGAAGGTTGAGCAGCTGGCGACCGCGGTCTTCCAGTCAAGCCCGACCATCGCGGGCCGCGCCGACGACGTCCGCCGTCGTCAGTGTCCAGCCTGGCCGGTTGCCGCTGGAGGACGCGATCGAGTTATGGGCCCGCCAGGCGCGGGACACGGTCCGCTGCCCGTCCCCGTCGGCCAGAGATCTCCAAGCCGTCGCTGCAGACCTCTCACGGGTCGCCACGCACTCCAGGGTCATCGTCCGCACGGCCGTGGCGTACAACCTCGTCGACCCCGGTGGTGGCCGGGCTAGCGAGCAGGCTTTGGCCCGCGTCGCCGCGGGCTGGCTCGACGTCGCACAGGCGTGGTCCCGGTTCCACACCGCCCAACCGCCGACGCCATCGAAGATGGCCGCGTCGCACTCCCTCGGCCAGGCACTATGGCGGCCACCCGCCGCGGCCGGGACTGGGCCCAACCGAACATGGTGGCGGAGCGCATCGACGTGAGCCGGGCCTTGGCGGCACTACGCAGAGCTCAGGACGTTGGCGCGGACGTCGCCGAAACCCAACCGCAGATCGCGACCCGACTGGCCGACTCGGGCCTGCTCTACGCGCCCGCCGCGTCGACGGCGCCGTCCCTCGAACGCCTCCGCGCCAGAATCCGCGGCGAGCTCGTCACAGTGGGTCGCACGGACATCGCTGCCCTCTCACGCGCCATGAACTCGCAGCTGTCGCCCTCGCCGCCCGTCGCGGACCGGTTGCCCCGGCGCTTCCAGGCCGAACGCACGCCAACCCACCGCCAAGGGTGATTCGGCCGCGAGCGGGAGTGCCAAACGCTGGAGGGGGACTCGCCCTCATGCCTATGGGCGTGCGCGTCACTCCGCCCAGAAGGACGCGCCAGTCTCTTTCGGCGGCTCATCCCATTGCGTGCTTAGATCCGGTGACCAAGGAGCATCCCGAAGTCCCGTCGTTGATTTCCGCTTGCATTGTTGCGAATTGGCCGATATCGAGGGTCGGTCAAGGACCCGTTGCGCCATCATTCAGCTAACGTTGCATCGCCAATATGATCCGCAGAACCCACGGCCCTCAGCCGATTCAGCAGTCTGCCCAACTGCGAACTTGTCGAGTTCGAGTTCCAGACGACAAGAGCGCGACCCACACCTGTTCAGCTTGACGGCACGTCGAGGCCAAGGCGTGGGTAGAGCCAGGCCATTGCAGCGGCGTTGCCCTGGGTCAGCGCTGGGTCGACATGGCCACCATCCGGAATGATGTTGACGGTCACGTTGATGCCGGCTCGGCGGGCCTGGGAGGCGACCTGCTCCTGTCCGGGGCCGAAAAAGCTGTCGTTGCTGCCGTAGGAGAAGTAGGCGTGGGTGTCGGCGTACGTCCGGTTGGCCAGGAGGTTGACGGGCTTCTCGGCATCGTAAGCGGCCTGGTCGCCGTGGAAGATGTCGGCGAGGGTCTGTGGCTGGCGTTCGTATCCTGCGAAGGCTTCTCCGGAGACGCTGATCACGTTGCCCCAGATCTCGGGGTGCTTGGCGGCGAACGAGACCGCGCAGAGCGCGCCGTTCGAGTAGCCGGCGACAGTCCAGGCCGAGCGGGCCGTGCTCACGTTGAGGTTCTGCTTGATCCAGCTCACGACGTCCGTGTTGATATACGTTTCGACGTTGCCGAACTTGGCCGTGTTGAGGCATAGGGTGTCCTGCCTGGGGTTGCCCAGCTGGTCGGCGATGACGACGATCGGAGCGAGACCCTGGTGGTGCCTTGCGAGGTTGTCGAGCGCGGATCGTGCGAGGAAGGCGTCCGGGCTGCCTGGTTGGCCGAACATGAAAACGACGACGGGCAGCGGCGGTGAGTCGGGCACTAACGCCGCCGGGGGAAGGTAGATGCCCGCCGGGCGGGCAGCGAAACCCGAGACGGTCCCGCGGATGACCTTGGTGCCGACCCGGCCCCCGGCGGGCATGTCGGGTGGCGCGCGCCAGGTGAGGGCCAACGGCGCCGGCGGGGAATGCCTGGATGGCTGTCTGCTGCGCGGGTTCCCTGTTTCGGTCGGGCCGGCTGAGCTCGTGGAAGGCAGCGCGATCTCGGTGCCCGATGAGCGGCCCAGGACGGCTGCCACCGACTGGTTGACGCCATAGACCGCGTTCACGCCGAGCGCGCTGGCCGATATCAGAAGGGCAGCCGCGGGGACGGTCAGTAGTCGTCGCCACCAGGCGGCGCGCCAGGCGGCGGCGACGCTCACGCCGAGGGCAGCGAAGCAGCCGACGATCCAGAGCCTGGCACTCCAGAGCAGCGGCACGCCGGTGACGTCAAGGGGGCCTTCGGCGAGCCAGATCATGACGGCGCCCACGATCGCCCCGATGGCCGACGCGACAAGCGCGACCCGGATCCAGCGCCGTTGGCGACGGAAGGCGGTGAAGAACAGAGCCATCGCGCCGCAGATGTATCCGGTGGTGAGCACCTTCGGGTCCTGGATGTGCAGGGCCAGGAGCCAGTCGAGACGGTCGCTCACGCTCGTAGCCTCAGCTGGCCGGTTCCACGTGGCGATGGGCTGCGACCTGCCTGGCGGGATACTCGACGGAAGGGGCGTCGTGCCAACGTGAGGCGAGACGCGAGCCGCCACCAGTCTGCTCGATCGGCATCCGGGAGGTAGGCGCGTGCTACGGCCTGACCGATCGCCGGCAGGTTGGTCGGGTCGGGATACACGAGGAACATCGGGCGGAACTCCGGCTGGAACTTGGCCTTGAAACGGAGCAACGAACGGAATCCGTAGACCGGCTCGAGTGATCGTCCGAAGAGCTGGAGCAGCCGGTCGAGCGGCCGTGCAAAGGTGGCAGGGTCGGTGGCGTCCGTCTTCGACCTCTCGATCTGGGCGAGCGGTGCACCTGACAGGCTCATCACGGCATACCCCTCGCTCTGGAAGTCCAGCGCGGCCTGAGCGATGAGCAGCTCGACCGCGGCACGAAAGCCGTCGCTCCGCCTGCGCAGCACGTCCAGGGTCCATCCGACGACGGCCCCCTCCTGATGGATCGGTAGCCACGACGCCACCGCGTGGACGGTCCCGTCGGCGTCGACAACGAGCTGACAACGCACGGCGGGGTCGAGCATCTCGTTGATGCCGCCGAGAGTGAAGCCCAGCTCGGGCAGGTCACGCTCCGCCAGCCAGTCCCGCGAGATGGAGCGCACCTGAGTGGCGAGGTGTTCCGGGCAGCCGGCCAGGTGGGTCCACTCGACGCGCATCCCCTCGCGGGTCGCGTGGTTCATCGCGGTCCGGACGTCCTGGAATCGCTTCCCGGTGAAGGCGATGGCGCCCAACGGCAGCCGCGTCTCCTCCGCGATCTGGAGGCTGTGCCACCCTTCTGTTCGGGCCAGGACGGCGAACTCGCGAGTGGTCGAGTAGAAGCACGGTGTCCAGCCCATCACGTCACAATGCTCTGCGAACTCGCGAAGCACCACGGGGTGGTTGGCTACCGGTCCGATCGGGTCGCCGACCGTCAGGGCAACTCCCCGCTCCAGTCGGTAGCCGATGGCACTCGCCCCGTCCTTGCTGAACCAGTGGTGAGTGCCTCGCCACGACGCCATCCAGGACAGCGGGCCACCACTCGAGCCGGCGAGCAGTGCGCCCAGCCGCTCGGGCTCGGCCCGACCGTGGTCGACGTCGGCCCGCAGCGCCTGAGCGGCCAGCAGCAGCACGGCAGCCCAAGTGAACGGCCCTACCCAGTCAAAGAGGAGCACGGCCATCGTGCTGACCGGGAGGAGGTCAAGCTGGTCTGCGCCGACCAGGTCCAGCGGCAACACCCGCACCAACAGGTCATGGAACAGGGCCGCCGCGTTCGCGCTGGGGCTGTAGTCGTCGCCGATAGCCAGCCCGACTGCGACATATGCGGCGGCGCACGCAAGCACCGTTCCCATGCTTCGCGACGCCAGACGTCGATAGTGAGCGGCTGGCACCCGGACCCCGAACAAGTGCCTGCTGACCACGAGCAGAACAAGCACGACCAGGGGCACCAAAGACGGCAGCGCATGCTCAGTGATCATCCGTCCGACCCGCTCGGGAAACCACACACCGGGTTGCGCACCGGATCCCCACGCGCGACCCCGGCTCGACAGCAACGGCGCGACGACGAAGACCACCAGCGAGACACACGCCATCAAGCCACTGGCGACAACGCTCGCCAGCCAGGCAGACCGCCGCCCGCGGACCAGGCCAGATGCGATCGCCAGCAGGATGAAGCTGGGGACACAGGCAATCAGCACGCCGCCGAGCCCCTCGTGTTGCTCCAGGCGTGCAAACGCGCACGCGGGCGCGCTCTGGTAACGACACGCGGCCGCGACGGCCTCGGCCGTGGGGGGAGCCACATGCAACAGCGACCCGACCGAGGTCAACGGCGCCGCCGCCGAGAACGCCGCGACAACGGGGCCGAGGGCAGCACACGCGACGACGATCGCAACCAGCAGGCGCGCCTCACCGACCTTCGGCACGGGCGCAGCGCAGGCGCGGCGCTGACGCAGCGCGAGGCCAACAGCGAGACCGATCAGGGCAGCCCAGAAGGTCACCACTCCCGCAGCGTCACCGTCGTAGAGCACCGCCGTGATGACGAAGGCCAGCGCGCCGGCCCGAACCCGACGGCGCCACAGCATCGGCATCCCGGCGCTCGATGCGAGCAGCGCCCCCAGGCTGGCCGGGCCGGGGCCGCCGAGCCAGGTCTGGGTCAGGGTCCGACTCCAGCGCGGGAGCAGGGGCGCGACGAGATCCGCATGAAGGGCAGCCACCAGCAGAGCCGTCACGTGGACCGAAAGCAGCACCAGAGCGTACCGGCGAGATCCCAGACGCCCCTCCGCGACCAGCCCACACGTCAACAGAGCCGCTATGGAGATGAGGTAGGCCAAGGGGCTTTGCGCCGTGCCGAGGCTGGTCAGCAGTGAGAGGGGGCGAAGCGTGCCCAGGTCGAGACGCACCAGGCCTTCGCCGCGAAGTTCGTTGGGGAAGGCCCCGGTGGCACCCACGACGAGCAGTGCCACGAGAAGCAAGGTCAACGGCGTCCGCCGCAGCCACCGGACGCTGACCCGACCTGCCTGCATAGTCCACCCGCGCTGTCGTTGTGGTCCATCGCCTCCCCGACGGGCCTCGCGGCCATTACCGTTGCCCATTGTGGCAGAACTCGTCGCGTTGTCACCAGGAAATACGCCTGCGGAACGGGGGATGAGTCGGTCGATACGCCGGGTTCGCACAAGCACGGGTTCTGACAGGCGCATAGATGAGCCATCAGGCCTCTGACCTGGGGAAACGTCGTTGAGTAGTGTTGGCGAGGATGTCCCAGGTTCCGTGGAACTTCGGTGGCGGCCCGTTGAGCATCAGCCCACGTTCACGTCTTCAACATGACAGGTGCCACCGACAGGCTGGGCGACCTCGCGTCGAGCGCGGCGCGGAGGGCGGGTAGGTGCAGGTGGCCGTTGACGCGGCGGAACTGCTTGCTGGCCTGGAGCATGCCGGCGGCGCAAGAGCGCAGCGCCAGTTGTCCGTCACGCCAGCGTGTGACGTTCTTGGCGTGCTCGCGGCAGGTCCCGATCATCGACTCGAAGCTCTCTTGTCAAGCGGCCGCGCTCGAGGGGGTGGAGTTGGCGCGGGCGAGGTTGTCGGCGTCGTTCCACATACGTCGGATGATGACGTTGGCGAGCTGTCGTTTGTGGGCTCGCCAAGCGGCTCGTTTGGACTTGTGCTCTGCCGCTCGGCGGGTCATGTATGCTTGGGCTTCGGGGTGGCAGCGGGCCTGGGTGACGTGGACGATGTGCAACACGGAGTTGGCCCTGCGGTTGCCGCCGAGGTCGAGGCGGTGGTTCCGCGGTGGCCCGTCGCCCTCTCCGGAGGACATCGCGACCGGGGCAACGCCGCACCAGCGGGCAAAGCGTCCCTCGGTGCTGAACCGGTGCGGGTCGCCGATCTCCGTGAGCAGGGTCATCGCGGTGACGACGCCGATCCCGTGGATGGCGGTCAGCGTGCAGCCGAGTGCCTTCAGGAGCGCTGGGATCTGTGCGTCCAGATCCTTGATGCGCGCGCTGATGGCGACGATGTCGGCTCTGCTGGCGGCGAGCCGGTCCAGCTTCAGGCGATCACCGGCAGATAGGCCTGCGTCGATGTTCTCGAGTTCTGTCAACCGGTTCAGCGAGGCCAACACCCGGCTGGTAGACGGCAGCTGTTCGCGCAGCGCAAGCGGCAACGACAACAGTACCGGCTCGGCTTCGGTCAGTAGCCGGACGCGTTGCAGCACAAGCGATTCGCGCCAGTCTCGCACCACGTCGAGTTCGTTGGAGGCAGGTGACGGGGCGGCATCCTTACCGGCCGGCGGTAGGTCCGGATCGGCGAGTGTCTCCCGGGCAATTGCCTCGGCATCCTCGTCATCGGTCTTCGCGCGGCGGCGGCGCCTGCGTCGGTCGGCGGTGCGGTTGGCTTGAACCTCGCGAACGTCGTAGCCCGCAGCGGCCAACGCCAGCATCACCGGACGCCCCAGTCCGCCGGAGCCCTCGACCCCGATCCGGTCGATGTTTAGGCAGTTGCTCTTGAGCAGCGCCAGCAGCTCGGCGACGCCCGATTCGGTGACCGCGAACGACAGGGAGATGACCAGGACGCCGAGAACGTCGACGACGGCCACGGTGGCGGTGCGTTTGTGCGGGTCGATTCCGGCGACAGCGTGGGTGATGTTCATGTTCGAGCTCCAGATGGGGTCGGCGCCTACAGTGGATAGCGCGGACCACCGGGTAGCCGGCAGATCTGGGTTGAGTTGTGCAGGCTCTCTTCAAGCCAGGCACCCGGAGTCCGCGCTCACGCGGCGAGCCCGACACTTCGAGTCCACGACAGCCTCTCGGCGTCAATCGCGTTCAGAGTCAGAGCTCGCCGCGCTGAGCACCAGTCGGGGAAGCAACGCCTCGGCCGGCGGCTCGATTCAACACCCAGATGGCGTTGGTGGAGCGCAGTGTTCGGGCCAGACATCCCATGGGCTTAGATGTCAAGCCTGACCTGAGCTTTCCCTCGAGTCGTGGAGGCTTCTTCAATGATGGATGGGTCTGTTGGCCAGGGGTAACGGTGAGCTTGCGGCGGCGTCTAT
>JAABUM010004441.1_pt1 | contig 15816 bp, 14 predicted proteins | sample 5559161 | NCBI WGS metagenome assembly JAABUM01 (sample SAMN10711868, study PRJNA513369) | rock metagenome | isolation source: Antarctica rocks | place: Antarctica: Victoria Land, Siegfried Peak nord
GACCCAGCTGAACCCGCCAAAGGTGTCCAGCACGACGTATTTGTATTGCTCGACTTTGGGATCGACCAGAGCGCGCGTCCAAAAGAAGCCGTCACCGGCTTTGGTGAGGGCGAACTTGTCGTCGGTTATGGCGCCGTTTTGGTTGAGGGCGAACTCGTTAAAGCTGCCCGCCAGAAACACTTTCACGGCGTTCGCCGGAGCGTGAAAACGAAACAAAACGCTGTTGCCTTCGCGTAGCGGCGCGCCTTCTTGTGTGACTTGAGGCGGAACTGGAATTGTGGTTGCGGCCTTGGGCGCGGTCTGCGTTTGTGACCATGCGCAGGCCGGAACAAGCAGCGACGCGCACAGCAAGATGAGGCGTGATTGAGATTTGAACATGAGATGGGGCGAGCAACTGGCTGGGCCAAACGGCGCTCGAAGCGAAAGTCCTCGCGTTTTTGAAGTCGTAGAAAACAAGAAGGCTCTTCTTGTGTTGAAGAGCCTTGTTGTTTTCCTGACAGGGACTTCATGTCAGTGGGCTGGGTTTGTTCCGGACAGAAAGCAAATCTTCAGAAGAGATTGCGTTTTCGGTTCAAGTTGTTTTACGAGTTGGCTTTCTGGGCGTTGCCCAATGCTGCCATCCAGTTGGGGCCGCAGGCTGTTGGAGATGTGGCACTGTCGGTGACGGCGTTGCTCAACGTCCACAAGCAAGCCGGCGTGCCCGTTGCGATGGGTTTCATTGACTTGGCGTGGCCATCAGCGAACAGGAAGTTGGTCATTCCCAGATGGTTTTGCAACCCGGCTGTGGCACTTGAGTAAAGGGAACCGGTGTTATACATGTCTGGCGCACCACTATCTTTCGTTTCTGTAATGATGATGGTGGTCGCGGGATTGGCGAAGGTCGACAAGTTGATGTTGCCGTAAGAGGCTTGTTGCATCGGCCTTCTGGAGCCGGGGCCGTTATCCGAATCTGCCAGAGCACCCGCGTTCGCGTTGTAGGAGGCGCCAACGCCATTGGGCGTGATGCCAGCCACAGTTGAGCCTTCCACCATGTTGGAAGTGGTGTTCGATGGGCACTTGAACACCTGAACGCTTTTGACGTAAGGCTGAAGCAGAACCGGAAAAGGCACCACCGAGGTGCCGCTCACATAATCAAGACGGTAAGGCACCATAGACTCATCATAATCCTGCGTGTATTGCGCCACTCCCAGACCGATTTGTTTGATGTTCGACAAACAACTGGTTTTGCGCGCGTTTTCGCGCGCCCGTGCGAAGACGGGGAACAAAATCGCCGCCAGAATCGCAATGATGGCGATGACGACAAGAAGCTCGATGAGCGTAAATGCGGAAACCGAGCGCTCAGTGCGCTGTTGAAGGCGTTTCATGTTGTTTTGGAATGGTTTGTATCTGAGCGATACAACTTTGACAAGCCAGAATTAAGAACCGGAGATGTGATTCCCGGTTCCCTCAGGTTCAAGGCGCGCACCGAATCGCGCGCCTTCAAACGGACGGGCGCCGATTTCGAGCAACTCGCGGCCTCGGCGCCGCCTCGCAGTTCGACCCACGCGTCCATCGCCAGACGACCCACGTCAACGAAGGAATGGGCGAGGCTGGAAAGTCCGCGCTCTTGCGCTTCGGGGCGATCATCCATGCCAATGAGCGACAAATCGCGCGGAACACTTTTGCCCTGCCCTTGGGCGATGTCCCACAACGCCAGAGCGAGCGTGTCGTTGAAACACACCGCTGCCGAGACGCCCAAGGTCGTTACCGAAGATAGCGCCTCATCATCTTGCACGTAGCCCTGCCGCGCGCCTTGCACGATGAAGCGTTCGCTCCCGTCCAAGCCGTGTTCGAGCATCGCCGCTTTCCATTCGCGGCGCCGCTCGATGGCATCGAAGTTGTCGGGCGGCCCCGCCACAAACGCGATGCGCGCGTGACCAAGTTCGACCAGATGTTGGACGGCTTGCCTCATGGCGCTGCGGTTGTCCACGTCCACCCACGCCACGCCATCGGGCACCTGCCGGTTGTAGCACACAACGCACGGCACGCTGTTTTGCGCCACGAGGTCGAGAACGCGCGCCCACTGCTCTTGCAAAGAGACAGTAAAAATAAAACCGTCGCTGCTTCGGTCGAGAAAACGCAGCGATTCGCGTTCGTCCCATGGCTCTGCTTCGCGCCGCACCATCGTGAGCACGCTGTAACCATGATGGCGCGCGCCTTCGATGACGCCCTGATAGGTGAACAAATCCAAGTCGGGATGCCGGACATCGTGATGTTCGGGCACCAAAGTCACAACGCGCGTTTCGACATGACGATTCTGCGCGGTGGGCGGCTTGACCGGGATGTAGTTGAGCTTTTGTGCCGCCGCCAAAACCCGCTCGCGCGTTTCGGCAGACGCGCGGCTTTCCAGCCCACGCAACACGTTGGAAACCGTGACGTTGGACACGCCTGCTTCGAGCGCGATCTGGCGAATGGTGGCTCTCATCAAAACGTTAGTTAGCTGCTAACTCAAAAGAGTATACCCACGCTTGTCAGCTTTTAAACATCTATCAAAAAAATTCTTCCGGAGCGATTCGAGGCGACCCAACCGTCGCCGATTCGGCAACTTCGCGTGGGCGAAAGACTTTTCAAACCCGGCTCCCGGAGCAATGGTGCGCGACCTGCTCTGGCGCGCGCTTCACTTGCGCTCACAGTCGGCGCGCTGTTCATAAAAGCCCTCCGTGATCATCCACTTAGAGCCACCTACTTTCGCTATCTCAAAGCAGCGAGCGCTTCTCTAAGTGCTGTGACTGAAACTTTGGCAGCAAGTGCGGCGGCGATGGGATGAGGGATGAGAGGCATTAGGCAACACAAACGCTCCTCTTCCCATCGAAGAGGAGCGTCGAAGTGGCTATATGAACCCTTTGGGCCTTGCGCGAAGCAGTCCAACAAATTCAAAAATGGCTCTATCCTGACGAGAAAGAACAAGGTGAGGGAGATGTCAAATTGGCGTCTACTTCGCTTCAGTGGGAGCAGAACTGTCTTCGTGCCAGTCGAGGCCAAGGGCGTTGATGGTCTGCGCCATGAGAATTTGTTTTCCTGTTTTGAGGTCCAGAGCGATGAGCGACCACTGGATGATCCCCTCGCGCTGGGTTTTGCTCCTTCCAATGATCTTGTCCGCACTAAAAAACAGAGTTTGATCGTCGGATGAGACACCTAACATCTTGGCACTTGATATCAGCGAGTCGCTGACGACGCGCACTTTATGGGTCAAGATGTCGAATTGACGGAGCGTAGTAACATAGTGGTATGCCACGCCCACGGGCACATCGCTCTTGACCTGGTTCAATTCCTCCTGTGTGTAAGGCTTGCCTTGGACAACTTCCACAGTCAGGAGATGCTGGTCGTCATGCTGCCAGAGGACTTGAGGGTATTCTCCAGCTTGGATGTTGAGAAATTGGCGGTGGCTACCGTCCCGATTAGCCACACTCAAATACATCGCGCTTCCAGAAACTTGATCCCAATCGTGGCGCAGAGGATACGGCTTCAAGATATCATAAGAGCCAAAGAACGCCACCTTCCCACCCGAAGGCGAAACCACCGCTCGAAACGCATCAGGGAGAACTTCATGCGATTTGGCTGTTGCATTTCCCGCGTCCACTTCAAACAAGCTGGGATGCTCTTTGATCAAAGGTTCGTCCTCAGCAGACGGCAACTGGCCTGATGCTTTAGGGGAACTTGATGTCGGTGGTGCAGGCAAAAGAGTCGGATGCAACGGCAACTGGCTCCACAACAGCGTGTGCTTTCCAGTCCACGAAAACGCGTAGCGCATCCCATCACCAGTTGCCACAATGTGCGACTGGCCCGTGCGCCAGTTGCACACCCGAATCGAGGCCGGTTGGTCAAAATCCACCCGATTTCCGTTAACATCAAGATCCTCAATCCACGCAAGGAAATTGCTGTCTGGTGACCATCGGACATCTCTGAATCGAATTTTATAAGCCTTACCAGCGACATCCTCAACACGCCTGACGATGGCAGTCTTCAAGTCGAGAACATAGATCTCGTAGAAGCTGTGGCTGAAGGCGAGCATCCCGAACTTCCACAGCACAAAGCGACCATCAGGAGAAAACTGAGGGGCATAAGCACCTCCTCCAAACGGCTTGATCCAAGTTGCAGCGTATACCGATGAGGAGATGGCGCTTCCAACTGGCCGAACGAAGATGTGACTTCCTGTATCATGTTCAGCGAACCTCTCGTCTCGGTAAGCAGCAAAGTCGTCATAAACGATTTCGCCTCGGAATGATGTTGCAGGAGTTGTCGGCACCCAAGGATCGTATCCTACGCCTTTGCTACTACTTTTTGCAAATCGGGCCGGTGGGTCTTCATCGTGCTTTTCCTGAGCTTGAGAACGGGCTAAAAATCCAATACTCAGGAGAAGCACCAATGAAAAGTAAATGGTCTTCATAACAATTTCCACTACTAAAGCTACACTAACGAACTGAACGAACGGACTCACCTTTAACGTGACCAGGAGGAACTCCGAGGGTGATCGTTACACTCTCCCTCTTGTTGTAACGAGCCTCTGTCACATTATCCCGATACTCTCCATTAGGAAAATTCAGATCCCCTAGTCCTCTAAGCAAAGGCTGCGACATACCATCAAAATCGAAATCTACGATCCATCGGCGCTTATCGTTGCCGGGTAGGGAGGGAGAGTATGCCCAAATTCCAGTATCATATCCGGTCTGCCCAGGATCAACTGCCGACAAAGGCCATCCGCCTTGCACCGGGACGTAGTTGTATGCCCCAGTTGCGTCTCTTTGCGATTTGAACAATTGACCGCTGGTGAAGATCACATCGTTCATCAATGACCCATCTTTGTAGCCATTGGCAGCCCTACTGCTTTGAGTCAGCGCTATAATGCGCTTTACCGCCATGTGAGTGAGAGCATCTGTCGTGTTGATTCCGTTGGGAGTTCCAGCCGGATCAGCGTAGACAGGAACACTTACAGAACCATCGTTGAACATATCATTAGTGATCGATGCAGAACCAAAATGGAAACTGCCAGCATAGGAAGTAGAAAACGCGGTTTCGATTTTCCAACTTTGTATCCATGTTGACTTGATGGTGCCCCCGTCTTCATTATCAATGAGGTGATGATGTTCCTACGCTTTGTTGTTCGTTGGCCGGCCAGCGAAGCGCGGCCTTTGCGTCGCGTTTCGCTGCTGAATCATCGCCTCACGCCGAAAAGGTGTGCAAGGCGTTAGCGCGGTTGGATGGCGTAATAAGCGGTGACGCTTGCGCTTACAACGATTTCGCCCGCTTCGACGGGCGTTGCGGCTCCGGCTGCGGCGGCTCGCGCGAGCGTGAAAATCGGGCGGGGCGGGGCGTCGGAACTTCCTTCAACCAGAGCCACCAGACGAACCGTTCCGGTTCCGGCGGCCCCAGACATGACGGTCGCTTTGCGAAGCGCATCAGCCACGGCGCCGCGAAGTGCCTCGTCGCGCGCGGTGGGGCGGTCGTTCAAGTCGAAGGACAGGCCGCCCGCGGTGTTCGCCCCGGCGCGAATCGCCGCGTCCAACACGCGACCCGCGTTTTCGACGCGGCGCGCCACGACGCGCACTTCGTTGTTGACGATGTAACCGGTGAGAACCGGCTGTGGCGTCCCGTTGGCATCGTTGGGGCGCGGGCGATAATCGTATTGCGGCGAAACCGAAAAGCTTGCCGTCTGGATGTCGCGCGCTTCGACGCCTTGGGCGCGAATCGCCGCGATGAGAGATTGGGTGCGCGCCGCGTTGCTTTGGGAGGCGCGCTCTACGTCTTTGTCTTGCGTTTGCACGCCCAAGTTCAGGCGCGCGATGTCAGGCTTGATGCGCACTTCGCCCGTGCCCTGAACGGTGATGCCTTCAAAGGGACGCGGCGGAACATTTTCTTGCGCGCGCACCGCAACGGGCGCGCCAAGCATGGTGGCCAGAAGAATCGCACCCGGCGGCAAAAATCGAAAGGTTTTCAACATGATGTGGCTTGGAAGTGTGAACGACTCAAGCCTGTCTCAGTTGAACTGGGTCGAGAACACAGCAGGGCTTGCGCCCTCTTCCAATCGAAAGTCGAACTCATTGGAAGAGAGCGCAAGCCCTGCTTAATGCAACGCAAGTGAGAACCGCTTTAAAGAACCACACGGGAACGCGAAGCATTGACCTGCGACGCCACGCCACTGATGCTACGCCCCTACTCACTTCAACGCCCGCTCGTCGCAATGAAGGGGTGGAACCGGCGTGGCGCAGATCCACGCGAATTCTTCGAGCGCAGCCGCAACACCCGGCGCAGCCGCAACACCCGGCGCAGCCGCAACACCCGGCGCAGCCGCAACACCCGGCGCAGCCGGCAAAAACTTGGTTTGTTGCTGCCCTCGCGCTTCTTCGAGGCGATTTACGCGAAGGTTTCTGGCGCCAATAGTTGCGCCTCGCTGTCCAATTTCAGGAGCGGCCTCGTTTTTGAGCGTGGAAGCCGGACTGTATGAACAAATACCTCTGCGGTGCGCTGGCAGGACTCGTCGCAACATTGCCCATGACGATGGTCATGTTGCTGCTCCACGAGCAATTGTCCCGGCACGAGAAACACCCGTTGCCCCCGGAGGAGATCACCGGGAAATTGGCCTCGCGCGCGGGCGTCCAAAAGCACTGGAGCCAGACCCAGCAACAAGTCGCCGCTTGGATGGCTCATTTCGGTTTCGGAGCCGGCGCGGGCCTGTTGTATGGGCCGCTCGCCGAGCAAGTGCGGATGCCACCCGCACTCAAAGGCGCCGCTTTTGGTCTGCTCGTGTGGGCCGCCAGCTATCTCGGCTGGCTGCCGGGAACCGGGATCCTCAACCAACCCAAAAAGCAACCTGCGCGGCCCAACGGGCTGATGATCGTGGCCCATCTCGTCTGGGGCGCGACCCTTGGACTTCTCACGGAACAGAACACCAAAAAGTAAAACCCTCAACCAGAGCACCTATGCCAACCCTTGGTTTGTTGATTTGGAGGCGCACGCCAATTCCGGCCACGACAACGCGAGGTAAAGCACAGCGGATGGTCGAGTCAAGCAGCGATGTTCATGGCGATGTTCTTTCTTTGGGCGATGAGGGCTGCGCAGGTTCGGTTACGATGAGGATGTCCACCGTTCGCAGTTCGCGCCCTAAGCGCCCGATGATGTCGCCTTTCCAGAGCTTTTGCCAAAAACTCCGGCTCGAATGGCCAATCACAAGTTGAGTGACTTCGTTTTCGCGCGCGTAGCGAATGACTTCGCTGGCCACTTCGCCGTGCAGCGTCACGACGGGAATGTCCAGTTTTTGAGCGAGCGCGAAATCGTTGCCGAGCACCGCGCGTTCCCCTTCGTTGGGCGGATGATCGGCGACGTAAACCGCGCGCAAATCGCCCTGCAAACGCTGCGCGATGCGCCAACCGCGCCGAAGTAGTCGCAAACTGGACGTCGTTGGTGACAGGCACACGAGAATGCGGTCGCCCGTGTTCCAATGCGTTTCGATGTGCTTGTCGCGCCGGTAACTGGAAACGTCGTCGTCCACTTCGCGCGCCACTTCGCGCAGAGCGATTTCGCGCAGAGCCGACAAATTGCCTTCTCGGAAAAAATTGCCCAGCGCCGATTCGACTTTGTCGGGATGATAAATGTCGCCGCGCTTCAAGCGGTTCACCAAAGCGCGCGGCGTGATGTCCACAATCGTCACTTCGTGCGCTTCGCGCAAAACGCGGTCGGGCACGGTTTCGCGCACGCGCACGCCGGTGATGTCGAACACGGAATCGTTCAGGCTTTCGAGATGCTGGACGTTCACCGCGCTGAGCACCGTGATGCCCGCCTCGAGCAGAACTTCAACGTCTTGCCAGCGTTTTTCGCGCGCCGAACCGGGCACGTTGGTGTGCGCCAGTTCATCCACCAAACAGATTTGCGGGCGGCGCTGCACGATCGCCTCGGTGTCCATTTCCTCGAAGGGCACGCCGCGATATTCGATTACACAGCGCGGCACTTCTTCCAATTTGCCCAACTGAGCCACAGTCCCGGCTCGTTTGTGGGTTTCGATAAAGCCGATCACCACATCTTGCCCGCGTTCGCGGCGCCGGTTGGCTTCTTCGAGCATCTTGTAGGTTTTGCCCACGCCCGCCGCGAATCCGAGATAGATTTTAAGGCGCCCGCGCCCGGACGCGCGCGATGGTGGCGCGGCGTCCTCATCGAGGGCATCGGGTTCTTCCGGCCCGCTTTCTTTGGGGGCGACTCCGGCTTCGCTGTTGGCGATATGGAGCCATTCTTCGGGTGATTTGGGCATGGTTTCAATTGAAGTGAACGCGTGCGAAGTTCGAGTTGTAGGGACATGGCTTGCCATGTCCGGGTCGAGCAACGTGACGCGACGGACATGGCAAGCCATGTCCCTACGAGAACGCCTCCTCCCCTTGTGGATGAGGTTGCCAATCAGCAGGAACTTTCACAACTTCAAGCGGCTAACACCGCGTCCATCCAGCGACGCAGGGTGGACGAAAGTTCTTCCAGCACAAGGGTGTTTTCGGGCGGCGCAGAAGCGTTTTGCCAGAGGTAATTCGCCAGAGTTTCCTCGCCCAGCCACAGCCAGAAGCGGTCGCCTTGGTTCAAGTCGTCGCGGTCGGCGTGCGCCCTGACCAACTCCACGAACACCGGAGAAAATCTGACGGCGCATGGCGCGCTCGCGCCGTCCGGCGAAATAACCGCGAAGCGATGAACCCAACTGCCACTGCTATCGCGTTGCGCAGTTGTATCGAGGGCTTCGAGCCGAAAACCGTTGACGGCCACGCCCGCCAGATCGGGTTCGGCTTCGGCTTCGGCTTCGGCTTCGGGCGAGAGCGCCACGCGATTTTCGAGGGCCGCCGAAACGGCGCCGCGCAAAACGTCGGTCGTGAAGGGCTTGCGCAGAAAGTTCGCGGCTCCGGCGCGACGCGCGGCCAAAGCCAGATCGACCGTGCCAAAGGCCGTCACCATGATGACTTTGGCGCTCGCATCGCGTTCTTTCATGGCGCGTAACACGTCCAGACCTTCCATCGAAGGCATCCGTTGGTCGAGCAAAACCAAGTCGAAGGCGCTGCCCTGCCCGAACTTTTCGAGCGCTTCGGGGCCATCGGCGGCGGTTTCGACTTCGTGCCCGCTCGCGCGCAGGGCCAAGCGCAACATCAGCCGGATGTTGCCTTCGTCGTCCACAACTAAAATGTTCGCCATAAGGTTTTAATAATCCAAAAACGGTTTCATGCCCGCCAGTTTGCGAATGGCAAACAGTTGGGTCGGCGTCAGTTCAAAAACCGGAAGCAGCGCGGGCGGTAGTTCCGCTTTTTGAAAAAGATAATCGAACACGCCCAACTCGCAAACCTTGTCCCACAGGAACGCCGTGCCCGCGAAGTTGCGGCGGGTTTCCTGTTGAATCTGTTCGCTCACATGGGGCACCACGACCACCAGACAGTGGCGGACGCCACCTCGCGGGTCGCGCACGAAGAAGGTGCGGCTGATCTCGATGCCCGGAGGTAGCGCTTCAAACAAAGGCGTCGCGCCCCAAAAGGTGAAGCCGTTGATGGCAAAAGAGATCATCGGCGCCGCCGATTGCGCTTTGACGGGCACGCAAAATCCGGCGCCGCCACGTGGCTGCAACAGAGCGTTTTGCACAGCGCCGCGCAAAGTTTGCGTCGAGAATGGCTTGCGCAAAAAGTCAACGGCGCCCGCTTCCAAAACATCTCCGGCCAGTTCGGGCGTGGCAAAAGCGGTCATCATCACCAAACGCGCGGTCGGGTCGCGCCGCCGCGCTTCAACTACCACTTCACGGCCATCGAACACCGGCATTTGCTGGTCAACGAGCGTCAAATCCCAGCCCTGCCCGTCGCCAAAAAGTTCCAGACCGCGCGCACCGTCGGCGGCGTCGCCCACTTCGTGTTCGGCTTGTCGCAGCGTCAAACCCACCATTTTGCGAATGTTGCGCGCGTCGTCAATGACCAGAATTCGAGCCATGTTATTCCTTGTCTCCCACGGGCAAAGCGAACTCAAAGGTGCTGCCCCGCCCGACTTCGCTGGCCGCGGTGATTTGACTTCCGTGCGCCGAAACGATGGTTTGAGAAATCGGTAGGCCCAACCCGGCCCCGCCGCGAGTTGCGCCCGGAACCTGCGCGAACCGCTCGAAGATGCGCCCTAAAAACTCCTGCGGAATGCCACCGCCCGTGTCGCGCACGCGAAAAACGACGCTTTTGGTCGGCGAGGCTTCGGCTTCGAGATGAACTTGCCCACCGCCCGGCGTGTGGCGAATCGCGTTGTTCAACAGGTTGAGCAAAACCCGCCCGATTTGAAGGCGGTCGGCGCGAACCGGCGGCAAATCGTCGCGCGCGAAGGTTTGCAATTGCACGCCCTTGACGCTCGCCTGCGACGCGACGCCTGCGGCGGCGGCCTCAATGAGTTCGCGCGGCGACACCCACTCGAAGCGCGGCGGCGTGGCGCCCGCTTCCAACTGAGTCACGTCAAGCAGGTCGCGCAGCAACACGTCGAGGCGCGTCAAGTCTTCGCGCTGGGCGCGCACCACTTCTTTCTGGTCGTCCGACAAAGGCCCGACGGCGCCTTCTTCGAGCAGTTGCGCCGACAAAAGCAAGCTGGTGACCGGCGTTCGCAGTTCGTGCGAGGCCACGCCGATGAACTCGGTTTTCAAGCGGTCGAGCGACTGCAAATGCGTCACGTCTTCGAGCACCAAAACCGCGCCCAAAACGGTGTCATCGTCGCGCATCGGTGTCGCGCGCAAGCGATAAACCCGCGCCGCGTCGCCCTTGGCCGCGTCGCCCTTGGCTGCGTCGCCCTTGGCTGCGTCGCCCTTGGCTGCGTCGCCCTTGGCTGCGTCGCCCTTGGCTGCGTCGCCCTTGGCTGCGTCGCTTTGGCCAAGCTGAACTTTGACGAGCGCCGCTTCGCCTTCTTCGGCGGACACGGTGCCGGACGAGATGGCGCGCTCGATGGCCGCGACGATTTTGCGGTCTTCGATGGCCTGCGACAACGGCAAACCCGCAAGTTTCGAGGCTGGCCCGAACAAGCCCTGGGCGGCGCGGTTGAGGTGAACCAAGGTGCGCGTCGCGTCGAACACTAAAACCGGGTCGAAGAGGTTTTCCAGCGCCGCGTCGGACATTTGCTGGGCGCGATGAAGTCGCGTTTCCTGTTGCCGTTTGGCCTGACGCAGCTTGCCGGTCATGTCGTTGAAGGCGCGCGCGAGCAGGCCGATTTCGTCGTCGCGGCGCAGTTCGATGGAGCGGTTGAGGTGCCCCGCACCGATTTGCTCGGCTTCTTGAGCTAAAGCCATGAGCGGCGTGAGCGCCGAGTTGACGGCGCGGCGCGCGAACCAGATCGCCAGTCCCAGCGCCGCCAAAGTCATGGCGATGCCAATGAGCGCACCTTGGCGTGCGTCGCGTTTGGCGCGTTCGTCGGCGCGCAGAATCGCGGCTTGGTTGATGTCGAGAACCCCTTGCGCTTCGCCCTTGATGCGCCGGAACTGCGGCTCCAACTCGGCGAAATAAAAGCGCGAGGGGTCGCTTTGCTTTCCATCCAACAGCGATTGGACTTGGGGTTTGTAACGCGCGTAATCGCGGGCGAGGGCATCGGCGACCGATTTTTCCCCGCGCTCGGTGATGTTGGCGCGTTCGGTGTCGAGCGCGCCTTGGAAGGCGGGCGCGTTTTGCGCGAACTGAGCGCGCGCTTTGTCGCGTTGCCCGGCCAGAAAAAACGTGGCGGCGGAGTCCTGACGTTCCAGCGATTCCTTCATGGTTTGCGCGGCCACGACCGAAGCGTAGTTGTCGCGCAAAATGCGGTCGATGCTGTTGCCCAAGCGCAAAAAGTTGGCGACCGCGCCCAGCATCACGAGGGCCATGAGCGCCACGAGAGCGAGGTGCGAGGCGAACAACTGCGTGCGAAGGCTTTTCATAATTCCTCTAAAACACATCTCAGTGGAAGTGCATCAATGTAGGGACGGAGCAAGCCCCGTCCCTACCAAGCCCCGTCCCTATATTGATGCACTTCCACTGAGACACGCAGTAAGCGAAGCTTTGGATCGAGCGCATTCGAGTCTTTCTTGCCCACCGGCGCGCTTCACGCAACCGTTGCCGGGCGGCGTGCTGTCGCGCTGCGGCACGCGGCTCAAGTTCTACTCGCCTTGTTTCACTTTGAGCGCGAACAATTCGGCATCAATGCGCGCGGCGATGCGGCGCCATTCTTCTTCATCTAACAGCCCGTGCCGCTCGGCGTCCTGATAGGATTTTTTCTCGTGCGACAACACCAGCGTGCGCACTTGGGCAGACTGTTTTTCTTCGCGCAGGCCATCACGCGGCGACGAGCCAGCATCCGTTTCCAACAGCGCCAGCCGCCGACCGTAATCGTGCGCAAGCGTTTCGATGATCCAGCGCGGATACGCCTCGCTCAAGCGCAACTCGTCCAGATAAGAAAGCGCCGCTTTGGTCGCTCTAAGTTCGCTTTGCAATCGCCCCTCGTCTTGCGGGCCGCGCGCCGATTGGCCAGACAGGTTCAACCTTTGAAGCAACGGGCCAACGGAAAATCCCTGCACTAAAAGCGAAAACATCACCACGCCAAACGTCGCCGCCACAAGCGTTTCGCGTCCTGCAAAGTGGACGGGAAGTCCCAGCACCAAAGCCATCGAAAGCGCGCCGCGAAGGCCGCCCCACACCAGAACGTGTTGCCATGCGAGCGGCACTTGCCCGCCCAGCCGGTTGACAACCCATGAAAGCGGATAAATCACGCTTCGTCCGAGCAAAACCACAAAAGCAGCACCCAGCGCGAGAGCAATTTTGTGGCTCCAGTCGAAGCCCACGACTTCGAGGCCAATGAGCAAAAATATCAAGGAGTTGACGACAAAGCCCGCGTATTCCCAAAACGCCGCAACCGCGAGGCGAGTGCCCGGCGTCATTGCGCCCTGACCGAAGTTGCCGATCACCAGTCCCGCCGCGACAACGGCCATCACGCCCGACACATGGAGCGACTCCGCCGCTCCATAGGAGCCGAACGCGGCGAGGGTCGTGAGCGTGATTTCGACCAGATGATCGTCTAAATCTTGGTGCATCCGCGACGCGGCGGCGCCAATCAGCGCGCCCAAGAGCGTCCCGCCCACGATGAGTTGCAAAAACTGGCCACCCGCGCCTGATGCCGAGAGCGTGCCGCCCAGCGCCGCGCTTGAAAGCACGGCAAACAAAACCGCCGCCACGCCATCGTTGAAAAGGCTTTCCGCTTCCATGATGAGCGTTAGCCTTCGTCCCGCCCCCAGCCGTTTGAAAATCGCCAGCACCGAAATCGGATCGGTCGCCGAAATCAGCGCGCCAAATAAAAGCGCCGTCAACAAAGGCAAACCGAGCAACCACGACGCGGCGACGCCCACGATGAGCGTCGAGAGAATCGTTCCGGCGAGCGTGTAAATGGCAATCGGCGCCCAGTTGCGCCTCAGCGCATCAAGGCGCAGATGAAGCGCCGCCTCGAAGAGCAGCGGCGGCAAAAACACCGTGAACAGCAACTGTGGTTCGAGATGCACGCCCGGAAACAGCCGAGCCGCGCCCAACACAAGTCCGGTCAGCACCAGAGCGAGGGCGTAGGGCACACGAAAGCGCCGCGCCGCGAGCGCCACCACAAAAGCGATGAGCAGCAGCCAGAAAAACTGCGTATTGGAGTCGTGCGCGTTCATCAAACGGTTTCATAGGAGCAGGTTGCGTGACAGTGGCGAGGCGGAGTCTTCGGGAAGAGATTAATCAGGCGACTCATAGGGACATGGCTTGCCATGTCCGCCGCGTTACGTTGCCCGGCGCGGACATGGCAAGCCATGTCCCTACATTAACCGCGTAGGTTGTCGAACATCAATCCACAACCCTTCCCCAAACTCAGTCCAACCCATCCTGATCTCAATCACCTGCGCCGTTCGGCTTCGCGCTGTCGTGGGTTCACGCGCCGCCCTGCGAGCCGATTCCCGCCAACTGCCCGCTAAGACCAGCCCGATTGCCGCGCCTATCAACACAAGCTGTAGCAACACCACGGCGAGCAACAAGCGCCACAAACGAGGCCGGGAACAAGGGAGGTTCATCGAAGAGCGCCTCGCCTTCACCTATTCACTTGCCCGCCGCGTCGAGCGCCAAGTTGAGTTGCAACACGTTGACGCCCGGTTCGCCCAGCACGCCCAACGCGCGGCCCTGGGTGTTCCGCGCGACTAATTCGTTCACTTTGTCAACGGATAAACCGCGCGCTTTGGCGACGCGCGGCACTTGGAGCGCGGCGTTTTCGGGCGAGATTTGCGGGTCGAGGCCCGAAGCCGAGCGGGTCACGGCGTCGGCGGGCACCTCGGCATTCGCGGCGAGAGCGTTTTCCTTACGGTAAGCCGCCGCGAGTTGCTTGATGCCGTCGAAGGCGTCCACTTTGGCTTTCGGGTCGGCTTTGACGCCGTTGATCAACTTGTCAGATGTGGGGCCAAGGTTTGAGCCACCCGAAGAGGTCGGGTCGTAGCCATTTCCGGCGGCGCTGGGGCGGGGATGAAAATAAATCGGCTTGGCGAACGACTGGCCAATGAGAGAGGAGCCGACGACTTGGCCGTTGCGGGTGATGAGCGAGCCGTTGGCCTGCGCGGGCATCACGGTTTTGGAGATGATCGTGATGAGCGCCGGGAACAATAATCCGGTCAAAAGGGTGAACGCCAGAACGGACATGATGGCGGGACGAAGTTGTTTAAGCATGATTTTCTTTTAGCCGTAGGGACATGGCTTGCCATGTCCGCTCAACGTAATGGTTACAGGGCGGACATGGCAAGCCATGTCCCTGCGATTCAATGGTTATTAGGCGAGGTGCAACAAAACGAGGATGCGGTCAATGAGCAAGATGAAGGGGAACGGCACGATCAAACCGCCCAGGCCGTAGATGAGCAGGTTGCGTTGCAGCGTTTTGGCGGCACTTTGCGGTTTGTAAGGCACGCCCTTTAAAGCCAGGGGGATCAGCGCGACGATGATGAGGGCGTTGAAGATAACCGCCGCCAAAATCGCGCTGCGGGCGTTGGTCAGGCCAATGAAGTTGAGGGCTTGCAGCGCGGGAAAGGTCGCCACGAACATCGCCGGGATGATGGCGAAATACTTCGCCACGTCGTTGGCAATGGAAAACGTCGTCAAGGCGCCGCGTGTCATCAACAACTGCTTGCCGATTTGCACGACTTCGATGAGCTTGGTCGGGTTCGAGTCGAGGTCAACCATGTTGCCCGCTTCTTTGGCGGCTTGGGTTCCGGTGTTCATCGCCACGCCCACGTCGGCCTGAGCCAGAGCGGGCGCGTCGTTGGTGCCGTCGCCGGTCATGGCGACGAGTTTTCCGTCAGCCTGCTCTTTTTTGATGAGCTGCATCTTGTCTTCGGGCGTGGCCTGCGCCAGAAAATCGTCCACGCCCGCTTCTGAGGCGATGGATTTCGCGGTCAGCGGGTTGTCACCGGTGATCATCACCGTGCGAATGCCCATCTGTCGCAGCGAGTCGAAGCGCTCTTTCATGCCCTCTTTGACGATGTCTTTGAGGTAAATCACGCCCAGAATTCGCTCTCCCGACGAGACGCCCAGCGGGGTGCCGCCCAGTTGCGAGATGCGCGTGACTTCGTTGTCGAATTCGGGCGGAACACTGCCGCCGTGCGTTTCGACCCACTTTTTCACCGAATCGCCCGCGCCCTTGCGAACGAATTGCTTGCCGAAATCCACGCCGCTCATGCGCGTTTGCGCGGTGAACTCGATCCACTCGGCGCCCGGAATCGAACTTTGGTCGCGGTCGCTGAGGCCGTATTTGTCGCGCGCCAGCACCACAATCGAACGGCCT
>JAABUM010004443.1_pt1 | contig 15814 bp, 12 predicted proteins | sample 5559161 | NCBI WGS metagenome assembly JAABUM01 (sample SAMN10711868, study PRJNA513369) | rock metagenome | isolation source: Antarctica rocks | place: Antarctica: Victoria Land, Siegfried Peak nord
AGCCAATCCATACACGCCAACACAACACACACCCACCAAACCAACGCCGCGGGGTGGAGCAGCCCGGTAGCTCGTCAGGCTCATAACCTGAAGGTCACAGGTTCAAATCCTGTCCCCGCAACCCGATTCGTTTAAGCGTCAAATTACTAAAGCGCAGTTTGCAGTCATTAATATCTGATTACTAAATAACTCAAGCAAATAGCCTAGCAATCGCGTCAATATCGACTTCCTCGAGTCGTGTAGGCGACCAACGCGGTTTATGATCTTTGTCTACGACCATCGCTCGGACTCCCTCCACGAAATCTGGATAACGGCTAATGTGCTTGGAAAGCGCTAACTCAGTCGCCAAACATTGTTCCAGGATCTGACCCTCACCGCGGCGCATCAGTTCGAACGACCAGAGCACGGCGCTGGGGGACATCTCTCGCAAGGTGGCCTGAGTGTTCCGGGCCCAGTTACTGTCTATCGCGGCTAAGCCCACCATTATTTCTGCAACGTTGCCGGCGTCAAAGCATTGAACTGCATCGGTTAGACCGGCTATTGCGGCTGACGGCGACGGAGTTATAGCGTGCGCCAATACTGCTAGGCCATTCTCAGCTATCTCATCCGCGAGCGCAGCAAACCGTTCGCGTCTGACATAATGCGTCGCTAAGCCGAGATATGCCGCATCCGAACCATTCACCCGCCCGCCCGTAAGCGCCAGGAACATGCCAAAGCTGGACCGCAGCCTCGGCAAGATGAAGCTGGCACCTACGTCGGGAAAAAAGCCGATGCTGGTCTCCGGCATTGCCAGCAACGCAGCATCGCTTACCACCCGAATACTGCCGTGCACCGACAGACCAATTCCGCCACCCATGCAAATGCCGTCAATCAGCGCGACATACGGCTTGGGATAACGAGCGATCATGAGATTGAGAGCGTATTCGTCGGCAAAGAAAGCGTCGACTTCGTCATAACTGCCGGCACGCGCCATGTGCCATAGGGAGCGGATATCGCCGCCAGCACAGAACGCCCTTCCGCCCGCGCCTTCAATCACGACCGCATGAATAGCCGGATCGTCCCGCCATTGATCCAACGCGTATCGGATCTTCCCGATCATATCGCGATCAATCGAATTTAGGGCTTTCGGCCGATTGAGTGTTAACCGTCCGATCCGCCCCTGGCGGCGGGCGATAATGGTTGATTCAGGATTAAAAGTCATAGGCCGGATACCCTGCTACGGAACACCCGGCCTATAAACAAACCGCTACTTACGTGCCAGCAACCGCGCTGCCAGCTCTCCAGCCAGCCGGACCGTACCGCGCGGCTTTACGACCGTTACCTTTCGCGGCCGCCGCACCATCATACCGGCCACTTCGCCAGCCAGCGCCATAGTGGTCACCGAGCGCCGCATCTCGACAACGGCCTGCTGGCGGATCATCTTCGCCTCATCCTCAATTGCGTCGGGCTTGTTGCTCATTGCCAAGTATCCGAGCACCGCTGCGACCACCAGGTCAAAGGCAAATAGGATCAAGCTCGCCACCAACGGCGACAGCCGCGGGACCATCGCGTGATAGGCCACTACATGCAGCAACACGAACACGGCGATACCAAAGACGGCAGCGCCGGCGCCATAGGCTGCCCGCATGCCCTGGCGACGGGCGATCCGGCGAAGGCGCAATGCCTCGGCCGACGCGGCGACCTTGGCGAGATCTAACGTCCGCATCGGTCTAACGTGCGATACGGCCGAGCAGATAGCCTGCACCCGCCGCAATCAAAATGGCAACGATCGGCGACTCACGCACCTGCTCCGAAAGCATCTCTGTTTGATCGGACGCGATGTCCTTGGCCTGCCGGGCATACTCTTCCGCTGAGCCGGCCGCGTTTGCGAGCGCCGGCGTGACACGCTCGGACATCAAGGTCTGCACTTGCGCGCGGAGCTGGGTGATCTGCTCCTTGGCGTCTTGTGCCATGTCGTTGAAGGTATCGGTGGCAGCCATGGCCCTATCTCCTATGATGATTGGGCAGAACGCGGCCCTATCCGGCGGGTTGCCGCCGAGGAGAGGGGTTTCATTGCCGAGATTGGCGGCGAGCGACCCTGGGCTGAGATGAGCCGCGAGCGGCCCGAGGAGCATCCCCGGGCCGCGATTGCGCTTTCGCTGGTGATCAGGCTGCCTGGCTCATGTGAATTGCCTTCCACACCTTCTCCGGCGTGGCTGGCATATCAATGCTTTTCACCCCAGCGTCGGACAATGCATCAACAATCGCGTTGATCACCGCGGGCGGGCTGCCCACTGCACCCGCCTCGCCGGCACCCTTGACCCCGAGAGGGTTCGTGAGGCACGGCACCTCGATCAAATCGACCTCAATATCCGGCAGGTCGGATGCGCGGGGCAGGGCGTAATCCATGAAGCTGCCAGACAGCAGCTGCCCGGACTGCGGGTCATAAGCCGTCTGCTCCAGCACCGCCTGGCCGAAGCCCTGCGCCACACCGCCGTGCACCTGGCCGCGCACGATCATCGGGTTCACCGCCTTGCCCACGTCGTCGCAAACAATGTAGCGCAGCACGGCAATCATGCCGGTGTCGGGATCGACCTCGACCTCGGCCATGTGGCATCCATTCGGGAAGGTGTGGACGTCGATCTTGGCGACCTCGGCCGCATCGAGCGTCGTCGCCTCCTGTCCGCTTGCGGCGCGGGCACGCTGGGCGGCCGCGAGCTCCAGGATGTCCAGCCCGCGGTCGGTGCCGGTGACGCTGAACCGCCCGGCCGAGAACTCGATGTCGGCCACGGCCGCCTCCAGCGCCTCGGACGCCGCCTGCTTGCCTTTCTCGATGACGCTCGCCGCAGTGATCAAGATGGCTTGACCCTCGGAGTACAGGCTGCGAGCGCCGCCGGTGCCGCCGCCCACCGGAATGGTGTCGGTGTCGCCCTGCTTGATACGCACCTTCGCACCGTCGATGCCAAGCTGGTCGACGGTCAGCTGCACATATGCGGTCTCGTGACCCTGGCCCGTGCTCTGGGTGCCGACGAACACGTCGACGAAACCGTCCTCGGCGAACCGGATCTCCGCCCGCTCAGTCGGACCGCCGCCGGTCGCCTCCAAGTAGTAGGACATGCCGATGCCCCGCTTCATACCCCGCCGCGCGCTGCTTGCCCGGCGCCCCTCAAAGCCGGCCCAGTCGATCTTCTCGAGCGCCGCATCGAGCACCTTCTGGAAGTCGCCGCTGTCATAGGTCTGCTTCATCGCCGTCACATACGGCATGGCGCCTGGCGTCACCATGTTGCGGCGGCGAAGCTCGATGCGGTCAATGCCAACCTCGGCCGCGGCAGCGTCGATCAGCCGCTCGACCACATAGTTGCTCTCGGGCCGGCCCGCGCCGCGGTAGGCGTCGACCGGGACGGTGTGGGTGAACACGCCGACCACGTTCGCGTAGATCGCCTGGAAATTATAAACGCTGGCCAGCACCTTGGTGCCTGCCATGGTCGGGATCATCGGAGCATAGTTGGACAGGTACGCGCCCATGTTGGCGACGTTGCGGGTGCGCAGCGCCAGGAAATGCCCGTCCTTGTCCAGTGCGATCTCGCCCTGGGTGATGTTGTCGCGGCCGTGCGTGTCCGACAGGAATGCCTCGCTTCGCTCGCTGGCCCACTTCACCGGGCGGCCCAGGCGCCGGGCCGCGTAGCAGGTCAGCACGTGCTCGGCATACAGGAACAGCTTCATGCCGAAACCGCCGCCGACGTCGGGGGTCACGACGCGGAACCGATCCTCCGGCACCTTGAACACCGCCTGGGCCAGCATCGACTTGAGGGTCCAGCCGCCCTGGGTATTGGTATAAAGTGTCCAACGGTCGGACGCGGCGTCATAGTCAGCCACCGCCGCACGCGCCTCCATCGAGGCGACGACGACGCGGTTGTTCACTACCGTAAGCCGGGTTACATGGGCGGCCCCGGCGAACAACGCCTCGGTCGGCGCCTTGTCGCCGGTTTCCCAGTCGAAGCAGACGTTGCCCGGCGCCTGCGGCCATACCGCGGCCGCATCCGCGTCCAAGGTTGCGCCCAGGTCGGTGCTGCTTGGCAGCAGGTCGTAGTCGATCACGACCGCCTCGGCAGCGTCCCGGGCCGCCTGATGGGTCTCGGCCACGATGAAGGCGACGGGGTCGCCGACGTGGCGCACGTGGCCGTCGGCGAGCACCGGGTGCGGCACCTCGGCACGGGCCGAGCCGTCCCGGTTGTTCAGCGGAATGTCGCAGGGCAAGCCGCCGATGCCGTCCTTAGTGAGATCCGCAGCGGTGTAGATTGCCAGCACGCCGTCCAGGCCGGCCGCCGCTGCCGTGTCGATCGACAGGATGCGCGCGGCTGCGTGCGGGCTGCGCAGCACGATGCCGAACGCCTCATTCGCCAGCGCGATGTCATCGGTGTAGCGCCCGCTGCCGATCAGCAAACGCGGGTCTTCCACACGCCGAACCGGCTGAGCCATACCGAATTTTGTCATGCTTACGTTCCCTTGATGGCGTTGGTGCTATGGCGATAGGTGCGGTCGCAGCGTGAAAGGCCAAGGGGGCCTAGCCCACGCGTTCAAGTTCCCTGTCCGACTTCCTGCCGAAACGACGTTTCGTCCACTCCCGCATAGTCTGGAAGGTGACATAGAGCATCGGGATGAGGAAGATGCCAAGCGTGCTGGCCGCGATCATGCCGGCGAACACCGGGGTGCCCACCGCGCGCCGGCTGACCTGCGCCGCGCCGTTCGCAGTCACCAGCGGCAGCAGGCCGAGGATGAACGCGATCGACGTCATCATCACCGCGCGGAACCGTGTCTTGGCGCCCAGTCGTGCCGCCTCGGCGATCGGCTTGCCCTGCTCCCGCTGGTCCTTGGCGAACTCCACGATCAGGATGCCGTTCTTGGCCGCGAGCGCGATCAGCACGACCAAGCCGATCTGTGCATAAAGGTCGAGCGCCAGTCCGGTCAGCAGCAGGCCCACGAATGACCCAAGGATGCCGACGCTAACCGAGAGGAGGACCGGGATCGGGATCACCCAGCTTTCGTAAAGCGCGACCAAGAACAGATAGGCGAACAGGATTGCCAACCCGAGTATCTGCCCAGTCTGCCCAGACGCGGTTTTCTCCTGGAACGCCGTCCCGGTCCATTCGAACGTATAGCCGCCTGGCAGCGTCTTCTCACTAAGCTGCTCCATGGCCGTGAGCGCATCGCCGGACGACACGCCGGGCTTCGGCGTGCCATTCACCGTAATCGACCGGTAATTGTTATAGCGGCTGATGGTCTGCGGCCCCAGCACGATCCTGGCGTCCGCAATTGACCGCAGCGGCACCATGGTGCCCAGTTTGTTGCGTACATAGATGCGCCAGATCGCCGGAATATCCGTCCGGTCCGCGGCCTCGCCTTGGATGTTCACCTGCCAGGTGCGGCCGAACAGGTTGAAGTCGTTGATGTAGATGCCGCCCAGGGTCGCCTGCAGCGAGGTGAACACGTCGCTGATCGACAATCCCAGCGTTTGCGCCTTCTCGCGGTCGATGTCCAGATAGATGCTGGGCGTCGTCGCGCTGAATGTGCTGAACACCCGGGCGAGCTTAGGGTCCTGATTCGCCGAGGCGAGCAGGCCGTTCAGCACGCTGCCCATCTCGGCCGGGTCACGGCCCTCGAGGTTCTGCAGCTGATATTCGAAGCCGCCGCCGGTCGAAAGTCCGATAATTGGGGGCAGGTTGAACGGGAAGATCGTGGCAGACCGGATTTGCTGCACGCCGCCGAACACCTGGCCGATCAGCGTCTGCACCTTGTCCGACGCCGCCTTGCGGTCGGCGAACGGCTTCAGGCGCAGCACCATGAACGCCGAATTCGACTGGTTGGCGCTGTCGAGCAAGGAGAAGCCGACGATCGCCAGCACATTCTGGATCTGCGGGATACCTTTGACCACGGCCTCGACGCGCTCCACGACGCCACGGGTGCGGGTCACGCTGGCGCCGTCTGGCAGCTGCACCGCGACGAAGAACGCGCCCTGGTCCTCGTCGGGCAGGAACCCGGTCGGCGTCCTCAGTCCAAGTGCATAGATGCCGCCGCCGCAAACGAGCACCAGCAGCACGGCGATGACGCCGACCCGCAGCAGGCGGGCGACGATCCCGGCGTAGCCATCCCGCACCCAGTCGATGCCGCGGCCGATCCGCCCCATGATGCCGCGTTTCGGCCCCTCGTGGCGCAGGAATACGCCGCACAGCGCCGGCGACAGCGTCAGCGCATTGATCGCCGAGATCAGCATCGCCACGCTGATCGTGACCGCGAACTGCCGGAACAGCGTGCCCGAGATGCCGGGGATGAACCCGATCGGCACGAACACCGACAGCAGCACGAGCGTGATGGCGATGATCGGCGCGGTAATCTGCGCCATGGCCTTTTTGGTCGCGTCCTTGGGCGAAAGGTCCGGCTCCTCCTCCAGCACCCGCTCGACGTTCTCGACGACGACGATCGCGTCGTCCACCACGATGCCGATCGCCAGCACCAGTGCCAACAGGGACACGGTATTAGCCGAATATCCAAGCGCCAGCAGCACCGCGAAGGTACCCACCAGGCTGACCGGCACGGCGACCGTCGGAATGATGGTCGCGCGGATGTTGCCCAGGAACAGGAACACCACAATGACCACCAGTACGAAGGCCTCGATCAGGGTGGACTTAACCTCGGCGATCGTATCCGTGACGAAGGTCGAGCTGTCGTAGAACACCTGGGCCTTTAGGCCCTCGGGATAGCGCTTGGACAGGTCGTTCAGTGCGTCCTGCACCCTGGCCGCGGTTTTCACCGCGTTGGCGCCGGGCGCCAGGTAGACGCCGAGCGTGACGGCCGGGTTGCCGTTGAGCCGGCTCTCGCTGTCCCGCGTCGCGGCGCCGAGCTCCACCCGCGCCACGTCGCGGACCCGCAGCACGGAGCCGTCCGGGTTCGCGCGGACCAGGATCTCACCGAATTCCTCGGGCGTCGTGAGCCGTCCCTTGGTTTGCAGGTTGATCTGGAACTGGGTGTCGTCGCTGGTCGGCCGTGCGCCGATCCGGCCCACCGGCGCCTGCACGTTCTGCTGCTGGATCGCCAGGACGATGTCGCTCGGCGCCAGATTGAGGCTGATCAGCCGGTTGGTGTCGAACCAGATGCGCATGGAGTAGTCGAGCGCCCCGAACAGCGAGGCCGACCCCACGCCGTTCACGCGGGACAGCCGGTCGAGCACGTTGATCGTCACGTAGTTCGAGATGAACAGCGGGTCTTGCTTCGCCCCCTCGCTGGAGAACGCCAGGAACTCCAGGATGGCCGAAGACCGCTTCTGCACCGTCACGCCGTTGCGCTGCACCTCGGCCGGCAGGCGTGACAATGCCGCCTGCACGCGGTTGTTGACGTTCACCGTGTTGATGTCCGGGTTGGACCCGAGCGCGAATGAGACCGTCAGCCCATAGCTGCCGTCATTGGCAGAGTTGGACTTCATGTAGATCATCTGGTCGGCGCCGTTGACCTGGGCCTCCAGCGGCTGCGCTATCGTGGCCTCGACGACCGCGGCCGAGGCGCCGGGGTAGCGCGTGGTGACCTGCACCTGCGGCGGCACGATGTCGGGGAACTGGCTGACGGGGATTACGGTCATCGCGATCAGCCCGGCGATCACCGTGATGATCGCAATGACGATCGCAAGCCTTGGCCGGTCGACGAAGACGGCGGAGATCATGGCGCTAGGTCCGCGGCGCTTGCGGGGGAACCGTGGGACCGGCGCCAGCCGGGGCGGGGTTCACGACGGCGCCGGGCCGCACTCGCTGGACGCCATCCACCACCACCGTCTCCCCTTCCTTCAGTCCGGCCGAGATCACCGCGGTGTCCGGGGTGCTCTGGCCCAATTGGAGCCGACGCTGCTCCGCCTTGTTGCCGTCGCCTACCACCCAGACGTAGCTGCCTTGCTGATCCGATAGCACGGCCGTGCGCGGGATGGCGATCTGCGAGACCGGCTGCACCCCCTCGAGCATCACCGTCACGAACTGCCCATCCGACAGCTCGCGGTCGCCGGGGTCGCCGGCCTTCGATCCCTCCCGTACCGGGTTCGGGATGCGCGCACGCAGCGTCAGCGTGTCCGTGTTGGTCGCGACCGTCGGATCGACGTAATCGAGCTTGCCCGACTGCTCATACATCTTGCCGTTCGACAGCTTCAGCTTGACGGTCACGGCGTTGAACCCGCCCTTGTCGGCATAGCGGTCCCGCAGGTCGACAGCCGCGCGCACGGAGATCGGGAACAGCACATACATGGGGTCCTGGCTGATGATCGTCGCCAAAGTGCCGGAGCTCGGACCCACCACGTTGCCCTCGGTGACGGCCGTGCGGCTGATTTTGCCGTCGATCGGCGCCTTGATCTCGGTGTAGTCGAGGTTGACCTGCGCGAGCCGCAGCTGGGCCTGCGCGCCGGCCAACTGCGCCGCCTGGCTGCGTTGGGTGGACTGCGCGTCGTCCACCCGGCTCCGCTGTCCTGCAGGCGTGTTCAGCAGCGCCTCGGCCCGGCCCAGGGTCAGGTTGTTGCCCTGCAGCACGGCATTGGCCTGCGCCACCGTGGCCGCCTGCGCCGCGACCTGCGCCTCGAACGGTGCTCGCTCCAGCCGATACAGCAGGTCGCCGGTGCGGACCTCAGTGCCCTCGGTAAACTGACGCTCCTGGATGAACGCGGTCACCCGGGCCACCAGGTCCACGCGATTGACCGCCTGGATGCGGCCGACGAACTCGCTCGTCTCGATGATCGGCCGCTTCTGCGCCTGCGCCACACCGACCGCGGGCGGGCCGCTGGGGCCGGGTTGGGCAATAGCCGGGCCGGCAGCGGCCGCAAGCGCCAGCAGGAAGGTAAAACGGTAGAGCATCGTTGTCACTTTCGCGATACGAACAGCGTAGCTGGTGGCACATGGGCGCGCCGCATTGCAGCACAACCGCGCCAGACTTGCACGTACGACGCCGTCGTCCCACCCTGGCCAAATGGGGAGAGAGCGATGAACGAGCATGTCACGATTTGCGAGGTGGGTCCACGGGATGGCTTGCAGATGGCGCACGGCCGAATGCCCACCGCCACGAAGATACGCTGGATCGAGGCGATCGCCGGCGCCGGAGTGCCCGAGATCGAGGTCGGCAGCTTCGTGCCGCCGCGGCTGATCCCGCAAATGGCCGATACCGGCGAGGTTGTCGCCGCCACTCGCGGCCTGCCGGCATTGATCGTGGCGTTGGCCCCCAATCTCAGGGGCGCGCAGGCCGCCGCAGCCGCCGGGGCGCAGCGCATCACCATTCCCGTGTCGGTAAGCGAGGGCCATAGCCGCGCCAACACGAACCGCGGCACCATGGACCAGGTCGCCGAGGTCCGGCGCATCATCGAGTGGGTGCGTGCCGAACGTGTGCCGATCGAGGTCGAAGGTGCATGCAGCACCGCCTTCGGCTGCTCGATCGACGGGGTGATCGCCGAGCGCGCGGTGGTGGCCGTGGCGGCGGCCCTGGCGGACGCCGGCGCGGACATGGTGGCGCTGGCGGACACCGTCGGCTATGCGCATCCGGCGCAGGTCCGCAGCGTGGTCCGGGCCGTGCGCGCGGCGATTGGCGGCAAGCTCGAGGGCCTGCATCTGCACGATACCATGGGCCTGGGCCTGGCGAATGCGCTGGCGGGGCTCGACGAGGGCATACGCAGCTTCGACGCGGCGCTCGCCGGGCTGGGGGGCTGCCCGTTCGCGCCCGGCGCCAGCGGCAACATCGTGACCGAGGACCTGGTGTTCATGCTGGAAAGCATGGGATTTTCGACCGGCATCGACCTGGAGCGCCTGGTTGCGGCGCGCGCCATACTGCATGAGGGCCTGCCGGATGAGGCGACCCACGGCGCCGTCGCCCGCGCCGGCCTGCCGCGCACGTTCCGGGCGGCCGCTTGACCTCGGCAGCTTCGCAACAGGCGCCGCTTGCGGGCCTGCGGGTGATCGAATTCACCCACATGGTCATGGGTCCTGCCTGCGGCATGGCGCTCGCCGACCTTGGCGCGGACGTGATCAAGGTCGAGCCCGCGGCGGACGGCGAGAAGCCCGCCGGCGACAACACGCGGCGGCTGCAGAACGCGGGCGCCGGGTTCTTCGCGATATTGAACCGCAACAAGCGCAGCCTGTCGGTGGACCTCAAGTCTGCGGACGGCATCGCGCTGGTCCGCCGCCTGCTGCTGCACGCGGATGTGCTGATCGAGAACTTCCGGCCCGGCGCGCTCGACGCCCTCGGCCTGTCGTACGACGCGCTGCGGGCGGAAAACCCGCGGCTGATCTATTGCAGCTGCAAGGGGTTCCTGCCCGGTCCGTATGCGCACCGCACCGCGCTGGACGAGGTCGTGCAGATGATGGGCGGCTTGGCCTACATGACGGGCTTGCCGGGCCAGCCGATGCGGGCCGGGTCGTCGGTGAACGACATCATGGGCGGAACCTTCGCGGCATTGGGGGTGCTGGCGGCGGTCGAGGAACGGCACCGCACGGGCGAGGGCAAGCATGTGCAGGCCGGGCTGTTCGAGAACAATGTTTTGCTTGTCGCTCAGCACATGGCGCAGGCCGTGATCACCGGCACGGCGCCGCCGCCCATGGGCGTGCGCCGTCCGGCTTGGCCGGTCTATGACATCTTTGATACAGCGGACGGCGGCCAGGTGTTCGTCGGCGTGGTGACGGACACGCAATGGCAGGTGATGTGCCGCGAGTTCGACCTGGGCGAGCTCGCCTCCGATCCATCGCTGGCGACCCAGACCGAGCGTGTCGCCGCCCGCGGCCGCACGCTGCCGCTGGTTGCCGCGAAGTTCGGCGCCATGGCGGCGCCGGTGCTGATGGCGCGATGCGAGGCGCTGGGCCTGCCCTTTGCCCCGATCGCCCGGCCGGTGGACCTGTTCGACGACCCGCACCTCAACGCCTCAGGGGGCCTCGTGCCGTTGACCCTTCCCGATGGCCGGCCGATCAAGCTGCCGGCGCTGCCGCTGGCTTTGGACGGCGAACGGCTGCCGCTCCGCCATGACCTGCCGGCGGTGGGGCAGCATAATGCGGAGATCATGGCGGAGATCGGCTGGCTCGGCCGCTCTTGAACGGCTCGGCCGCCCTTGAGCGGCCCGGCCGCCCGGAGCCGCCGACTTGATGAACCCTTTTACCTGCCAGGCGCTGTTGCCTGGGAAAGGAGAGTGACGATGGCGCGCGACGACGTGTTGGAGCCGATACGAACCCGGGCCTATCTGCTATGGGAGCAGGCCGGCCGGCCCGAGGGCGGCGACCTGGAATTTTGGGAACGGGCCCGGCAGGAAATCGAAGCCGAGCAGGCCGCAGCGGCGAAGGCCGCGTCGCTGAACTCCGTGGCAAAGGATTGACGCCGATGACCGACACCCCGCCCGACCGCCTGGCGTCCCACCCGAAAAGCCCGTTCTACGACGCGGCCCTGCTGGAGCGCGGCGTGGGTGTGCGGTTCAAGGGCGTGGAGAAGACGAACGTGGACGAGTACTGTGTCAGCGAGGGCTGGGTCCGGCTCGCGGTGGGCAAGGCGGTGGACCGGACCGGCGCGCCGATGACGATGAAGCTGATGGGGCCGGTGGAGGTTTACTTTCGGGATGTAGCGCCGGACGGCGAATGACGCCATGCACCGAACAGCGCCGATCATCCTTATCCATGAGCCAAATTCTCATCTTCCCGCTTAGCGCGATAGAACACGTGGCGCTGTAACGGATGGCCCTTGGGCAGGGCAGGGTGGTCGAAATCGCCCCCTGGATCGTGCCGCATGCCGATCCGCTCCATTACCCGACGCGATGGCAGATTGCCTGGAACGGCAAATGCCACGATTTCAGCTAACCCAAGCGGCCCGAAGCCGTGGGCGAGGGCAGCCCAAGCTGCCTCCGTGGCGTAGCCCTGGCCCCAGTGGTCGCGAGAGAGACGCCAACCAGCTTCGACGGCCGGGGTGAACGGAGCAGCAAAAGTCACATGCTTTAGGCCCACGAAGCCTACGAACGACGTGACACCTGGCGCCTCCACAGCCCAGAAGCCGAACTGGTGCGCTGCGATGTGCTCCTGTAGCCGCCTGGCTTGGGCATCGCTCTCCTCGCGGGGAAGAGTGCCCAGGAACCAGCGACGCACCTCTGGGTCGGCATTGAGGGCAGCGAAGACTGGCAGATCCGCTTCCCGCCAAGGACGAAGCAGCAGCCGGGATGTGCGGAGTTCAGTCATGCAGGGGTGGAACCGGCGACGGCGAGAGCGAAAATATAGTGTTGCACAAACGATCGATGCTGGCGTCCATCAAAAAATCTAAAACCCTGGCTTGATGTGGCATTTAGCCGTACCGTGCGCAGAAAGCTTCTGCTCCCAACATACGAAAATCCTGCATCAGCGTGCCAATCCTTTGATGCGGCCAGTCCCACCAAGCAATGCGCTGTAGATCGGCGATGACGGCAGTGGAGAATCGATATCGCAGCACCCGGCCAGGGTTGCCCACGACAACCGCAAACGGCGGCACGCCCTTGGTGACGATCGTGCCAGCACCCACGGCCGCCCCGGTGCCGACCGACACCCCCGGCAGCACCACCGCGCCGTGGCCGATCCACACGTCATGCCCAAGCGTCACCGGGCTAGCGCGGCGCCACCCAAAGAACTCGGGATCGTCTGGCCCTAGTCCATAGGCGCTGCTGCGATACCCCACATGGCTCAGCATAACCCGGTCGAGCGGATGGTTGCCCGGGTTCAGCCGGGTGTGCGCCGCGATCGAGCAGAATTTGCCGATCGTCGCGTAGATGATGTCGCTGTCGTTCACGACATACGAGTAGTCGCCGAAGCTGCTCTCGGCGACCTTGGTGCGTGCGCCAACCTCGCACCAGCGGCCGAAGCTGGTCGCGCGGACCGAGGCGGTGCGGTGGATGCTGGGTTTGTCGCCCAGACGCTTCTCGGCGGAAGCCGGGTCGTTGGCCATCAGTGCGGGGGCTATCAGTTCAGGAAGATTTTGCCCGGGTTCATGATCCCGCGTGGGTCCAGCGCCGTCTTGATCTGCCGCATCACCGCCAGCGTCTCGACCCCATGCTCCGCCTCCAGGAACTCGCGCTTGCCGATACCGACGCCGTGCTCGCCGCTGCACGAGCCGCCCAGCGCCAGCGCGCGCGCCACGATGCGCTTGTCCAGCTCCCAGGCCTGCGCCAGTCCATCTTCGCCCGGCGGCACCAGGATCACCGTATGGAAATTGCCGTCGCCGACATGGCCCACGATCGGCGCCACCAGGCCGGACGCCGCGATGTCCTGCTTCGCGCCGACGATCAGTTCCGTCAGCCGCGAGATCGGCACGATGGCGTCCGTCGCGATCCCGCGGCGACCCGGCTGCAGCGCCAGCGCGGCCCAGTAGGCGTCGTGCCGGGCCTTCCACAGCCGGTTGCGCTCCGTCGTGTCGGTTGCCCACTGGAAGCCGCTGGCGCCGAAACCCGCGGTGATCTCCTCCGCCAGCGCCGCCTGCTCCGCAACCGCCGCCGCCGTGCCATGGAATTCCAGCAGCAGCGTGGTCCGCGCCGTGTAGCCTTGAAGCTTCGAGAACGCGATGCAGGCGCCCATCTGCACGTCGTCCAGCAGTTCGATGCGCGCGATCGGAATGCCGACCTGCAGGATGGCGATCACGCTGTCGACCGCGCTGGCCAGGTCGTCATACTGGCAGATCGCGGCGCTGATCGCCTCGGGGATGCCGTGCAGGCGGAGCTGGATCTCGGTGATCACCCCAAGCGTCCCCTCCGACCCCAGCATCAAGTGCGTGAGGTCGTAGCCGGTGGCGGACTTGCGTACGCGCCCGCCGGTCTCGATCAGGCGGCCGTCGGGCAGGGCGACCTGCAGGCCCAGCACGTTCTCCCGGATGGTGCCGTAGCGCACGGCGGCGGTGCCGGAAGCGCGGGTGGCGCACATGCCGCCGATGCTGCACTCGCTGCCGGGATCGACCGGAAAGAACAGGCCCTGGTCGCGCAGGTGCTCGTTGAGCCGCTGCCGGGTGACGCCGGCCTCGATCCGGCAGTCCATGTCGTCCGCGTTCACCTGCAGCACGCGGGTCATGCGCGACAGGTCCAGGCTGATGCCGCCGCGCACCGGGGTCACGTGGCCTTCGAGGCTGGTGCCGGCGCCGAACGGCACCACGGGGACGCCGTGCTGGTGGCACAGCGTCAGCACGCGCGCGGCCTCCTCGCCCCGCTCCACGAAGGCGACGGCGTCCGGCAGGGTGCGGGGCTGGGTGTCCTCGCCGTGGCTATGCTGCTCGCACAGCGCGGCGTTGGTGGTCATGCGGTCGCCGAGGAACTCGCGGGCCTGGGCGATCACGGCGTCGACGGGGCGGGCCATTTCGGTATCCTTCCAAGCGCAGTCTAGCGCACCACTGCTAACCGCGTCACCCTGGATGACACGGCACCGGACGAGGCACACATGACTCCAATGCCCACGATCCCTACGGTCGACCAGGCCCGGCTCTGGCAGGCTCACCTCGACATGGCAGCGATCGGCGCCACGCCGGAGGGAGGCAGCAACCGTCCGGCTTTGTCGGCCGAGGACGCAGCCGCCCGCGCTTTGCTGCTGTCCTGGTGCGAACCCCTGCATCTCCATGTGGAGCGCGACGGGATTGGCAACCTTTTCCTCCGCCGTGCGGGCCGGGAGCAGCGCCCCGCGATCGCCTTTGGCAGCCATCTGGATACCGTGCCCACCGGCGGCCGCTTCGACGGCGTGTTCGGCGTGCTGGCGGGATTGGAGGTGCTGCGGACGCTGGACGCCGCCGGCGTGGTGACCGCAGCGCCGCTCGAACTGGTCGTCTGGACCAACGAGGAGGGCAGCCGCTTCCCGCCCGCCATGATGGGCAGCCGGGTCCACGCCGGCGACCTGCCGCTCGACCGCGCGCTGACGACGCCCGACGACGCCGGGGTGACGGTCGCGGAGGCGTTGGCCGAGACGTTCCAGATCGGCTTCCTGACGCCGGCTCCGCGCGATTGGGCCGCCTGGATCGAGCTGCACATCGAGCAAGGTCCAGTCTTGGAGCAGCATGGGCTGGAACACTCTAGCGACGCAGTGGGGGGCGCCGCGGTCGGCATCGTGACCGGCACGGTCCAGGCGCGCTATTTCCAACTGACCATCACCGGCGAGGCCAGCCACGCCGGCCCTACCACGATGGACCGCCGCCGCGACAGCCTCGCCGCCGCGGCCGAGATGATCCTGGCCGTCGAGCAGATCGGCCTGTCCGGCGAACCCGGCGGCCGCAGCTCCGCCGCCTGGATCAGCAACACGCCCAACGCCCGCGGCGCCGTGCCGAGCCAGACCCGCCTGCACTGCGACGTGCGCCACGAAGACCCAGCCCGCGCCGCCGCCATGGAGGCCGCCGCCCGCATCGCCTGGACCGCCATCGCCGCCCGCCGCGGCGTGCAGCTCGAAATCGACCCTTACGCGATTTTCGGCCCCGCCCGATTCGACGCAGAGCTCGGCGCGCTGTTGCGAGAGGTTGCTGGGGAGCGGCAACTGCGGGTGCGGGACATGGTGGCCGCCGCCGGGCACGACAGCGTCATGATCGCGCCGCTGTGCCCCAGTGCCATGGTGTTCGTGCCGAGCCGCGGCGGCGTCACCCACAACCCGGCCGAATACACCGCGCCCGAGCACCTGGCCCAGGGCACCCAGGTGCTGCTGGACGCTGTTATGCGCCTGGCGACCCAACGCTGCGCGGCTGGCGACCCAACGCTGCGCGGCTGGCGACCCAACGCTGCGCGGCTGGCGACCCAACGCTGCGCGGCTGGCGACCCAACGCTGCGCGGCTGGCGACCCAACGCTGCGCGGCTGGCGACCCAACGCTG
>JAABUM010004444.1_pt1 | contig 15814 bp, 16 predicted proteins | sample 5559161 | NCBI WGS metagenome assembly JAABUM01 (sample SAMN10711868, study PRJNA513369) | rock metagenome | isolation source: Antarctica rocks | place: Antarctica: Victoria Land, Siegfried Peak nord
TATGTAGTGGCTAGTGATTAGTGTTTAGTGGTTAGTTGCCGTAAGGCTACGCCACTAATCCAACCAACCGCTATCCGCTCCTCACTAAACACTAGTCACCAGGCGCTAATCACTGTGGTCTCAGCAGCCAGTCGCGCCCGTTCATATAGATGGTGTGGGCGAGCACGCGGCGCAGCTCCCTGTCGTCCACCTCGCCGCGCTGCAGGGCCGCGCCGAGGTGGTAGCGGATCAGCTTGCCGTAGGCGTCGCTCATCCAGGCTGGGACGCGCGCGTACTTGTCGACGGTGTCCAGGCCGGCCGGGAAGCCGTAGCCGGGCAGCAGCCCCGCATAGAGATAGGTCCTGCGCGCCGCCGCAAGGGACTGCTCTTCCCCCAGTTCCTTGAACGTCTCCACGCGCACCGGCTCGCTCTCCGGCGAGACGCGCACGTAGAGGCTGCGCACGGGCGGGAACCCGATCGCGCTGTTGCGCAGCGCCGTGTAGTCGACGAGCCCTGGCTCTGTGTCGTTGGGCAGGAGGACGGGCGCGACGCGCAGCCCGTTGTGCTTCACCCCCACCCACGACTCCGTGGCCTGCCCGGGTTCGAGCAGCAGGGACAACAGCAGCGCGTCGGTGTAGCCTGTGCTGTCGAGCAGGCGTTTGGGGGAGGAGAAGCCGGTCCGCCCGTACAGCTTGTTGAAGTAATCCGCGTTGCCCCTGGCCCTGAGGCCCTGGAAGACGCGCGCCAGCAGGATGCGCTCGACGAAGTCGCGGCTACGGCCGCCGCGCTCGATCACCCCGGCGATGAGGGGTTTGTTGGGGCGCGCCCGCGCGCCCGCGATCAATCGGCGCTGCAGGAAGGCCATCAGGGCCAGCGGCTCGAACAGCCGCCGCGTAGCCCACTCGGCGGCGCGCGGGGTCAGGCGCGGGTAGATATCGCGGCGCGCCTCGCGCAGGAAATCCTCCTTGAGTTTCTCGCCGAGGGCGCCGTCGGGGGCGTAGTAGCTCAGGAAGAGGTCGACGTCGCGCTCGGTGAAGGGCGTGTGCCCGACGTACTTGTCGATGACGTGGTAGACCAGCGGGCCGTGAAACATCAGCACGGCGAGGTCGGGGGTGCGCTCCAGCGCGGCGAGGCCGCCGCAGAGTTCGGCGATGATGCGCGCGATGTCGGGGAAGTCGTCGCGCTCCTTGCTGCCGCCCTCGAGGTCGCCGAGGATGACGGGGTAGTAGCGGAAGCCCTCGCGCCTGGTCAGGTCGCGCTCGCCCGCGCGCACGGTGTACGAGCCGACGCGCAGGAGGATCGGCGCGTGGCCCCCCGCGCGCAGGCGGCCGATGCCGCCGTCGACGAAGGTCGTGACCTCGCCGCGCGCGTGCGCCCAGGTGGTGTCGGCGACCGAGCGCAGGGGCAGCACCGAGTGGGCGCGGCGCCCCTCGTCGGCCGCGGTCATGGCTCTTTTGAGGTCGGCCACGAACGTGGCGGTGTTCGCGACGTAGCCCTCGCGCAAGGTCTCGGAGACGGCGAAGGCGTTCTCGGCGAGGCGCAGCAAGAGACCCGGCTCGCGCCGCAGGTCCGCGCGAACGCTCTCCGCCGTGGCCCAGTACGTGTCGCTGGAGCTTCCGATCATGGGTGCCGGGTCCCGTTGCCGTCGTCGCCGTGGTGCGCCAAGAGGTGGTGCGCCTTTACTACTACTCGATCACGGTCCGCTGACAAATCGATGGCGTGTCAGCGAGTCGTCATACGTGTGTAGTATCTATACCACATTCGAGGGGCGCAATAGCCCCTTTAGGCATGAGATGTTGAGGGGGGGGTAGCTTGTCGCGGCCTCTTGGGCCGCGCGGGCGACCGCCTCGGCGGTGATGGCGTAGTGCGACGCGGACCAGGCGGCCTGGCCGTGCCGCAGCACGATCACCTGCGGTGATTCGTGGCGGACGCCGGTGCGCGCCTCGATCGCGCGCGAGACGTCCTTCACGCGCTGCACGTCGACCAGCGGTATATCGCCGCCCAACTGCAGCATCTGGCGATGGGCGATCCTGCTGATCGGGCAGCCCCTGTCGTGCAGGAAGAGCAGTACCGGCGCCGCCGTCGCTACGGGGCGGAGCGCTTCTCCGTCGCGCCGTCCCAAGTATAGCCCTATCACCACTGGCATATCTCTTGCGCCCGTCATCGGCTGTAGTCCCGGAGCCTCGCCGGCATGACTTGCGCGTCCTTGGGAAAGGCGACGACGATCGGCGCGTTCATCCGCGAGCAGCTTGCTCATTAGCCGCTACTGTTATCTCAGAGGTGGGGAGGGAGGATCTGCCGTGACGATGCAGGGGAACGAGATTGCCGCGCTGGGAAACGTGGACCTGTTCTCAGTCCCGGATACGGTCGCGGGTGCCGACACTGACGATTCATGGGAGGCCGACGATTCATGGGAGGCCGACGATTCATGGGAGGCCGCGGTCGCATCCCTCAGCGCCGACGAGTTGGCGACGCGTCGCGACGAGGATATTGCGGACGCCCTCGTCGATGCCCGACGTCCACCTATCGCGCTCAACCTGGGGCCACCGCGGTATGAGGGGTCCGTGTCCGAGCCGGTGACGGGCGCCATCATCGCCACCTACAGCGTGCCGTTCCAGGGCGCGCTCACCGTGCTGATCGGACCCAGCGCGGCACCCGATGCGTCTGCACACCCCCTGCGGGCCACTATCGAGGGGCAGCGAATCCTGTTCGCGTACCGCGTGCCGGAGGGGACGCCGGGGAGGGCCGCCAGGATAGCAGAGCACTTCGAGCGGTCCCATCAGCGACTAGAGGCGGGGGTTACGCGGCGCACGAAGCGCGTGGACGACGGGCGAGCCGTGGCTCGGGGGCGCCTGATGCGCCTCCTGCGTGAGCGTCGCGCCCGCGATCAGGGGGACTGGTCCCTCGATCAAGAGTTGCAGACCCGACTGAATGACTATGTGCGCCGGTAGGTGGGCAATGTCCCAATAATCGCCAGACCGCGAGAGCGAGAGGAGGAGGCCACGTCCACCGTTTGTAGGCGTGGCCTCCCGATAGGACAAGCGCCCTTTAGGCGAAGATCTCGGTGGTGGGGTCGCCAGTGGGCAGGTGGATCTCGTGGCCACGGGCAGGGCCGAAGTCGACGTAGAAGTCTTCGTCGAGCGTCATGCCGCCCTCGGGGTGGCAGTCGACCTTGAGCATCCACGACTCCAGGCCCGGGTAGAACTGGTTGTCCCAGGTGCTGTAGAGCGAGTTGGTGACGTAGAGCCGCCGCCCGTCCATGGAGAGCTGCAGCATCTGCGGCCCGCCCGAGAGCTCGCGCCCCTTACCGTTGCGCCCGTGCTGGATAGGGCCGAGCAGGCCGCCGGTCCACACCTGGCCGGTCAGTTTGGGGCACCCCCGGTCGGAGATGTCGTACTGGCGAATGTCGCCGTGCAGCCAGTCGCTGAAGTAGAGGAACTTGTCGTCCATGGAGATGAGTTGGTCGGTGATCAGGCCCGGGATCGGGAAGGGCCAGCCTGCCACGTCCTTGCCCTCGACCTCGACGACCTTGTCGGCCGTCCAGCCGTCGCCGCCCTTGTGCACGTGCCAGAGCGTGCTGGAGAGCGCCGCGCCGACGTAGCCCTCCTCGGCCTCGGGGTTGTGCAGCCAGCGGATCTCCAGCGGGATCATGCCCGTGTCGCCGAGGTCGATCGTCTGCGTCTTGGCGCGTTTCTCCAGGTCCCACACGTGGACCTTGTGGCCGTACTTGCCGGCGGCGACATCCTCCAGGTTGAAGCCGGGGCCGAACGTGTTGGGGGCGGCCCACTCGCTGGAGAGCATGAAGTTCTTGCGCGGCTGGTACCAGAAGTCGTAGGCGTACTCCATGTCGCCCTTGTCATTCTCCCAGCGGCCCAGCACCTCGAAGGTCGAGGCGTCGAGCACGGCGAAGCCGCCCGGCGCATCGCCGTTTTTGTCCCCGAGCATGCTGATGGTGATGATGCCGCCGGGCATGCAGTGCACCGTGTGCGGCGCGGTGTAGCCCGTCTTGGCGATCAACTCCGCGGGCTCGATCACCTTGTGCAGTTGGGGCTTGCGCGGGTCGCTGGCCACGTCGACGATGTGGATGCGGCTGGAGCGGAAGCCGGGCACGACGAGGTTGGCGCGCTGCAGGTTACTGTGGCAGGCCGAGGAGCAGACCTGCCAGCCGTAGTGGTGCAGCTCGTCGCCGACGTTGGGCATGGGCGTCTTGTGCGTGAGCTGCGCGTAGGTGTCCGAGTCGGGGTTGACGTCGACGACGCCGAGGAAGTCGGGCTCCTTGATGCCGGTGCCCTCGTAGAGGCAGGCGACGTAGAGGAAGTCCTCGCGCGGCGCGCCCATGGCGTCGGCCGGCGAGGCGTAGCCGACGCGCGCGCCCTCGTGATGCTCGTGCTCGTGCTCGTGCTCGTGCTCGTGGCCTGCGTGCGCGTCATGATGACCTTCTGACATGACCGAGTCCCCCTGTGCTGAGATGTCCCTCTCGCGCCTCTCCGATAGGCGCATGCATACGGTATCACAAAACCGATCGAGATGCTAGAAAAACTATAGCGCCCACGCGCCAAGATCCAAGGCGCAGCGGCCGGAGCCACTTATGCGCCACGTTATCCTACAGGCGTCCAACGAGACATGCGTCCAACGAGATTGTGCGGGAGGAAGCGGGGCGCCGTGCGGTGTCGCGCCCGGCCCACCACCGCCGTCGCCGTGCGCGGCCCTCGGGGGGTCCCTCTGGGGAGGCAGTCGCAGGCTCGTTCCACGCTTTCGACCTGGTAGCATTTAGCGGCCGGCCCTGATGCGCAGGAACACGAAGCCGTAGCCGACGACGAGCACGAGCACGAGGATCACGCGCGCCAGGTTCTTGCTGTCGAATACGAACAGCGCGATCGACGGCAGCAGCACCGCCAGCAGCAGCGTGAGGGACGAGATCAGCCGTGTGGTGTTACTCATCATCGGCGACCGTAGCGACCGTAGCGACCGTAGCGACCGTGGCGACCGTGGCGACCGTGGCGAGCAAACGCATTGGGAGCCCCCGGGACAAATTGGCCGCGCCGCGCCGCGATATATAGCGGCTCTTGGAGCGATTGTAGCACGGAACTTCATATACCGCGCCAGACGGTATACTAATTCCGACTGGATATCGTTCTGGATATCGTTATGTTACACGGGGGTGGGACGATGAACGAGGTGTCGTACGGCGCGCCGCGTCCCGAGCCGGCGCGCGATCTGGGCGCGACGCTCGCGGCGCAAGAGGCCAACCCGGCCGCGACCGAGGCCCTGGCCAGGGACTTCCTGGCGCGGGTGCAGCGCGACATCGACGAGCAGGTCGATCTGCGCGTGTAGCAGGGACTCGTCGCTTCGCAAACGCCCTCCCACCGTCCGATCAACGTGCAGACAGATCTGCCGATAGCCATCTGCTCCATCGTCGGCGCCATCCCGCTCACGGCCATCGCCGGCAAAGTCGCGGAGTTGCCCGGGATGGCCGTAGTCTGGGTCGGGCTCGTCGTCATCAACGCCGCGTGGTCCCGCCGCTAACCATCCGTCCTAGCCCGGCCCTCTATAGAAGCTGCGCCGTGGCCGTAGCCCTCTGTGCCCTCCATGCCCCATGAATAAGGTTTGCTATGTCTGATACGACCCTGATCACCCTGCCTAACGGGCTTCGCCTCGCGCTACGCCCCATGCCCGCGACCTACTCGGCCACCGTCGTCGCCACCATCGGCACGGGCTCGCGCTACGAGGACGACGCCGAGGCCGGTATCTCGCACTTTCTCGAGCACATGCTCTTCAAGGGTACCGCGCGCCGGCCCAGCGCCCAGATCATCGCCGACACGGTCGAGCGTCTGGGCGGCCGCATCAACGCCAGCACCTCGCGCGAGGTCACCACCTACTACACCAAAGTACCCAGCCGTCACCTCGACGTGGGGCTCGACCTCATCGCGGACATGCTGCGCGCGCCCCTGCTCGACGAGGCGGAGACCGCGCGCGAGCGGGGCGTCATCATCGAGGAGTTGGCGCAGGGCGAGGACGTGCCGACGGTCGTCGGCGCACACCTCTTGCAGCGCACGATCTGGGGCGCCCACCCGCTGGGACGGCCCATCATCGGCTCGCGCGAGACCGTTTCCGCCGTCACCGGAGCGGCTCTGCGCGCCCACATGGCCGCGCACTACGCGCCCGCGCGCATCGTGTTTTCCGTGGCCGGCGCTATCGACCCCGACGACGTGGCGCGGCGCGTCGAGGAACTGCTCGGCGACTGGCCGGCCATCCCCGCGCCGTCCGCCGCGGGGGCGGCCTACGCGGAGGGGGAGCGCGTGGCGCTGGCGCGCCGCGACGGCCAGGCACACCTGTACGTCGCGGCTCCAGGCGTGCCGCTCGACCACCCCGACCACATGGCCTTCGCCATCATGGCCGAGGTCCTGGGCGGCGGCATGAGCTCGCGCTTGTTCATGGAGGTGCGCGAGCGCCGCGGGCTGGCCTACTCGGTCGGCGCGGGGGCGGCCACGATGAGCGACCACGGCGCGCTCTCGGTGCACGCGGGGGTGGCGCCGGCCAAGGCGGCGGGCGCGCTCGAAGTGATCGGGCAGGAACTGCGCCGCCTTGCCGCGGAAGAGGTCAGCGCCGACGAGCTGGAGCGCGTGCGCGGCCACTACGAGGGCTCGCTGCTGCTGGCCTTGGAAGATTCGTACAGCGTGGCCGCGCGCAACGCGCGCTCCGTCTTGCAGCGGGGCTACGCGCGCACGCCCGAGGAGTCGCTGGCCCTCGTCGAGGCGGTTACGGCCGGCGACATCCGACGCCTGGCCCGCGAGCTCCTCGCGCCCGAGGGGCTGCGCGTGGCCGTCGTCGGTCCCTTCGACGACGCGGCCCCCTTCGCGGACGCCATCGCCCCGGCGGCGACAGGGATGGAAGCCGGCGCCGCGCGCTGAGTCGTCGAGATTCGGTCGGGGGGGGACGGGTTGCTTGTCCACTCTTCTCCTTTAAAGGGTAGGGGCCGCGCCGGGAGCGGCTGTGTCGCGGAGGGCGGACATGGCGCGCTCCTCGCGCTCGCGGAAGATGTCCGGCGGGTAGAGGGTCGCGCCGCCGGCGACCTTGGTCACCCGCCCGGCGGCGTCGCGCGCGTAGCGCATCGCCTCACCGGGCGAGCCGTAGCCGTTCGTCTCCTTGATGCGCAACGTCTCGTCGTCCTCGACGACCACCCGCGTCACCTCTTTGACCGGGTCGTCGTCGTCGGGGTTCAGGACAGCCAGGGTGTCGCCGAACGCGGCCACGTCGGTGGCGCCCCACAGGTTGACGAAGCGGCCGGTGAATCGCTCGTAGGGGGCGGGCCGCCCCTCCGGCCGGCGCGGCCGGCGCGGCCGGCGCGGCTGGCGCAGGGCGAAGTCGATGATCTTGACGATGGCGGTGGCGAGGAGGCCGGCGGGGCCGCCCGTTTCGTTGGTCAACACGACGACGACGAGGCGATCCTTGGGGTCGAACATCGTCCGCGTGGCGTGCCCGGGGAAGCCGCCCCCGTGCCCGAGCAGGTGGCGGTCGCCGATCTCGACGACGCTGAAGCCCAGGCCGTAGCGCTCGTCGGACCCGTCGATCTTCCAGTAGGGCTGCTGCATCTCCCGCTTGGCGGCGTCGCTCAGCAACTCCTCGTTGCCGAAGAAGTGGGCGGACGCGTAGCGGCATAGGTCCTCCGCCGTGGCGTAGAACCCTGTCGCCGGGGACATCGCGCCCGTGGGCGCGTCGGGGACAGGGCGGCGGGGCAGGCCGAGGCGCGGCCGCGTGTAGCCCGTGGCCAGCCGTTCCCGCGCGCAGTCGTCGGTCTCCGGCCCTGTATCGCGCAGCCCGAGCGGCGCGACGACGTGTCGCCCGACGTACTCGTTGTAGGGGAGGCCAGCGGCCACCTCGACTACCTGGCCGAGCAGGGCGTAGCCAATGTTGGAGTACTTGAAGGTCTCGTCGGTGGCGAGGACCGCTCCCCCGTCCTCGGCCAACCGGCGCAGCCCCTCCTGGTCGGGGAAGTCCCCGTCCAGCTGCCAGTAGTCCGCCTCGTTCCCATCGCGCACGATCCCCCCCGCGTGGTTGAGCGCCTGCCGGATCGTCACCCGCGCCAGGCCCTCCTGCCGCTCCAGCCAGGGGATATAGGCCGCGAGCCGGTCGTCCAGGCGCAGCACGCCCCGCTCCAGCAACTGCATGATCGCTGTGGCCGTGAACGTCTTGGAGTGGGAGGCGACGCGGAAGATGTGCCGCGGGGTCATGGGGACCCCTCCCTCGAGGTCGGCGTGGCCGTACCCTTGTGAGAGCAGGATCTCGTCGCCGTGGCGAACGGCGACGACCACGCCGGGTATCGCGCGTCGGTCCTGCTGATAGGACACCCATAGATCGGCGTAGGCGACGCCGTCGCGCAAGAGATCCTTGTCGATTCCGATTCCGCTCATCCGCTGTTCTCCTCCGTCGGTCGTCATGTCTTGCCGCGGCTCGCCACGGCCCCTGGTAAGCTACTTGCACTATACACGGCGCTACCGCCGCCCTCGGAAGGACCCTCGATGCTGCGCAACCGCTCGCTGCTGGCGATCTCGCTGGTCGTCGCCGTGACCTTCGTCGGAATCGGCATGGTCGTGCCCGTGCGCGTCCTCTACGCGCAGTCGCGCGGAGCATCGCTCGCGGTCATCGGCGCCATGGCCTCCGCCTTCCTGCTCTCCAACTTCCTCTGCCAGTACCCCGTGGGCTGGCTCTCCGACCTGTGGGGGCGCAAGCGCCTGATGGTCTGCGGGCTGGCCGTGCAGGCGGCCCTCGGGCTCGTCTATCTGGTGGTGGCCGATCCCCTCTTGTTCGTCGCGCTGCGCCTCATCGAGGGGGCCGCCGCGGCTACCGTGCTCCCCGCGGCGCGCGCCCTCGTGGCCGACTCCGTCCCGCCCGAGCGCCGCGGCGAGGCCTACGGCATCTTCGGCTCTTTCCTCAACGCCGGCTTCCTGCTCGGGCCGGCGCTCGGCGGCCTGCTGGCCACCACCGGCTACGCCAGCGCCTTCATAGGGTCGTGCGCCTTCCGGCTGGTCGCGTTGGCGATCGTGGTGGCGCTGGTCCGGGACGATGGGCGCGCCCGGCCGGCGGAGCGCGCGCGGGCGCGGGCGGTCCCGCGCCGCGCGCTCGTCACCCGGCCGCTGCTCGGCGCGTATATCCTGGCCGTCGGGGACAACCTCTACTTCGGCTTCGACCTCACCCTGATGCCGTTGTGGATGCGCCAGCACCTAGGCGCGCCGGTCGCGGCCATTGGGCTGGCCTACGCGGTGTGGGCGTTGCCCAACATCGTCGCGGCGCCGCTGGGGGGCCGGCTGGCCGACCGCGCGCGGCGGTCCGGCCTGATCCTCGTCTTCGGGCTGGCCCAGGTACCCTGCTACGCGGCCTACGGGCTGCTGGGCGCGATCGCGCCCGTCATCCTCGTCTTCGGACTGCACGGGGCCGTCTACGCGCTGATGCAGCCGGCGGTCGACGCCACGCTGGCCTCCTCATCGCCGCCCGACGCGCGGGCGCGCGCGCAGGGGGTCTACAGCGCCGCGGGGCTGGCCAGCGCCTTTGTCGCGGCGAACGCGCTGAGCCTCCTCTATGGGGTCGACTACCGGCTGCCGCTCTTCGCCATGGCCGGCGGGTTCGCGGCGTGCGTGCTCGTGGGCGGGGCGCTCATCCGCCGCGCCGAGCGCGGCGGGACGGCGGCCGCGACCATGGCCGAACGGAGCGCCGCCCGCTGAACGCGTCACGGTTGAACATTTGGAAGCACTTAGGCGCGCCGGCCGGCGGCGCGCCGGGCAGGGTCAGGGTCTGTGGGTTGTCAGGGCAGCCAAGCGCGTCTATCCGCACGCCTCATGCAGTATGATGGGACGGGAGGTATGACGACGCGTATGAGTGGCGCACGATGTTAGGCCAGATCGACCTCGACCGGCGGATCGAGAAAAGAGACTATCACCGCCGCCTCCCCGCGCTACAGGCGCGGCTCTTCGACATGGAGCAAGCCCTGCTGGAGACGCGCATCCCCGTGGTGATCGTCTTCGAGGGGTGGGCGGGCACCTCGAAGATAGGCACGATCGGCGTCTTGATGCGCCGGCTCGACCCGCGTGGCCTGCGGGTCCACTCGATCACGCCGCCGCGTACCTTCGAGACGCACTACCCCTGGCTCCATCGCTTCTGGCTCAAGGCCCCCAGCTACGGCCAAATCGCCATCTTCGACCGCTCGTGGTATCGCGAGGTGCTGGCCAGCCGGGCGCACAAGCGGTTCGACGCCGCGGCCTGGCGCGAGCGCTGCGAGGACATCGCGTCGTTCGAGCGCCAGTTGGCCGACGACGGCGCGGTGATCGTCAAATTCTGGCTGCACATCTCGCGGGAAGAGCAGCAGCGCCGCTTCCACAAGCTGGAGTCCGACCCGGTCACGGCCTGGCAGGTGACGGAGGAGGACCGCTGGCAGCAGCGGCGCTACGACCGCGTACGCCACGCGGTCGAGGATGCGCTCGTGCGCACCGACGCCCCCTACGCCCCCTGGATCGTGCTGCCGGCCACCGATAGGCGCTACGCGCAGGTGGCGATGTTCGAGACGGTCACGCAGGCGCTGGGGCGCCGGCTCGGGATCGACCCGACGGCCCCCGCTCAGACGACCGAGGACACCGTCGACGAGGGCGGGACGTCCATGCGCCGCCACCTCGACTTGCTGCGGGGCGAGAGGTCCGGCGATCCGAGCCCGCCGGCCCTCTCGCCCATTCCCCTGCCCGCGGCAACGGCGACGGCGGCGCCGGTCACGCCGGTCACGCCGGAGCCGGTCTCGTACGCCGCGCCCGGTATCCTGTCGCGGGCGGACCTGAGCCAGCGCATCGACGGCGCGGCCTACGACCGGCAGCTGGCCCGGCTGCAGGCCAAGCTGCGCCTGCTCGGCTTCCAGGTCTACCTGCAGAAGCGGCCGGTCGTGTTGGTGTTCGAGGGCTGGGACGCGGCCGGCAAGGGCGGTGCCATCCACAGGATCACGGTCGAGATCGACCCGCGCTCGTACGTCGTCCACCCGATCGCCGCGCCCGCGGGCGACGATAAGGCGCGCCACTATCTCCACCGCTTCTGGCGCCGCCTGCCGCCGCGCGGCCAGATCGCCATCTTCGACCGCTCCTGGTACGGCCGAGTGCTGGTCGAGCGGGTCGAGGGCTTCGCCCGGCCGGACGAGTGGCAGCGCGCCTACGTCGAGATCAACGAGTTCGAGCGGCAACTGGTGGCCAGCGGCACGATCGTCTGCAAGTTCTGGATGCACATCAGCCCCGCGGAGCAGCTGCGGCGCTTCGAGGAGCGCCAGGCCAGCGCGATCAAAGCGTGGAAGCTGACCGCCGAGGACTGGCGCAACCGCGAGAAATGGCCGCAGTACGAGCAGGCCGCCGACGAGATGCTGCTGCGCACCTCGACTCCCGTCGCGCCCTGGACCCTGGTCGAGGCCGAAGACAAGCGCTTCGGCCGCATCAAGGCGCTGCGCACCGTCGTCCGGCGGCTGGAGGACGAGTTGGGCGAGGCCAAGGTGTAGCCAGGCGCCGGCCACACCTTACAGTGGGCTCCATCCGCGCAGGTGCTTGACCGATTGGCGGTACTCCCACTCGATCGCGTCCTTGAGCACGTGCCCCAGCCGGCCGCCGATGGTGCGGCCGGCCACGTCCGCGACGCCGCGCTCGCCGCCGACCGAGACGACGTAGCCTTTGTCGTGGAACTGGAACGCCCGCAACGGGCGCTCGTACAGTTCCGCCTGCAGGTTGTACGCGACCGTTTCGCCCTCTTCCAGGGCGATCTGCGCCAGCGGCGGCAGTGTGTGACCCGTCTCCGGGTCCACCACCGAGGCGAGGTCCCCCGCGACGAAGATCTCGGGGTGGTCGAGCGCGCGCAGGTACTGGTCGACCTTGATCCGCCCGTTGTACCCGACGGGCAGGCCCGAGCCAGCCACGAGGTCGGGCGCTTTCACGCCGCCCGCCCACACGAACACGTTGCCCTCGACCACCTCACCGCCCTTGAGCCGGACGCCCCCGGGCAGCGCCTCGGTGATTGCCGCATTGGTGCGCACGATCACGCCGAGGTCGGCCAGGATTTTGCCCGCGCGGCCGATTAGGTCGGGCGACGAGCCGGCCAGGATGGTGTGCCCCGCCTCGACCAGCGCCACGCGGCAGCGCTCGGCCGGTATGTCGTGCCGGGCGGCCAGGTCCGGCAACTCCTCGGCCAGCTCGCCGGCGAGTTCCACCCCCGTGGCGCCGGCCCCGCCGATGACCACGGTCAGGAGGCGGCGCTGCTCGGCAGGGTCGGTCGTATCGGCCGCGGCCGCGATCGCCCGGTTGACCGCCGTCCAGACGACCCGCGCGTCCTCGACCGACCACAGGAAGAGGGCCCGCTCGGCTAGGCCCGGGATAGCGAAGTCGTTGGGGCGGCTGCCCAGCGCGAGTACCAGGCGCGTGTAGGGGATGGGTCCGTCCTCGGTGAGCAACTCTTGCCCGGTGAGGTCGAAGCCCGTGATCGCCGTGCGCACGAACGTAACCCGGCGCGCGAGCACCTGATCGAGCGGGACGCGCACCGCGTCGACCGCGCGCGTGCCCGCCGCCACGCGCGGGAGCTCCGTCAGCACCTGATGGTAGTCGTGGCGATCGACGAGGGTGATATCCGCCGGATGATCCTCGTCCAGCTGCGCCACCGCGCGCAGGGCCACGTGCAAGCCCGCGTAGCCCGCCCCCGCGATAACGATCCGTTGCCGCGCTCCTGCTCCTACTCTTGCCGTGTCCATGCTTTTCTCCCTATCCTGGCGCGCCTGTCCTAATCTTGCTGTACAGCAAAACCTCCCCTACAATTTTGCTCGTCGCTTGCTCTCGCTATAGTAGTAGTGTACCCACGTTATCGCCGTCCAAGACGCCGTCCTTGAGCAGCCGGTAGACCGCGCGGTTGGCCTCGGCGGGGCTCAGGGCGGAGCGGTCGAGCGTCAGTTCCTCGACGGCCAGCCGCAGCGCCTCGGGTGCGACGCCCGGATTGAGCCGCTCCAAGGCCGCGCGCAGCCGCGGCGCGAGCACCACCTCGGCGAGGGTCTCGCGCCCGAACGTACCCACGCCCTCGGGTCCGAACCGCTCGTTGAACAGGTTGGCCGTCTCCCAGCCCAACTCGACGAAGACGGCGATGGCCGGCCGCTCGACCAGCGTATCCTCGGAATAGTCGTTCATTGTCAGGAGCGCCTCACAAGACTGGTACCGGATGTAGTGACGCGGCTCACGCGGGTCGCCTCGCATCACCTCACACTAGATTACTCGCGCTGTCCGCGATGATACCGGCAAACAATCGAATCCCGCGCCACCAGTATAGAACGTGTCAGGGTAAGCGTATCAATCGAGGTCCCATGCCCATTGCCGGAGAAGTCGGGGCGATGCGCGACGCCATCGCGCGAGCGCGGGCCGTGACCTTCGTGCCCCGGCGCTAGCGTGCAGGGATAGGCACGCGTGTAAGTTCGACCATCTGGTCGAAATGATGGTCGAAGGCAATCATATTTGGTATACCAAGACGTCGAGCGATGGCTAACATAGAGCAATCGACATAGCTCCATTCCTTGTCCGTGTATCGGCTGAAGATACCCCAGGTAGCCTCGTAATCCTCAGGGGTCAAGGGTACAAGCGCAAATACAACGCTGGCCCTGATCCGTGAACCTAAATCTACCGCAGGCCCCACTCCTAATCGTGCCTTTATTAAAGTCATGGTCTCAGTGAACACAGTATCTGGCACATGAAAGCCGTCCCCCACATGTGAGCGCACAAATAATGTGGCAGGGCTATAGTGCTGATCGGCGCGGTTCATAAGCGCTAACAACGCGCTTGAATCGACGAGAAAGCGCGTCACTCGTCCTTCCCATCTGGTTGACGACGTACTGCCCGTCCATCAGCCCCACGTTTATAGCGCGCCGGCGCAATCTCCCATGCGTGCCGTCCGCCAATGTGTTCACCTATCTTCGCCGCGACCAAGTACAGGTCGGGGTCCTCGCTAACGGGAATATCATCGATGAGCGGATTCTGGTCCGTATACGCGCCGAAAATAGCGAAAATAGGATCTTCCTTCGGCGCCGTAGAGCGGTTTCGCGACGCCTGGGCCACGAGGCGCCCGATAACTTCCACCGGCCCGGTCCCTTCGTCCTCGGCCAGCGACTGCAGTTGCTCGTACACATCCGCCGGCAAGCTCAACGTGACGTCCGCCGTTGTCATCGCGCACCCCTGCTATTGATCGTATACCCCTGTTAGTACACGCAGTATACCGAACGTAACATCTATCTTGTCTGATTGCCGACGGCTCGACAGGCATCAGAAGGCGATAGATAAGGCGCATGGTAAACAAAAGCATAAACACGTCCGTTCGGCACCTGCTATAGCACAAATAGAATAAGCGGCGTGGCGGCAATTGCCGCCGCGCCGCTTGCCCCGTGTTAAGTTGAGTCTTGCCCTCAATTTCTATTGGGCGCAGCCTGTCGGATATCCTCTCGAAATCGCTCTTTTGTTGTCTCGACTATCTGTGACACCAACGGATTGTGTCCATACGGCGCTACCTTGCTATCGATGGCATCCTCAATTTGCTGGATAGCTTCTTCGACGCTTGCCGGATTGTTCGGGTCTACCTTCACTGTCGTGACAATGCCGTCCAGTTCTGTGAGTGCGCGTTGAGCATCCTCCAGATCACGGCGCAACTCATCGAAGCCCTCAAGGCTCATTTACCCCACTCCTTTCCAGACGCACGAGTGACATATTATTTTACTGACGCCATGGATCGTGTGCCTCGGCTTATCCACAGTCAGCAAGCTAAAAAACGGCTAGTTGCTCGGAACATGGGAGAGGTTTGCCGAGTCAGCAGGCCTTCGCCTCAAGGATTGGAGGGACGCACGATCGTTTACGTGTGTAAACTCGTTATAGGGCGTACAACGCCTGCGCGGGGAGGCGCCCTTTCCTGCTGCGCGCGCCGGGAGCCGACGCGGTGCGCCTGATCGCGCGCGTCGAGCCCGACGCCATCGTCGTCGAGGACGTGGCGCGCCCTGCGATGCTCGCCAGGGTCTTCCAGGCGACGAGGCTGTAGGTATTGACGGTGATTGTAGGATATTGGCATGAAAGTCCAGAAGGTTTTTTTTGACCCTGCCAGACGACCTCGTCGAAGAGGTGCGCACCTATATCCCCGACGGGAATCTCTCGGCCTATGTCTCCGAGGGGCTTCGGAGACAAATCCTCTCAGACCGCCTCCGGCGCTACCTGGACGAGATCGCCGAGGAGCGCGGCGCGCTGACGGAGGAGCAGATCGCGGCGGCGGAGGAAGAATGGAGGAGCAACTCATGCAGACCATAGAAACGACGGCGATGGTCGCGGAAGACGGCTCCGTGACGATTGATGGCCCGGTGGCCGTCCCTGCCGGACGCCATCGGGTGGTCCTGGTGGTCGACGAACAGACGATTACAATCAAATCACCCGACGACTTAGGGTGGCCGCCTGGCTATTTCGAGCAGACGTATGGTTCCCTGGCCGACATTCCGCTTAAGCGCCCGGAGCAATTACCTTACGAGGAGCGGGAGCCCATCGAGTGAAGTACTTGCTCGATACCAACACCTGCATCCGCTACCTCAACGGCCGTGCTCCCTCCATCCAGCAGCGCATGGCGACAATACGGACGGATGACATCGTGGTCTGTGCCCCCGTCAAAGCCGAATTGTTCTATTTCGAGAGGGCAGGTAGCACCCCACTAAAGCGTGGTCATGCGGCGACCTCCGTAGGGGGTGTTTTGACGCGCCTGCGCCGCGCTGCGCGCCCGCGCCCGACGTCGTCCATCTGACGCGGCGGAGGCGCACCCTGCGTAG
>JAABUM010004445.1_pt1 | contig 15811 bp, 14 predicted proteins | sample 5559161 | NCBI WGS metagenome assembly JAABUM01 (sample SAMN10711868, study PRJNA513369) | rock metagenome | isolation source: Antarctica rocks | place: Antarctica: Victoria Land, Siegfried Peak nord
GCTGACCCAGACCCGCGCACTCTGCGTCGACGACACCGTCCACAACGCAAAAACCCAGGTCAGCATCATGATCAACAGAGTGACTAGAGATAACCTCGGGGAAGTTCACCGCCAACGCCGCCTGGCTCGCCCTGACCGTCATGGCTCACAACCTCGGCCGCCGTCGGCCAGCTCGCCGGCCCCGACCTGCACCAGGCGACCGCCGCGACCCTGCGGCGCAAGGTCTTCACCATGCCCGGCCGGCTCGTGCACACCGGCCGACGCCGGCGCCTACGACTACCGGCGAACTGGCCCTGGGCCGACCCGGTGCGCCTGGCCCTGACCCGCATCACCGCGATCCCGGTGCGCTGCTGAGCTCCGCCCCCGCCCCGACGACCAGGAACTCGGAGAAGCCGGCAGACCGGCAGCTCACCCCTGCCCCCGGGCTCACATCAGCAGCCGGCGCCACGACCGGCCAACTGCAACTCCCCACCCGCCCAAGATCAACGGTGGATCCGGGCTTAGTCGCAGGCACGGACTGGGACGCCGACGCCGTGCGTGATGACCTTCGGGCTACGTCGCCGACCACGGCGGGGTGCTCATTGTCGATGATGAGACGGTCAGGGCGCGAGAGTGACCCGGTTGCGGCCGGTGTCTTTGGCTTGATACAGCGCATGGTCGGCAGCGGCCAGCAGGTCGGTGAGGTCATGCCCGTGCTTGCCCAAGACCGCCACGCCGATCGAGACGCTGATCTGCACGGTCGTGTCGGCGTCGATGACGACAGGCGTGCTGGCCATCGCCCGACGCAGCCGCTCAGCGCCCCGCAGCGGTTCGGTGTGGCCGGTGCGGGGAAGGACGGCGGTGAACTCCTCCCCGCCGAAACGGCCCAGCTGGTCATAGGGACGCAACTCGCCGCACAAAGCGGCAGCGGCAGCTTTGAGCGCGACGTCCCCGCTGAGGTGGCCGTGCTCGTCGTTGATCCGCTTGAAGTGGTCCAGGTCGGCGATCAGGACCGCAACCAAATGGCGTTCGCGGTGAGCACGGACGATCTCGCGTTCCGCCTCCTGCTGCCAGGCGTGCGCGTTGAGCAGCCCCGTCTTGACGTCAGTACGGGCAGCTGCTCGCAGCTGCGCGTGGGTCAGGCTTCGTTGAACCAGTGACACCGGCAGCAGCATGAGCACTGCGAGCACCGGGGTCAGGACCCAGCATCCGGCGACCACTACCCCGAGGCAGATCTCGACGGCGTCCAGCACACGCTGCTCGCGGTCCCCGGCCAGCTCGCGCCAACCGGTCTCGGGGGAGGCAAGGCGAGCCGCGACCCCAATCAGCAGCACGTTGATCGCACATCCGAGGGCGGCGAAGGCGAGCGCGCCGAGCAGGATCACCGTCCGGTCGCCCGCGCCGCCGCCAATCAGGTGATGGCCGCCGGCGTCCCAGCCCTGGTAGCGGTGGAAGGCGACTGAGACGACCCAGTTCGCCAGTCCGATCACCGCCGCGCTGTAGACCCGCCCGTGCACATCGCGCGTGCGCAGACTTCCGGCTCGCGATCTCGGTCGTGCTGAAGGACACCCGGTTACGCCCGCTGGTGATCGTCGTGTGGGTGATCGCTGCCGCCGCCGTCGCCCCAGAGGCGCTCGCAGTCCCCTACGCAGCTCACCTGGGCAGCGGGACCGTGACCGTCGGGCTGCTGCTCGCGGCCAATCCGGTCGGCAACGTGTGCAACGGGCTGCTGGTGGCCCGCCTCGGCCCCAGGCGCCGGGGGCTGCTGGCACCCCTTGCGCTACTCGCAGTCGGTCCCTTTCTGCTGTGCCTGGCCGACCCGCCGCTGGTGCTCGTACTCAGCATCCTGTTGTTGTCCGGTGCGGGTATGGCGGTCAACATCGTGGCCAGTACCAGTTTCGTGCAGACGGTGGCCGCTGACGTGCGAGGGCGTGCGCTCGGCCTGGTCGGTACCGGGCTCGCGGCTGGTCAGGGGATCGCGCTAGCCGGAGCCGGAGCCATCTCAGACCTGGTAGGACCCGCCAGCGCCGTTGGGCTCATCGGACTGCTCGACGCAACCATCGTTCTTAGTCAGATTGCGGGGCTGCGAGGAACTGAGCCCGACAGAGCGAGCACGAATCCGTGAAGGCTGGCACAGGCCGGAGAGCAGGGCGAGATCGTGTGCAGCGCTTCGACCTGGTCCCGGATGACGACCTCGAGCATCGTTGTGCGGCGCTGCCCGCACCCGAGCAGCTGGCTGCAGCTTGTTACTACCGTGCGGCCATGTCACCGGAACTGCAAGTCCTCGCCTTGACGTCGGAGCCGGCACAGGCTGCGTCGGCGCGGCGCTGAGCACCGCCGGTTTCCGCCGAGTCGCCGGCACCGACCTGGAACCAGCCAGGTGGGCGCGGCGCACCGGCGGGCAGACCGACGTCAGCACCTCGGCTATCAGCTGCGGGGAACGCATCCCAAGGTGCACGAGGTACATCACCTCGTACAGCCCGGGCACCTCGTACAGCCCGGGCACCTCGTACAGCCCGGGCACCCCGTACAGCGCGTGGTAGTCAAGCAGCCCGGTCTACCTGGGTTCTCCGCCCGAGCCCCTCGAGTGCACGACGTCCCGGGTCTCATCGACGACCAGCTGCTCAGCCAAGACGGCCGCTGCACCATCAACATCCACCTGCGACCTCCTATGTTCACGGCCAACGGGGCCTGCGCCCAAAGGTCTGCAGCCGGTGTCGCGCGCACGGCCAGCCGCTGATCGCGAGGGCTACCCTGGGCCGCACGGCGTCGACGTTGTCGTCGCCTGCGTCGCGGTCGCCGCTCGGACTGAACGACCTTCCCATTCCGCTTGACATGTTCTCGGCCGCAGACCTACGGTTCGACCCGGTTGTTCGCTACGCCGCAAGTTGTCCGCGTGCGCTGTTGCGTCAGGTTTGGCTTCGTACAAGGGGGCGGCGCGCCACGGCCGCGGCAAGAGGAAGGCTGTGGCTGAGGTTAAAACCCGCGTTGCCCTTGGGGAACGGGCATGACCGACATTGAACTGTCCGCCGAGAAGGAGGGCGACCCGCGGCGCTTCATGGGCGCACCCGACCGGCTCTACAGCGCCTACGTGTTCGACCTCGACGGGACGATCTACCTCGGCGACCGTGTGCTTCCCGGTGCCAAGCGCTTGATCGAGGAGCTGCGCGCACGAGGTCGCGCCGTGCGCTTTCTGACGAACAATCCAACGAAAGACCTAAAGCAGTACGTCGAGAAGCTAGGCAACTTGGGCTTGCCGACGCCGATCGAGGAGATTTGCAGCACCAACGTAACAATGACCCACTGGCTACAGGAACATGCACCTAACGCGGTCCTCTTCCCGATCGGCGAAGAACCGCTCGTGGGCGCGCTGACCAACGCCGGGTTCCGTATCTCCAACGACCCCACCGAGATCGACGTCGTCATTGCGAGCTATGACCGCGGCTTCACGTACGAGAAGCTCCAGATCGCCTTCGACGCCATCTGGTTTTACAAGCGTGCCCGGCTCGTGGCCACCAACCCTGACCCTTTCTGCCCTTTCCCGGGCGGGCGGGGGGAGCCTGACTGCGCGGCGATAACTGCCGCTATCGAGGCCTGCACTAAGGTTCGCACCGAGGTCAACGTCGGCAAGCCCAACCCGGTCATGCTGCACGCCGCGCTCAAAGGGCTGGACGTAGACCTCAGCGACTGCGTCATGTGCGGCGACCGCCTTAGCACGGACATCCGCATGGGCCTCGACGCCGGCATGGTCACGGCCCTTGTGCTAACTGGGGAATCTACTCTTGGCGACCTGCGGGACCTTCCCGCCGGAGACCTGCCAAGCATCGTACTGGAGCGCATCGACCGTTTGCTGCCGACCGAGGTATGGGAGGAACGCGGGTGGATCGAGACAAACGATTAGAAGGAAGAGCAGCATGAGCGTGGTTGCTCTTGTATGTTTTTCAGACGGCGTATCAGGTTTGTGCAAGGTATTGCACGAGTGGCTTCGTCAATAACTCGTCAAGGGCGCGGCTCCTGGCAGGACCTGGAACCCTGCCCCGTTGCGGAACCGCCCGGGTGGGACCCCTGGTCAACAGGCTGGGCGGCGCGAACTCCGGACCCACAAGGAACACGGCCAGCAAGCAGCGTCCGCCGAGCAGCAACTTACAGTTGCCGATTCCTAGTCAGCGCCGTCCCCGCATAGGGACTCGACGCGAGAGGCGTCGGCGCTAAGGCCCTGGCCGGTCGCCGGCGACCGGCAGAGCGTCGCTGCTGCGTCCGCGCAGCGGGACTCGGCTCGGTTGGGGGCGTTAACAACTAGTGTCGCTCACCGTAAGTTCGTTATGCAAGTCGTAGAATGGTCTATGCCGCGAACTGGTCGCCCGAAGGCGCTGTTGGAGCTCTCGGCCGAGGAGCGTGAGCAGCTGGTGCGGTGGGCTCGGCGACGCACGTCCTCGCAGGCGTTGGCGTTGCGGTCCCGGATCGTGCTGGCCGGCGCGGCAGGTCTTTCCAACAAAGCCGTGGCCGCCCAGGAGCAGGTGTCGACGGTGACGGTCGGCAAGTGGCGTGCCCGGTTCGTCGAGGCGCGCCTCGACGGACTGGTCGACGACCCCCGGACGGGCAGGCCGCCGACGGTGACGGCCGGGCAGGTCGAGGACGTCGTGGTCGCGACGCTGGAGTCGACGCCGAGGAACGCCACGCACTGGTCGCGGGCGAAGATGGCGGAGCGCTCGGGCCTGTCACCGTCGACGATCGGCCGGATCTGGAAGGCGTTCGAGCTCAAGCCGCACCGCGCCGACGGGTTCAAGCTGTCCAATGACCCGCTGTTCGTGGACAAGGTCTACGACATCGTCGGGCTCTACCTCGACCCGCCCGAGGCGGCGGTCGTGTACTGCGTCGACGAGTTGGGTCGGGCTGGGGCGCGCCACCATTCAAAGTGAATGGCGCGTTTCCCCAGCCCGCCCACCGAACCCGGCGTGCGCGTCTCCACGCACCGGGCTCTCCACGGACTGATGCCAGCCAGCGTTGATCATGAGCCGGTCGTCGCCCAGGGTGTCGCGATGTTCGTAGCCCGGTAGCGGTAGCGGCTGACCGTGACCGTTTGCGGCTGGAACAGCGTGATCTCGTCCTCAGTCGGTCGCCAGTTCACGTAGAACCTGCGGGACAGGACGGCCCACTTCGTCTTGCGGTATCGGCGGCGGATCCAGCTGAGCACTCGACGCCACGCGTACTCGTCGAGATAGCCGAAGGTCGCTTTCGACACGCCGTGCTTGAAGTAGGTGCACCAGCCCTGCAGCAGCACCGAATTGAGCTGGCGCAGCAGGGCAGCGAGCGACGGATGAGCTGTCCGTCGAGTCAACGCGCGGACCCGCCCGATGATCGCCACGAGGGCTTTCTTGGACGGGTAGGTATAGACCACGCGCCGGGTCGTTCCTGGCTTGCGCCGCCGCTGGATGCGGAAGCCCAAGAAGTCCAGTCCCTCGTCGATATGGCTGACCCTGGTCTTGGCCTCGGACAGGCGCAAGCCAATCGGGGCCAGGACCCGCGCGACGCCGGCCCGCAGCGCTTCGGCGTCGGCCTGGCTGCCATGAACCAACACGACGAAGTCGTCCGCATACCGGACCAGTCGGTAGTTCGGCAGTCCCAGTCGAGTGCGTTTGGTGCGGCGGTAGGTTGTCGCGCTCATCGTCTGCCAGGCCTCGGCGAAGTGATCGTCGAGGACGGACAGTGCGATGTTGGCCAGCAGCGGCGACATGATGCCGCCCTGCGGGGTGCCGGTGCTGGTGTTCCGCAGGAAACCGTCCTCACCAAGGACACCCGCTTTCAGGAACGCCTTCACCAGGGCCAGGACGCGCTTGTCTGCGACCCGTCGACGCACCCGGTCCATCAGGGCCGCGTGGTCGATGTTGTCGAAGCACGCCTCGATGTCACCCTCCAGCACCCACTCATAGGAGCGGGAACTGAACTGGTGAATCTCGGCGATCGCGTCCTGTGCTCGGCGCTTCGGACGGAACCCGTAGGAACACGGATGGAAGTCCGCCTCGAAGATCGGCTCCAGCACAAGCTTCAGGGCCGCCTGAGCGGTGCGGTCGGCCGCGGTCGCGATCCCCAACCGGCGTAACTTGCCACCGGCCTTCGGGATCATCCGCTCCCGCCCGGGCATCGGCCCGAACTGCTGCGCCTTCAGCTGCTCACGCAGTGCAGCGAGCAACTCCGCCGCATCAGTGACATCGATCGGCGCAAGACCGTCGATGCCGCCGGACCGCTTTCCCCTGTTGCCCCTGACCCGATGCCATGCGACAACGAGCACGGCGGGGTCATAGACGAGGTTGAACAGATCATCAAACCGACGGTCAGGGTCACTGACCGCCCACTGGTGCAGCTTGGTCTGCATCCGCAGTACCCGCGCCTCCGCCTCGATCAGCGTCGGCCACGGCGCGCCGATATTCACCGGCGACCTCCTGCCCTGTCAGTCCGGTCGCTGCCAGACCGCTGCCGCCCTTCCCCATGTGACCGGCTCTCCCGGCCTCGGAGTACTACGACGGCTCCGCCACGCCCCGGCCCCATCAGCCGTTGACGAACCTGCCCACCCTCGACCCGGATGGCCGACAGGCAGGACAAGACCGAAGCGCTTCCCACGTTCACCGTGTCCCGGTCGTCGGGGTCGGTGCCCAGCTTTGCCCCTGCGACATCGCCACGAGTACGCCGCAGACCTTCCTCGTGGCCTCCCTACCGTCCACTTCACCCGGCGCGGGAGTCGCCCGCCTTCGGCAGGCGTGCATCGCGGACCGGCCCATATCCACCAGATTTGAGCCGGCGTACCTCTTGAGAGGCTTTACACGCTGGTTCCTCACGTACACCTTCCCGTCTCGCTAGACCGACCCGGGCCGTCTGGCAGTGCCAACCCGTCCGGCCGTTGTCGCGGCTGCTCCCACCCTCACCGGCGTCACCCGGTTCCGGCTGCCGCCAGCTTCACCGCCCTGCTGCGACAGGGCGGCGATGAAGGCCTCTCACCTCCATCCGGACAAACACGGCGCCTCGTGGCGCACGAAAAGCCAGGTCCAAGCTCTGGCCCGGTCCCAGCCGGCGTTCCCGATGATGCTCGGCATGCCCGAGAAGCGGACCCACGACTACGTCCGGCACGGCACCACCAGCCTGTTCGCCGCCTTCAACACCGCCGACGGATCGGTGATCTCCAGCCTGCACCGACGGCACCGCACCGTGGAGTTCAAGAAGTTCCTGGCCAAGATCGACGCGCAGGTCCCCGACCATCTCGACGTCCACCTGGTCTGCGACAACTACGGCACCCACAAGACCCCCGCCGTACGCGCCTGGCTCGACAAGCACCCCCGGTTCACGGTGCACTTCACCCCGACCTACTCGTCCTGGATCAACCAGGTGGAGCGGTTCTTCGCCTACGTCACCGCCGACCTGCTCCAGCGCAGCGACCACCGCTCGGTCCAAGCCCTGGAAGGCGACATCCGCGCATGGATCAAGAACTGGAACGCCAACCCCCAACCGTTCATCTGGACCAAGACCGCCGACCAGATCCTCGAGTCAATCGCCCGACTTCTCAAACGAATTAACGGCGGAGGACACTAGTTGTACTGAACGGACAAATCGTTGACCGGGTCTGCCGGCCGTCCGAGAGCTCGGGTCGCGTAGTCGTGTCCGTCGATGGTGCCCGTGCAGCTGGTTGTTCCGTAGTTGCAGGTTGACGGCGTGACCTTCGGCGGCCAGCCATCACATTCAGGGAAGCGACACGCCCAGCAAGCAGGTATTGGCGCTGTCGATCCCGTTCGACTGCCGTTTCGACCAACCGCCAGGGGCGCAACCATGGCTGGCCGATTTCTCGACCAGCGGATGAGCCGGCCGAGAGGCTTCTGCTTATCCGGCTGCGGGGGCCCAGAAGCCGCCGGGGCCGAACAATTCGTCAATGCAGCCTGCGTGCGTGTCGGTCTCGGTGGCGAGGTCGAGCACCGTATACCGACGCCGAATCATCTGCGCGCGGACGTAGGTCTCCCGAAACGCAGACAGGCTTAACCCGATCTGTGATGGGTGGGTCGGGCAACCGGCCGCCTGCAGCATGTCCCGCAGTTGGGCTGCCGGGAGCAGCTGTTGCTTGATCCGGCGGCGCAGCTGCGGCCACCGGTCCCGGAGCAACTCGAGCCGCTGCCGGAGCTGGACTGCGTCGACGTACTTGGACAACGTCTCGATGACTGCTGCCTCGTCGAGTCCTGGCGTCGTGTGTGCCGCGCGCACCCGACGCTCAAGTTCTTTCCGCCCTGGCCACGAACGACAGATCGCGGGAATGTCCAGGGCGGCGAGGTCACGGGTCAGCAGCCGCTCGTACAAAGCTGCGATGGCGATCGAGGCGAGGCCCACCTTGAATCCGTGCGAGAGCGGCGGCTCGTCGTGCAGGCCTAGGCCCTCCATCTCCCACAAATGGCTGAATTGGTGCTCCGCACCGGATGCGGGCCGCGAGGAGGAATGCGCCTGCATCGCCAGGCCGGACATGATCAGTCCCTTGATCAGATCCTCGACCGCCTGCCGCTGTCCGGCCTGCAAATCGGCCGGCCGGCCGATCGCCTCCCGCAGCCGACCCTGCACCAGGGACCAGACCTTGGTATCGACGACCTCGATGCCTAGTTCATCAGCGATGATCCAATCGGCACCCGCGGGGACCTTCCCCAGCAAGTCGCCGTAGCCGGACGCCCTTCCCCGCGCCGGTGCCCCGGTCAACACATCCAAGTCCGCCACGACGGCTTTTGGCGCCGGGCAAGTCAGCGTCTGCTTGTAGCCTGCCTTTGTGATGGACGCGCCGAAGGCGGTATAGCCGTCCATCGACGCCGCCGTCGCCACGGTCATGTACCGCCTGTCGCACTCATAGGCCGCGCGCTTGACGATGTCGTTGAGGGTTCCAGAGGCCACCACCACCGGGATCGCCTCGTGCGCCCGGAGGGTCTCCCGAAGCTTCTCCACGTTGCCGTACTCGGCGTACAGCGTGGGCAGGCCGGGGAAAACGCACGGTTCTAAGAGCGACCGTCCAGCCGCCTTGAAGTGCTGCTGCACCTGCGCACCTGCGGCCGCGTAGGTGTTCTCGTCCGCGATGACGACCGCCCCTCGGTCACCAAAGCTGGCCTGAAACACTTGTTCGATGGAGGCGAGGGCGCCCAAACCGATGACGACGCTCTCTGTGTCGGTGCTTACACGCAGTGCCGCTCTGATCCTGTCTTCTGCCATGCCTACCTACTCAGGAAGAGGGGGGAACCGACTTGCTCGTGCTCTACCCGCAAGCGGTTAGGGCGCAGTAGGGCAGGCCTTCTGCAACCGGCTCCGCCGCCGTCCGGACATCTCCTAAATTCTCTCATGCTTGGTCGACCATCCACACCTTGCTTCACGCGCAGTATCGCTCGAGGTTAAGTTGATGTCCGGGCCAGCCGCGAACTTGTTTGAAGTTGCCATTCCGGTACGGGGTTCTGGCACCGATGCACCGAGGTCCATCGAGGCCAGGCCCGCTGGCCCCGCACCCCCGGACTCAGATGGTCGACCCCATTCGGGGTCGACCCGGCGACGAGCGCCGGTGGGCCTCGTCAGCAGTCGTTGACGATTTAGTGGGCCACCACTGATGTGGGCGCCACCCTGGATCAGTGAGGCGGCGGCTGAAGAAGCACGTGACCGCCCGCGACACTTGAGAAGCGCAGCCTCATGATCGTGCAAGGAATCGTCCCAACGCCCCGGCGTCATGTGTGGGTCACCGGCACTATCGTTGAAACTGAGGAGGAGCAGCGAGAGCGCGCACAAAATGGTGTGGCGCGAAAGCGACGATCTTTTGCCTCCGGTGCCCACTCATCTACTCGCAGGTGAAACCCACTCCGGCTGGTCGTGGTACGGCTCAGCTAGCCACTTGGCCGCCTCCTGCATGTGGTGCTTTGCCCAGACGTGATGGCCATGAGCGAACTGGGCGTGCTCCGCAGCGGTGCTAATATCGCCGCTCTCGTGCCCCTCGGCCGCCTTCGTGTGACGCTCGGCAGCCTTCGTGTAGTGCTCGGCTGCCTTCCTGTGGTGCTCTGCGGCCTCGGCATGATAGTTAGCGGCCGGCTGGTCGGTCATACCCGCCTCCCTTCTGTTGACGGTAGCGGGTCTCGTCCCACGTTCCTCCGCGTTGGACACGTGCGCAACTGCGGCGGTCCTAATCGAGCTGCCGGCCCGGGTTCCGACGTGGTCTGCCCCTGACTGTCTGCCGCCTCTCGATGCCTACCCTCCAAGGCGCTGTCTGCCTGCCTCTGCACTTCCATGTGCTGTCGGGACATAGGGCATCATCTGCATGTGCGCGTTCACCTGGGCTCAGACCACGCCGGCTACGACCTAAAGGCGGCCCTGGCCGCGCGTCTGCGCGAGTTGAGGCACCAGCCCGTCGACCACGGCCCTGACGCCTACGACGCCGAGGACGACTACCCACCGTTCGTGATCGCTGCAGCAGCAGCTACAGTTGCGGAGCCGGGCAGCCTTGGTGTTGTCATCGGCGGCTCGGGCAATGGTGAGGCGATCGCCGCTAACAAGGTGGCTGGCGTACGCTGCGCACTTGCCTTCAGCCTTGAGACCGCGACCCTTGGTCGTCTGCACAACAACGCCAACGTGCTTAGCCTGGGTGCGCGGGAGTACTCGCAGGACGATGCCGTCGGCTTCGTCGAGACTTTTCTTAACACGGAGTTCAGCGGCGAAGAGCGCCACGTGCGGCGGCTGCTGATGCTTGAGAACTACGAGACTTCTGGGCGCTTGTCCGGCTGACGCCGCTGAGTGGAGGTTGTCCCGGGTCTCGTGGGAGTTGAGGTGGCGGTCCCCCGCCTGACTCCTGCCTTGCGGTAGGTGTTGGGCGTCCGCCAAGACACCACGCCAAGAAGGGGACCGCTGTGGGCAACAACTATCAGAGAAGGTTGTCGAAGGACACCACCAGGACGCCGGTGAGCGTGCCTGAGCAGGTGACGGTCGCGTTCGGCGAGCTGAGCGGGCAGCTGGCCGAGGGGCTGCTGTCCTTGGCGGTCGCGACCGGGTTGCAGGTGATGAGCCAGGTGATGGAGGCCGACGTCGAAGCGCTGGCCGGACCCCGGGGTCGCCACGACAAGGGTCGGACAGCTGTCCGGCACGGGTCCGGGGCAGGGTCGGGACCTTGGGCGGCCGCCGGGTCCCGGTGGTGCGGCCGCGGGTGCGGGCTGCTGACGGTTCCGGTGAGCTGCCGGTCCCGGCCTATGACCTGTTCTGCTCGACCGAGCTGCTGAGCCGCCTGGCGATGGAGAAGATGCTTGCCGGTCTGTCGACCCGGCGCTATCCGGTCGGCCTGGAACCGGTCGGCATCGAGGTGGAGCAGAGGTCGAGGTCGACGTCGAAGTCGGCGGTATCGCGCCGGTTCGTCGCGGCGACCGAGACCGCGCTGGCGCAGCTGATGGCCGCGGACCTGTCGGGGTTGGAGCTGGTCGCGCTGATGGTCGACGGGGTGCACTTCGCCGACCACCTGTGCATCGTCGCGTTGGGCATCGACACCGAGGGCGTGAAGCATCCGCTGTCGCTGGTGGAGGGGTCGACGGAGAACACCACCCTGGTGCGTGAGCTGCTGGTGGGGCTGCGCGAGAGGGGGTTGGACACCACCCGCCCGGTGCTGGCGGTGCTGGATGGGTCCAAGGCGCTCGTGGCAGGGGTGCGGGAGGTGTTCGACCGGCCGGTCATCGCCCGCTGCCAGCTCCACAAGATCCGATAACGTGCGGGACAAGCTGCCCGACAAGCTGCGGCAGGTGGTCGAGACCCGGATGCGCGCCGCTATGGCGCCGGTTCCGAGCTCGAGGCCAAAGCTGCGCTGCTGGCCTTGGCCGGCGAGCTGGACAAGACCCGGCCCGGTGCCGCCGCCAGCCTGCGCGAGGGGCTGAGAGGAGACACTGACCGTGCTACGCCTGTCGACCGTGTCGACCGTCAGGTAATTCCCTAGCCCGGGCGTCGCCCGGGCGTCAAGTATTTCCCTACTGGTCCGCGAGTCTGGTTCTACCTGATCCTGGCTGGTGTGGCCAGTGGCGGGGGGTTGATGACGTCGCGGAGTTGGGAGGCGAGGGTTTCGGCGGAGGGCCGGCCAAGGCCGACGGCGATGATCGCTTGGTGTTGGCCGCGGCGGACGCGGACGAGCCAGACTTGGCCGGCGGGTCGGCCGCGGCTGCTGGTGCTGCCGACGTCGACCTCGACGAGCAGCGGGGCGGACTGGTCGGGGTTGGCAGCCCGGTAGGTCTCGGTCCGGCAGGCGCTCGAGCAGTAGAGCCGGGGCCTGCCGAGGGGGTTGCGGACAACGGTGGTGTCGCAACCGGGCCGGGCGCAGCGATGCCGGTCAAGGGTTTCGTCGGGAAACGGAACCCGCTCGTGGCCGGTCATGACCGGCTGCCGGGGCGGTGGTTGGGCCGGTAGCTGCGGCCGGGTATCGCCACGGTGTAGGCGGTGTTGACGACCCGGTCGAGGATGGACTCGGCGACGACCGGGTTCGGAAACAGCGGATACCAGTCGGCTGGGGACCGGTTGCTGGTGAAGATGATGCTGCGCCCGGCGCGTTCGGTGACCAGCTCGTAGAGGTCGTCGGCTTGGGGCAGGGTCAGTTCGCGCATGGCGAAGTCGTCGCAGATCAAAAGGGCGGGCCGGGCCCAGCGGCGCAGCCGGGCCGCCCAGGTCCGGTCGGCGTGCCCGCCGGCGAGGTCGGCCAGCAGGCTGGTTTTGGTGAACGCGACGGTGTGCCCGCGACGGCAGGCGAGCTGGCCCAGGGCTTGGGCGAGCATCGTCTTGCCGACCCCGACCGGCCCGTGGAAGATCACCGACTGCCCTGCGGTCAGGAAGGCGAGCCCGGCGAGGTCGCGGATGATCCCGGCGGGGGTCTGCGGGTTGTAGGCGAAGTCGAAGTCCTCGACGGCGCACGTCTGCTCGAAGTGGGCGGCGGCCAGGCGCCGGGCCAGCCCCGCACCTTCGCGGCGGGTCTGTTCGTCGCCGACCAGCAGCGCGAGCAGCTCGGCGTGCCCGAGGCCACCGGCGGCGGCTTGGGCGAGTCGTTCACCGAGCATGTCGGCCATGCCGGGCAGCTTGAGCGCCCGCAGCGCCGCCTGCAGCGCCGGCGCCGGCTGCGCGGTCGGGGTGCTCACGCTCCCACCGCCGTGTCGCCGTCGGCAGCCGGGCCGCGGCCGGTCTGGAGGTGGGCGAGCAGCCCGGCCGGGCCGTGCAGATGCGCCGGCGTCGCCACCGACGCCGCGTCGGGCTGGCCGGGGTCGCCATCTTCGGTCTCGGTGCCGGCGGCGAGGATGCCCCGCACGGTGCGGTAGGTCGGGTCACCAGCGGCGATCGCCCGCACGCACGCGGCGTTCAGCCGGTGCGAGCTGTGCTTGTCCGCCAAGGCGATTCACACCTTGGGCGGCGCGCAGGTGGTGCAGGGCATGCCGCTCGAGCAGCGTGGCGACCAGTTCGGCGACCCCCGGGCCGAGCTCACCGGCGCGGCGACGGCACCAGACCGGGTTCCGGGAGAAGAACGCGATCTTCTCCGGTGGATAGTCCGCCGGGTCGGTGCATCTGCCGCGCGGCGCCTTCGGCCAGGTCTTGACCAGCGTGCCGGCGACGTGAATCTGCACCGTCGTGTCCGACACCCGGGTGTCGGTGATCTTGCCGACGTGGGCGAACGGCACCGAGTAGAGCACCCGCTCAACCGAGACATGACAGTCCGGAGCGACCTTCGGCGCCACCCACCGAACCGGCTCGAACACCCTCGCCGGCAACGGCAACAGCGCCGGCTTCTCGACCGCGTCGAACACCGCCAGCGGGCTCGCGCCGTCCAGGCTGCGGTGCGCCCGGACCCCGGCGACCTCGGTGCACCAGCGCACCGCGGCGGCCTGCATGTCGGCCAGGCTCGCAAAGCTGCGACCCCGCCAGAACGAGTCCCGGATGAACGGCATCATCCGCTCCACCCGGGCCTTGTCCTTGGGTCTCGCGGCCCGTGCCGGGTCGATCAACGCGCCGTAGTGCTCGGCCAGCTCGGCATAGCCCCGGTTGAGCAGCGGGTCATACAGGTCGGGCCGCAGCACCCCGGTCTTCAAGTTGTCGATCACCAGCCGGTCCGGGGCACCGCCGAAGAACCCGAACCCGGCGACGTGCGCCGCGATCCACGACGGCTGGTCCAACGAGAACACCGGCCGGACGAACATGTGCCGCGAGCAGGCCAGCAGCAGCACGAACGCGTTCACCTTCCGCACCTGGCCACCGACCGGGTCCACCCACCGACCCAGATAGCCGTAGTCGACCTGACCCTCACCCGGTGGGACCTGCGGCCGCAGCACCGTCACCTGCGGCCCTGTCCGGTCCGGGAACGAGGCCGCCACGAACCGGCGCAGGCACGCCTCACTCGCGACCAGTCCGTGCTCGTCGGTCAACCGCTGATGCACCGTCGACAGCGAATTCGTCGCCAGCATCGCGGCGATCAGCTCCCGCCGGGTCTCCAGCTCCGGCCAGGTCCGGCTCCGGGCCCGGGCCTCGACCAACTCCGGGAACCAGACCGCGGCCCGACCGGCCCATCCCGCCCGGTCCATGCCGTGCTCGTCACCGGGCCGGATGCCCTCGACCTCCGCCGGCCGGACGTACTTGCGAACCGTCTTGACATCCACCCCCAGACTGGCCGCCACTACCGTCTTCGGTCGCCCCGCATGCCAGTGCTGCAAGACCTCCACCACGTCGATCACCTGAAACGATCTCCTCGCCATCCGCCCCGCCTCGGCCGCTGTGACCGGGCAGGCCCAACAGGACAGCGGACCGACATCGTCGACACCCACCCCCCACCCGGCAGGCCGTCCTCGTGGACAGCCCACCGCTAGGGAATTACGTGACAGACGACCCAATGCCGGTGAATTAGGGGCTTCGAGCGCCGGCCCCGGTCTTGGGAAGGATCTGCAGGGTTCGGTCGACGGTGCCGGGGCTGCGGCGTCCCCCCCGGCGCAGGTGCTCGTACTTGTGCTGGGGAGGTTTGACCTTGCGGGGTTGGCTGCGTGATCGTCGCGTGGCGAGCTGCTGGCCGCCGATGTCGATGATGGTTCGGGCGTAGGCACGGCTGAGCGTGACCGGGGTCCGGGCGACGTGGCGGGGGATGCTGTCGCGGACGCTGCGCAGGGTGACGGAGAAGGAGATGCGGGCGGCGGGGGTCCGGGCGCTGGTGGCGGCGTCGAAGGCGAGGCGGGTCAGCGCCTGGTAGGTGACCAGCAGCGCCCACACCTCCTGGCGGACCAGCTCGGGGGTCCTGGAACGCAGGGCGAAGCGGGCTCCCTTGAGCCGGCACTTGATCTCACTGTTGGAGGTCTCGGACTCCCAGCGCTGCGGGTAGAGCGCGGCCAGCTGGGCCGCCGGGTAGGCCTGATGGTCGAGCAGTGTCGTGATCAGCCGGAACGTCTCGGTCCGCTGCCCGTCGTCGGTGCTGCGCACGGTGATGGTGTAGTCGATGACCCGGATCAGCTGACCCTGCGGGGGGGCGCTGATGGGACGGCGCTCGAACCGGGCTTTGCCGTACCGCTGGGCCTCGCGGGGGGTGGCCATGACGGCCAGCTGCGAACCGTCGGGCAGGTCGGCGACCGGGTGGTAGACGTTCTTGTACTTGACCCGCCACAGCAGCTGCGCGCCGGTGGCATGAGCCTTGCCCCACAGCTCGTAGCCGGGAAACAAGCGGTCTGCCAGCCAATGCCGGTGAATTAGGGGCTTCGGGCGCCGGCCCCGATCTTGGGAACGATCTGCAGGGTTCGGTCGACGGTGCCCGGGGTGCGGCGTTCGCCCCGGCGCAGGTGGTCGTACTTGTGCTGGGGGG
>JAABUM010004446.1_pt1 | contig 15804 bp, 14 predicted proteins | sample 5559161 | NCBI WGS metagenome assembly JAABUM01 (sample SAMN10711868, study PRJNA513369) | rock metagenome | isolation source: Antarctica rocks | place: Antarctica: Victoria Land, Siegfried Peak nord
AGCGAGGTTCTTGCGGCTTCCCTCACCCCGGCCCTCTCCCGGAGGGAGAGGGAGCAGCGCAGCCCAGCCAGTCCCAACATCAGGCGGACACCGGGGCGCTGGCGCCTTCGAGCGCCTGCACCATCCCGGCGGCGCGGCGGGCGGCGCTGTGCTCGTCCAGGGTGCGCTCGCGGGCGCGGCGGGCGATGGCGGCAAGCTCGCCCGCGGGCAGGCGCAGCGCGTCCAGGGCCTCGGCGGTGGTGCCGGCGACCAGGATTTCCGCGCCGGGCGTGAAGAAGCCGTCCAGCCCGGCCCAGGCGTCGGACAGGATCGGCACGCCGCAGGCCGCAGCCTCGAACAGCCGGCCGGACGGGCACCAGCCCATGCGCGCCATCGCCTCCCGCGTCACGTTCAGGGTCAGGCGGGACGAGCAGTAGAACGCCGGATGCTCCGGCGGCGGCAGGTGGCGGACGAACCAGGTGTTGGGCGTCCAGGGAAAGCCGTCGGGATACTGTGCGCCGCCGATCACGAACCGCTCGCCGGGCAGGGCGCGGGCGGGTTCCACGAACAGCCGCTCCAGCGCCGCCTGCCGGTCGGCGGCGTAGGTGCCGAGATACGACAGCGCTGCCTGGTACTCCGCCCGCGGCGGCGCGGGGCGGTGCAGCGCCGGGTCAACGGAGCCGTAGATCGGCACGACGCGGCGCGCGCCCAGCCGGTCCCGCAGCGCGTCCAGCGCCGCGCCGCCGGTGTAACTGAGCACCAGGTCGAAGCCGCGCAGCCCATCGGGGCCGATGTAGTCCACGCCTTCCCCGGCCTCCAGCCGCGCCAGCGTCACCGGGGTGTCCAGGTCGTAGAAGCAGCGCACCGCGGCGCGGCTGTCCTGCACCAGGGCGGTCGCGGCTAGCCCGTCCGGGCAGTAGGACGTGACCATGCCCACGTCGGCCTCCGCCAGGGAGCGGCGCATCCGCGGCAGGGCGTCGTCCCAATCGGCATACAGCTCCAGCGTGCCGCCGGGCGGCAGGGCGTGCAGGTCCCGGTGCTCCCGGTAATACGGCACGTCGCGCTCCCAGAACGTGACCCGGTGCCCGGCGTCCAGCAGCGCCCCGATCAGCCCGCGCCACAAGGAGGCGTGCCCGTTGCCCCAGGACGAGCTGACGGACAGCCCAAAGATCACGATGTTCATGCGTGCGCCGCCCGGCGGGCGCCCTGCTTGGCCTCCGCCACGTAGGCTTCCAGCTCCGCCGCGCGGTGGTCCCCGGTGTGTGCGCCCAGCACCCGCGCGCGCGCAGCCTCCGCGATGGCCCGGCGGCGCCCCTCCGGCATGGAGCGCAGCACCGGCAGCACGTCGTCCGCGTCGCGGGCGATCAGGATTTCCTCGTTTGGCGTGAAGAAGGCGTCCAGCCCCGCCCACCAGTCGCTAATGATCGGCACGCCGCAGCAGGCCGCCTCGAACAGCCGGACGCTGGGACTGTAGCCGCGCTGGATCATGTCGGCCCGCGTCACGTTCAGCGTGAAGCGCTGCCCGGCGTAGAAGGCGCGGTGCCGGTCCGGCGCCAGGTGCTCCACCCGCTCCACGTTCACGGGCCAGGACAGGTCCGCGGGATACAGCGGACCCGCCACCACGAAGCGGCCCTCCGGCCAGGTCCGGGCGGGCTGGCACAGCATGGCGTCCACCGTGGGCTGCCGGTCCGGGCTGTAGGTGCCGAGGTAGCCGAGGTCCAGGCCGGGCCGCACGGCGGGGTCGGGGTGATACACCTCCGGGTCCGCCGAGCAGTATAGCGCCCGCGCCATCCGGGCGCCCAGGGTGGCTTCCAGGTACTGCAGCGTCGGCCCGCCGGTGAACGACAGGTACAGGTCGAAGCCGCGTAGCAGCTCCGGCGTCAGGTAGTCGCACGTCCCTGCTGAGAGCGCCGCCAGCGTGACCGGGGTGTCTATGTCGTAGAACGCCGCCGTCCCGCCTGCCAGGCGCTGCACCAGCGCGCCCACGGCGATGCCGTCCGGGACGTAGGAGCCGACGATGACCAGGTCCGCCGCGGCGATGGCGGCGGACCAGCGGCCCGCAAGCTCGTCCAGCCCGGCATACAGCCGCGTCTCGCCCCAGGGCGGCACCGGCATGTCCCGGTGGTCGGCATACCAGGGTTTGTCCCGCTCCAGGAAAAGCACTTGGTGGCCCCGCCGCACCAGGCCGCGCACCAGGCCGCGGTAGGTCGTGGCATGGCCGTTGCCCCAGGACGATGTGATGGTTAGGCCGAGGATGACGATCCGCAAATGGGGTTCCTAAGCGGGGCGGGCAGCGATTCGTTCAAACCCTTGTGGGGGTGCAGGGTTTTCCTGCCATGTTCGCGGCCCACTCGGCAAGGCTGCCGTGCAGCCGCGCCACCACCCCGTCCCAGCGTCCCGGCGCATCCTGGCGGTGCAGCCGCAGGCTGGGATACCACGGGCTGTCCGCCCGTCCGGCCATCCAGCGCCAGTCCGCCTCCGCCTGCAGCAGCACCCAGGCCGGGCGGCCCAGCGCCCCGGCCAGGTGCGCGACCATGGTGTCCACCGTCACCACCAGGTCCAGCGACGCCAGCAGCCCGGCGGTGTCGGCCGCGTCCATCCCGCGCTCCCCGGCGAGCAGCAGCGGCGGTGCGCCGGATCGGACGGCGTCGTCTGCGCCGGGGCCGCGTTGCAGGCTGACGAGCTGCACGCCCGGGACCTCAGCCAGCAGCGCCAGCAGCGGCAGCGGCACAGACCGCCCGGGGTCCCAGCCGCCGGCCTGCCAGCATACGCCGACCAGCAGCCCCGGCCCGGGGCGCGGGCCGGATGCAGCGCGCAGGTAGGGCGCTGGACCGGGCGCGTGCCGCAGCAGGTGCGGCAGCTCCATGATCTCCACGTCGCACTCGGACGGCGGCAGCGGCGCGTCGGGGCGGAACGGCACCAGGCGGTCCGGGCCGGGCAGATCACGCAGCAGGCCGATCAGCTCCGGCTGCACCTCCAGGGTCAGCGAGGCCACGCGCGGGCGCAGCAGCGGCAGGAACCGGCAGAACTGCAAGGTGTCGCCCAGCCCGTGGTAGCAGCGGACCAGCACATGCTTGCCGGCCGGGTCCCGTCCGTTCCAAACCCAGCGCAAGTGATAGGGCAGGCGTGGATCGTCGCGCGTCGCCGGGTCGCGCGTTGCCAGGACCATATCGCTGACGGCCCAGGCGGCGGCGAAGTCCCCGGCACGCATTGCGGCCAGCCACTCGCCGCCCCAATCCTGCGTCCCGGCCATGCCAGGGTTCCCGGTGTCGTGTTGCGGCAGCCGTTGAGCCAGCAAGGATCGAGGCATAAGGTCTCCCCTGTTGCACTGCAACGCAGCGACGCTGGCGCGCGTTGCCCCACCCAACCCGACGGAGCCGCCATGCCGCCATCCCTTCGGGTGTTCCCGACGCGCCTGCGCTTTGCCGCGTTGCAGGGCTTCCTGCAAAGCGAGGCCGCGGGCGGCGCCTTGCTGATGCTGTCTGCCGCCGCCGCGCTGGTCTGGGCCAATTCCCCGGCGGGCGGCCTCTACCGCGCCCTGCTGAACGCGCCGCTGCTGCACGAGACGCCGCTGGTCTGGATCAACGACGGGCTGATGGCGGTGTTCTTCCTGCTGGTCGGGCTGGAGCTGCGGCGGGAGGTCACCCAGGGCGAGCTGAAGTCCCCCGCGCGCATGGCGGCGCCGGGCCTGGCGGCGCTGGGCGGCATGGTGGTGCCGGCGCTGATCCTGGTGGCATTCAACTGGGGGGACCGGGCGGCGCTGCGCGGCTGGGCGGTGCCAGTGGCGACCGACATCGCCTTCACGCTGGCGGTGCTGGCCGTGCTGGGGCGGCGGGTGCCGGTGGGCCTCAAGGTGTTCCTGACGGCGCTGGCGATCATTGACGACCTCGGCGCCATCCTGGTGATCGCGCTGTTCTACAGCCAGGGGCTGAACTTCTGGGACCTGGGCGGCGCCGCGCTGGTGTGGCTGGGGCTGCTGGGGCTGAACCGGGCGGGGGTGCGCCGGCTGTGGCCCTACCTGGTCGGCGGCGCCGCGCTGTGGCTGCTGGTGTTCGAGTCCGGGGTCCACGCCACGCTGTCCGGCGTGGCGCTGGCCTTCGTGGTCCCCATGCAGGAGCGGCCCGGCGAGGGCCAGCCGCCCGCGCAGGTGCTGGAGCACCGGCTGGGGTCCTGGGTCGCCTACGGCATCCTGCCGCTGTTCGGCCTGGCCAACGCCGGGCTGCGCTTCGACACGCTGCCGCCGGGCGCCTGGACGGACCGGCTGGCCATCGGCACGGCGCTGGGGCTGTTCCTGGGCAAGCAGCTCGGCGTGTTCGGCGCGGTGATGGCGGCGTCCCGGCTGGGCCTGGCGCGGCTGCCGGCGGGCGTCACCACGATGCAGCTCTACGGCGGCGCCGTGCTGTGCGGCATCGGCTTCACTATGAGCCTGTTCATCGGCGACCTCGCCTTCCGCGGCCTGCCGCGCGGCGACGAGGTGAAGCTTGCGGTGTTCGCAGGCTCCTTGATGTCCGCGCTGGCCGGGCTTGCGGTGCTGGTGCTGGCGGGCCGGGTCAGGGCGCGGGTGCTGGTTCCGCCATCAGGCTGACGTGGGCGGCGACAACGCGCCATCCCTCTGGCAGGCGCACCCAGGTCTGCATCTGCCGGCCCAGCAGGCCCGGCGCGCGGCGGAACAGGGTGGAGGCGGTTGCGAAGTCCCGGCCGAAGGTGGTGATCACCGTCCGCTCCAGCGTGCGGGCCAGTCCTGTGGCGGGACGGCCGGCGCGGAAGGCCCTGATCTCATCGGCGCCGTGCAGGACCTCTCCCACCCCGTAGCGTATGGTGTGCGGGCTGTCCCAGAACAGCGCGTCTAGCGTTGCCACGTCGTTGGACAGCAGCGCGGCTTCGTAGCGGGCGAAGGCGGCCGATACCTCGGCCAGCACGTCCGGCAGGTTGATTTCGATCACGCCGATGCTGCCCGGCCTGGCACTGCATGTGGCCGCTTCCTTCTCCCTCTCCCTCCGGGAGAGGGTCGGGGTGAGGGAAGCCGCCAGCGCAAACCCCGGCCTAGAGGAGCACGGTCCTCGTGCGGGATAAGGCAGTGCTTGCCGCTTCCCTCACCCCGGCCCTCTCCCGGAGGGAGAGGGAGCAGGAAGCAGCCCGGCGTCACGCGGACAGGTCCGGCCGTCGGGCGCGGACGACGCCCTCCGCCTCCAGGTGGCGCGCGATCCGCAGCGCCGTCGCCTCCTGCCACGGCGCCGCGATGACCTGCACGCCGATCGGCAGCCCCGGCAGAGGCACCGGCACGGCCACCACCGGCAACCCGATGAACGACACCGGCTGCGTCAGCACGCCCAGCATGGCGCGGACCGGCACCGTGTCCCCGGCCAGCTCCATCGTCTTCTGCCCGACCAGCGGCGCGGTGCAGGGCGTGGCCGGGGCCAGGATGGCGTCCCACTGCCCGAACAGCGCCAGCACCTGCTCCCGGTACCAGCGGCGAAACCGCTGCGCGCGGACATGGAAAGCGCCGGGCACCATGGCGCCGGCGATCAGCCGGTCCCGCACGTCGGGATCGAAGTCCGCGGGCCGGGTCCGCAGCCGGTCCAGGTGCAGGGCCGCGCCCTCCACCGTCGTGATGACGTAGGCGGCGGCGCGGGCGCGGGCGGCCTCCGGCAGCTCGACCTGTGCGGTGGCGCCCAGGGCGGATGCGGCCCGGTCCAGCGCGGCCAGCGCGTCCGGCCCGGAGTTGGCCAGGAAGTGCCCGCCCGCGACGGCGATCCGCAGCCCCTCGATCCCATCCGGCGCAGGCGGGCCTGCCGGACGGTTCGTGCAGACGGGATCGCCCGGGTCCGGGCCGAGCATGGCGTCATAGGCCAGTTGCAGGTCGCCCACCGTGCGCGCCAGCGGCCCGATGTGGTCCAGGCTGGACACGAAGGGGAACGTGCCGGCGCGGGACAGCCGGCCATAGGTCGGCTTCAGCCCGAACACCCCGCACAGCGACGCCGGCACGCGGATGGAGCCGTTGGTGTCCGACCCCAGGGCGAACGGCACCACCCCGGCCGCGACCGCCGCGCCGGAGCCGCTGGACGACCCGCCGGTCATCCGTGCGGGGTCGTGCGGGTTGCGGCAGGCGCCGTCATGCGCGTTCTCGCCGGTGAAGTCGTAGGCGTACTCGCCCATGTTGAGCGTGCCGACCAGGATGGCGCCCGCACGTTCCAGGCGCTGCACGGCGGTTGCGTCCGCGGCGGCTGGGGGGCGTTCCCGGTTGATCCGGGAGCCGGCGCGGGTCGGCAGGCCCTGCACGTCGAACAGGTTCTTGACCGCAAAGGGCACCCCAGCCAGCGGACCCTGCGGACCGTTTGTGTCGTGCGCCTTGGCGAGGGACAGCGCCCGCTCCGCCAGCACGTCCGTGAAGGCGTTGATCGGCTGCGCCAGGCGGATGCGGTCCAGGGCGTCCGTGACCGCCCCGTGCGCCGACAGGCTGCCGTCCCGCACGCCGGCGGCGATCCCGCCGGCCGTCATCCACGCGGTCATGCCGTGAACACCGGCGCCGGGTCCATCTCGTCCGGCAGCGGGAACCCCGCCACCAGGTCCGCCGCGCGCAGGCTCAGCTCCAGGTGGAAGCGTATGGCGTCGTGCCAGGCGGGATCGAGCGGGATGCCCAGCACCGCGGCGTCGGCAATCAGGTCGGCGTCGTCCGGCATGGGGCAGGCCCTATGGTTCCGTACCTATCGTGCAGGCGTTGCCGCCTGCTTGACAATGGGCAGCGTAAGCGCAAGTGAATGTTCATTCGCATCCAAGGCCGCCCGATGTCCGACGTGCTCGCCCCGCCCCGCCGGCGCGTCCTCGACGCCGCGATGGCCTGCTTCGCCCGCTCCGGGTTCCACGGCGCGTCCATGCAGGAAATCTGCGCGGAGGCTGGCATGAGTCCAGGGGCGCTGTATCGCTACTTCCCGAGCAAGGTCAGCATCATCGCCGCCATTGCCGAGACGGAGCGGGCCAACCACGCCGCGTTCTTCGAGCGCATGGCAGAGGCCGATGACCCGGTGGAGGCGCTGGCCGGCATCGGCATAGACACGCTGGAGCAGTTGCTGGCCGGGCCGCAGGCTGCCCTGGCCGCCGAGACGATGGCGGAGGCGGTCCGCAACCCCGACGTGCGGGCGATGTTCGACCGCAACATACGCGAGGCGCGGGCCGGCGTGGTGTCCGCCCTGCAGCGGGGCCAGGCGCGCGGCACGGTGGACCCGTCGCTGGACGTGGAAACCGCCGTCCAGCTCATCATGGCAATGGGCGACGGGCTGATGGTGCATCAGTCGCTGGACCCGACCTTGACCGCCGCCCGGTTCCGCCCGGTGCTGCAACTGCTGCTGCGCCGTTTCCTGCGGCCCCAATCCTTGCGCTCCGGGGGACTAGGCTCTGGGGGACCAGGCTTTGGGGGACCAGCATGATGCGCCTTGCCCTTGCCGCCCTGCTGCTTGCCGCCTCGCTGTTCGCCGCACCGGCCTGGGCCGCCGCGCCGCCCGTTGCGGACCCGACCCCGCCCGCGGTCACGGTCGTGCGCGCCGAGCGCGGCGCCATCCAGGAAACGGCCGTGCTGACCGGCACCCTGGTCCCGCGGGAAGAGGTGCTGGTCAGCCCGCAGGTCGAGGGCCTGGCCATCACCGAGATACTTGCCGAAGAGGGCGACCTGGTTGCCGCCGGTCAGGTGCTGGCCCGGCTGTCGCGCGACGTGCTGGAGGCCAGCATCGCCCAGAATGCCGCGCAGGCCGCCCGCGCCGACGCCGCCATCGCCCAGGCCCGCAGCAGCGTGACCGAGGCGCAGGCGACCCGCACCCAGGTGGACCTCGCCTTGGCCCGCACGCGCGACCTGCTGGGCGGCGGCAATGCATCGCGCGAGGTCTATGAGCAGCGCCAGGCCGCCTCCGCCACCGCCGCCGCCAGGGTGGACGCGGGCGCCGGCGCGCAGCGTGCCGCCGAGGCCGACCGCGCGCTGGCGGAGGCGCAGCGGCGCGAGCTGCTGGTCCGCCTGGCCCGCACGGAGCTGCGCGCCCCGGTCGCCGGCCGCATCAGCCGGCGCATCGCGCGGCAGGGCGCGGTCGTCATGGGCACGGGCGACCCGCTGTTCCGCATCATCCGCGACGACACGGTGGAGCTGGAGGCGGACGTGCCGGAGGTGTCGCTCGCCAAGCTGCGGCCGGGCCAGCCCGCGCAGATCGAGACGGCGGGCGGCGCCCGCACCGGCCAGGTCCGCCTGGTGTCGCCGGAGGTCAGCCGCACCACGCGCCTGGGCCGCGTCCGCGTGGCGGTGTCGGGCGATGGCGGCCTGGTCATCGGCAGCTTCGCCCGCGCCAGCGTCGAGGTCGCGCGGCACAAGGGCGTCTTGGCCCCGCTGTCCGCCGTGCTGTTCCAGCCCGGCGGCGCCGTGATCCAGGTGGTGCGGGACGGCGTGGTAGAGACGCGGCAGGTGCAGGTCGGCCTGCGCGGCGGCGGCCGGGCCGAGATCACCAGGGGGCTGCAGGAAGGCGACGCCGTGGTGTCCGTGTCCGGCACATTCATACGCGGCGGCGACCGGGTGACGCCCATATCTGCGCCTGTTGGCAAGACGGAGTAGCAGGGTTGGCCTTCAACATCTCCGGTGCGGCGATACGCAACCCGATTCCGCCCATCGTGCTGTTCGCCGTGCTGACCTTGCTGGGCGTGGTCGGCTTCAACATGCTGCCGATCACCCGCACGCCGAACATAGACGTGCCCATCGTCAGCGTCGTCGTGACGCAGCCCGGCGCCGCCCCGGGCGAGCTGGAAAGCCAGGTCACGAAGAAGGTCGAGGACGCCGTGGCCAACGTGTCCGGCGTGAAGCACCTGCAAAGCAGCGTGACCGACGGGCTGAGCCAAACCGTCATCGAGCTGCGCCTGGAGATCAGCAGCGACCGCGCGCTGAACGACGTGCGCGACGCCGTGAGCAAGATACGCTCCGACCTGCCGCGCGGCATAGACGAGCCGGTGATCCAGCGCATAGACATCGTGGGTCAGAGTATCCAGACCTTCGCCGCGACGGCGCCGGGCAAGACCCTGGAGGGGCTGTCCTGGTTCATAGACGACACCGTGCTGCGCGACCTGCAAGGCGTGCGCGGCATTGGCCGGGTGGAGCGGATCGGCGGCGTCACGCGCGAGGTCCGCGTCAGCCTGGACCCGGACCGCCTGGCGTCGCTGGGCATCACCGCCGGCGACGTGAACCGTCAGCTCCGCGCCACCAGCGCCGACCTGTCCGGCGGGCGCGGCGAGGTTGGCAGCCAGGAGCAGGCGATACGCACCCTGGCCGGCGCACGAACCCTGGACGCACTGGCCGCCACCCGCCTAGTGCTGCCCGGCGGGCGCGAGGTACGGCTGTCCGACCTTGCCCGCGTCGAGGACAGCTACGAAGAGCCGCGCGACTTCGCCCGGCTGAACGGCGAGACGCCCGTCGTGTCGTTCGCGGTGTTCCGCGCCAAGGGCGCCAGCGACGTGAGCGTGGCGGACGCCGTCGCCGTCCGCCTGCAGGCGCTGCAGCAGGCGCACCCGGAGGTGACGTACTCGCTGATAGACGACGGCGTGCGCGCCACCCGCGGCAACTACCTTTCCGCGATGCACGGCCTGATCGAGGGCGCGATCCTGGCGACCATCGTGGTGCTGGTGTTCCTGCGGAACTGGCGTGCGACATTATTGGTGGCTGCCGCCCTGCCGCTGTCGGTGCTGCCGGCGTTCGCCGCGATGCAGATCATGGGCTTCTCGCTCAACTTTGTGAGCCTGCTGGCGATCACGCTCGTGACCGGCATCCTGGTGGACGACGCCATCGTGGAGATCGAGAACATCGTCCGCCACATGCGCATGGGCAAGCGCCCGTTCGAGGCGGCGGTGGAGGCGGCGGACGAGATCGGGCTGGCGGTAATCGCCATCACGCTGACCATCATCGCGGTGTTCGCCCCGGTCAGCTTCATGAGCGGGATCGCCGGGCAGTTCTTCAAGCAGTTCGGCCTGACGGTGGCAGCCGCGGTGCTGGCGTCGCTGCTAGTGGCGCGGCTGATCACGCCCTTGATGGCGGCCTACCTGATGCGCCCGGTGGCGGCGCACGACGAGCGGGACGGCTGGGTGATGCGGGCCTACACGCGCTTCCTGGCGGGCACCTTGCGCTGGCGCGGGCTGACGCTGCTGGCGGGGCTGGCGGCGTTCGGCGCGTCCATCTACTCGACGACCCTGCTGCCGACCGGCTTCATACCGCCGCCGGACGAGAGCCGGGTGGTGATGTCCATCGAGCTGCCGCCGGGGTCCACCCTGGCCGACACGCGCGCCGGCACGGACCGGATCGCCGCCGAGTTCCGGCGCATCCCCGAGGTGACGACGGTGTTCGTCGTGGGCGGCACGACGCCGACCGGGGCGGGGGCGGAGATACGCCGGGCCAAGGTGATCGTGAACCTGGTCGGCAAGGACGCCCGCGACCGCACGCAGAAGCAGGTCGAGGCCGAACTGACCCGGCGCCTGGCAACGCTTCCCGACGTGCGCGGCTGGTACGTGAACGACCGCGGGGAGCGCGAGCTGACCGTGACCATACTCGGGGAGGACCCTGCTGTGCTGGATCGCACCGTGGCGGCGATGGAGGGCGCGATGCGCCGGCTGCCCGGGTTCGGCAACGTCGCGCCCAGCGCCGGGTCGGACCGGCCGGAGATACGGGTGACGCCGCGGGGCGACGAGGCCGCGCGGTTCGGCGTGACGACCGAGGCGATCAGCGAGGCCGTCCGCATCGCCACCATCGGCGACGTGCCGGCCAACCTGGCGAAGTTCCGCGCCGGGGACCGGCTGATCCCGATCCGCGTGCAGGTGGACACGGCGCTGCGCGGCGACATCGCCGCCATCGAGACCTTGCAAGTCCAGGGCAATACCGGCCTGGCCGTGCCGCTGCTGGCGGTCGCCGACGTGGCGCTGGGGCAGGGGCCGTCGAGCGTGGAGCGGTTCGACCGCGTGCGCCGCGTGGCGCTGGGCGCCGACCTGCAGCCCGGCGTGGCGCTGGGCGCGGCCTTGAAGGCGATCTACGCCCTGCCGGCGGCGCAGGACCTGCCGCCGGGCGTACGCATCCAGAACGGCGGGGACGCCGAGGTGATGGCGGAGGTGTTCTCGTCGTTCGGCCTGGCGATGGGCGCTGGCCTCACCATCGTGCTGGGCGTGCTGGTGCTGCTGTTCCGGAACGTGTTCCAGCCCATCACAATCCTGCTGTCCCTGCCGCTCAGCCTGGGGGGCGTGATCCTGGCACTGCTGCTGACCGGCAACCCGATCTCCATGCCGGTGGTGATCGGCGTGCTGATGCTGATGGGCATCGTCACCAAGAACGCGATCATGCTGGTGGACTTCGCCATCGAGCGGCGGGCGGCGGGGATGGAGCGGTCGGAGGCGATCATAGACGCCGGGCGCAAGCGGGCGCGGCCCATCGTGATGACGACGATTGCGATGGTGGCCGGCATGGTGCCGAGCGCGCTGGGGCTGGGCGAGGGCGGCGAGTTCCGCTCGCCGATGGCCATCGGCGTGATCGGCGGGCTGCTAGTCTCGACCGTGCTGTCGCTGGTGTTCGTGCCGTCGTTCTACACGCTGATGGACGACGCCTCGCGGCTGGTGGGGCGGCTGTTCGGCCGGGTGCTGACGTCGCGGGACGCGCCGGTGCCGGTTGCGCGTCCGGCTGCGCGGGCCAAGCCGGCGGCCGTGGTGCAGCCAGCGGAGTAGTCCCTGGGCCGTGCCCGGACAGGGGCCGAACCCCTGTTCGGGCAATCGGTCTGCTGCCCTGGCCGGCAACGCCAGCGCGTCGCCAGCCAGGGCGGCCTATGCCAGCCGTTTTTTGCTCTGACCCCTCTGCGCCCGATCCGCCCTCGTCGTTGCGAGGAGCACAGCGACGCGGCATGGAGGGCCATAGGCGCGGTCCCTGCCGCTCCTGGAATGCCGCGCCGCAAGGGCGGCTTGCAACGACGAGCGGACGGCGATTGGAGCAGACCGGCTGCTGGTGCCGGAGTTACCGGCGCGTTGTGGCCGGCTTGCGCGTCGTGTTGCTGCGGCGGCGGCTGGTGCTGGGTGCTGCCGCTGGGCGGTCGCTGGTCGTGGGTGGCGCCACGGCCGGGCGCTCGCCCTGCGACACGTTCACGGTGACGGCCAGCGGGGTGTCCTCCACGCCGGACTTGTTGGACCGCAGGGCCACGGTGAAGCTGTCCGTGCCGGCGAAGCCGGTATTGGGGGTGTATTCCACCCGCGTCGCGTTCGCGACCTTCTGGATGAATACCCGGCCGTTGGCGGGCCGCGCGCGGAGCAGGCCGAGGCTGAACGGCTTGCCGTCGCTCTCGACCGCGAACACGCCGCACCAGCCGTCGTTGCTCATGGCGATGCTGCCGGTATGGGGGCCGGGCTTGGTCATGTCGGGGTTGGTGGGCGTGCAGGTCTTGGCGATTCCGTCGTTGCGCGGGTCGTTGTCGGCCAGCACAGGCGGCGTCTTGTTGGCGCAGGCGGACACGGCGAGGACGGCCGCAAGGGGCGCGATCAGTTTGAGAGACAAGGGGCAGCTCCTGGGCGGCGTTAAGGGCGCCTGACTGCCACAGCAGCCCGGCAACGCCAAGCCGCTAATCCCTTGCTGCCTCCTGTCCCCCCTTGTCCCAGGCCAGGTAGTCCGCCGCCGCCTGCGCCATCGTAAGGCGCGGCGCCCATCCGGCATCCGCCGCCAGGCGCGCGATGTCCAGCGCCCCGCGGTCCCAGGCGACGTGGCTGACGGTGTTCGCGGCTTCCCCTTCGGCGGCCAGGCGCCAGCGGAAATCCGTCACCGCCTCCGCCAGCGCCCGGCACCAGTGCGCGGCGGAGGCGACCTGGCCGCTGCCGAGGTTGTAGATGGCGTGCCGGGGCGCCGGGGCGTCCGCCAGGGCCACCAGCCCTGCGGCGGCGTCAGGGGCATAGATGAAGTCGCCCAGGCCGGGAGCGCCCAGCACCGCCTCCGTCCCATCGCGGGCGTGCCGCAAGGCGGACAGCATCGGGGACAGGGTGTCGCGGGCGCCGGTCGCATACTCCCAGGGGCCATAGACGCTGGCCAGGCGGGCGGCGGCGAACCCGATGCCGCCGACCTCCGCCATGCGCGGCAGCAGGGTCTCGCAGGCCAGCTTGGTCAGGCCGTACAGCATGGCCGGGCGGGCCGGCACCTCGTCCTCCCGCACCAGGGGCACGCCGCGGGCGGCGGTACCATAGACCGCGACGGAGCTGGGATAGATGAAGCGCGCGGCGCCGCGCCGGGCCGCCGCGGCCAGGGCGGCGACGGCGCCCTGGACGTTGACGGCGATGATGCCCTCGGGGTCCCGCCGCTCCCGCGCAGAGCCTGCGGTGATGACCGCGCAGTGAATGACCGTGCGGACGGGTGCGATCGTCAGCGCGCGGGACAGGTCAGCGGCGGACAGGATGCTGCCGCCGATCCAGGTCAGGCGCCCCGGCAGGGCGGCGAAACGCGCCCGCGCACGGGCCGGCAGGTCTATGCGGTCCAGTCCGACGACGCCGCGCCCGGCGCGCAGCAGGTGCTCGACGACGTTCAGGCCGACGAAGCCGGCCGCGCCGGTCACGAGTGTGGTCATCCCCGCATCACACGCCGGCCTGGCCTTGCGCGCAACCTGTGCCGCGATGCGGCGTTGCCGGGCGCAGGAGAAGCATCATGGCAGCAACGGCGCAGCGCACCGACCCGGCCCTGTGGGACCGCATCAAGGCCGAGGTCACGGCGGGCGACAAGGGTGGGGACGCCGGAGAGTGGTCCGCCCGCAAGGCGCAGATGTGCGTGCAGCGCTACAAGGCGGAGGGCGGCGGCTACAAGGGCCGCAAGGACCCGCACAACCACTTGGCCGAGTGGACGCATGAGGAGTGGGGCACGAAGTCCGGCGACAAGAGCAAGGACAGCGGCGAGCGCTACCTGCCCAAGGCGGCGCGGGACTCGCTGACCGACGAGGAATACGCCCGCACGACCGAGAAGAAGCGCGCGGACACCGCGGCCGGGCACCAGTTCTCCGCCCAGCCCGCCGATGTCGCCGCCAAGACGGCCGACGTGCGGCTGAGCCTGCTGCCGCGGTCGGAATTGCTCAAGCAGGCCGCCAAGCACGGCATTCCCGGCCGGTCGCGTATGCGGAAGGACGAGCTGGTACAGGCGCTGGGCCACCACGGGTAGCCGGCCGGCGCTGCCGAGGCATGGGGTGAACGGCCTGCTTCTCCCTCTCCCTCCGGGAGGGGGCCGGTGTGAAGGAAGCAGCTAGGACTACATTTGCCGACCTGGCTGCTGGCTGGTCCTGCAATCTTACGCTCCGTCCTTGCGGCTTCCCTCACCCCAACCCTCTCCCGGAGGAAGAGGGAGCAGAAAGCCTATTGGCGCGGCGATTCCGGCTTGCGCTTTGATCGTTAAACCGTGTTCTTTCCCGTCAGGCAGCCCCGCAACGGGGCCGAACCGTAGGCCCGCCCAACGCGGGCCTCCCTGGGAGGGACCAGCCATGGACCTTGAGACCCGCACGATAGCGCGCGTGACCACGCGCCTCGTGCCGTTCCTGATACTCTGCTATTTCGTCGCCTATCTGGACCGCGTGAACGTCGGCTTTGCGGCGCTGACGATGAACAAGGACCTGGGCATCTCTGCCACCGCCTACGGCTTCGGTGCCGGCATCTTCTTTCTCAGCTATTTCATCTTCGAGGTGCCGTCCAACCTATTCCTGGAGCGGTTCGGTGCGCGCAAGTGGATTGCGCGCATCATGGTGAGCTGGGGCCTGCTGTCGGGCGCCACGGCGTTCGTGACGGGCGAATACAGCTTCTACGTCGTACGGTTCCTGCTGGGCATCGCCGAGGCCGGGTTCTTCCCGGGGATCATCTTCTACCTGACGCTGTGGTTCCCGGCGTCCTACCGCGCCCGCATCATCGGCTACTTCATGGCGGCGATCCCGCTGTCCTCCGTGCTGGGCGCGCCGGTGTCCGGCCTGCTGCTGGGCATGGAGGGCGTCGGCGGCCTGCACGGCTGGCAGTGGCTGTTCATCGTCGAGGCGCTGCCGGCCGTGATACTGTCGGTCGTCGTTTTCTTCTACCTGACGGACCGCCCGGCGGACGCCCGCTGGCTGCCGCCGGAAGGGCGCGAGTGGCTGGCCAGCCGGTTGACGCAGGAGCAGCGGCAGCGTGAGGCGGTGCAGCAGTTCTCCGTCGCGCAGGCGCTGCTGAACCCCAAGGTGCTGGCGCTCGCGCTGGTCTATTTCGGCGCGGTCGCGTGCAACTACGGCATCGGCTTCTTCCTGCCGCAGATCGTCAAGGGGTTCGGGCTGACCAACGTGCAGACGGGCTTCGTGACCGCTATCCCCTATGCCGTGGGCGTCGCGGCGATCATCTACTGGGGCCGCCGGTCGGACCGGATGCAGGAGCGCAAGTTCCATACCGCCTTCGCGCTGGCCGTTGCCGCGGGCGGCATCGCCGTCAGCACCTTGCTGCCTGATCCGACCCTCAAGATGATCGCGCTGTCGGTCGCGGCCTTCGGCGTGTTCGGGGCCTTGCCGGTGTTCTGGACGTTGCCGACCGCGTTCCTGTCCGGGGCGGCGGCGGCGGGCGGCATCGCCATCGTCAACGCCATCGGCAACCTGTCTGGGTTCGTCGGCCCTTACCTGACGGGATACATCAAGGACCGGACCGGCAGCTTCGACGGCGGGCTGCTGTGCCTGGCGGCGTTCGGCGCCATCGCGATGGTGATCGTGCTGGCGCTGAACCACGACAAGGCGCTGGAACGCGCGCCGGACGCTCATCCGGCGGAGTGAGGCAGGCTGCCTGCTCCCTCTCCCTCCGGGAGAGGGCCGG
>JAABUM010004448.1_pt1 | contig 15799 bp, 19 predicted proteins | sample 5559161 | NCBI WGS metagenome assembly JAABUM01 (sample SAMN10711868, study PRJNA513369) | rock metagenome | isolation source: Antarctica rocks | place: Antarctica: Victoria Land, Siegfried Peak nord
ACTGGGTCGGGAATACGAAGAGTATCTTCTCACGTCCGAGAACTTTATCTACATCGCCATGATTCGACTTATGACCAGGAAACTTCCCTAACAACCACGTTCAAATACTTTTCAAACTGCTTCTGAGCAAAAGGAGAAGCAATTGGTGGCGCTGATATCTTGCCTGAGTCGTCCCGCCTACTGTTAGCCAAGTTGCAAATGAAAGCAGTAAACGCAGGAGATAAAAAACAAGCTGTTATACAAATGTAGAAAGCTGGGATTGCAGATTGAGAGTTGATCGGAATCTGCCTGACTTCTCCGGGGAAGAAGTTTTCCCAAAGCGAGCTAATCCAAAGATTCGCAGATGCCATCGCTGTGGCTATCAAAAGCGAGTTGCGGATGAAGTTCGGCTGCTTGTTCGTTGGCTTGTGAAGTCTTGATCCGAAGAGAATGCATCCTGATGTTAGCAGCGCGAAGTAAATAGACCAATCTGTCGTAGGATTCCAACTATTAGCCAAAGGGTTAGGCTCCAGTTTAAAACAGAAATTAGCGAGAAGACCTATGGAAACTAACCCAAGAGACAAAATCAAAAATGGTAAGCGAGATTCAACAAAACAAAGCGCAAGATAATTTGCCGATCCAAGCACCAGCGCAGTTAAGATCATTAATGGGAGTAGCGAAATTAGCTGCGTCAGTGTTGGGTTCATAACTTTTTACCGTTCCATCACTTCGCCTTCGACTGTCGGGCCGAAGGCTCCATCTCAAATCTTGTTCAACACTTCTTCGAGCGTGCCCTTGATGCCCGTGTAAAACGGCGTGTCGCGCACGGTGTATTTTGAAGAGTCGGTTTCCCTCAGTTCCTGCACGAGTTCCACGAAATCTTCGGGATAATCGCCCTCGAAGGCGACCACGAAATCCTGATCGTCCACGCCGAACGAGTAGGTTGTGTTCAGCTTGACCGTCGGGTATTTGTTGCCGACCCAGATGTGTTCGTCCATGATGCCCTGGCGCGTTTGCGGGTGCAGCAAATACCACTCGCGGGATTTCACGAACGGATAGACGAAGATGTATTTGCCGCGCCCTGGCTTGATGCGCGTCCTCGTTTCGTCGTGCGACGGGTCAATCTTGTCGATGTAAGTTGAACGCTTGGACATCGACAAAAACGATTGCACACCCTTTAAGTGCTTACCCAAAACGGTGCGGTTGAGTTCGACTTGCATATTTTGCAAGCGCTCCAAATCGTAGTCAACGCGCCACAAAAAGAAGTCGCAGCCCGAACGCAGGCCAACGGTTGAGTAGGGCACGACGATGGTGCCGTTCTCTTGAAACCTGGCGACGACGGCGGCAAATTCGGTTCGGGCCTCGGCTTGCTCGGCTTCGCTGATGTGGCGAAACGAGGGGTCGAGTTGATAGAAAAAGAAGGAAACCCATTGTTTGGGAATACGCTGTGACGGGTCGGAAGGCGTCACGGGTTCGGGCATCGGTCGGTTGGGTCGCATGATGATTGAACGATTCTGACGCGCGAGACGTGGGCTAATTCCGTTGCTCTGCTAATCTGTGGCGCATGGATTTGCTCAGGCCCACGCTTCCGTTCATGCACGCGATTCACATTCCCGCGCTGCAACCGCTCGCCATCGCGTTTTCGGCGTTGGGTTCGGAGCCTTGCTATTTATTGCTTCTGCCACTCGTGTATTGGCTCGTTGACCGGCGCATCGGTGCGCGGTTGGGCGTGTTGCTGCTCCTGTCGGTGCTGCTGAACGACCTGACGAAAGTCGCCTTTCACTTGCCGCGCCCATATTGGGTGGATTCGTCGCTGACGCCGCGCTTTGGACTCGAACAGTCATTTGGTTTTCCATCGGGCCACGCGCAGAGCGCGTTTTTAATCTGGCCGTTTCTGGCGATGCAAACGCGCGACAAAAAGAAATGGCTTGTGCTTGCGCTGGCTTTAGCAAGTTGCATTTCTCTGTCGCGGATGATTTTAGGAGTTCATTGGCCACTCGATGTGGTCGGTGGCACCCTCATGGGCGGCGCTTTGACGGCATTCTATCTTCGCTTTGGCTCCGCCATCGAACGCGCGTTTCGCTTTCGAACGTGGCAAAACCAGTTCATTTACGTCGTTATTTTCGTTGCGCTGTGCGGCGGATTGGGCGCGGCGCTCATCGGTCAAACGGTGCGAGAAGCCGGGCCGAACTTATCGCAGTTCACGCGAACCGCGTTCGCGTTGGAGGGAACATCAGCACTCGAACGATGCGCGGCACTGCTTGGTTTGCTCGTCGGACTGGTATTGGCGCCCGCCGATGTCGAGGCGAGCACAACAGGGCGCGAACGAGGGATGCGGTTGCTCATTGGGTTCGCGGGACTTATCGTGTTCTATTTCGGGTTCAAGCTGATTTCAACGTGGGCGTTGGGAGCGTTTCTGCGCTATTTCCTCACGACGTTCTGGGTGTCGTGCGGGGCGTTGTGGACGTTTCGGGCGATGGGGTTGGGTGGGGGGAAAGTGAGGATGGTTTGAGGGGTGAGTTGGCGTCGCCCCCTCACCCGGCCCGCGCCCTCTTTTTTGCGAGGGGAGAAGGCCGAACGCCAACACTTGGCCGTCCAGCGCAACAGCGTCCAGCGTGCGGCTTGGCCTCTCGACCAACTTTCAGCGTTCGGCCTTCTCCCCTCGCAAAAAAGAGGGCGCGGGCCGGGTGAGGGGGCGACGCCAACTCACCCCTCAAACCACCAAACAAAAAAGGACGAGCTTTCGCCCGTCCTTCACGCTTGATTCTTGGTTTGCAACTCTTCGATTTCCGAGCGCATTTTTTCCATTTCTTCGAGCAACTTAAACACAACTTCCACGCCCGCCAAATTCACGCCCAGATCCTGCGTTAAGTGTTGAATGCGCCGCACCAACTCAACATCTTCATCGGAAAACAAACGCACGTTATTTCCAGTTCGTTGCGGTGCAATCAAACCCATTTTTTCATACATCCGCAAAGTTTGAGGGTGAGTTTCGACCATCTGTGCGACAATCGAGATATGATACATCGTGACTTTGCGACCGTTCTCGTTTGAATGTGCCATAAGTTCACCTCCTGTTAAATGTTCTGCGGCAACTTCGCCCGCACATCTTCAGTCCGTTGTGCCACCAGTTCTTTAACCAATTCCTCTTCTCGATTCGACAGGTTCTTCGGAACAGCGATTTGAACGCTCACATATTGATCGCCGCTTTGCCCAGTCGTCTCGTTTTTCAAACCGCGCCCGCTCAGTCGAAAGGTTTGCCCGCCCTGTGTTCCTGCCGGAAGTTTCAAATTGACCTCGCCGTTCACTGTTGGAACTTTGATCGTCGCGCCCAGCGCCGCTTCAGCAAACGCAACCGGAACTTCGACGCGAATGTTCAACCCGTCGCGCTTCCAGAACGGGTCGGGCATCACACGAACGCGCAAAAACAAATCGCCGTTTGGCCCACCGCCTCGACTCGAAGCGCCGCGCCCGGCGACTTTCACCGTCGCTCCGTCGTTGATAAGCGCCGGGATTTTCACCGTCACGTCGCGCGTTTCCTCGCGGCCATCATCGCCTTGAATCTTCAAATTCAATCGTCGCTGCGTGCCCTTGACCGATTCGGCGAAAGTGATTTCGATGGGATGTTCGACATCGCCGCCCTTTTGCGGCCCGCGCGCTTTGGCGCCGCCGCGACCGCCGAACAGTTCGCCAAACAAATCGCCGATTCCGCCGCCTTGAGTTGCGCCGCCCAAATCAACGCGCGAACCGCCGCCGCTTCGCTGCGCCTGTTGCAGCAAATCTTCGAGGTTCATCCCGCCCGGCATTCCACCGCCATAACCGCCCGCCGCGCCGCCACCGAACGGACTGCCACCTTGGGCCGCATATTGTTCATAACCGGGCGGAATTTTGTCGAAGTTTTCGCCGAACTGGTCGTAGAGCTTGCGCTTTTCAGGGTCGGCGAGCACCTCGTGCGCCGAAGAGATCTCTTTGAACTTCGCCTCGGCATCCGGGTTGTTGGGGTTCACGTCCGGGTGAAATTTGCGCGCCAGCTTGCGATAGGCGCTTTTAATCGCCTTTTCGTCCGCGTCGCGCGCCACTCCCAGAACGGTGTAATAATCCTTGGCCATAGTAGTTCTTCAACACTGGATGTTCATCGGCCCGCAACCGTGAGAGCCGCTCGGTTTTGCGCGAGGCGAAGAAAGAAGTTGGATGATCGGTATCGCTATAAACCCAACAAGCAAAAAGAGGACAAGAAGAAGGCATCCGTTGGGTCTTCTACCCTTAACCGCCGCGTTGTTCGATTCATCGGCGTGCGGATCAGGAAGAGGCGATTGCATTGAGTTCGCGGCGTTCACCAACTATTGCGTTCGTCCTTCTCCCCTTGCGGGACTTTAGGCCGAAGGCCGGATGAGGGGGCGCGAGAATGTTGCACCTTTCTTCTTTTACGTTTTGGAACTGCGAGTTAGTGGCCCCCCCTCATCCGGCCTTCGGCCTAAAGTCCCGCAAGGGGAGAAGGACGTGCCGCCAACACGAAATAGGAGCAGGAGAGAAGTGGCGCCTACTTCGGCTTCCGACGCTTCGAGTTCGTTGAACGAGTGGTGCCTCTGCGACCGCAAATCGGGCATATCGCGCGAGGGTGAAAGGCTCATTGTGGGTCTGATTCTCCTTCTTGCAAGTGCCGGTCAAGGCCGGGCCGAAGTTTCGAATTGAGGATCACCCAACGAAAGAACGAGATAGCTGGGACGGTCAAGCAGAAGATGACAAGGTAAGTGACGCCAAATGCCAAGTTACTTCCAAAGTAGGGCTCTAATAATATATGCCAGTGTGCAAGCATCGCAAGAACCACCATGCCTAACATAACCGTCTGATAAGTTGCCGCAAATGTTCGCAGGTATAACTTCCAATCTAACTTCAGCCCAGAAATTATGCATTCATATTTTGATGATATGAAGCAAGGCGCTAATGCCGAAGCGATGGCAACACTTGAGATTGGATACAGAAGGATAGTTGGTAGAGGCCAGAAGACGATAAATAGCGAAAAGAATACTTGGCTGTATAAATCTTTGGAATAAACCAAAGTGACGTAAGACCAAGCCCCAACCATTGACGCAACCGCGAACATTCCAATTAAAGGAAGCAGCGATTGCGTCAACATGAGTTCATCCTTAATTACAATTACCGATCTGTCACTTCGCCTTCGACAACCTCACCTTCGACTGTTTGCCCGTTCGCACTTCCGTCATGCTCGTGCGTGCCGCCCGCGTCGGTCGTTCCGCCAGCTTGCGCCCCGGCGTAAAGGCTCGCGCCCGCCGCTTGAAACGCCGTTGTCAGGCGTTCGTTGGCCGACTTGAAGCGCGGCAGGTCGTCGCCTTCGAGAGCCGAGCGGCCTTCGTTGAGCGCGCTTTGCAACTCGTCGCGCTCCGATTCGCCGATTTTGTCGTTGTTTTCCGTCACGAACTTTTGCGCTTGGAACACCAACTGGTCGAGTTCGTTTTTGGCCTCGATTTTTTCCTTGCGGGTCGCGTCGGCTTGCGCGTTCTTTTCGGCTTCTTCGATCAGGCGGTTCACGTCCGTCTTGTCCAGGGACGAGGTGCCGGTGATGGTGATTTTCTGCTCTTTGCCCGTCGTCTGCTCTTTGGCCGCGACGTTTAAAATGCCGTTGGCATCTATGTCAAAGGTCACTTCGATTTTGGGCATTCCGCGCGGTGTGGGCGGAATCTCGCTCAGGTGGAAGGTGCCCAGCAACTTGTTGTCGTTGGCCATCTTGCGCTCGCCCTGGAAAATCTTGATTTCCACGCTCGGCTGATTGTCCGCCGCCGTCGTGTAAACCTCCGACTTTTTGTGCGGAATCGCCGTGTTGCGCTCGATCATCACGTTCATCACGCCGCCCAAAGTCTCAACGCCCAGCGACAACGGCGTCACGTCCACCAGCACCATGCCCGTTCCGGCGGATGGGTTCGACAGGTTGTTCGCCTGCACCGCCGCGCCGACCGCGACCGCCTCGTCCGGGTTGACCGAAATGTTGGGCGTTTTGCCGGTGATCTGCTTCACCAAATCCGTCACAGCAGGCATCCGAGTCGAGCCGCCAATCAGCACCACTTCATCAATTTCGGTCGGTTTGACGCCCGCATCTGAGAGGGCTTGCACAAAGGGTTGGCGCGTGCGCTCCAGCAAATCGTGGGTGAGTTCCTGAAACTTGGCGCGCGTGATGTCCACGTTCAAGTGCTTCGGTCCGTTCTGATCGGCGGTGATGAACGGCAAATTGACGTTGGTCGAAACGGCGCTCGACAACTCGATTTTGGCTTTTTCCGCCGCTTCTTTGAGACGCTGCAACGCCTGCGGGTCTTTGCGCAAATCAATGCCTTCCTGACGCTGAAACGTGTCGGCCAGAAAGTTCACGATGCGCTCATCGAAGTCGTCGCCGCCCAAGCGCGTGTCACCGGCAGTGGCGCGCACTTCGAGCAAACCTTCGGAGATTTCGAGCACCGTCACGTCGAAGGTGCCGCCGCCCAGGTCATAAACGATGATGGTTTCTTCTTTGCCCGCGCGATCCAAACCGTAAGCAATCGCGGCAGCAGTCGGCTCGTTGATGATGCGAAGCACGTTCAAACCGGCGATTTCTCCGGCGGTTTTGGTGGCCTGACGCTGCGAATCATCGAAGTAAGCCGGAACGGTGATCACGGCATCGGTGACGGTTTCGCCCAGCCGCGCTTCGGCGTCGGCTTTGAGTTTCTGGAGGATCATCGCCGAGATTTCTTCGGGCGAATACTCTTTCCCGTCAATATCAACGCGGTGACGGGTGCCCATTTCGCGCTTGATCGAGCGAATGGTGCGCTGCGCGTTGAGCACGGCCTGACGTTTGGCGAGGTCTCCTACGAGACGCTCTCCGGTCTTAGAAAACGCGACGATGGACGGCGTGGTGCGTGCGCCCTCGGCGTTGAGCAAAACTTCCGGCTCGCCGCCCTGCACGACGGCGACAACGGAGTTGGTAGTTCCCAGATCAATTCCAACGGCTCTTGGCATAATAAATTTGGCTCCTTGGGTTGAAGATGGAGATTCAACCTCTTGAGTGTTTGGCACTCAACTAAACGAGCAAAAAGAAAAGCGCGTTCCCGATTTGGAGCGCGCTTTTTCGTTTCTCTCAGGGTGTGCGACTCTCGTTCCAGAGAGCGCACGCCGATTGGGGCAACATCCACTTGACGTGACCATCAACGAAGGAGTAGTTCGCGCCGCCTAAATGCCAAGTCGTTGTAAAAAAGCAAGGAACACCCTTGGCGGGGGTTACAAATTGGATGTGAGACTGGTCAGAAGTTCCATCTGTATCAAGCCATGTTATAGAAGGTTTTGTAACTACTGATTCGTTCTTCCCTGTAAGAGTAAGATGATGGATGAAGCTGATAGTTTCATCCGCGAGTTCCACATTGCTTAAGTAGGTATTAATGTCCTCCATATCAGTTGCTTGAGTTGGACAAATGAACACGGAGCCTGATTTTACTGAGCCGCCAAGATAAGGTTGGAGAAAAACATCCCCTTCTGCAATAGGAAAATGGCTGTTATTGTCTTGGGTATAGAGATGAACAGCTAAGGCAATTTGTTTGAGGTTACTTTGACAAACGGCTGAACGTCCACGCTCACGCACTCGGATAAACACAGTCAAGAGGATTGCAGCCAAAACCGCAATGATGGCCAACACGACCAAGATTTCGATGAGCGTAAAACCGTTCAAGCGGGATTTTCTTTCCATGAACGCAGTGTGACAGAAACGTTGATTCGACTCCGCGCCGCCATTTCATCGTCCGCTTGACGGTGGGTTCGTCTTAGCGAATGAAGAGCGCGTCCCCAAGGCCCGCCGCGCGAAGCGGTTCAATTTCGGCGCGGTCGGCGGTGACGAGTTGCTATAGTAACGCGCGGAATTCGTCGCCCGTCAGCCCGGCGTCGCGGATGATGTTGTCCATTGTGATGGCGCTTTGGGGTTGTAGCGGGGAATGACGATCAATCGCTCGCCGTTGCTCATCACGATGGGGCCGCTTTGACGAATGATTTGGAATCCCGCGTTTTGAAGCGCGAAGCGGTGCAGTCAGCGAAGAAATTGGGCGCCCACCATTCCAGCGTCGTGAAGCGGCTTCTGTTCATCGAATAAATAGCACGTCAACCAAACCCGCCGCGCGCAGTGGTTCGATTTCGCTGCGATCTGCCGTCACGAACTGAGCATTGAGGCGCCGCGCCAGAGCCACGCGGAAAGCGTCGCCTGTTGATCCGTTACGTTAGATTCGCAAGTAAAGCCCGTGATTGACTCCGCCTTCAGAATCAAACCTGTTCAGAATGATGGAGAAAAAGCTGGCGTCTCCTCTTTCGTAGTTGCGGAAAATGGCGTAAGCGATCAAGTCAGCGAGTTGGATGAGCCGGGACGCTTTAGAATCCATGAACAAAGGAACTTCGGCGAAATTACGCAAGATTCCCCAACTGTGGCCTATCGTCCTGAAGTCTGTTGCCAATGATTGAATCGTTGTTTCGTAGGTGGATTTGTCGAACAGGATCACTCCTCTTTGCGTGTTGCCATGCTTATGCAACCGCGTTAGATAATGATCGAAGCGACTTGCTAACTGCTCGAAGGCGAACTCAATAGGGTCTACCGGTGATACTTTGGCTTTGTTGACAACACTTGCAAAGAGGCAGTTGCTGGGATGAGAATTGAGGATGATTTTCAAGGAGTCTTCAATCGCTTGAATTCGATCCGCTTTCGGAAAACTTCTAAAACTTCCTTCGCCAGCATACATGGGGTTGCCATGCAATTCGACACTGGCGGGATCCGCAGGATTGAATCGAGCAGCGATTTTGTCTAACTCGTTGGCTATCCAATAACCTTGTCGTTAAAACACGCACAATCCGGCCAAAACGAAAATCTGCTGTTGTGCATCATGGACACTACCAGATTCATCTGCATAGAGAAGATACATTGGACGGCGATTTGACAGAACAAAAAGACAGTCGAGGGAAGACCATGCTTCCACGGGCTGAAAAAGTCAGACCTCTCAACTGTCAACGCACAGGATAAGAATCTTCTGTGGAATCGTCAACTCCGCAGAAGACTTTCGCCGCTTTTATGTCACGAACCCAGCATCAAGGCACTGCGCCTAAAGCGTCGCTCAACGGAAGCGAGGCGAGCCTTTGCTGCCTTACTGTTAGAACACTACATCACTCCGCTTGCGCCCACTCCTCGCCCGTCAATACCTCGGCTTGGCGCGGGAAAATTTTGCTCATCAGAAATGAATGCACTTCCGCGTCGGCATCGGCGCAGGCGTCGGATAGAACTGTCAGGCGAAAATCCTTGTCCGCCGCTTCGCGCACGGTCGAAAGAACGACGCCGCTCGTGGCAATTCCGGCCAGGACAAGGTGGCGGATGTTCTGGGCGCGCAGCACGACTTCGAGGTCGCTGCCGCTAAAGGCGCTGACGCGGCGCTTGACCACCACGATGTCACCCTCTTCGGGCGCGATGGTCGGCTGCGGGTCGGTCAGGTGGGGCGCCCATTGTTTTTGAGATGGCGTGGCTTCGGGCGCGCCGGGGCGAAAGCCGACGACGACGTAAATCACCGGGATTTGCCGCTTGCGAGCGGCTTCGACCAGAGCGGTCGCTTTCGCCAGGTATGCGTCTTTGTCGGGCAGCCGGTCGAGAATCGCAGGCTGCACGTCCATCACCAACAAAGCTGTTCCTTCGGTTGGGCTTGTCATGTCCGGCAGTGTAAGATGCACAAGATACTTGTGCAAGCCCCTTGTCTATTTTACACTCGACGGCATGAAGAAAATCCGGGATGAGTCGGCGGCGCTGAGATTGGCGGTGGCGCTCAAAAGGTTGCGGGCGCGGATGCGCGAAGCGGCTCCGAGCAGTTCGGCGGGATTGCCGATTTCGCAGATCTCGATTCTGAACCATTTGCGAAAGCAAGGCGCGTCTACCGCGTCGTCTCTCGCCGTCGCCGAACACCTCAGCCAACAGGCCATCGCTCAACACCTCGCCTCGCTCAAGCGCGCCGGACTCGTCCAAACGGCGCCTGACCCAGGCGATGGTCGCAAGATTCTGGTCAGCATTTCCGACGCGGGCAACGAGGTGTTCGAGACGATCCTCGACTCGCGCAACTCCTGGCTGGCGGGGGCGATTGACTCGGTGATTGCGCCCGAAGAGCGGCCCGCGCTCGACCAGGCGATAGCTCTTCTGGAACGGTTAGCCGGGGCAAAGGGGAGCGGATGACGCAGAACACAGCGTCCGATGGGGGGCGCAACCGGTGGAGTCAGGCGTTCGGTCAGACCTTTCATTCGCTGAGGTATCGCAACTTCCGGCTGTTTTTCATCGGCCAGACGATCTCCAACACGGGCAACTGGCTGACCAATGTGGCCCTCGTCCTGCTGGTTCTTCATCTCACCAAAAGCGGGTTTGCGGTGGGGTTGCTGGCGGCCTGTCAATATGGCCCGATACTTTTTCTGTCGCCCTGGGCGGGCGTGCTGGCCGACCGCTACGATAAGCGTCGTCTGTTGCTTTGAACGCAGAGTTTGGAACTGGCCCAGTCGTGCGGCCTGGCGATTCTGGCCTTTTTGCCGCACCCGCCACTTGGGGGTTTGTATGCGTTGGCTTTTGTCGGCGGCAGCCTCCTGGCGTTCGATAATCCGTTCCGGCGTTCTTTCGTGCCCGAACTGGTGCCGGACGACAAGATTGCCAACGCTTCGGTGCTTTACAGCCTCATCGTCAACGTGTCGCGGATGTTCGGGCCAGCTTTGGCGGGCTTGCTGGTGGTCAATTGGGGTTACGGTTGGGCCTTTTCCCTCGACGCCCTCAGTTACCTCGCCGTCCTGTTCTGCCTTTACGCCATGCGACCGGAAGAGATTCGCCGCCAAAAGGCCAAGCCCCGGCAAAAAGGAGAAATCGCCGAGGGGCTGCGTTATGTGATGCCAGGCCGGTGTTGTGGATTAGCTTCGCCATGCTGGGCGCCATCGGGATGCTGTCCACCAACTTCAGCACGACTTTGCCGCTTTTCGTTTCCGACGCCCTGCACAAGAGCGACCGCGAGTTCACCCTTCTCTATTCGGTGTTTAGCTTTGGCGCGGTCATCGGTGCGCTGTTCATCGCGCGGCGCGATACGGTGCGAATACGCGACATCATTTTTGGCGCGCTTTTGCTGGGCCTGACAATGCTGCTACTATCAGTGGCGCCCGGAGTTGGAACTGCGGCAGTTGCGGTGTTCTTCGTCGGGCTGGCCAGCATCCTGTATCTGACCCCGACGCTTTCCATCGTGCAGGTCGAAGCCGGGCGCGAAATGCACGGTCGAGTTTCGTCGTTCCAGGCGGTGCTGATGGGCGGAACTCAACTGATCGGTGGCCCGCTTTCAGGCTGGCTCGCCGACGCTCTGGGCGGACGGGCGCCGTTCCTGTTTGGCGGCATCGGGTGTTTTCTGTGCGCCATGTGGGGCTTTTTTGCCACGCGCAACCAGAGGGAGAAGAGGTGACGTGTTCCCGGCGATAAAGCACCTGGCACTACCCGCCTTTGGCGGAACTGGCCACCTGCGTAGCCAAAGAAGTCAAAGCGTTTGCCCGTGAAGGCGGGCAGTTCGACGCTTGCGTCGGTGGTGCCCGGTGCTTTAGCGCCGGGAACTATTTCGCAAGCCATCTTTCACGTCTAATCCTCGCCCTTCAAGCGCGCCAACTTCGTCGCCAGATACGCGCGCACTTCTTCCAGATGGCGCAGTTTTTCCTCGACCTGGGCGAGTTTGGCTTCGAGCGCCTCGATGATCGCCGCGTCGGGAATCGCTTCGATGTCGTGGCCCCATTCGTCCAGATGGCCTTTGATTTCGCGGAGCGTAAAGCCCGCGCTTTGCGATTGGCGGATGAACGCCAAACGCTCGACGACTTCGGGCGCGTATTCGTTGTAAGTCCGCGATCCGGCCAGGCGCTCGCCCGACGAAATCAAACCCGCGCGCTCGTAAAAACGCACCGTGTCGCGCGTCAAACCCGCCCGCCGCGCGACTTCGCCGATGAGCATCGGGCGCTCTTCAACTTTTTTCATTTTTCCTCTTGACTGTGGAGTGTAGTCCACGCTTTACACTTGCGCGTTGAAGGATTACGATGACAAACCAAAACAAGTCGCTAAAAAGCGCCGTTGTGACGGGAGTTTCGAGCGGCATCGGGGCGGGCATCGCGGAAGAACTGCTCGCGGCTGGCTGGCAAGTGTTCGGCAGCGTGCGAAAAGAGGCGGATGCGGTGGCAGCGCAAGCCCGCTACGGCGCGAACTTCGTTTCGCTCCTCTTCGACACAACCGATGAAGCGGCTGTTGAAAGGGCCGCGCAAAAAGTGCGCGAGGCGCTGGATGGGCGTGTGCTGAACGGTCTGGTCAACAACGCTGGAGTTGCTTTTACAGATCCGCTACTCGTTCAGCCCACCGAAGATTTTCGCCAGCAAATCGAAGTGAATCTGGTCGGGCCGTTCATTGTGACGAAAGCCTTCGCGCCGCTTCTGGGAGCGCGAGAAGAGGCGCGCGGAACAAAGGGCCGCATCGTGAACATCAGTTCAGTTGGCGGGCGCATCAGCCCGCCCTTTTTGGGCGCTTACGCGGCCTCGAAGCACGGTTTGGAAGGAATGTCGGGCAGTTTGCGCCGCGAGCTTCAACTGTTTGGCGTTGATGTCATCGTGGTCGGCCCCGGTTCGGTGGCGACGCCAACGTGGGACAAAGCCGAGGCCAAGGGAGCCGCGCATCTCGCAGGGACGGTGTGGGCCAAACCGGTTGGGGCGTTCATGGACTTCATGCTCGCGGGTGGTCGCAAAGGTTTGGCGCCCGAAGTTATCGGAAAAGTCGTCGTTGAAGCGTTGACGAAGGCCAAGCCCAAGGCGCGCTACGCGCCTGTTCCCGGCAAGTTCGCCAACTGGGTGTTGCCGACGCGCTTGCCGGTTCGCGTGATAGATAAAGTGATCGGCAAACAGTTGGGACTTTTGCCGCCAAAAGCATAAAGGCCATCGCGTCGTTTGAACATGGCTTTGCTCAAGTGTTAGATGACTTTGCAGTTAGGAGTAACTCGTTTTAAATTCAAAGATCGAAACTGTTTGGTAGTCAATCATTTGAATTTTGACAGTAGCTGCTCTCAAATGTTCATCTGTTGCGATGAGTGCTTTTTCCATAATATCCGGTTCCAGGGGTTGAAGTGGGAAAACCCAACGCAGGTCGGCGACTTGTAAGTAACCTTGCCCGCAGTTGTTGCACTTGTAGAACGCGATCCACAAAGACACGCAGAATTTGACTTCTTCTAATTGGGCGCCGCATTGTTGGCAGTTGAAATTCATGGTGTGCCTTAATCTTGAACGGGAAGGGTGTTTAGCAACTCCTTCGCTTTGAAGATGTCCTTTCCCACGACGAAAACGCGAACGCGCGGATCATTAACACCGCCGTAAGGAATCGAGTCAGAGTGAGGCGCAAGACCATGTTGCTCTAACTGAACTTCCAACTTTTTCGCTTTCTCTTGCGAACGAAAGAACCCGACGAGATGATCTTGACGAACGCTCATCATGTGGCGGAAAAAGAAGTCGCACGCTTCTTCTTCGCTCTCGCTCTCGAAGAGAGGCGGTTCGGCGAGTTCGCCACGTTCAGCGTAAAAGACGCGCCACTTGTCGCCTTCGTGCAACAGCGAAAAACCGTCGTAACCGCCGGGAAGGGAGCCGATTCCGTAGCCGTCGGGATTGCAGCCTTCCTGTTCTAAACGGCGCTTGAGTTCAACGGTGTTCATGTCGCTTTGCTCCTCATTGAGCCGCTTATTTTTGGACGAAGGCCGGGTAACGGTCGCCTCGAATCGCGCCTGGCGCAAAAGCCCGGTCGAGCGCGGCGAGTTCGTCTTCGTTGAAGCGGATGTCGAGAACCTGGAGATTTTCGGCCAGACGCGAGCGGCGCCTCATGCCGACCAAGGGTAAGATGTCGTCGCCGCGAGTCAAAAGCCAGGCCACAGCGAGTTGAGCGGGCGAGAAACCCTTGGCGGCGGCCATCTCCTTCAGAAACGAAACGACCGCGATGTTGTGCTGGACGTTCTCGCCTTGCAGCCGGGGCGAGACCATGCGCGTGTCGCCGCCAGTCGGCTCGCCCGTGACGGTTCCGCTCAACAGACCATCGGCCAACACGCGATACGGCACGACCGCGATGCCTAACTCGCGCGCTACCGGCAGGATTTCTGGCTCGATGAAGCGGCACGCGAGGGAATACTCGATTTCGAGCGCGCTCACGGGATGAACGCCGTGCGCGCGGCGCAGGTTGTCGGCGCCCACTTCGGAAACGCCCAAATAACGCACTTTGCCTTCTTGAATGAGTTCGGCGACCGCGCCAATGGTTTCCTCGTAAGGCACGGCAGGATCGGGGCGCCCCGGTTGATACAGATCAATGACATCCACGCCCAATCGCTGAAGCGAGTAGGAAGCGAAGTTCTTCACCGATTTCGGTCGCCCTTCGAGGCCCAGAAATGCGCCCGATGGCGACATCATCATGCCGAACTTGACGCTGAGGAAGGCTTGCTGCCTGCGGCCCTTAATCGCGCGACCAATGATGGACTCGTTGTGGCCCATGCCGTAAAAATCGGCGGTGTCGAGGAAATTGATTCCCGCATCGAGAACCGCTTGAATTGTGGCGATGCTTTCCTCATCATTTCTGGGTTTCTGGTTCGACATCCCGCCGCAACCCAAGCCCAGCGCCGAAACCTGCGGGCCATCCTTGCCTAAACGTTTCATTTTCATTGGTGCTTCCCTGTTGATCTTGCTTCTTTAACTCCCCGTTATCCCCTGTTGTTCAAGTGTTGAACTCGTGGCATGATACCAAACTGCACGCCCATGAGTTCTTCTGCCATCGCCCAGTTCGACGCCTACGCGCCCGACTACGATGCTCCACGCTTCCGGCTCGTGCCCGATTTGAACGCCTATTATGGCTCGGTCGCCGATGTGCTGGCCTTCGACCACGCGAGCGGAGACGAATTTCGCGTTCTCGATTTGGGCGCGGGAACCGGACTTTTGTCCTCGTTCGTGGCGCCGCGTTTTCCTCGCGCCCGGTTCGTCTTAGCTGATGGCGCGCCTCAAATGCTCGCCGGGGCGCGCGAGCGGTTCGCGGGCGAGTCGCGCTTCGAGTTCCTCGAACACGATTTCGCGCGCGACGACATTCCCTCCGGCTTCGACTGCGTGATTTCGGCGCTCGCCATTCATCATCTCGCGCCGGAACAATTGGAGCCGCTTTTTCGGCGCATCTTCGAGGCACTCAAGCCGGGCGGCGCCTTCGTCAACGCCGATCAAACGCTCGGCGTTTCGCCGCGTTTGGCCGATGCGTTCGAGGCGAAGTGGCGGGAAAACGGGCGCGCCAATGGTTCGAGCGAAGAGGAGATAGAAACCGCCATTGAACGGAGGAAGATTGACCAACACGCGCCGCTTGAAAAGCAACTGAACGCGATGAGGCGAGTGGGATTCGAGGAAGTCGAGTGCGTTTACAAACGGTTTTTGTTCGCGGTTTACGCGGGTTGGAAAAGGTGAGAAGCAATCATCCGAGGCTCAAGCTATCGAGGCCAGCTTCTTGGATATGCAGATTGGGACTTTCAACAGCTTCTTGTGCTATCTTCTGGTGAATTTTTTCGTCCACGCGCCAAAGTAGCCCCAGCATTTGTCTCCACGCATCATCGTCATCTTCGGTCAAGAAGGGACGAACCATCTCTTCGATGTTGGTAGTGGTCTAATTCGAGGTGATGTTGATTGGAAGGGTGCGTCAGCCCCGCTGCTACTTTGCTCCAGCGGGGCTAACGCACCCTTCCAATCCATAACCGATGCCGGTGCCCTTGTCACCTCG
>JAABUM010004449.1_pt1 | contig 15786 bp, 22 predicted proteins | sample 5559161 | NCBI WGS metagenome assembly JAABUM01 (sample SAMN10711868, study PRJNA513369) | rock metagenome | isolation source: Antarctica rocks | place: Antarctica: Victoria Land, Siegfried Peak nord
TGCCGACCTGCTGGCGATCGCGCGTTACATCGCCGAGGACAACCCTGAGCGGGCGTTGAGCTTCGTCGCCGAACTCGAGGCAAGGGCCGCACAGGCGGCGGAGCGGCCGGGCAGTTTTCCGGTGCGCGACGATATTGCCCCGGGGCTCAGGACGATCCGTCACGGCCGCTACCTGCTGTTCTTCCGCGAGCTGGGCGAAGAGGTGCGCATCGTGCGCGTGCTCCATGGTGCGCGCGATCTTCCCGGGGCGTTCAGCACATGAACCAGCTTATTGCCCGGCCCTCATCCAGGTCCGCGCCTCCGCCGCTGATCGCTGCGGCCGGCGATCGCGCCAGCTACCGCTTTATCGAATTCTTCACGGCGCAGATCAGGAACCCGAACACCCGGCGCTCCTACGTGCGGGCCGTGGACGACTTCCTGGCCTGGCTGGAGGCGCACGGGGTCGCCTCGATCCATGACGTCGCGTCCCTGCATGTGGCGGCCTATGTCGAGGAGCTGGGCCGTACGCAGGCGGCCCCGACCGTCAAGCAGCGGCTGGCGGCCATTCGCCGGCTGTTCGACTGGCTGGCCTCGAGTGGCGTGCTGCCGTTCAACCCGGCCTCGGCCGTGCGCGGGCCGAGCCACTCGGCCAGGGTCGGCCGGACGCCCGTGCTCGACCCGCAGGAGGCGCGGCAGCTGCTCGACGCCATCGACACCAGCATGCCGATCGGCTTGCGCGACCGGGCCTTGATCGGGCTGATGGTCTACTCCTTCGCCCGGATCGGGGCGGCGACCGGCATGAGGGTCGAGGACGTGTTCAGGCGGAACCGGCGTCTCTGGGTGCGGCTGAACGAGAAAGGTGGCAAGCGGCACGAAATGCCGTGCCACCACAACCTCGAGGCCTATCTGCACGCCTACATCGACGGCTGCGGGCTGGGGTCCGATCCGAAGGGGACGCTGTTTCGCACCATCGGCCGGGGCACCGGCCGGCTCACCACCACGCCCCTGCCCCAGGCGAATGCCTTCGCCATGATCCGGCGTCGGGCCGAGGCGGCCGGAATCGGCACCAAAGCCGGCAATCACACGTTCCGGGCCACCGGCATCACGGCCTACCTCAGGAACGGCGGAACGCTGGAGAAGGCGGCCGCCATGGCGAACCACGCTTCGACCAGGACGACGCAGCTCTACGACCGGCGACGGGATGAGAGGGCTTGTTGCAAACTCTGACGCGGGTCGCAGGACGATCTTGGGCCGGCCCGGTTTCAGGCTTCGTTAACCTTTTAAAGTCCGAAGCAGATAGAGAGCATCCGGTTCTGCTCGCGGACCGTCCAGGCACCCGCGAAGCCGAACCCCTTGCGCAGCCACAGCATAGCCTCGAAGCCTTTGATGGTCCGCCTCGCCGCCCCGAAGCTCTGGAAGCCGCCGATCCTCGGCATGTTCTTCTTCACGCGGAAATGGTCGCTCTCGATCCCTTGTTGAAGGTGCTTGGTGACGTAATGGACGGGGTCGCGCGACAACAGACCCTCTTTCCTCGCCGCCGCGATGGCTGGGGGATAGGTGCCGGCCCCATCCGTGCCGATCCGGTCGGGCGATAGCAGCGGCCCCTCCTGGAGCATCTTGCGGAAGAAGCGCCTGGCGGCGTCGAGATCGCGCTTGGCGGTCAACAGAAAGTCGACCGCCTCACCGTGCTTGTCGATGGCACGGTACAGATAGCGCCACTCACCCCGGATCCGGATATAGGTTTCGTCGATGCGCACGGAGCCGCAGTGAGGCTTGCGGAACGGGCGCAGCCGGCGTTCGATCAGCGGCGCATAAGCAAGCACCCAGCGGTTCACAGTGCTGTGGTCGACCTCCAGCCCGCGCTCGAGCAGCAGCTCCTCGATGTCGCGATAGCTCAGCGGATAACGCAGGTACCACGACACCGCTTGCACGATCAGTCCCGCCTCGAAATGGCGGCCCTTGAAGTCGCCTTCTGACCGGCGCTTCAGCTTCTCTGCGATGGTGCTCAGGATCATGGGGCCGCTCCGGATCGGACCCGGCAAACTCGGCTAGCATGCCCAACGAACCGTCAACGCCAAAGTTTGCGACAGGCCCGTAGGACCTGTGCCACCCCGCTGACGACACGTCGACGCCGATCGACCCCCGCCCGTTGATCGGCCGCCTGGCCCTCACCCGCCCATGAACCCTCAGGCGAGTCGGATCTTTCAGCTTTGACGCAGGATCGTCAGATTCGATAACGCGGAAAGCGGTCCATCGCCTCCCTGAGTTGGCCAAGCGACGGTGTCACGTAGCCGTCCGAAGCGTCCTTCTTCTTGTTGTGACCCGTGAGCGCCGTGCTGATGCGTTTCGGAACACCGGCTGCCTCGGCGTTGGTCGAGAAGCTGTGACGCCAGCCATGGTTCGGGCTCACACCCTCACCGAGATCGACGTGCTTCTGCACCCATTCGGCCAGCTCGCTGGCCCGCATCTCCTGGCGCGATCGCGACGCTTTCGACTTCGGCGGCCGGTCGAACATGAAAAGGTGGCCCGGACCGGCCGCTCGCCAGTAGTCGACCAATCCTTCCTCCACGAGATGCTCGTGGACGGGAACGGTTCGGGCCCACCCATCCTTCGTCATCGGGAAGTGCATCACCCAGCCGACTCCGTCGCCCTCGTGCCAGATGCTCACCTTCTCGAGATGGAGCACCTCTTGTACGCGGGCGCCGGAGTAGGCGCAGATCCAAGGCACCCACCGTCGCCCCGCGGCGGCCTTGGCGAACGTGGGATCCGGCGTGACGGATCGCGCGAGGGTCAGGATCGCCGTTACCTCCGCGCTGCGAAACGTTCGTGCGCGCAGGACGCGCCGCTTCGGCTCCGGCAGCTTGACCCCCCCTGGCCGGGTTATCGGCACGCAGTCGCTTGCCGTCGCGCGTCGTAGCCCAGCCGAGGATTGAGGCGATGGCGACGAGTTCGTTGCGGTTGACGGTTCTCGCCGAGGCGCCGCCGGCGACGCGGGCGTGCGCCCAGTCCCATATGTCGTCCTCGGAGAGCGACCGCACGTCCTTGCCCTTAGTATGCACGTCGAGGCTCGTGACCGCCGGGCCGTACCGCCTCAGCGTGCTGGCGGCGAGGCTCGGGCCGTGCACCTCGCGCCAGCGGTCGAACAGCCTCTGCATGCCCACGCCGCCGCCTCGGGAAGAGCGGGAGGGCGGGGCGGCGGCCTTGACGGGCGGCGGCACGAACGGCGGGAACCGCGACGCATTCTCGTCGGGCGAGTAGTCCCCCTCAGCGTTTCGGATGAGCTTGCGGTCTAGCAGTCGGTAGGCCTGTGCGATTTCCCGGATCAGCCGCAGCCGCGTGGGCGCGTCGACCTCAATGTGCCGCACGCGGCAAAGCTCGTCGGCCTCCGGCCCGAAAAGGTCGCTGATCGCATCGTCGTACGTGACGGCGATGCCGAACTCGTTGAGGTCACGGCTGCGCTCGTAGGCCAGGAGCTGCGGCCCGCGAGGACGGGCTAGGCAGGCGAGAACGAGGCCATCGCGCTCGCCGATGTCGCCGGCGTCATCGTCGCCGTTCTTCCTCCAATAGGCCACGTCGGCTTCGAACTGCCGGGCGGCACGCAGATAGCCCTCCGGCATGTAGTTCGGGTCGTCCTCGAAGGCCTTGACGGTTGCGCGATAACACTCGCCGGCCAAGGCTACGAGTTGCACGTGTGTGAGGGACACGGGGCCGCGACGGAGCGCGTCCCAGTGGCGCGACAAGGCCGACTCGGCCTCGCAGAACCTTGCCTTGGCCAAGGAGGGGTCCTTGGTCCGAAGCGAGACGATCACCTTATCGGAGGGACGGACGGTGACCTGTGCGCCGGCCACGGGAAGGGTCACGACGGTGCCCTTGACCTTGGCGGCGACGTCGCCCGGGACGCGGATGTTGAGGTGATAGACGCCGCTGGCGTTGGTGATGGGGCGGGGCATTCTGAGGGCCATGGGTAAGACCGCTGGGTAAGAGCGGACCCGAACTTCCCTCGACATACCAGCAACTTATTGCCAAACCACCAAGAAAAGGTGGTGCCCTGGAGAGGGAAGTAGATCGTCAAGCTCTGTCAATCGGTTACGACGAGGTGCGGGCGAAACAGGGTCCGTTGATCCATAAAAGGTTTTCCGACGCGCCCCCGGACCTTTTCTGCCGCAAGACTAGCGCCGGATCACGGCTAGTTCGGAAGCGCACCGAACCCTGTGAACCAAATGGAAAATTGCTTGACGAGCGAAACGGTGGAAACTATACCCTAGAGCGTTGCGGTTCGGCTGATCCGATCGCAGCCCTGTCCGATCATCGGACGCACGTTCCACTCTGCCCACCGGGTGCATTGCCGCCAGGGGCCGCGCAACAGCGATTGCGCGTGACCTCGGATGGCTCCCCCATGGGACACCACAGCACCTATACCGATACCGCCAACGGGCCGCCGCCCGATGGAATGTCCGCGCGCATCGCCGATGACCTGCTCGTCGGCGCCGACGCCATCGCGGACGAGATCGGCGTGCCGCGCCGCCGCGTCTACAACTTGGTGGAAAAGGGGCTTTTGCCCTGCACGCACGAGGGGGCGACCATCGTGGCGTCTCGCTCGCGCCTTCGCCAGCACTACGCCCGCTTGCTGGGGGCTGAGTGAGGAGATGGCCCACAAACGGTTAGGGCCGGCATCTCTCGCGAAGATGGCCGGCCCCGGTAATGTGCTTTCCCCGATGGAACGCAGTACCGAATTTAGCGCATCTCTCGCGTTCCGCCAAGACTTGATCGACCCCGCCGTGATCCTCGCGGCGCGCGCCAACGTGGCTCTGGCAACGGCCCGCGTTCACGCCGAGCTGTTCGGGATCGGAGGCGCCCGATGAGCGCCGCCATCCTGCCGTTAAAACCCGGCGCCGCCCTCGCCCGCATCTCGACCACGCTGACCGGCTATCAGATCGATTGTCGCGGCCCCTATGGCGTGCGTCACTACGACTTCGCCAGTGTCGGCGAGGCCGCCGAGTTCGCCATCCTGCTTCGGGACGAAGGTCGCTGGCGCTTGCGGTTCAGCACCGGTGCCGAGGCTGTCCGGGCTATCGTCGATGAAATCGATGGAGAAGCGGCATGAGCGCGCTCTCCCGTGATCTCGCATGTGTCGAGCGTAAGCTCCTCGCCGCCTTCCCAGACCGCAGCAGAAATCGCGACCGGCTTGCCGAGTTCGACGAGACGTTCGGCGAGAGTTGCACCGAAGCGGCCGACGCCGTCGCTTTTGTGAGTGACGTGATGAGGCCGGCCGCCTTGGCCAGCCTCACGGAGCGTGTCGCCTTGACCGTCACTGACGCGATCAAGACCGCGGCGCTCCAGGTGGGCGTCGCCGAGTCGCCGTGGGTTCGCCAGGGGCAGCGTTGGGCCGTGGAGGCCTATTTCGCGCGGATCGCTGAAGTCCGGGTCACTATGGTGCCAGGAGGACGCGCATGAGCGCCCTCTATCCCCACACCCAGACATCGGCTGGTCTTTCAAAAACCCGAGCCGCGATGGTCGGCGCCGAAGCTTGCTTAGAACCCGGTCCGAACCCGCAGGATTTCAAATTCGAGCGTGAGGATTGGACCTCGTTCCGCACGGTCGAGGGCCTCCAGCAGAAGGCCGGCGTAGCCCGTGGGCTGTTGCGGCGCCTGGTCCTGAAGGAACTGGCCGACAACGGCCTGGACGCTGGCGCCGACGTCACGGTTGGCCGGCTCGTCGAGGGCGGCTACTTCGTCGAGGACAATGGCCCCGGCATCGGCGGATCGCCCGATGCCATCGCACGGATGTTCAGCGTCAACCGGCCGATGGTTTCGTCCAAGCTGGTCCGCCTGCCCACGCGCGGCGCGCTGGGCAACGGCCTGCGGGTGATAAGCGGGGCTGTGCTGGCGTCCAACGGGTCACTCACCGTGATCACCCGAAACCGGCGAATTACACTCCGGCCGGAGACGACCGGGACAACGACGGTCGTCGAGGTGACGGATGTCGATCATCCGGTCGGTACCAGGATCGAGATCAGTCTCGGACACACGATCGAGGCGGACGACTTGGACCTCGCATGGGCCGAAGCCGCCTGCGAGACCGGGGCCGCGGGCACGACCTACAAAGGCGAAACGTCGCCGCTCTGGTACGATGCCGCGCATTTTCACGAACTCATTTTGGCCAGTGGCGACCGACCTCTACGCGAGTTGATCGCCAAGTTTGACGGTTGCAGCGGCGCCAAAGCCGGGACCATCATGGCCAAGGCCGGGCTCGGCCGCTCGCTATGTTCAAGCATCGATCGGCAGCAGGCTACGCGACTGCTCGAAGTTGCTCGCCATCACGCCCGACCCGTGAAGCCGGAACGGCTCGGCATCGTCGGAGTCGACCTCTATCCCGATCGCTACTACGCGATCGAGCGTGACACCGTGTCTATCGGAAGCGCGAGTCCGGAAGCCGAGATCCCGTTCGTGATCGAAACCTGGATCGAGCGATCCGGTCCGAAGTCCGATGCCAGCCTCGTGGCGCTCGTAAACCGCACGCCGATCACACGAGAGATCAATGCTTATCGTTCCTCGCGAGCGAAGGACAAGCTCTACCTGATGGGATGCGGACTTAGCCACTACATAGACATTCCGGCCAAGGGAAGCTTCCACATATGCCTGAACCTCACGACGCCGTTCTGCGAGATTACGTCCGACGGCAAGGCACCTAATCTCGAACCCTTTGCGCCCTGGATCGGGGCAGCGATTTCGAAAGCGATTGGGAAGGCACACCGTGCCGCCCCGAAGGAAAACGTCAAGGTCACGATCAAGGATGTGGTCCTGGACAACCTGGATGCAGCGGTCGCCAAGACCAGCGGCGATGGCGCGTATGAGTTCAACAGCCGGCAGGTGTTCTATGTTCTTCGCGATCTAGTTCAGAAGGCAACGGGCAAGGAACTGCAGGAACCGACGTTCCAGGGCATCATCACCGAGTACGAAAGCGAAAACGGCGAGATACCTGGGATGTATAGGGAGCCGCGTGGCAGCCTCTTGCACCCACACAGTGATGCAGGACCGATGCCGCTCGGCACACTGAGCGTCCGCGATTACGGGCGTCCAATCTGGACCTTCAACAAGATCCTGTACCTGGAGAAGGAGGGTTTTACCCAAGCGCTGCAGGCCGTCGGCTGGCTGGAACGGCATGACTGCGCGATTCTGTCGAGCAAGGGGTACACGACCCGTGCCGCGCGCGACCTCGTCGACAAGTTGGCCGAGCACGACGAGCCGGTGACTGTCTTCTGTGTCCACGACGCCGACGCCTTCGGCACCATGATCTTTCAGACCTTCCAAGAAGAAACGAAGGCGCGCGGCGCGCGCAAGGTCGACATCGTAAACCTCGGTCTCGAACCGGCGGAAGCGCAGTTCATGGGGCTTCCTGCGGAAGTCCTGGAGTCGGGGAAGCGGAACAAGCCTGTCGCCGGATACGTGGCGCCTCAGTGGCGGACTTGGCTGCAGACCAACCGCGTCGAGCTGAACGCGATGTCCATGCCCGCGTTCATCGCCTGGCTGGATCGCAAGATGGCGAAGTTCGGCAACGGCAAGCTGATCCCTCCCGAGGATGTGCTTACCGAGGACCTCGATAACCGGATCGAGCACAAGATTCGCGAGGCGGTGCGCGAGCGCATCCTGCGCGACGCCGGCTTCGAGGATCAGGTCGCCGCCACGCTGGACATGATCGAGAGGCCGGACAGCGGGGACCTGATCAGGGGTATCGAGGTCCTGTTGGAGGAAGAGCAAGAGCGGTCCTGGCGTGACCACATTGAATCCGTCGCGACCGGTATCATGGTGCGCCAGATGGGAGGCGCGAAGTGACCGCCCTCGACCACGTCGTGCCGGAGTTCGAGAGGTGCGACCTGCTGCGCCAGATCGACCTCGACCGCCTGAAAGCAGCTGGCATCCCGACCATGGCCATGGTCCAGAGTAAGTTCGGCTTGGGGCGCTGCCTGAAGCGGTCGCGCGTCGTGCTGGATAGCAGCGGCCGGCGCTTCGAGTTCGAGAGGTTCAGCCGGTTCCACATCGACGCCGACCCGGCCTTCATCATCCTGGCGCTCGACCTCGACGGCCAGCCGGCCGACTTGGTGGCCTGGCGTCCCGATCCACGCGGCTTCCTCGGATCATGGCTCGGGCGCGCGCCACTGCTCGGCGAAGAGCAACTGGAGATGCCGCGCCTGGACTTGCCGCTCCGGGTCCACGAGACGCCGCTCGAATGGCTGAAGCACGGACGTGAAGGCGTCGTCGTCATCGATCCGAAAATGGCGGCGCCGGCCTTGATCGATGCGGCGCCGCTGGCGGTATCGACACCCGCCTTCGCGGTTCGGCTGCGCAACATGCTGCATCGGACGCCGCCGAGGATCGTGGTCGACGCCGCTATGCAGACGGAGGTGGCATGACGACGCCTCCCGACGACAACGTCACTACGCTCGCCGATCGTCGCAAGGCACGCCCGAAATCCGGCAACAGCAGCGAGGCCTCTTGGCTCAAGCACGCCCAGCGCGACGACAGGGGCAGGCCCGTCGCCAATTTGGCGAATGCCATGGTGGCGCTGCGATCGGCGCCGGAACTGGCATGGTGCTTTTCGTATGACCAAATGCTGCAAGCCCCCATCCTGAGCGCGCCGCTGCCTGTCGTGTCCATCGACGACACCGGCGACGTCGAGGAAGACCGGCCGGTTCGCGATACGGATGCGACGCACCTGCAGGAGTGGCTTCAACTCGCCGGTCTTCCTCGAATCGGCAGGGCTGACGTGCATTCTGCAATCGACCTCCGCTCGCGCGAGCGGAGCTTCCATCCTGTGCGAGACTATCTCGACGGCCTCGCATGGGATGGCACGGTTCGGCTCGACGAATGGCTTGCGACCTATCTCGGCGCCGACGCGACACCCTACCACACCGGCATCGGGAGAATGTTCCTCACGGCCATGGTGGCGCGGATCTACAATCCCGGATGCAAGGCCGACCACATGGCGGTGCTGGAAGGACCGCAGGGCGCCCGCAAGAGCACGGCGTGCTCCATTCTTGGAGGTCAATGGTTCAGCGACAGTCTGCCCGACGTGACGGAAGGTAAAGATGTCGCGCAGCACCTTCCTGGAAAATGGCTGATCGAGATTGCCGAACTATCGAGCATGTCGAAGGCCGAGAGTGCCACACTCAAAGCCTTCGTCTCCCGGCCGGTCGAACGCTACAGACCGAGCTATGGCCGTAAGGAAGTAATCCAGCCGCGCATGTGCACCTTCGTGGGCACCACGAATAAGTCGGCCTATCTGCGGGACGAGACCGGGGGCCGGAGGTTTTGGCCGGTCAAGGTGGGCAAGATCGATACCGATGTCCTCACGCGCGACCGCGACCAGCTCTTCGCCGAGGCCGTCGTCGCATACCACAGAGGCGGTCAATGGTGGCCGGACCAGGCGTTCGAGCAGCGCCATATCGTGCCGCAGCAAGAGGCGCGGTTCGAGATTGATGTGTGGGAAGAGCCAATCGAAAAGCACCTCATCCACAAGTCGTCCGTGCTCATTGGCAATATTGCCCGAGATGCCCTCAGCCTGGAAACGTCCCGTATCGGCAGGGCCGATCAGAACAGAATTACCGCAATCCTCGAACGGCTTAGGTGGCAGCGAGGCACCAAGGACTGGAAGGGAAACGTCCCGTGGAAGCCGATCGACCGACCACGGATGACGGACGACCACGGATGACTTTCCAACGAGGCTAATACGTGCGCGCGCATATACTTCTATGGAAAATCGTCCGTGGTCGTCCGTGTCGTCCGTGGTTTGGGGTCTGCCGAAAATTCCGCAGACACCGCTCGCCAAAACTGGCGAGCAAACGAAGGCGCGTGACGCTATGTGGCGGACAAGAGAACCAGACCGAAAACCCTCGGGTCCTTGGAATCCACCCCTCCGGTGGGGGAACCGCGCCACCCCGATACGTCTCTAGTCGCTGATCAACACAAGGGGAGGTCCGCCACATGGCGACCATTTCAGAGGCCGCAAGACACATTGACCTCGACGAGCGTCGATTCCGCGAACTTGTTGATGCCGGCACGATCACGCGAGCGTCGCGCGGCGCCTATGAGATTGACCGCGTTCGGACTGAGTACATTCGCAGCCTACGCGAGGTCGCGGCTGGCCGTGCCCGGACGGGCGATCTTGATCCGCAGCAGGAGAAGGCTCGCAAGGATAAGGAATACGCCGATCATCTCGCCATGCGGAACGCCGTTGCTCGGGGCGATCAAGTTTTGGTGGAGGATGTCGTAAAAGCGTTGACGGACGAGCTTGCCATCATCCGTTCTCGGTTGCTGGCGATCCCCGGCAAGCTCGGTGGAAGATTGAAGCCGGATGATCGCCAGGCCATTGAGACAGAAATCTATGAGGCGCTGTCAGAACTGAGCAGCGTCGACAGCCCAGATCAGGTCAAAGATTACGCGACCGGGCGGAAACCAAACCGGGGGAGAATGGCCAAGTGAGCTTCGACGATCGCACGATTACCGCCGATCTGATTGCGCGCGCTCTGCGGGGAGACCAATGGGCGCTTGAACAATTCCCGCCTGGACGGCGTGCCGCGCTCATGCGGACCAGGGAGCGCATTTGTGCTGTGCCGGACCTCGTCGCTGAGAAGATGGCCGCTGCCGCCGAAGACGAGCGCGAGGCGATATGGACCACGGCCATGGAAGAGGCGCTGGTGGAGCTTGAGCCCCGGCCTACGGAACACAATTGAGCATGCCCACCGATCCTGTCCTCACCCGCCTTGTGGCCGAGGCCGAGCGCGCGACGGCTGCCCTCCACGCCCGCCGCGCCGAACTTGCGGGCCGACTGCGGTGCGCTCGCCACCGCCTCGCCACCGCCTGGCACGTCCGGCCGCTCGACCGATGGGAAGTTGCTGCCGCAAAGGACCAGCTCGGCGCTTTGGAGCGGCAGATGGACCACAACAGTCGCGACCTCGACGAGGCCCGCGCCCATGGGTGACGACCTGGTGCTCGAAGCTCTCGAAGCCGCAGTGACGGCGGCGAGCGCCGCGCGTGATGCCTATCTGGCGAGGTCCGTCGATGGGCACCTCGTCCCGCTTGGCACCGCCGCGGCCCGATGGCGCGTATCATACGACACGGCGCTGAAGCGAGCGCAGCGGGGCGCGGCCATGAAAAAGAACGGGCGCTGGTACGTCTCGGCGAGCGCGCTTTAAGTCTTGTCCGGTTCCGTCCGGTCATTTGTCCGCTTTCGTCCAAGTGACGATGCCCGGCGTGGGCTGTATTGTTCCGTGATGCGGGGCAAAGCCTTCGACGGCGACGCGGCCCGTCGAGTAACGAGAAGCGATCCTCCGCGCTCCGCATGAGCGGGTCGCTCAGGTTAGGCGGTCAAGGATCGCGCGGCCGCAACTTATACACCTGGGATGCCCATGGGTTTGCTTGAACGCTTCCGTCCTCTCAAGGCCGACACCTCGACCTCCGACGAGATCGGCGCCGAGCTGGGCCGCCTCGACAAGGTGAAGGCCGACGCCGCGCGCGAGCTGTCCCGTTTGGGAGACATACGGCCGAGCTTGTTGGTGACAGCATCGAACGACGAACTCGCCACCCACGACGCCGCCATGGCCCGCTGCCGGCGGGACATCGAGCAGGCCGACGCGAGGCGCGCCGTGCTGGAGCCCGAATGGCGCGCTCGCGAAAGCCTCGATGCCGAGCAGCGTGACGTGGCCGAGCGGGCCGACCTCTACACCAAGGCCAGGGCCGGCCGGAAAGAGGGCGTTCGCTTGATCGATGAGTACCAGCGCGACGCCGAGGCGCTGGCGGGGAAGCTGCGGCGTCTGTCGGACATCGAGCGCACCATTCGCCATGCGAACTCGCGCTTACCCGATGGCAAGGCGGAAATTGAAGCCGTCGAAGCTTTCAACGGCCGCGCCGCCACCCGCGATCACACGCCGGAAATCGAGACTTGGGTGGACCCCGTGACGGGCGCCAACTACGGCGCCGGCACGGTCAACCGCTTCGTGAGCCCTCACCTGATCCGCAAGCGGATCAAGGGTTACGCCGCCATTTCCGGCCTACCCGCCATCCCTCACCGCTCGTTCCTCGACCGCGTGTCGCTCCCCGCCGCCGGCCTCCGGGAGGCTGCGCACTACCAGGGCTGCGACGCGGACGGACCCGCCATGACGGACGCGCAAGCCGCGGTCCTCCGCATAAATGGACTTTTGCCATGAGCCTCGACCCGCTGAACCTTTACTCTCGTTCCGAAATAGTGGCCGGCGCCGCGCACTGGCGCCGTGTCCTCGCCGGCGCCGCGCCGAGCCGCAAGGAACTGAAGCGCGCCGTCCGCGAGGACGAGGACGAGGCGCGCGAGCGTATCGGTGCTGAGCTGGACGCGACGATCGCCGACACGCGCACCGCTCTGGCACGCGGCGCCGGGCAACGCGGGGCCGCGGACAACCTCGCGACCCGCCATGCCGTGCAGGTCCAGCTGCCGCTGCAGCGCCGCGCGATGGGCTACGTCCGGTGAACGACGCCCCGCAGCCCGCCGCCGCGGCTCCCGTCCCGGTGCCTCAGCCCGCGCCGAAGCCCACCGTCACCGGCCCGAAGCCGTCACAGAAGCTCGGCCGCGATCCTGGCGACGCGAGCCCGCACGGCCACGATGCCGAGGCGTTCGTTCCGGTGGAGCAGGTGATCTTCGCGTCGACCGTGGTGCTACCGTGAGCGCGTCGCAGCGAATCACACCGATCACGGTGACGCTCGACGTTGAGCAGCCGGAGGAACGCGAGGCCGCGCGCTGGGCAGACGCGCCGGAGCCTAACGTGCCGGAACCCAACGTGATGCTCCGCCACGACGTTGCACGGGCGATGTGGTCCCGCTTCGCGCGGCCGAGCCGCCCCATGCGTCGGAAGGTCTGAATGCCGAACGCCGACGAACTCGCGGTCATCACCTGCAACGGTCAGACCTTCCGGGATTGGAAAAGCGTCACGGCCGAAAGAAACTATGGCGCCTTCTCGTCCTTTTTCTCCTTCGGCGCCGCCGAGCCCGGCGCCTTCGGACAGGGATGGACCGCGATGCGGTTGAAGCCTGGTGACGCCGTGACGGTGACGCTGGCGGGCGTCCAGGTGATCGCGGGCAACATAACTGCGCGCTCGACAAGTATTGACGCACAAGGCCATGAACTCGTGCTGCAGGGGCGGTCCGCGACGGCCAACCTCGTCGACTCGTCTGTGCCGATCAAGCCGGGCACCTTCAGCGGGCAAACCTATGAACAGGTGGCCCGCGCCCTTCTCGCGCCGCACGGGGTCGGCCTCGTCGTGCGGAACCCGCCGCCGATCTTCGGAAAGCCCTTCCGATGGCTGGTTCCGCAGTTCGGCGAAACCGTCCACGAAATGCTGCAGCGCCTGGCCTCGATGCGGGGCGTGTTCCACACGGACGACGCTCAGGGGAACCTCGTCGTCGGCCAGGGAGATCCGAGCGCGGCGCCTGTCGCAACCCTGCAGGAAGGCGTCAACATCAAGAGCGCGACCGTCCGGCTCATCAATGAGAGCGCATGGTCGAAATACACTGCCGTCAGTCAGACCCCCGGCGACGACAACAGCCGCCCGCCGCGCGACTACTCGGGAAGCAGCGTCGATTCGACGTTGCCGGCTGGCCGCGAGAAGATCGTGATAAGCCCTCACCCAGGCGACGATTCCGAAATGGCGGCCCACGCGAACTATTTGCGCGCCATCGACACATGGCTACAAGTTCAGGCCACCATCGTGGTGCAGGGGTGGAAGCGGCCGGACGGCAAGTTGTGGGACGTGGTGGAGAACGTGTCGGTTAAGGCGCCTTCACTGTTCCCGAACGCGGACGGGACACAAATCCTCGGGATCCAGACAGTCCGTTATACCCAGGACAGCGAGAACGGCACCCTGACGACGTTGGAATGTGTCCTCCCGAACGCACTGACGACGACCCCGAACCCGCACGTCCCGACCGACGCAAACGGCAACTTCACCGATGGCCAGGCTCTCGGCACGGCCGAGCCGTCCCCTTCCGACACCTCGACGTGAGAGCCATCATGGACCCCAGGATAGAGCGCGCCGCACGGGCGCTGTGCGAGATGGACGGCGTAGAGCCCACCGGCGAGGCATGGGACGCCGCCATGAAGGAAGCCGAGCGCCTCCTGCGGGTGCTGGACGCCGTGACCCCGAAGCCCTCCCCGGACGTGACGCACCTGCGGCGCGGGCCTGCTAGGCCGCGCAGTGTGGTCCGCAGCTCGTACATGGATTGAGGACAGCGGCGGGTTGAAAGCTCGTGTGTCTCACTTTGCGAGACCGACCGCCGTTTGGGCCTTCGCTATCGCGGTCTCGATGGTGCTGTAGTTCCAGAGGGACGCGGCGAGCAGCAGGTTCACGAGCAACGACAGGGTCATGACGATCTTGTAGAATCCCACCGGCAAGAACTCGCGTCGGCGCAACCGGATCTCCGGCTCGGGATGAGACGTGCGAGCGACCTCCGTTGCCTGCCGACACCGCAACCGATGGTAACATGCTCTGATTCGGAAGTCGGTCAGCCGTGAGTCGATCGCTGTTGAAAGTCGAGCATGCGAGCCCGAGGCGCATCCGTCTTGTTCACATTGGGCCTGCTCGCCCTCGGCTTGTCGGCCTGTACGCTCATGCCGGATACGGCCAAGCTTCACGACGTGGCGCCAGGACCTGGCGTGCCGTTGCCCCTACCTCGGCCGCACTTCGCCCATATCCGTCCAAGACATCGCGTGGTGGCCTCCATGCCGCCGCTACGGGGCACCATGGCGCCAGTCGAAAGCCCGCGCTCGCCAAGCATCGAGAGCCGCAAGGCCGTGCCGGAACCGCCGACCCCAACCGACCCGGCCAGCACCACGGGTTCGCTGCATGTCGGAAAGCCCACACCGGCGCCGCCCTCGGGGAATTTGGCCATGCCGCCGCTCCGTGGCACCGTGCCGATCTCGGGAAGCGTACCCACGCGATCGGAGACGTGGGAACCGGCGCGCTGATAACTGAACCGAGGTCCGCACCTTTGGGGCCTGGTGAGGGCCGTCAACCTCTGGCGGGGACGGCAAATGTCCACGCTGCACGAGATGGTGTGATTGGTGTGGCCGACGGGGAGTGTTAACCTTTTCTCAACCATATCGGCCGAAGGTAAAGCCTTCCTCCCTGACTCGGGCCGTCCTTCGGGGCGGCCCTTTTTCGTTCGTCCAGGACGGCCCTGGACGCGCTTCGCCGGTCGCGGCATGGTGGGCCATGCGCCATAGCCGAATCGCCCTCACAGCCGTCCTGGCGCTCGCTCTCGCGGGCTGTGCCGCGACGCCGTCCCGGCCGTTGGACTATCCACCCGGCGCCTTCTACACGCCCGATGGTAAGCCGAAGGTGCTGCCCTGCATGGCGGGCGGGCTGCTGTGCTCGCCGCAGGGGTGAGGCAGGCCAACGCATGCTTGGCTTGACGCGCTACTCCCCCTCCAGGCGCGGGGGCTTGATAGGCCGGGCCATAGGGCCGGACGTCCATGGGCCGAGCCCCGCAGGCTGAGCACCTGAGGGCCGTCGCAATCGCCAGCGAGGTGCGGTTTGGCCCTTATCAAGAACAGCAGACCGGACCAGTTCCTACTCGTATCCCGGCTGAGACGAGGCGGGCGCGTCGCAAACTCTGGTGTAGGTCGCAGGATTGGCTGAACCGGCCCTGGTTTCAGACTTTGACAACCTCTGGAAGTCCGAAGCAGAATGCGAGGAGGCGGTTTTGCTCCTGAACCTTCCAAGTGCCGGAGAAGCCGAAGCCCTTGCGCAACCATTGAGACCTAGCATGTCCAACCCAACCGCTC
>JAABUM010004453.1_pt1 | contig 15768 bp, 18 predicted proteins | sample 5559161 | NCBI WGS metagenome assembly JAABUM01 (sample SAMN10711868, study PRJNA513369) | rock metagenome | isolation source: Antarctica rocks | place: Antarctica: Victoria Land, Siegfried Peak nord
GCGACGACCTCCTGCAGGGCGTGGCGGCTCTGGGACGTCAGGAGCAAAGACACAGTCTGGGACATGACGCCCAGACTCGCACATCCCAAGCCAGCCGTGAATCATCTGAATGGTTCAGAGCACTAGCTGTCATTGGAGCCTCTGACGGTAAAGGTTCGGCTTGTTTCCGTTTAGTCGAGACAGCCTTTCTGCTCAGCACCGTGGATGAGACTGGTTGATCTAGATATTTGGAGTTCGTGTCTGCTGCGGCAGGCTGCTCGACAACCGCGTCTTTCCTATCCTCGACATAATGCGATCCGAGCCAAGCTCGGCAGAGGTCGTTGCAAGGAAGCGGCTTATGCTTCTCATCATAAATTGTTGCAGCCCGCGCATTCATAGCCATTCCAGCCGGCACAAGCGGCAGTCCGACAAGACCGATACATAGCTGTGATATCGCTTTGCGCCTCATCGTCCTCATAAGCGCGTGCTCCTGATTCTGGAGAGAACGTCTCGACGGCGGAGCGTGGACGGCTTCCCACCCTGCGCTAACGCATCCGACCTCGCGCCTGATTCGAACAGGGTAGATTGGCCTTAACCGCATAAATGACCAAGGCAGAGATCGAATCCTACCTCGCCGACGCGATCAGCCCGACAGCGCGCCGCCCGGCATGAACCGAGGGAGCTGTCGCGCGCCGCCCTCCTTGAAGCCCAGCCATGCGCGGCAGCTCATACCCTCCCTAAATCGAGCACCATTAGCACCCCCGCGGTCCAGATCCAGCGCCGTTCGGCCCCTGTAGGCGCTGCGGACGTCCTCAATCGGCCGGGTCCATGCGACGTTCAACTCGGCTTCGTCATCGATGAAGCGGACGGTGTTCTCATGCGCGTGGACAGGACGGGTGTTCACGATGGCTTTGGCCCGGTCGATGGCCTCAATCAGACTGTCGGCGTAGAGCTTCTCGGAGTACGCCGGCTTCGCGATCTCGCCGTCGACCTCATTGCCAATCTGGTAGGTGTACGCCTTCATCCGATGTCCCTCATGCTTGCCACTTGGCACAGCACGAGACGGATGTCGGCAGTGACCGGGTCAGGCCTAGATGCCGTCCGCTGCGGCCCGTCACCTGGACGCCTGCCCAGATTTCACATGCCCATGCCGCGGTCGAACACCTTGCGGCAGGCAGGGCTGAGGCTGGCCTTCTTGGCCTTCATGCAGGCCCTCACCTTGGCCTCGTCCGGGACCGCGTCGGGGCACAGCTTCTGCACATCGTCGTAGCAGACGTGTTCGGCTTCGGCCCTCAGCTTCTCCTTTGCGGTCGGCAACGTTGCCGCTGTTAGCGGGGTCGCCATCGTCAGCACCATCGCGGCACAAGCGGCAGATCGAATGATGTTCATGGTGCGTCCCGTCCCGTCAGCTAGGGTCCAACTCAGGGCTTGGCATCGTGCGCCGTCTGAATGGGGCCTATTTGAGGGAGGTTTTTGGGCTAGCTTAGGTTCCGTGCGACTGCGTTGAATTTGGTGCTCAGCTCGGTCCCGACGGCAGTGAAGGCGGCGATGCAGACGACGGCGATGAGGTCGGCGATGAGGCCGTATTCGATTGCGGTGGCGCCGGAGGTTTCGCGTAGAAACCGCCGAAAGACGTCGTGCATGGGGAGACCTCCAGGCTCGCATAGTCACCGGAAGTAATTAGCTGAACGCTAAAAGGGGTTCGCCGGAACAGCCTCGTGACGCAGGCCAACACGCAAGGCCATTCCTGCGTAAAGTCTGCGGTGAAGGTCAGCGAGGTGAGCCTCGCGTCCCCTATCGTAGGCATCCCATGTCACCTCGTCGACTCCTGGAGCCGCCCGTCGCTTGAGGGCGAAGAACGCAGCTCGTAGAACGTCCACGGTGGCGTGGTGCAGAAGCGCCGTCAGCTTCTCCTTGCTGTTCCTATTGATCGCTTCTCGTATGCGGGCCTGCGCCTGTGACACGGCAGTCCGGCTCTGCGTCCGGACCGTGCTTTGCAGCCCCGCATTCCCGTCGGTCCCACCCCTTCCCTCCACCGGCTCCGCGACGGGTTGCCCCGCGTTGTTCGTCAGCTTCGACGGTACTATGGGCGAGTCTGACTTCTCCGACCCGTGCATCATGGTCTTCGGCTCCCAGCCTTCACCATGCGGCCCTCCGCGCGGCAGCGGTGGGCGGATCGGAGATCTCTCGGTTCCCGGCAGAAAGACATGCGCGCATGCCAGGGTCTACAGACGACGCGGAGTTGTCCGGCGCTCGCGAAATCGCACCGGATCATATTGCCTTCTGCCGACCGGAGGGCATGGGCACTCCGAAATGGAAGTGTTACGTCGCTCGATGGCTGGCCTACGCGTACCCCTGTCAACGCTTCGCGCCCGGCCTCGCGGCCGTCCACGCGTGACTCGGGGCCGATGCGGTTCGCTACTCCTTCATCGTAAGGGACTTGCACCCTCAGTCTTCCTCCAGTTATCCGACGCACCCAGTCGATGCCTTCGATCAGATAGGCGAGTTGCGCCGGCGTGATCGAGATCGCCCCGTCGCTCGCCGACGGCCAGATGAACCGGCCCCGATCCAGCCGCTTCATGAACAGGCAGCCGCCCTGGCCGTCGTGCCAGACGACCTTGATCAGGTCGGATCGACGGCCCTGGAAGACAAAGAGGTGGCCGCAGAACGGGTCGCGTGCGAGCACCTCCTGCACGAGCAGCGATAGGCCACCGATCCCCTTGCGCATGTCGGTGTGACCCGTCGCCAGCCAGACCTTTGCACCGCCCGGCAGCGGGATCATCGACGATCCAAGGCATCGAGCACGCGCCGCAACGCGTCGCCGTCGACGTCGCGGCCGACCCGCAGGCGGCGCCCGTGCGAAAGCTCGATCTCGATCAGCCCGGCCGACCGTTTCGGGCGAGGTACCGCGGGAAATGGCGCCACTGGCGATGCCACGATCTCGACCGGCACCAGGGCCGGAGATCCACTCCCAAGAAGCCCGTCGCGCGCCAACCGGCGCCATCCGAACACCAAGCTGGCGCTGACCGCGTTGCGCCGCGCCACATCGGAGACCCTCGCCCCCGCTACCAATGTCTCTTCGACAATCCGGAACTTCTCGTCGTCGGACCACCGACGGCGGCGCTCGACCCCGCTCAGAACCTCGACCCGCATCGACCTGATGACCTTTAGGCTAGCCTTAAGCTTATAAGATCGGCCGTCCGCCCATCATCCCGCAAGGCGGTCTCCGCCAGACGCGTACCGATGTTCGAGCAGACCGATCTCGCCGCGGTGCTCGGGGCCTACGACAAGCCACAGCATCTGTCCTGAGCTGCCAAGCATCACCGGCTCGTTCCTCGGGCTGCTGCTCATCAGCCACGCGGCCTACCTGACCATCAAGGCGGCACCGAAGGACAAGGTGGGAGATGGTCGTAACGCGGCTGCATCAAACGGAAGATGAATTACGGCGACCACGCTCATCTCTGCAATTCTTCGCAGGAAAGCGCTCGAATGAAACGTCGCCCGTATCGCTGATCATTGAGGTTTCGGGCAGGGGTGCCGGCAACCGTCGCTGGCACCAATCCAGTTTCGAGAACCGGGCGTCGTGATCAGTACCTTACAACAAGCCGGCCGAGGTTGCCCACGCCTCCCAATCGACTTCCTCTGTCTCGACGACGTCGAGACCCGCCGCTATTCCGAGATTATCGGTGAACAGAATCAGGTTCTCGCATGGCCAGCGAGCGCACGGGGTCAACAGCCCGTCGCAGCCGATGAACGACACCGCGGCTCCGACACGTTGCGTCTGGTCGTAGTTCGGCTCCAGATACCGTAAGCTGTCGACCCCTAGGCCCTCAAGGTCGACGCGGATAAGCCGCAAGGTTCGCTGGCTTTGAACAGCCAGCCGATGGACCAGCGCCGGCTTCGTCGGCCTTGGTGTGAATTGTCCCCAGTGGTAGGCGATCTCGGCCAGCGCGCCCTCTCGTTTAAGGCTGGAGTAGAGCACGGCGGGACCATCTGCTGGCGCCCAACGACCGCCAGCCGTCGATGGTGTCGTCGGATCGAGATTGCGACGCGTTGCGCGGAACACCTCTCCATCGAATACGACAGTGGAGAGCGCGCTGAGCCGGTCAATCAGGACGGGATCGTGAATCACAATGGGCTGTCGTCAGATGTGGACGCCATCACGAAGCTGGTTCACGACCGAGATCACATCCTGCGCCCGTCCCTCCTGAATCAGCGTGGCGGGCGAGCGATTCTCAAGAAGCCGCTGAGGCGCGTAGAGCCACAAGCGCGCTTCCTGCGGTTCATACATGTCCGACAGCTGATCGATGATGAACTCGAGCGCTAGAAGTTGCTTCTCGGCATCCGGCCGCGGGAACGCCTTGCCCTGGTTCCAACGCGAGACGGTCTCCGGCCGGGCCTTCAGCAAGTTTGCGACGTCGATCGACTTCATCGCGCCCTTCTCCTGGATCACGGTCAGCTTCCGGGCAATGGCGTTGCTCATGGTCGGTCTCTCATTCTGTGAACCTGCGGCACGCGGAAATGCAGTCTCAGCGGCCGGCTTCGCGGGCGATCCGCGTCGGAGGCTGGAGCGCGAACGATCGAGGCGGCATCCGGTCGGCCCGTGCCCCGAGAGCGATCCGGAAGTCGTCGAGTCGCTTGCGATGAGCACCGAGCTTCTTGCCGAGCTTCCGGCCCGCTTCGTCGGCACCCCAATCGATCTTCGCGGCCGCCAGAGCTCGGTCGGTCGTCGGACGGACGTGGCCATCCAAGAACGTTTGAGGCCGCAGCTCTTCCGGCACGACGCCGATGCTTCCGACCTCTTCCGCCCGCTGCACGACAAAGGCTCGCACGGGATTAGCAATCATATCGTCCACTCCACGTGGGCAGGCCTGCGTATTCCGGTTCCCAAACAGCGCCTTCGCCCGCGGCGAGGATCCGAGCAGCCGCTCGGCTTCGCCTTTGGTCAGCATCAGGTCGAGCGCTGGAAAGTAAACGCGCCAGCCGCCCGTGCCGCCGCCGCGATCTTTCGGGTTCCGCCAAGCGTACGACTTGAATCCTTCGTTCGAGGTGATGCCGTGGGCAATACCTCCGACGGCGCCGAAGGCCAGGAGGGTCAGCGCCGGAAGCCCCCCGACATGATCCGCCACGACCGGCAATCCGAGCGCGTGGAAAGCGGTAGCCGCATCGAGATAGTTCGACATGGCAGTCGGATTGGCGTCAGCTCCGAAGCCATCGACTTTCAGCCACAGAGACCCGGCCGGCGTGCTCGCTAAGCTGGCGATCAGCGCGGCCCTTTGCTCAGGGTCCTTGATCACCGCGTATGCGACCGCCAGCGAATATACGATCGGGATGCGGGCACCGCCACGCCGGTCGAGCTCGGCCCGCAGCCAGGTCGTCGCCTCGAGATCGATCCAAAGCCAAGGATCGTTCGGAGACACGATGACGTGCGTGGGCGCCATAACCTGCGTGTAGCCGTTCGCGACCGTAAACTCGGCGAGCTGGACCATTCGCTGTCGCCCGGCGAAGCCCCGAAAGTCGTCGAGAACGTGCTGGCCCGCCCCACCCCAGGGAAGCGCGCCCAGAGCCGGCTTGAACCCACCCGGTAAAGCCGCCGGTTGCGTACGCGGATCGAGGATCACATCAAGCCGGTTCTTGGCAAGCTGATCCCGCAACTCCCTATGGCGGTCCGACAGCGTCGCCTCGATTACGGCACCAAAGATGCGGTGAGATCCCTCAAGCAGCACATTCCCGAGCTGACAGTGATCGCCATGGCCCGGTCTCAGATACAAACCCAGCGGCTGGGGCGCAGGACGAAGCGGCAAAGGAAATTGGGTAACGTTGCCCGGCATGGTCAGACCCTCGGGTTAATGACCCTAGCATAGACGTTTCCATTGACATTTCAATAGGCGTCTAACCCCGCCGTGGGTCAAGCTGTTGAAGCGGGCTCGGCTTCCGCATTCGGCCGACGACCCCAGCCGGACACGGCGGATTGCGGAGTAGGAGCACTTCGAGGCACGTGCGCTAGCGGCTCAGCTCGGTCGAGCAGCTGGCAACCATGGATCTGCGATCTGGAACCGAGGTGCTGAGCCGACGGCCTGACCGGAACAGGTCCGTCCGAGTTGCGCAGACGCAATTCATCTTAGCTCGAATCAATCGCCAAGCGGGAAAAGAAGACGCACCCCGGCGCCCATACTTACGCAGTTGGTGATGTCCGGTCCGGCCTTGTAAAGCGGGTTGCTTCCGGCTTCGGCGAAGGCTCGGTCGTGGTGGCGGCCATCCATCAGTTCCTTCCTCCCCCGTGGTCTGACGAGGAAAATTGGGGGGAGGGGGCCGCCCGGAGCAGCAGCCGTCGGTTCCGGTCCGGCAGAGTCGCGGACAGAACCTCGTCCGCGATAAAGGCGTCGTTTGCGCCTTCGTATTTCCCGAACGCAACCGACCAGAACAGGAAGCTTTCGGGGTCGCGGGCGACAAAAGATTCGATCAGGCGTCAGCCGAGATGGCGCTCGGCTAGCTCCGCCGGCAGAGCTTCGAGCTTGGCCAGCTCGGCTTCGATGTGCAGGCGATGGTCACGGCAGGTTACGGGCAAACTCTTGCGCTAGTCGGTGCGGTTTAGGATGGTCGGGACGTGTTAAGGTTGATCGCGTCCACCCGATCTCGGCTAAGTCACTGCGTTCCTTCGCCCGAAGCGGCATTTAGTTCCATAAGATGCATTATGCGAATCTAGTTTTAACTCTGATGTCAAGGAGTTGGATACCAGCCGTTACATAATGTCTGGTCGCAAGATCCCTCCCCTGTGAGTTGAGGTGTCCCCACATTCCTTAGTCGCCGTCGTTAGGACCCGTGATGACGGCGATCTTGTTGCACAACGTAGTCCGGCCAGCGCGTGTGACGTTCGCGAGGCTGATCTGTGGGCGGTTCTGGACCAGGCCATCGCAATTGCCAGACACCGCATTGAATTGCCCGTCGGATGAAAGGTCCGCTTACATTCTCACCCCAAACCCGGCTCATTGACCAAGGTTTTGCCAACTCCGACGGAATGTTCAGCGCTCGTGCAACGCTTCGGATGTCATCTGCGTCAGGGGCGAGAGCACGTAATCGATGATCCTCTGGTTGTCCGTCTTGATCTCGGCCGTGACGCTCATCCCCGGGCTCAGCGGCACGAGGGTTCCGCCGATCCGGACGTCGCTGCGCTCGAGCGCGATGGTGATCGGAAAGACGAACTTCTGCGTCGGCGAGTTGCTGGACCCCATCGATGAACTGTTCACCAGGCTCGTGGCGTTGGCCTGCATGCGACGTGCCTCGTCCTCGTCGACGGCATCGGTGGCCACGCTGGTCACCTTGCCCTTGATTGTGCCGTAGCGCGTGAAGGGGAAGGCGTCGAGCTTTATCGCCACCTCCTGGCCGGCCTTCACGAAGCCGATATCGATGTTGTCGATGAAGGCCGCGACGTTCAGCGTGCCGCCGCTCGGCACCACGGTCATCAGCTCCTGCCCGGTCGTCACCACTTGGCCGATCGATGTCACCGCCAGCTTCTGCACCACCCCGTCGACCGGCGAGGCCAGTTCCGTGCGCTGAAGCCGCGCATGGGCCTTGTCGACGGCTTCGCCGTCCACCACCGCCTTGTTCGACGCGTCCTCGAACTTGTTGGCGCTGTCCGAGCGGAACTGGCCCAGCGCCTTGGCCTTGGCGCTGGCCAGCGTGCCCAGGGCCGCCTCGGCCTCGCCACGTTGGCCGCGGTCCGCCACCAGACTGGCCTGGGCGCGCTGCAATTCCTGGAGCGCCGCCAGGAAATCCGCCTTCGACCCCGTGCCATGGGCCTGCAGCGTGTCGCGCATGTCGGCGTGCTGCTGGAGCGTCGCCACGAGCTTCTCGTCCGCCTCGAGACTCCGGTCGAGACGCGTGATCGTTGCCCGCCGTTCCCCCGCCTGCATGTCGAAGTTTCGGAGCGTCTCCGACAGGTTGACGAGATCCGCCACCAAGGCCTGGCGCTCCCGCGTCTGGAGTTCCTGCGGCACGGAGCGATCCCAAGATACGGATGGGTTCGTGTCGACCCGCGCGCGACCGACGTCGACAGCCGCAATGGCGGTTCGGTAGCGGGCGGCGTCGGCGAGGTCGACGACGAGCTCCTGGACGGCGACGTTCGCGTCCGCCCGCATCTCCACGGGGTCGAGGGCGACGAGCTTGTCACCCGCCTTCACCAATGCCCCGTCCTCGACCAGGATGGCCGACACCCGGCCGGGCTCGAGCGGTTCGATCACCTTGACGCGACCCGAAGGCTGCACCTTGCCCTTGGCCACGGCCTCGATGTCGATGTCGATGTGGCCGACGAGCGACCAGCCGAGCGCCAGCACAACGAAAGTGCTGAGTGTCAGGAGCAGCGCACGGCGCGTCGGGGACGAGGGTGTCTCGAGCACCTCCAGCGCCGCGGGCAGGAACTGCCGGTCGCGCCGGAACTCGACCCGGCGCACATTCGAGGCTCGCATGTCAGGCGCTCACGTTGTCGGATTGGAGCGCCCAGAGGCGGGCGTAGACGCCGCCGTCGCGGGCGAGCAGTTCAGCATGCGTCCCCTCCTCGACAATGCGGCCGCGTTCGAGCGCAATGATGCGGTGGCAGCCACGCACGGCGGCGAGCCGGTGGGCGATGACGATCACGGTGCGGCCCTTCACGATCTCGCGCATATTGTCCTGGATGATGCGCTCGCTCTCGTAGTCGAGGGCGCTCGTCGCCTCGTCGAAGATCAGGATGCGGGGATCGGTGGCGAGCGCCCGCGCGATGGCGATGCGCTGCCGCTGGCCGCCCGACAGGTTGGCGCCGCGTTCCTCGATCTCCGTGTCGTAGCCCTGCGGCAGCGTGGCGATGAAGCCGTGGGCGCCGGCGAGCTCCGCGACCTGCATGACGCGGGCGCGCGGCATGGCCGGGCTCGCCAGCGCGATGTTCTCGTGGATGGTGCGGTTGAACAGCACGTTTTCCTGCAACACCACCCCGATCTGCCGTCGCAGCCAGCCGGGGTCGAGTTGGGCGATGTCGATGCCGTCGAGCAGGATCTGACCGTCTTCGGGGGTGAACAGGCGCTGGACCAGCTTGGTCAGGGTCGACTTGCCCGAGCCGGAGGAGCCGACGATGCCGATGACTTCGCCGGCCTTGATGTCGAGCGTCAGGTCGCGCAATACATCCGGAGCGCGCGGCCGGTAGCGGAACGTCACGTGCGACAGCGCGATGGCGCCCCGCGCCGGGGGCAGCGAGGCGAGCGACGAGGGTACCCGCTCGGTCGGCGCGTTCAGGATGTCGCCCAGCCGCTCGACCGAGATCTGCACCTGCTGGAAGTCCTGCCAGAGCTGGCTTAGGCGCAGGATCGGCTGCACCACCTGGCCGGCGATCATGTTGAAGGCGATCAGGCCGCCCACCGTCATCTGGCCTGCGATGACCTCCTGGGCGCCCATGAAGATGATCACGATGGTGGTGACCTTGCTCACCGTGCGGATCAGGTTCTGCCCCAGCGTGCTGAGCATGGTCACGCCGAAGGAGGTCTCGACATAGGAAGCGAGGCGCTCCTCCCACTGCACCTGCATCAGCGGCTCGACGCTGGCGGCCTTCAGCGTCTGCACGCCGATGATCGATTCCACCAGGAACTGCTGGCTGCGGGCGCCGCGGTTGAACTTCTCGTTGATGCCGTCGCGCAGCAGCGGGCGGATCAGCATGGCGAGCACGACGTAGATCGGGATCGACACCAGCACGACGAGGGTCAGCGACGTCGAGTAGAGGAACAGCACGGCGACGAAGAGCAAGGTGAAGACGAGGTCGAGCAGCGAGGTCAGCCCCTGCCCGGTGAGGAAGTTGCGGATGGTCTCGAGTTCGCGGATGCGTGCTACCGTCTGGCCCGTGGGCCGCGTTTCGAAGTAGCTCAACGGCAGGCGGAACAAGTGGTTGAACAGGCGTCGCCCGAGCTCGACGTCGATGCGGTTGGTGGTGTGGGACAGCGTGTAAGTGCGCAGGTATTGCAATACGCCCTCGAACAGCCCCAGCACCACCATGGCGATCACGACGACGACCAGCGTCGAGGTGCTGTTATGAACCAGCACCTTGTCGATGACGAGCTGGAAGAACAGCGGCGTGATCAGGCCGAAGATTTGCACCACGCACGATGCAACCAGCACGTCGGCCAGAGCTTGCCGGTAGCGCCAGATCGAGGGCAGGAACCACTTGAAGCCGAAGGTCTTGGGATCGCTGCCGGCGCCGCCGAGCCGGCGGGTGACCAGCAGCGCCGTGCCGTCCGACCATTCGAGGATGCCGTCGGCGTCCTCCTCCCGCGGGACCCGCAGGACGGGGTCGAGCAACCGGAACTGCCCCGCCGCCTTGCCGGCAGCGAGGATGGCGTAGCGGCCCTCCTTCGACCGCACCATAGCGGGTAGCGGTAGCTGCCGCAGGCGCTTGTGGGACAGGGGCGCGATGCCCCGCGCCCTCAGGCCGATGTTTCGGGCGCTTAGGACGATATCGCCCTCGGACGCTGAGCGTTCGCCCAGGCCTAGATCGTGGCGAAGCTGGAAGGGGTCCGCCGCGATCCGGTAGTGCCCCGCGATGATGGCGAGGGCCACGAGGCCCGTGTCGAGAAGCTCTGCCCGCCCCCGGCCCTCATCGAGAACAACATTCATCAGCGCAATGTCGGCTGGGTCTTGCTGACAACACCGCTCGTCTGATCCTTGTAGGTGCCGTTGGGCTGCGAGAGCCAGTCGTGGTTGTGCAGGAGGTCGACAACCTCGTTGACGTGTCCGTTGGAGCCGTAAAGGTAGGAGCCGATCTCGGAACTCGTCTGCGGATCGTAGAGGTCGGCCCTCGTTTCGGTGCCCGATGCACCGTACTTGTCGATCTCCATCAGGGCGTTACTGGAGTTATAATGGTATCGGTCCGTCTCCTTCAAGGCGCCCGACATTGAATTATAGATCTGCTCCCAGGTATGTAACCCTCCCGCATCAAAACCATCGATTACTTGATCGTGTCGCGTTCGCTCTCGGTCGACAAGGCGAAAATCACCGTGCCCCTGCTGCTCGCGGCGCTGTTTTACGATCTGACGCCGGAGAAGACGGTCACGATCTCCAGCCAGTCCGAGCGCCGTGAGCGCGACCTGCAGGAGCTGTTCCGGCGCGCCAAGAAGCCTGTCGCTCTTTTCATCGACGACGCTCACGACCTCCACCCCAAGACGCTGACCGCCCTCAAGCGCCTCACCGAACTCGTGACGGAGGGCGGCGGCCAGCTCTCCATCGTGCTGATTGGCCATCCCAAGCTGAGGAACGACCTGCGCCGGCCGAAGATGGAGGAGGTCGGCGACCGCACCACGGTGTTCGAGTTCGGCGGGCTGCGCGACCGGCAGCGCGACTATATCGATTGGGTGATGAAGGCCTCGCTCCAGGAGGGAGTGGAGGAAGTCGACGTGCTGACCGATGCAGCCGCGACCCTGCTCGCCGCCAAGCTGAAGACTCCTCTGCAGATTGGCCAGCACCTCGTGCGGGCGTTCGAGGCCGCCCATGAAGTCGGAGCCAAGCCGGTCGATGTCGATATGATCGAGGCCGTGCTGTCGCGTCGGATCGAAGACCTCGAACCCCGGCTCACGCGCAATGGCTACGATCTGCGCAGCCTCGTCGAGCAGTTCGACGCCAAGCCCGCCGAGGTTCGCCGCCTGCTTCGGGGTGAGCTCGACGCCGGACGGACAGTCGAGCTCCTGGAGGAAATGCGCGCCGCTGGTCTGCCGACCTGATCCGTCTCGCGCATTCTGCGTCGGCCCGGATGATCTCGCGTCCGTCTCACCGATCGTGCGCTCATTCTCACGGAGCGTGCGTCGGGCACCCCCTCCAGTCCCGGCTAATGTGCGTCGGAAACAGCCCTTGATTGCGCGTCGGCCGATCATCATTGCGCGTCGCTACATCTAATCGTCACGGAGCGAGTCCATGCGAATCGTCGTCATCAACCCGAACACGACCGAAAGCATGACAGACGTCATCGCGGCGGCGGCGCGCGACTGCGCCTCGCCCGGCACCGAGATCATCGGGATCACGTCGCGGACGGGGCCGGTCTCGATCGAGGGCTATTATGACGAGGCGGTTGCGGCCGTCGGCCTCATCGAGACGATCCGCGCGACCGGCGACGTCTACGACGCCTATGTCATCGCCTGTTTCGGCGATCCGGGCCTGCTCGCGGTCCGCGAGCTCGTCTCGGGCCCTGTGCTCGGCATCGCGGAAGCCGCCTTCCACGCCGCCAGCATGGTCGCGACCGGCTTTTCGGTCGTCACCACGCTCGCCCGCACCCGGATCATCGCCGAGCACCTCGTCGTGGCCTATGGGATGGAGCGGATCTGCCGCCGCGTTCGCGCGACCGACCTCGGTGTGCTCGAGCTCGACGATCCGGCCTCCGACGCGCGCCGGGTTATCCGGGACGAATGCCGGAGGGCGATCGACGAGGACGGCAGCGGCGCCATCGTGCTCGGCTGCGGCGGCATGGCCGACCTCGCCCGTGCGCTCTCGGACGAACTCGGCGTGCCGGTGATCGACGGCGTCGCGGTGGCGGTCAAGATGTGCGAGGCGCTGGTCGGGGTCGGCCTGAAGACCAGCAAGCACGGCGACCTCGCGGCCCCGTTGCCGAAGCGCTATACGGGGTCGCTCGCGCATCTCGCGCCGTGATGGAGCGGCGTGGTATAGCCGACTCTCGAGTTGTAGGGACTTCGCCGAGGTGAAAGCCCGTTGGTGCGCGGGACGCGCCCTTCAGTCCCACCATCGTCATTGCGACAGCGAGCGAAGCGCGGCGGGAAGCGAGCGAGCATACCCTCGCCGGGACACGCGCCCTCTTCGGCCGGCGCTGGATTGTTTGGTCGCGCTTCGGTGCGTTCGCGGTTTCTCGTCCTGACGGAGGTTAAGCGATAAGCGGCAACGCGGATCACACCTCCCACCTTTTCCCGGCCACATAGGTGGCCGCGATCGCCCGGTCGTCGCCGAGCGTCATCAGCGCGAAGAGTTCCTCGGCGAGGCCGCCGCGCACCGCGGCCCTGCGGTGGGCCATCGCCGGGGTGGCGTCGGGATCGAGCACCACGATGTCGGCTTCCGTCCCGGGCTCCAGCGTCCCGATCCTGTCGACGAGCCCCAGCGCCTCCGCGTTACCGCGCGTAATGGTGTGGAAGGCCGCGAGCGCGGGCCAACTCTGGCCGCGCAGCTGCAGCACCTTGTAGGCCTCGGCGGCCGTGCGCAGCATCGAATAGCTCGTCCCGCCGCCGACGTCCGTCGCGAGCGCGGTCCGCACGCTGCCGACCCGAAGCCGCGCCAGGTCGAAGAGGCCCGAGCCCAGGAACAGGTTCGAGGTCGGGCAGAACACCGCGACCGATCCGCTCTCGGCCATCAGCGCGACCTCGTCCTGGTCGAGATGGATGCAATGGCCGTAGAGCGAGCGCGGCCCGAGGAGCCCATGGCGGCGGTAGATGTCGGTGTAGCTTCGGCACTCCGGATAGAGCGACCGGGCGGTGGCGATCTCGGCGTGGTTCTCGGAGAGATGCGTCTGGACATAGGTGGTGGGATAGGCCGCCGCGAGCGCACCGGCGGCTTCGAGCTGCGCCGGCGTCGAGGTCAGCGCGAAGCGCGGCGTCACCGCGTAGAGCTGGCGCCCGCGGCCGTGCCAGCGCTTCAGCAGCGCCTCGCTCTCGGAATAGCCCGTCTCGGCCGTGTCGAGGAGGCCCGGCGGCGCATTGCGGTCCATCATCACCTTGCCGGCGATCATCCGCATGTCGCGCCTTGCGCTCTCGGCGAAGAAGGCCTCGACCGATGCGGGATGAACCGTGCAATAGACCGCGGCGGTCGTCGTGCCGTTGCGGATCAGCTCGTCGAGGAAGAAGCGTGAGATCGCCTCGGCCCGAGCCGGGTCGCGCAGCGTCTCCTCCGCCGGGAAGGTGTAGGTCTGCAGCCATTCGAGCAGCTGCGCGCCGTAGGAGCCGATCACCTGCGTCTGCGGATAGTGGATGTGGGGGTCGATGAAGCCGGGCATCACGAGCTTGCCCGGATGATGGTCGACGAGCGCGTCCGCCGGCAGGCCCGGCAGCAGCGCCGAGGCCTCGCCGAGCGCCGTGATGACGCCGTCCGACGCGACCACGAGGCCGTCTTCGATGTAGCGATAGGCCGCGTCCGGCGCCGCCTCGACCGGGTCGGCCGTGAAGGTCAGGACCCGCCCCCGCACCGCCGTCACCCCTCCCCCGGACATGGCCCTCTCCGCGCTTGCCTCACGATCGGCCATCCTGTGCCGCCCTGACGCCGCGCTTGCAATCGGCGCCCGGCTGAATCACCTTTGCGGAAAGTTGAATAATAGTCTCAGCGTCGAGGAATCGCCGGTGTCGTTTCTGGAGAATGTCCAGACCTTCGTGCGCGTCGTCGACCTCGGCGGCATGTCGGCGGCGGCGCGGCAGTTGCGGCTGTCGCCGGCCGTCATCACGCATCGGCTCCAGCAGCTCGAACAGCATCTCGGCGTCCGGCTCCTCAACCGCACGACCCGCACGCTGCAACTGACCGAGTCGGGAACCGCCTTCTACGAGGCCTCGCTCGACATCCTGCGCGCCGTCGAAATGGCCGGCGAGGTCGCGCTGCAGGCGGGCGGCGTTCCGGCCGGCCATATCCGGCTCAGCGCGCCGCTCGGCCTCGGCCGACATATCGCCACCGCGCTCCTGCCGCGCTTCTGCGCGACGTACGAACGGCTCTCGGTGCGCCTGCGCCTGTCCGATCACCTGCTCGACCTGTTCCGCGAGGCGATCGACTTGTCCGTCCGCCTCGCGGTGCTGCAGGACTCGAACCTCATCGCTCGCAAGATGGGCTTGTCGCAAATTCCCGATCAGGTTGTAGATTGGGCCTGGACTGGCCCAGTTTTACGCTTCGTTAACCTTTGAAATTCCGAAGCAGAACCCAAGCATCCGGTTCTGCTCAACGACGGTCCACGGGCCGGCAAAGCCGAAGCCCTTGCGCATCCACAGCATGGCCTCGAACCCCTGGATGGATCGTCGTGCCGTGTTGAAGCTCCGGAAGCCGCCGACCCGCGGCATGTTCTTTTTCAGCCGGAAATGGTCGCTCTCGATCCCCTGCTGGGGGTGCTTGGTCACATGGTGGACGGGATCACGCGCCAGCCGCCCCTCCTTCCGCGCCGCCGCGATGGCGCCCGGGTAGGTGCCGGCACCGTCCGTGCCGATCCGGTCGGGTGACAGCAGAGGACCGTCCTTCAGCATCTTGCGAAAGAACCGCTTGGCGGCGTCGAGATCGCGCCTGGCGGTCAGCAGGAAGTCGACCGCCTCGCCGTGCTTGTCGATCGCGCGATACAGGTAGCGCCACTCGCCCCGGATGCGGACGTAGGTCTCATCGACGCGCACCGACCCGCAATGAGGCTTGCGGAACGGACGCAGCCGACGCTCGATCAGCGGCGCGTAGGCCAGCACCCAGCGGTTCACGGTGCTGTGGTCGACCTCGAGGCCGCGTTTGAGCAGCAGCTCCTCGATGTCGCGGTAGCTCAATGGGTAGCGCAGGTACCACGACACCGCCTGGACGATCAGCCCCGCCTCGAAGTGCCGGCCCTTGAAGTCGTCCTTCGACCGGCTCTTCAGCTTGGCGGCGATGGCGGACAGGATCACGGGGCGACCTCCGGACGGGAGGCGGCAAATTCGGTTGGCGTGCCTAATCTTACTGAGTCACAAAGCCGCGTTGGCCTCATGCCGGAGAGCTCCATTTCGAGTCGATCGATGGGGTGGAGCATGAGATGGCGTCTGAGAGTGAAGCGCGCTTCGCAGCTTATGTCGAGGA
>JAABUM010004454.1_pt1 | contig 15767 bp, 18 predicted proteins | sample 5559161 | NCBI WGS metagenome assembly JAABUM01 (sample SAMN10711868, study PRJNA513369) | rock metagenome | isolation source: Antarctica rocks | place: Antarctica: Victoria Land, Siegfried Peak nord
TCGCTCGGACGAGCTCCACGGCCTGCTCCCGGAACTCCGGGCTGTACTTGCTGGGACGGCCCATCAGGACCCCTTCCTCGGGCGAAGTGCCCAAGATCAGGGTGTCCACCGAAGCGGGTCAACTCCACAGCGCCTCGCCGTTGCCTGTCGGTTCGTTCTGCGGTGCGGAACTGCCGCTTTTTGCGGGACGGCCCGCCCGGGGTGGGCGTCGTTTCACGACGAGCAGGGTGATGGTGGCAAGGAGGCCGAGGGCAATGGTTGCTGCGGCGGAGGCGAGGAGCGTCGCTGGGGCGCCGATGGCCACGACGAGAGGTCCGCCGAGGGCGGTGCCGACGGGAGCGGCCAGGACGGTGAGCGCACCGCGGGCGGCTAGGACCTGGGACAGCAGGTGAGGTGGACTTTCGCTTTGAAACAGGGTGTAGGACAGCGCGATGTAGGGGGCGTAGAGCAGACCGCCGACGGCGAAGCTGGCCAGCGCCGGTGCGGCGGTGTGGAGCAGCCCGAGGGGCAGCAGCGCCGCGCCCCAGCCGATGACTGCGGTGAGGGCGGTGGGCCACAGCGGTAGCCGGCGGAGCAGGCCGATGGTGATGCCGCTGATGACCGCGCCGGTTCCGAAGACGGCCCAAAACACGGCCAGGAGAACGGCGGAGCCGTGCAGTGTTCCCAGGACGTAGAGCGGAAGGGCGACCTCGACCGGTCCGTAGAGCAGGAAGAACAGGCAGGACAGGACGAGCAGGCCGAGCAGCGCGGGGTTGCCGGCGATGAACCGGAACCCTTGGGTTCGCTCGGGCGCTGCCGCACCGGTCGCCGTGGGTTCGACGCCGGTGCCGCGCACGGGGGCCCAGGCGGTGACTGCCAGGACAGCGAAGCTGGCCGCGTCGGCGGCGATGGCCACCGACGGGTTGCTAACCGCGATGATGAGCCCGGCCAGCAGTGGCCCGACGATGACGGCGCCCTGATCCAGCACCGACAGCACCGCGTTGGCCGGTAGCCGTTGCGCGTGCGGCAGTTGTTCGGCGAGCAGGGTGTAGCGCCCGGAGATGCCCCAGGCGTGCAACACCGATGACAGCGCCAACATCCCCACGTACAGCGGAGCGGTCAGCCCGCCGACGGCGTACAGCACGGGGATGGTGCCGAGCGCCACGGCCCGCAGGGCCGCGTCGGCGGTGACCAGCCGGCCACCGGACGCACGCCGTAGTAGGCGGCCCAGCAGCAGCGCGCCGGCGGCTCCCGGCAGGGTGTAGGCGGCAACCGCGGCGCCGACCAGGAATGCGGCCTGTCCTGGGCCGGCGAGGTTCACCGCGAGCAACGCGACCGCGATGGCACTCATCCCGTCCCCGAGGGCGGAGACCGCGAACGCCGGCCATAGCCGGCGAAGCACCGGGTGGGCCACGATCGGCCGGTACGGCGAAGCGCGCCACCCCAGCAGCGACCGGCGGGGGTGGCGCCCGGGCCTCATCGTGTTCACGAGAGGATGCTGGGACCTCAAGCGCACTCGAAGTCAAGGCTGGAGGATCGGGATGGCGGGCCGGAGCCTGCGGATCGGTGAGCTCGCCGCCCAGAACAGTCTGCGCCCGTCCGCGTTGCGCTATTACGAGCAGATCGGCCTCATCCCGCCGCCCGAGCGGATCGGCGGCCAGCGCGCCTACCCGCCGTCGACTGTCCGCCGGATCGCGTTGATCAGGATGGCGCAGCACGTCGGTTTACCTCTTACTGAGATGCGGGCGCTGTTCACTGCCACCCCCGGGGCGCCTCAGCGACACGCCACTGGCGTGCCCTGGCCGAATGCAAGCTGCCCGAGATCAACGCAGCGATCGAGCAACTCCGCCTCCTACGCGGCGTCGTCGCGGACTGGCTGGAATGCGGCTGCATGAACCTCACTACCTGCGAACTTCTGGGCCGCGTCAACCGGAAGAACCTGAAAACTGACCTGCGCCGCCCTGCCGCTGGGGAGGTTGCGCAGTCCCCGCAAGACGATCGGTCGTGGGGCTTGGGGGGCTCGTCGCTACGCGTCGCGGCGCTGCAGCCAGTCCTGGGTGAGCGCGCTGAAAAGTTCCGGCTGCTCCCAGGGTAGGTAGTGACCTGCCGCGTCGACGACGCAGTACGTGCCCCTGAGGTAGGCCTGCTGGGCGCGGAACTGGTCGGCGTAGCCGACGACCCTGTCGTTGCGCCCAGCAACGATCGTCACGGGGCCGTCGAACAGCAGCTCGGCGTCCTGGTCGGCCAGCGCGTAGCCGGGGCCGTCGGTGAGGGCGTCCTGGTACGCCTCATCACCTGGACCGCCGGCGGCCAGGGCCTCCAGCACCACCCCAACGACTGCTCGGGTGCGGCGCCCGAGGGCGCGGTCCAGGTGACCGCGCAACTCGGCGGGGGCGGCCTCCAGCCAGCCCTGTTCAGCGGCAGGCGACTCTTGGTCCGGTAGGTTCCGCTCGTGGGCACCGACCCTCACACCTGGCAGACCAGCAGCAGGCCCTGGACCAGGTCGGGGCGCTAGCGGGCGACGCCAGCGGCGAGGTAGGCACCGTAGGACGCGCCGGCGAGCAGCGCCGGGCGCTGCAGGTGGCGCTGCAGCCAGTCGCACACAGTGTCCAGGATCGTCTGCGAGTCGGCCGCCCCTGGCCCGGTGCGTCGCCGTGACCAGGCAGGTCCAGGTACACCTCGCGCGAGCCACCGCCAGCCAGCGCCGGGCCGAACGCCAGCGCGGTCCCGGCACGCGACATGCCGAGCATCGGCAGGCACACCACCGGCATCCCGTTGCCGCCGGTGTCGTCGACGACCACACCCATTCCCGGACTGTAGAGGTCCGGGCCCGGCTGGTCGTGCAGTCGGGTCCACGGCAACCGACGACAGTCCTGCTGGGCGCGTGAGCCTCCACGTGCGACCGGCGGAGCCCCGGGACCTCGACGACCTCGTGCAGCTGCGTCTGGAAAACGGTCGCGTTCACGCGGTCTTGGATCCGTCGGTGTACCGGGTGCCGGACTCCAAGGCGATGCGGGAACACTTCGACGCGCGCCTGATGGCGGACGACAACGACCAGGCGCTGCTCGTTGGCGTCGTCGATGGCCGAGTACTCGGGCTCGCCGAGGTGTCGCTGGACCCGCCGCCGCCTGCCCACCCAGATCCTGCGGCCGGTGCCGAGCGCGCACCTGCACGTGGTCGTGGCCGCCCGGGCGCGGTGCCAAGGGCTGGGCCGCCGACTTGAGCTTCCCGCACGCGAGTGGGCTGGTTCCCACGGCGCCCAGCAACTCGTCGCCGGCATCCAGGTCGACAACCAGGCCGCGATCGACTTTCTACGACCGCTGCGGCTACCGCGCCAACGCCACAATTCGACTCAGGGACTGACCGGCGCGTCCGGAAGTCGATCCGCCCCGGGACGTCGGCGCGTCCGGGTAGTCGCTCATTGACGGTAGCGAGGTGGTACCAAGAGTGCGGCCCCGCGCCATCTCGGACGTTCTCAACGTCGGAAAAGGATCAAGCTCGACCGACCGATGACTTCTACGACTGTCGCAACGACCCGGCCGCCTAGAGCGTCTTCGAGCGCGAGGGGCTGCCCCGGGGCAAAGGGCGAGGGCTGGTCTGACAGGTCGTCGATCGAGATGTTATCAGCGTAGAGGTAGTAGCGTTCCGTCCCGCCCGCGCTGTCCCGAATCGGGTTGAGCCGCCCCGTCAATCCCGGGATGTGACCGGTCCCCGCCTCGAAGATCACGCTGCCTACTCCGGCGGGGCGGGGCAGGGTCACGTCGAGGTCGCCCACTGGATCGTGGTCCCTGACGAGTGCAGGGGCCGCTGCCGAGTGGGCAACGTAGATGGTCACCAGCCGCCGCGCCGGGAGCCTCAAGGTGGCGGCCCCCCTGTTGTCAGCGATGGCGCTGACGTACGTGCCGTTCGGGGCCGCAGCAAGAACCTGTGCGCCTGCCACCGGCTGGCCTGATTCGTCGATGACGCTGACTGTCATCTCGCCGGTGCTACGCCCGGTGGCGGCACGCGCTGAGCCGATGAGGGGGCCTGGCGCCGCGGGGATCGAGCCTCCCAGCGTAACGAGCTTCTGGGCGATCGCTGCAGCAAGGTCTTCGGGGCTGAAGTCTTCCGCCTTCAGGTAGCTCACGTCGGGATCGAAGCCAGGGAGTGGGGTGTCATCGAAACGGAGCGGTAGGACGTACTCGCGCCGCTCGCGAACAGCCCGCGACAAAGCGGAACGACGCTCGTGTATCGGCCAGCTCTTCCGGGCGTAGTCACTGGAGATGAACATGACCACGGCGTATGCGTCGTCCTTGTAGATGCGCTGGAGCTCTTCGACTTGGTTCTTGCCCCACAGCGGGATCTTCTGCTCTTCGTCGTAAAAGTAGTGGATGCTGAGCGCGGCCAGCGCACTGGCCACTCGTTGTACGTAGCCGCGCTGTTCTCCGGCGAAGGACAGGGCGACCTGAAACGTCCTGCCGCTAGAAGCGACCGCCGTAGGGAGCGGCGTGCTGGCGATCCCTCCCGGACCAGCGTCACGAGCGTCCCCGGCCGCTTCAGCAGCTTCCCAGCCCCGTTCGGTGAGCCCGGTAACGACCACCGGGTAGTCCATCTCCGCGACACTCACCCCCTCGACGTACGGCGGGTCGGCGGTTGTGAGACGGCGCAGGGCCGGAGCCACCTCGCCGTCAAAGGTCAGTCCTGGAACCGCGAACGGGACGTCCAGCCGGTGGACGCCCGGTGACGTGAAGTGCTCAGAAATGTGACGGAGCACGGCCACCATGGCGTGGTTCATTCCGACATTCTCACGTATCGCTGCTTCGCCCTCTCCGCGCTCGTCGACCGCGCACTCCGTGCCGGTCAAGGATCGTCCTGCGGTGCGGCTGGACAACGCTGGCCTGACTTGCTCGGGTCACCCTCGGTGCCAGCTTGCGCGGGGCGGGGCCCACAGCGCCACCGCGGCTGGGGCTGGGGGCTGGGGGCTGGACCACTCTCGCGGGCCGTCAACGGGCGTTAGGAGTGTCGCCTCATCCTCTCGACCGCTGACTGCGCGGGGGAAGGGTACCTACGAGACGAATCGGCCACCCGGCGTCCGTTGGGTACTCAGCGCCCGTGCCCGCGGGTCCAGCGCGAGAACGGCTCCCGCGACTAGGACGGGGACGGCCGCTATCGCGAACCCCCACCTGGTCGAGTGCGACAACGCGATGCCGAGAACCGCGATCGAGACGGGCTCGAAAATGACCCGGGGCAGACCCATGACTGCACTGATCCGCCCGAGGAGGTGCCTGGGGGTCTGGGTCTGAATGAAGGTCGGCAGGGCCACGTCGCTGCTGTACGACACCCCGATGCCAACCACGAACAGCAACACCGCGGCCGTCAGCGCGTTGGGAACGAACCCGAGCGTCGTGAACATGATCGCCTCGACCAACGTCATGCCGATAATCAACAACCCCCAGCGACGCGGCAGCCCGGTGAACGAAGCCGCAAGGGCACCGACCAGCTGACCCGCCCCCCAGCCCGCCACCATCAGCCCCAGGGACGTCGCGCCGCCCAAAGAGGTGGCAAGCACCGGCAGACCGACAGCGAAGACGCCGCTGTAGCTGAGTGTCGCCGCTGTGATCACGAGCAGGACCAGCCGCACCTCATGGGAGCGCCGTGCGTGCCCAAGACCCTCCGCGATCTGTCGGAAGATCTCTTTCGGGCTGGGCGTCCCGCCTTCGGCTACCACCGACTTCTGGGCCGCCAGGACCGTCGCGGATGCGATGACGAACGTCAACGCGTTGATCCCGAACACCGCCCAAGCTCCGGTCACGGAGACGAGCACACCGCCGATGACCGGGCCCACGATGAACGAGCTCTGCTCGAAGAAGCCCTGCACAGCGTTGGCCTGGCCGAGCTCGTCGTCGTCAACCAGGCTGGGAATGATGCTCTCGCTGGCCGGCGCGAAGAACGCGCCGGCAACACCCATGACGAGGGCGAGTACGGACAACTGCCATAGCGTTGGCGTGCCGACGAACGAAATGATCGCCATCGTGGCGAGAGCAGCGGCCCGCACAAGGTGGGTAATCACCATGACGAGGCGTGGCGAGTAGCGGTCGACCGTGGCTCCGCCCAGCAGGAGCAGCAGGCCGCGGGGCACCGCCTGGAAGAGCAGGACTCCTGCCAGCGCGGTCACCGATCCCGTGGATCGGAGAACAGTCCACGCCAACGCGATCTCGAACGCCGCGTCGCCGGCCATCGACAGGCCCTCGCCCCCCATGACGGTCATGAACTGTCGCCGCCGCAACAGGGCGGACGGTCCGACCCCCATCAAGCCCTCCTTGGCGCACGATCACCGCTCGTTGCGTTCGGCGGAAGCATATTGGCGGGGGCTCAACGCAGATGCGCCTCAGCCTGCAAGCCGAACCGCTACCAACGCGCCGAGCAGCTCGTCGGCGAGGTCGCGTCGAGCGTGGTCGTCCGTCTCGCAGGGGATCCCCGAGCGGGACCCGCGCGCACATCGCAGCAGATGAGGATGCTCCAGGAACGTGTGGTCTGGTCGGATGCAGCCGCGAGCGGCACGTCGCGGCCAGTGAGCACTTGGGTCTCCTGGCCCGGCACGCGACGACGAGCACCACGATTACGAGCAGCTGTCAGGGCCACCACCACCTCCACGACCGTAGCGACCGGGGAGGTCGTTGGTTCACCGACCGGGTCCGTAGTCCCGCTGGGCTTGGCGACGCCGCCGCCGCACTATGAGACCCACGAGGGCGGCGACCAGCGCGCACCCTGCGACGCCCAACGCCACCGACCCGGCGGTCAGCGCGATGCCGGCGCCGAGCGAGGTGATGCCGATGGCTGCCAGCAGTCCGGGGCCAGCGCAGCACAGGACCGGGATGGCCAGCAGCGCGACCAACCAGCCACTGCCTCGACCCGACGGGTCTCCCGGCCGGTCCAGGGAGCTGGGTGGGGCGTCGGTGGCAAAGTCGGGTGTTCGGTCGGCGGGTCTGCCGCGGTCGGGTGCGCCGAGCGGCGTGGGGCTGCTCATGCGCAGCAGCTGGTGGGCATGTCGGACAGGAACAGTCGGGCGCACAGCCGGAGGGCCTCGGCCATCGTGAGGTAGGGCGCCCAGGTCTCGGCGAGATCCTCGACGGTGAGCCCGTACTTGATGGCGTAGGTCGCGGCCAGGATGACGTCGCCGGCGCCGTCGAGGGCGGCGTGCACGCCGAGGACCTTGCGGGTGTCGGCGTCGATGACGATCTTCAGGGCGCCGCGGGTGTCGTTGTTCGCCAGGGCCCGAGGCAGGTCGTCGGCACCCAGGGTTCGGCAGTCGCAGGAGTGGCCTTGGTTGAGGGCCTGCTGCTCAGTGAGGCCGGCGCTGGCGAGTTGCGGGGTGGTGAAGGTGACGCCGGGCAGGCCGCGGTAGTCCATCGTCTGCGGTTCGCCGAGGGCGTTCGCGGCGGCGACGTGACCGGTCTGGGCGGCGACGTAGACGTACTGCGGCGCGCCGGAGACGTCGCCGGCGGCCCAGATCCGGTCGTTGCTGGTGCGCTGGTGGTCATCGACGAGGACGAACCCGCGGTCGTCGGTCTTGACCCCGGCGGCGTCCAGCCCGAGGTCATCGGTGTTGGGCCGGCGGCCGGTCGCGACCAGCAACCGCTGCGCGGTGATGGTCTGGCCGCCGTCGGTGGTGACGATGACCCCGTCAGCAGTGCTGGTGACACTGCTGGCGCGTTGTTCAACGACGGTGATCCCGTCGGCGGTGAACGCTTCCTTGAGCAGCGCGGCGAGTTCAGGTTCGGTGTGCGGTGCGAACCGGCCGACGATGGTGACCTTGACGCCGAGCTGGGACCACAGCTGGGACTGCTCCAGCCCGACGTAGCCCGCGCCGAGCACGACCAGCGACTCCGGCAGCTCGGTCTGCTCCATCGCAGTGGTCGAGGTCAGGAACTCCACGGTGTCGATGCCGGGCACGTCCGGGGTGGCGGGGGTGGAGCCGGTCGCGAGAATGAACGCCGGGGCGGTGAGCTGCTCGCCGTCGACGTCCAGGGTCTGCTCGTCGCTGAACCGGGCGTGGCCGTAGCGGATGGGGAACTCGTGGGCGTCGGCGACGGCCTGGTACTTCGCCTCGCGCAGCGCGTCGATGAGCTGCTGCTTCTGGGCGATGAGCGCTGGCAGGTCGACGCCGGCGGCGCTGGTCGGCGCGGCGGGGAACGGGTTGGTCGCGGCGGCGTGCCGGTGCCCGGAGGCGGCCAGCAGCCGCTTGGAGGGGACGCACCCGACGTTCAGGCAGGTCCCGCCCAGGACGTTGTGCTCGACCAGCAGCACGGTCTTGCCGCGTTCGCGGGCCTCGATCCCAGCGGCCATCGCCGCACCGCCGGTGCCGATCACGATCAGGTCGAAGGTGTTCAGGTCGTTGCTGTCACTCACAGGGTGCCTTCCGTCGCGCGTTGCTGACTGGATGATGAGGTCAGAGGTCGAGCTGGCGGTAGGCGCCGAGCCAGCCTTCGTTGTAGGTCGGGAACTGCGCGATCTGGTCGGTCAGGCGCTCGACCGGGATCTGCTCCCGGATCGCCAGGGCTGGGGTTTGGATCCACTCACTCGCCATCGGCCCCACGGCCCACGCGCCGATCAGGGTCTTGGACTCGGCGTCGGCCAACACCCCGAGGTGCCCGCGGGGTTCCTTCTCATAGGTCCACGGGCGGGCGATCGCGTCGGACAAGTCGACCTCGGCGCTGACCGTCCGGATGCCCTGCTCGCTGGCCTGCGCCGCGGTGAGGCCGACGGCGGCGACCTCCGGGTCGGCGAACACCACCCGCGGAACACCGTTGTACCGGGCAGTGCGGGCCGTGCCCAAGATGTTGTCGGCGACGACCCGTCCCATGTACATCGCGACGTGCGTGAACGCCATCACGGCGGTGACATCGCCGATCGCCCAGACGTTGTCCGCGGCGCTGCACCGTTCGTCGACCACGACTTGACCCTTGTCGCCGAGGGTGACCCCGATGGTCTCCAGCCCAAGGTCAGCGGTGCGCGGCGTGCGGCCGCTGCCGACGACGATGACGTCACACCGCACCTCGGTTCCGTCATCCAACGCCACCACGGTGTGCTGCCCGTCCGTGTGGATGGCCGTGGCGGTGACACCGGTCCGGACATCGATGCCCTCGCCAGTCAGGTAGGTGCCGGTCAGCTCCCCGGGGCGGGGGTCCTCCCGGGACAGCAGCCGGCCGGAGCGCTCGACGATCGTCACCGTGGCGCCATAGCGGCGCAGGAACAGCCCGAGCTCAACCCCGACGGCACTACCGCCGAGCATGACGACCCGACCCGGGATGTCGGTCAGCGTCGTGGCCTCACGGTTGGTCCAGACCTTCCCCTGCGCTTGGGCGGCCGCCAGACCCTCGACTGGTGGCAGGAACGCCTCCGAGCCGGTCGCGACGATGATGTGCTCGGTCGTCAGGATCCGACCGTCGACCTCAACCGTCCCCGGGCCGGTGATCCGCCCGACGCCCTTCAGGACGGTCGCACCGGACTCCTCGTAGCCGGTGACCTGCTTGCTGTCATCCAGGTGCCGGATCATGTCATCGCGGTAGGCGCGGGTCGCCGGCCAGTCCAGCGCAGCCCCGGCAACACCGTCTGCGCGGTCGACCCCGGTCTTGGCCTCCGGCGGCCGCAGCAACGTCTTGGACGGGATACACGCCCAGTAGCCGCACTCCCCCCCGATCAGCTCCCGCTCGACCACCGCGACCCGCTTGCCGGCGGCCAGCAACGCGCTCGCGGCGACCTCACCACCAGGGCCCATGCCCAGCACCACCACGTCGAAGGTCTCGCTCATCAGGCTCCTGTCCCGGTCGTGGTCGACGCCCAGGGTCGTCGGTGTGCGGCAGACCCGGTCGACCCTGCCCACCACATCGTATCCGCTTGAGCGGATGGTTGGCGAATGCCCGGACCGGCTGCAGCCAAACGACGACCACCCCCGCGAAGGACCCTCATCCGAATCTATAGAACCGTGTAGGCAGATGCGTTCTGGGAAGCCCAGGACACGCTTCGCGGCTCAGCACACCACCACCTACGCGACATGGAGGCTCTGATGGCAGACCTGAACACGCTCACCCATACCCTGTCGGACACGCTGCGCCGAACGGACACGACCGTGAACTGGCTGCAGCCGGTACTGCTGCGCCTGGTGTCCCTTGGCGAGCCGGTGACCGTGGCCGACATCGCCGCCGCCTGCGGCCGACCCGTCGCCGAGGTCCAGGCGGCGCTGCGGCAGATGCCGGACACCGAGCTGGATGATGCCAGTCGTGTCGTCGGGTGGGGGATCACCCAGAACCCGACCCCGCACCGGTTCGAGGTCGACGGTCGGCACCTGTTCACGTGGTGCGCCCTGGACACGCTGATGTTCCCCGCACTGCTCGGGCAGGCCGCGTCGGTCACCTCCCCGTGCCAGGCAAGCGGTGAGCCCGTGCACGTGCAGGTCGACGTCGACCCGGATCGGGTCAGCACAGTCACCCCCGCCGAAGCAGTCGTCTCGATCGTCACGCTTGGCGAGACCGCGAGCATTCGTGGGGCGTTCTGTAACCAGGTTCACTTCTTCGCCAAAGCCGGCGCAGCCGGCCCGTGGCTCGCCGAGCACCCCGGCGCGAGCGTCCTGCCGGTCGCGGAGGCGTTCGAGCTCGGCCGGCCGCTGATCGCGCAGATGGCCGCCGGCGCCGGCGACTGCTGCTAGGAAGCCCACCCGTTTGCCCATCTACACGTCGAGGAGACCTGCCATGAAGATGTTGCCGCTGCTGGAGGACCTGGCGGTGTCGGCCGTCGCCGGATACGCCGGCACCAAGGCGATGGAACCTGTCAGCATGAAGCTGTACGAGATGGAGTCCACGGCCGACCGGGAGCGCGAGGACGCCGTCCGGCCGGGTCCGCCGTACGAGATCGCCGCCAGGAAGATCGCCGCGCTGGCCGGCGTCACCCTGGAGGGCAAGGCGCTGGACCGGGCGTCGCTCGCCGCGCACTACGGCCTGGCGCTGTCCTGGTCCCCGCTGTACCTGCTGCTGCGCCGCCGAACCAGCCTGCGGCCGATCACCGCCGGGCTCACGACCGGCGCGGCGATGTCCGCGATCGCCGACGAGTGGATGACCCCGGCGTTCGGGTTCAGCGCCCCGAACCGCGCCTACCCGCTCAGCACCCACCTGCGCGGAGTCGCCGCGCACCTGGTTTTCGGGCTGGGGTCGCCAACAGCACCGAAGCTTTGTGGGCAGCCCGGCGACGCCGGCCATGACGTGCGCTGGGCAACCTCGCAGACGCCTCCGCTCGTGAACACCCGAGACGCACTCAGCCCACCGGACGCTGCCGGACGCATGCAGAACCTCGGGAGCGACGTCGAGACCTTGTCGATCCGCACTCGGGTCGCCAGCGGTGTTGCCGTTGTACTGATCGCCGCGGCCGCTCTTGGCTGGCTGCTCGACACCGGTCGGCTCTCGGGCGTCGTGGTGTCGCTGTTCGTGCTGCCGGCCAGCGCCGCGCAGGCACTGAGCGTGGTCCTTCTCAGTCAGCAACGCTCGGGTTCGGTGCGACGGGTTCGGCTCGCCATCGTGCTGAACGTCGCGGGCGGCGTCGCCTGGCTCGTGCTGCGGACGGTCGTTGACCCGACCCAGCCGCGCGCGGGCCCAGTCGCCGCGGTGCCCACGACGACGCAGTTGCTGAGCGCCGCTGCCCTCGCCGCCACCGTCTTGCTCTTCACGCAGGCCCGGTGGACCGTCCCGGTGAGCCGGAACGACCAGCGGCGGTTGGCCGCAGCACTGAGCGCGTCCTGGGTCCTGACGCTCGCGCTAACGACATCTCTTGTCGCGGTGTACATCCCGAACATCACGATCGAGGGGCAGTCGCCGGTTCTCGCCCTCCGATTCACGCCCGAGCCGTGGCCCGGCGGCCCCGCTGTGGAGACCGTCATCACCGGTCACCTGCAGCTGGTGCTCAACACAGCCACAGCCGCGTTCGTCGTCCTGAGCGCCGGGCTACTCGCCCTGCTCGTCCGCACCCGGCTGGAGGCGGCGAGCCGCCAGGTCGCCTGCCGAACCGGCCGGCCCAGCCGGGGTGCGCTCGCCGCCGCGGTGATGACTGCCCCGGGCTGTTGCGCGGTCCCTCTCACCGCCCTACTCGGTCCCGCAGCGTTGACCGCGGTCGCGGCAACCACCCCGTACCTGATGCTCGCCGTCGTCCTCGTCCTCGCGGCCGACGTCGTCCGCCTGAAGCGTCTCCTGTCCCGTCCCCCGGGCGCCGACCCAAAGTACCGAGGCTTGCCCGCCGCCGCTCCCGGCACCCACTCGACGTTGGCAAAAGGCGTTCTTCGTGACGCTCAGCGCAACGCGGTCGAACCAGCCGCCTGCTTCGCCTTGGCCACCGACCGCGCCGTGACAAGGGGCAGTGACGTCAACATCTGATCGGAGGCGGCGCACCCCCAGGAATGGCCAGCACAAGGCTGTGAGAGGCGGGGACAAGCTGACGTTGCTTCCGACAACGCTGCTGGCCTGAAGCACCGCTGGCGTTGAGGGCTACGGCAGCGTCGCTGCGCCCGCAGCTGCCGGGGGCGGCCTGAGCCACGGCGCCACGACCCATTGCAGCGCCGCGAAGTTCAGGCCTCCGACGACGACCAACGTGAGGACCTGCCGCCGGACGGCGTGACGGCGAACGGGGCCGGCCGGGCAGGTGCGGCGAACCCGCAGGACCTGCACCGCGGCGACAGCGAGCAAGGCCAGGAGACCTACGACGATCCCTCCGGTGAAGACGCCGACGTCGGTTGCGGCGCCAGCCACGACGGCGGGTCCGGCGCCCAGGCAGCTCGCGCACGCCGCGAGCAGGCCGCTCAGGCCGGCCGAACCCAGGGCTGGGGCCGCGGCGACCGCCCCGGCGAGGGCGCCGCCCCGGGCGGCCCGGCCTGTGACGGCCGGTTGGGCCACCTGGCCGTCGGGCGCCGGGTAGTCGGCGAGGTCAGGCACTAGCTGCGGCATGGGCGTTGGCCAGGAGTTCGTCCATCGTGCTGATCGGGACGCCGTTCTGGTAGGTGATCTTCCCGGTGCGGTCCAGAACGTAGTAAATGTCAGGCGAACCCATCTGGTCGTACCGGAAGCTAAGGTCCTTGGAGGAGATGCCCCACTGCCAGGTCGGGTCGTCGAACCGCTTGCCCGCCAGGCCCCGGCCGAGCTGGGTGAGCGACGCGGCGGCCTTGGGACCCTGGCCGAGGTCGTCATACAGGTCGATGACCTTGACCTGGACACCGTCGGCCTTGAGCTGGGCGAGGTGATCGGCCAGCACAGGGATGCTCGCGGTGCAACTGGAGCAGCCCGCGGCGATGAACCACAACACGGTGGGCTTGCCGCGCAGCGACGCGACGTCCACAGCCTGCCCGGACAGGTCGGTGTAGGCGCCGGCCGGTGAGGGCGCTCCGACCGTCGCCGGCCCGGTCGAGACGGACTCGCCCGTGCGGCCGCTCGCCGCAGTCCCGGCAGCGTTCCCGGCTGCGGCGGTGGCGCTGCGGGACGTCTGGTTGCCGCAGGCGGCGGTCGCCAGCAACGCGGCGGCGGTCACCGCCAGGGCAGCGGTGCGGGAGCGGGAGGTAGCGCGGGTCATCGGGGTCCTTTTGAGGGGGCGGGTCATGGCGGGAGCTCACAGCCGGTGTCGCTGAGGCACGCGGCCTGGGCGACGCGCCGCAGGCTCCACCAGGCGGTGAGGGCGAGTAGGACGAGGCTGGCGGCGATGAAGACGGTCTGATGGATCTCGAAGAACCGCTGCAGCGAACGGGTCGTGCTGTAGACGCTGATCGCCGACAGCCCGAACGTCGCCAGGACGGTCGGGATGACCGGGGTGCAGCACAGGAACGTCGGGAGCAGGCTGACGACCAACGCGAACCCGCTCAAGGCTTTGTCGCCGGAGGCGCGGCGGGCGGCGGCGGCCCGCCGGAAGGCGTAAACCTGCACCGTCAGCAGGAACGCCATCCCAGCGCCGAGGGCGATCGCGAAGCCCAGCAGCCTCGGGGTGAGGAACTGCCAGTTGTGCAGCGACAGCCGCTGCGTGAACGCGAACGGCAGCGTGATGCTGTACGCGGCGGTCATCGCGACCGCCAACACCACGAACAGCAGCACGTTGACGCGGTCGGTGACGACCGACCGCAGCACGGATCCGGCCGTCGGCGTCGCTTGTCCCGAAGTCGCCCGGGTCCGGGAGGTCACCGTCGAGGTCATCAACAATACCCCTTCTTGGCCTTCGGCAGCCCGCCGATGTCGGTGCGGCACGAGGCGTTGCGTCGGCGGACAACAACAACGGCCAGCCCGACCGCAGCGACGAGCAGAACGACCCCCACGGAGCCGCCGAGCAGCGCCCCGGTCCCGGCAGCGGCGACGGCAGCGAGCAGGAGGGGCAGCCCGCAGCATGCGATGGGCAGCAGGGCGAGCAGGCCGAGCGACCGGACGGACCCCTTGTGCTGCGGGGCGACGGGGCCCGTCGCGCTGGTGCGGTCAGTGTCAGGCTTGGAGATGGTCACGGGGTTCTCCTGGTGTTGTCGATGCGGGCACACGCGGCGATCGCGGCGGTGTTGTCGGCGGCGAGGGACCGGGCCAGCAGCACGAGGTCCGCGACTCGCGGGTCGGTCACCCGGTAGTAGGTGTGGCGTCCTTCGCGGCGGGCGACGACGTAGCCGCAGTCCGCCAGGCACCCCAGGTGCGAGGAGACCCGTCCCTGGCTCAGCCCGGCGGCCTGGACGCACTCGCTCACGGTGTGCTCGTCGTGGACGAGGAACTCCAGCAGGACCAGTCGCGTCGGATCGCCGAGGGCGCGAAAGAACTTGGCGAGCACCTGACGGCCTCCCAGGTCGGTCGGCACCAGGGCTGTGCGGGGCGCTTCGTGAACGATCATCGGAACCTCCGAGACCAGCATAACCGGATGTACGGATACATGCACCGCGCACACTGCGCCGTTCCCGGACCGTCACCTCATCGACAGGGCGGCCGTTCCCCGTCACGGTCCCGGACGGGCTGTCGTCACCTACGCTGGGCACCCAATCCAGGACGGGAGCCACGGTGTCGCGCAGTGCCACCCGCAACACCGCGACGCTGCTCCCATCGGACAAGACCGGCCGCGCCGTACTCGCCAAGTTCTTCAAGGCCCTCGCCGACCCCTCCCGGCTGCGCTTGTTGCAGTTCCTGCTGACGGAGGAACACACCGTCAGCGAGTGCGTCGAGCATGTCGGGCTCGCCCAGGGCCGAGTCAGTGCCCACCTGGCCTGCCTCGCGGACTGCGGCTACGTCACCGTCCGCCGCGAAAGCCGCTTCGCCTACTACCGCGTCAGCGACCCGCGCATAGCCGACCTCGTCCTGCTCGGACGGGCCCTGAGCGCCGACAACGCCGCAGCCCTCGCCGCCTGCATGCGCATCGGATCCTAGCCGCCTGACGCACCGGTTCTCCGGCTCTCGCAAAAGCGCCGGAGGTCGCCGGTACGGTCGCCTCAGGGGCGGGGTCACGACCGGCGGCCGGTACGGCAACCGGCAGGTCTTCGAACTGACGCCCTCGACCTCTCGCACCGCCCACGTAGCGCGCCCGACTCACGTCCTGGTCGTTCCACCGCGGGACCGCACCTCCCCTGCCGCCCGGCGTTCGGCGTTCGGCGTGCGGCGCTCGGCGTTCGTCTACCAGGGACGTCTCACGTCGCCTGCCCTCTAGCCCCGATGTTGCAGTAGTCGGCTGATCTTTGTGCTCCGACACAGGGGCTGAAAGCGCGAAAGTGCCTGGCGTTGCTGGGATTCTGGTCTTGCTGAGGGACCCAAATCGCCAACGTCGAGAGG
>JAABUM010004455.1_pt1 | contig 15767 bp, 31 predicted proteins | sample 5559161 | NCBI WGS metagenome assembly JAABUM01 (sample SAMN10711868, study PRJNA513369) | rock metagenome | isolation source: Antarctica rocks | place: Antarctica: Victoria Land, Siegfried Peak nord
TCAGACGTGAAATGCGGAACGCGAAACTAAAAGTACCGTCGGCGAAACGTTTCGCATAGATGCGAAACCCTGTATCTGCCCTGATTCCCTACCGCAAGCTGGGAAATGCCCTGCTAAAGCTTCCAAAAGCACGTTCCGGGCGTCGTGCATGAGCACGGGTCTTGTTCCTTCCAAAAACACGTCGCAGCACTGAGTTCGGCTGCCACATTCAAGCGAGGGGCGCACCAGCCTGGTAGCTAGGTACCTAATTAAACCACACCCAGTGAGTTGATTAGCACTGATGGGCTCCGGCAGGCGGGCAGGAAACCAGGTTGTAGCACTGCTGCAAGCGTGCGATGGTCCTCAGATAGGCCTGTGAGCTTTCGCATGGCCGGTTGTGGTACTTTTCTGCAAAAGTATGGCTGTCGGCGGCAAAGACTTCAGTCGCGGCGGCAGCGGCGGTGGAGGTTTCGCGTGATTGCGAAACCTCCAAGCCGTAGGCGAAACCTGCGAAACCGTATGCGAAACCTACTACGGCGAAACCCTGAGGTTTAAGCACGAACCCTGGGGGTGAATGTGACTAGCACCTCAAGGGGTTCAGCTGCCAGCTCAGATGCCGCCCAGTGCAGTGCGCCGAAAACGGCATGCATGTCCTTCGCTTGACGTTCTGAAACATCACACATCTGATATTGCACCGAAGGTGCAGCAGCTTGAGCACTTCGCGTGCTTGCGTCGCAATCAACAGGAGGCCGAACACACACGCACGCACACACGAAGATGACAGCTGAAAGATCTATCAATGGGGATGAACCGAGGCATCTGGTTGTCCTGGGTGGCGGCGTCGCAGGCGTATGCTGCGCCCAGGAACTGTGCCGCGTCTGCCCCGAAGCCAACGTGACGCTCGTGAGCAAGGACGCCATTGTCAAGGTATCGATCATATGTCTATGGTGCATCTGAAAATTACTTCCGACTCAATGTTATCGGGCACTGTGCGTATTTGGTGGGCATTTTCAGGTTGCAACAATCGGCTTGTGCGGGGTGACTAACCAGTGCTGGCTGCTGCTGTCAGGGTGTCGGCGAAGTAACGCGGCTGACCAAGAACCTGGAGGAAGTTTCGCTAAAGCTGCAAAGCCTAGACTCACTGCAGCGGTCAAAAATGACGGCCATCCAGGGCACAGCCGCCAGCATCGACACCGCAGCCAAGGTGCGGCGGGGTGTTCTTTGCATTGCTTGCACGTTCTGTACTCTCGCATCACCTGTGGGAAGCTATCTAGTCATACCGGATGGGCCTGGCGCGCAGAGGGTGCACATGGCCGACGGCAGGGAGGTGGCGTACAGCCAGCTTTGTATATGCACCGGCGCTGCGCCAAAGGTGCGCCCAGGACGACATGTCTGTGCTGTGCAGTCTTCCCGTTGCGATCAGATTCCTGTATTTTATGCTAAAGTGGGGCCTGGAAATGACCTCTGACCTCTTTTGCGGGCTGACGGAACTTATGGCCAAAACACTGCAGAAAATCCTGCAGCATGAAAATGTCATCGCTCTGCGGGACCAGGACAGTGTGCAGGTGCGCTCCTGCTGTGTCTGCTCTCGTGGATCATTCTGATGCAGGTGCAGGATATGCTTGCGCTTTCACTTTTGGCGGCATCACCTGAGTGTATTTCATCAAGCCTGCACGACTTCTTGGTTGTCATCTGCCTGGGGATGGCGCCGCCCTCTGTCATGCATCCTGCCCACAGATCCGGCCATCCTGAAAATTTGCAGGACATGCGGAAGCGGATGGAAGCGGCTCGGCGGGTCATGATCGTCGGCAACGGCGGCATCGCCCTGGAGCTTGTGTACGCATCAGCATACTTGTTGCAGCTGAAGTCTGCTGCAGTGCCTACTGGACTTGTCTGCCTGGTGTGTTTTGGATTCATGCATGATGTATGAGCGGCACTCGTCTCACGCAGCACCGCTGCCGCTGCAGGCACGCACTGAGGGCCCTGGAAATCGTGTGGGCTGTGCGCAACAACCACATCGGGGACGCCTTCTTTGACCTGGACGCGGCGGCATTCCTGTTCTCGGAGATCGACGCGCGGGGCGGCCCGCACCCCAGCGGCAACGGCAGCGTCGACGCGCAGGTGTGCGGGCCGCATTATATCTGTGCCGCAACGCCCAGCGCTGAGACGTCCATGTTGATGGGACGCAAGCTGCCAGGAAGTGACATGGCAGTGTTTGGAAACAATACTTGTGTCCATGGCAACATGGTTCGGCTTTCAAACCAAAATGCCTCTGCCCAGCAGGCAGACGAGGAGGCGAAGCGGCATGGCGGCAACGCGCTGCCGCGGATGCGCAAGCTGGAAAGGTCGGGCGGCAGCGCCAGCTTCACACAGCGGCAGGTGGGACGGCGCCTTGCTCCGTTGAGCACAGTTCGAAACTTTGCAGCGCCTCTGGCAATCCAAGTCAGGGAGGTGGCGTCTCTCGCCCAATTTAAAGCTGGAGGCGGAGCAGCATGCCATATATGGCTGCTTGGTACAGGCAGAGGCGGCTAGAGAGTCCAGGGCTGTCCCGCGGGGCGGCTGTCTAGTAAAATTCGGCTAAGTTGCTTCTTGCACCCTGGGGCAGGGCGGGAGACGATGCGTGTCGAGGTTGGTCATCGCAGAGGATGCTTTCTCGTCCTGCTGATGGTGTGCACAGCCACAAAACTGCCTCAAAAACACCCTGAACAACGATGGCCCCAGACACAGCCGGCGCCAAAGGGGTTTTTCGATGCCCCAACTTCACCATACAAATCGTCGACCACAGGGAAGCCTGGGGCAGGAGGCGGCGCTGGAGTCCGGTGCAGCACGATGACCACTTTCCCGTCCTCCTGATGGTGTGCACAGCCTCAGCATGGCCTCAGAGCGGCCTCAAAATGGCCCGAGAAAACAGCCGACACCAGAATCCAGAAACAATCGTCGATGCCAAACATTGTCAACCTATGCATCGCAGGGGCTGCTGGGACAGGAGGCGGCGCTGGGACTGGGTGCAGCACCCAGAATTAGTGTTCTAGTCATGCTGATCGAGTGCACAGCCTCAGAAACCAAACTCAGTATAATTATTATTTTTTATGACCTCACAATGGCCTCGGAACGGCCTCAGAACGACTTCAGAAACCAGGCAATACAAAGAATTGTAAAACAATGCACCGCAGGGGCTGCTGGGGGAGGCGGCGGCGCTGGAGCTGGGCCGTGCGGTGGGTCCCGAGTGGACGGAGAGTCTCGCGTCACACGGCGTCAGCCGCCCGGCAGGCCTCACTGTGGAGTACGGCTGCGAGGTGCAGGCGCTGGTGCGTGCCTTTCCGACCGCCTTTCCTGAGAATCGTATCAAACGCTTGCCGGCATGGGGCGTCAGCCGACTGTCCCACCTCGCATTGGAGTACGGCTGCGGGGTGCAGGCGCTGGTGCGTTTTGGTGAAAGTCGAGCTGTTCAGATCCCTGCAAATTAGAAGTGTGCATCAGCCGCCCGTCAGGCCTCACCGTCGAGTACGGCTGCGAGGTGCAGGCGCTGGTGCGTTCCTTCCAAAAATCTTGTCATATGTTGAAGTTCTGGAAGCGTGTTGAGCCTCCTGTCGGCATACGTGTCAGCAGCCCGGCGGCCATGACTGTCCAACACGGCTGCAAGGTGCAGGCGCTGGTCTGTCCTCTTCAAATCCTTTGCTGCTGTCCTGGTGCTGATGATGTGCGCTGTGCCCGGCATGAACTGTCATTTGTTTCTGCCTGGAGCGGACCGATCATCTATCACATCCATTTCGCAAGCCCCCGCTGCCGCACCCATTCTGTAGACATGTGGCTCAGACCTTGGAAGACTCAATCGCATTGGAGACATCAAGGTTCTTCCTTGTAGGTGGATGCCAGCGAGTCTGCGGCGGAGGACGCGGAGCAGTGGCCGGTGCATGTGCGGCTCAACAATGGCGCCGTGCATGGCGTCGACTTTGTCGTCTCGGCCACCGGCGTCACACCCAGCACGGCCTGGCTGCCGGCAGAACTGGACAGGAACCCCAGGTGAGCGGAGCGCTCCCGCCGCCGCAAAAAGCGTTCCAATGGTCTGGATTGGGACCATCTTCGAGACTGCTGCACACGCAGCAATTAACGCATCTATGCATGTGCTGGGGTCTCACCCGCTGCTCCTGATGCCAACCCGTAGGTGCACTGCGCTGCCAAAACATTGGCTTCGTGATTGTTCAGCTGACTGCGGCATTGTCTCGGCTTGCAGTGACGGCGGCATCGTGGTGAACGAGCAGATGGAGACGTCCCTGCCGGACGTCTTTGCGGCGGGCGACGTGTGCTGCGCCGCGGCGCTGGAGGCGGACTCGGCGCACTGGTTCCAGATGCGGCTGTGGACGCAGGTGGCCCCCTCCACCTGCACTTTGCATTTCATGGACTCATGGCCGCTCGGCTCGCACGGTCGCCTGGCCAGCACGACTGGGCACAAGCACCAACTGCAACCCGGCTCACCCCCAGATGTGCTGCAGATGCAGACCATTTGAAATCTATTGTTGACCCGTGCTTGGCAGCTGGTGTGCGTTGTTTTTTGTCTGGCTTGTAGCTACATGTGTTTAAAACCTGTTGCCAAATGTGTGGTCCAAGTTGCTGCAGCGTCCTCCCTGTGCTCTGCTGCAGGCGCGCATCATGGGCACCTTTGCGGCGCAGTGCATGCACAACGCGGCGGCGGCGGAGGACGAGCGCCTAGAGGCAGGCCTCAACTTTGAGCTGTTCACCCACGTCACCCGCTTCTACGGCAAAAAGGTCCGCAAAGGCTTGAAGAGCTGCTAGGGTACCAAGATCGAATCTAATCAAGAGGTCGTTTCCGACAACCGTCTTCTGATGGATCAGCGAGCTGATGTTCACCATCATCAAGGGCACTTGGCCTGGTTCTGGAGGTGCAGCACTTCAAGGCGGACTGTGTGCAGAGGAGCATGGTGTTCCGCACCTGCTAAATGTTTAAGACACTGTTACCCATTCTGCAGGTGATCCTACTGGGGCTGTACAACGGGCAGCGGCTGGACCACGAGCCCAGCCGCGATGTCGTCACCTACTCCCGCAGCGTGGAGGTGCGCCACAGCCGGATCTTCATGCTCGATCTTGGCACAGTGGCTGTGTGCATTGGTATCTGATTTGCCGTGACGCAGACAGATTCAGAGGGAGATGCACAGCCAGCGAGCGGAACTCGTGCTGCCGCACCGCTGGCCGCTGTGTACAGTCGAGTCGACCAACTGTCTCGCAGGGCAGCCTGTCCAATGCATTCAGCCTTCACCTGAAGCAAGGTGCATCGGGTCACATTGCAGGGCACGGGCTCCACCTTCGTGCGGGTGCTGCTGCTGCGCGGCCGCATGCAGGGCGCGGTGCTCATCGGGGACACGGACCTGGAGGAGACGTTCGAGAATCTAATTCTAAACCAGCTGGACCTCAGCAGCTACGGGCCCGACCTGCTGGACCCGGACGCGGAGCTGGACCACATATTCGATTGAGGAGGTTTTAGGGTCTAGGTTTGGGGTGTAGTGCTGCCGGACCAGAAAGGGCAACTGAAACTAGACCATCCGGAACCAGGCTCTCTGCGCTGGGCCGTTGCCGCCGCCAGTGCAGGCTCGGCGGCGGCGGCGGATCTGGCGCCGCCGAAGCGGCGCTTCTGTTATTCTTCGCGCAGCTGGCAGACGGCAGAGTGAGTCGGCTTCACCTCCAGGCGTGGTGCCGCCGCCGCCGCTGACAACGGCCTCAGATGTATTGCAGGCAGACTCCTGGCTGCGCCCGGTCAGCCGACAGAAATTGAGATACGCTTGAGTTTCCGGCCTGATGTCTACTGACTCATCAGCGACGACTAGAAGTGGTTTCGTGAAGCGTTTGCCTGTTGGGACGTGCCAACACATTTACGCCTAATATAGGCCCTTGAAGTTCTGCTTGTTTGCTGATCCGCAACAGGCGTTGTGATGATAGAGCATGGGTAGGTTGCATCTGAAGGTAATCTCATCATTGGCCGCAGTTGCATCAAATTCCAAGTCAGCCAATACCAAACACACGACGGCAGAGCGACACGTCTGCCACTGCAACGCTGTATATTTGTATGGAATAAACGCACACAATTATTTGAGCCTGTAGAATATCCCCGCCGTCTGAAGCTTTATATAATTCACAATAATTCGGGTGCCGCTGGCATCCGAGCTGGCGGCATGCGTTGGGAGTTTCAGCCAACAAAAAAAACCAAGCATGCTCGGGCAAACTTCAACACCCCAACCAATGGCGGCATCGCGCCATAGCTGGCGTGCAATGATCCAGTTCGATTCTCCTTTCGAAGTCATCAGGCATTCCGCAATGGCATGACGCGGTTGAGTATTGTCAGCCGCGTCCGCATGCTGCAACACCTTGATTTGTGCTTCAGTGAATTCGCTCATCGTGCCCCATGTGACTTGCCGACGAGCCAGCTTTCTGCATGTGGCAAAGTGATGCCGGCAGTACTTCGTCCCTCAAAAGGCGAAGTAGCCTTTGCCTTTCTTTGCGATCTTTGGCCCGAGGCGCGAGAACGGCAGCATGCTCCGCAGGTAGCTGTGCGACTCGGCAGGCGCTGTGGTCTGCTGCTGCGCCCGCTGCCCCGCGAATGGCAGGATGCTTGCCGCCGCTGCCGGCGGCGGCGGCGGATTGCTTAGTGCGCGGTCGAGGCGCATAGCGCGCACCCTCTTACGCGCATTGTGGCCCCGCAGGCACGCCTGGAAGCACATAATCCCAAAACATATAATGAACCGGCACCCCGGCCTCCAATGTCTTTGTTGTCAAAGCAGGGCGGGGAATGGCGCGGCACATATGCAGAGATTTTGCACTTCTTCCAATGCACACATGCAGGAACGTTTGCCTTGTGCAGTGACCCTTGTGAGCCTGGTGACCTCGTGTGGTGACCTTAAGAAGCGGCATCCATGATCACGACATGCCGCACGCGGCGCACCTGGATGTATGTGGTGGCGCCGCTGCGAGCAATCTCCACCAGCTGCAGCTCCCGCTTCGCTCGTTCCTCATACGCCAGCGCCTGTGGCAAAAAATTCCGAAGGCTTCTTACGTGCATGTCTGGCTGGGCAGGGGCGGGCGCTTGATTCCCTTCTGTCGGACACTTGCATCAGCGAGAAGGTGGCAGCGACAGCAGCCAACACGGGCTGGGACTGAGCGCATGCGGCCTCCCTTCTTCGCTCAGACCAGAATGCTGTTGCCCACGCATTGGCTGATCAACGGCATCCAGAGCAGCAGTGGCCGCCTCGATCGATGTTGATAATATGGTGGGCACCGATCTCATTGCGCACCGACAGGCCGAGGCGACTGCGCAGCAGCAGCTGCAGCGTGTCGTGGAAGGGCAGCCCCTTTGGCGACGCCGCCCGCACCCACCACGCCTCCCACCTGCAGTCGAAAATCGATTAGATTGCAAAACGTGCCAAGAGCAGACTCAGGCCAGACAGCAACCTGCCTGCACAACTACGCGTCGCGCCCTGTCCCGCCGGTTTCCTCACACCGTGGTCTCACAGCCCAAAGCAGTCCAGACGGAACGTCTGACATGGACGGGCAACAGCATCCAACACACGAGTGCGACAGCGGCGCACTTTATGCGGCGCCACCAGGGCGCAGACGGGCAGCCGCGAGCCCAGCTGGCTGTGGTACAGGGGTTGTGACGCAGAATCGTGATGTAAGGTGCAATTCCACTGTCATTCAAATTCGCACTTGATGAGGCGCCACCAGCGCGCAGACGGGCGACGGAAGCCCAGCGGCGAGCCCAGCCGCGTGACCAGCGTCCGCAGGCGGCGCACCGCCAGGAAGCCGCTGCCAGCCGGATCCAGCTTCGACCACTCATCCTGCGGCAGCGGCAGCAGTGCGTGTCAGGGCGTGCCAAGATTCAAATGCTGATGTGGCGTGGACGATTACACATAAACCTACCAAAGGCTGCGTGTCAGTTCGTATGAGATCAGGTCAGGCAGTCAGTTCCAGCGCAGGCTTTAAAGCAAAATGAAATTCAAGCAAGATGAAAGCCTGTTACTTATGGGTTGAGCCGCACCTGGAACTGGCGCAGATGGCCAACGGTGACAAGGGCGGTGTCGCCGACGAGCAGGTCGTAGGAGACGTACTCCGCGGACACCGCCATGAACAGCGCCATGATGATGTTGGAGGCGATCACCAGGAAGCTGCAGAAGTAGATGGTCGCGCCCACCTGCGACAGAATGTGTATAATATTTTTGTTAGTGAACCGAAACACCGCCATGAACAACAGCGCCATGATGTTGTTGCTGGCTATCACCAGGAAGCTGCAGAAGCAGATGGTCGCGCCCACCTGCTACAAAAAGATGTTAAGTTCCGATCGAAGACTACGGCGTACAGCGGTGCGGCGCAGTGACATTGTTCAAGACTTCCACCAGGAAGCTGCAGCTAATACTCCTTCTACCAGCGAGGGCGCAATTTGCTGCTCTCATGGACTTCGAGCGGGTGTGCGGCGCTGACAAGAGGGCAATGAGGGCATCTCGCGCATAGTGTCGCAGCAAACATGAGACGCTGAGTCGAATGTCACAGTGACAGTACCTCACGTCATCATGCATGTTTATCATCACCGTGAACCAAACAGAAGCATGAGGAAGCTGCTCGCCTGGAAGCCGCAGTCAGAGGGCGAGCCATCGAGCGGGTGCGGCGTGCAGTGCGGCTGCCCCACCTTGGCGTCGTTCATCAGCTGCCGCCAGCCCTCGCCTGCGCACCATATCGGCAGATCTCAGCACGCTATCCTGAGATGCTCCGGTCCAGAAGTGCAGAAGAACACTGCCACTGGCACCCAAAGCTTGTGTGCAGCTGAAACGCGCACAGAGTCGCACAAACAATTTTGAACAGAACAGGAGTCGCGCGAAGCTGTGCTCTGGCCATGACTGTACGGGTGCTGTCGAAATGCAGCTGACAGGGTGAACAGAGAGCCACAGAAACGCAGTCGCAGACACAGGGTGGAGGTATGCGGGAAGGAAGAGGCGCGCACTGGTCATGATCTGGAACAGGATGAGGAAGGTGTTGCCGAAGCTGCCGAAGTTGACCTGGCGGGTGATGCCGCCCGGCGCGCCGCGCTTGACAAACGCAAACAGCTGCGTGCCGACGCCCGCGTACATGCACATCGTAATGCCCATGAGCCCCGACACCTGCAGGCATCAACCCACCCTGTGTCAGCCGCAGGTGTGACCTGATGGCCAGGTTTCGAATCACCACAGGCGCAGCACATTGCACGAGGTAGTCTGTCCCATGCAGCTGCTCAACCACTCGCCACCTCCGGCATCAAATGACGGGTAGCGCTGGACACTCCAAAGCCTGAAGGTCACAGATGTTGGCGGACCTGCAGGGTGGCGGGCAGCGCCGCCATGATGGTGGCGGACAGCGTCTGCAGGCCGTCGATGTAGCGCACGACCCGGATGATGCGCGAAAACTTGAACGGCCTGCCCACCACCTGAGGAGGACCGACGCAAACGTGAATCAGCAAGCGTGCTGGAGGTTGAAGACTACAGGACTGGAGACCCATCACGGGGGACCAGCTACCCACATCAAGATGCCGTTTAACGCTCACAGTCACTTACAAATTGCAGGTGAAACATCACTGTCAGAGCTGAGGGTTTGAAGGCTGTAACCCACCTCCCGCGTCTCGCCTTTCTTGGTGATGACGGTGGCCAGGGAGCCGAGGACGATGACCGCTTCAGCCAGGTTCCACCGGCTCTGCGCCCATGACCTGCGGACCGTGCAACGTCGTGAGCAACAACCATGAACGCGGCTGTGTCGGCGCTCCAGTCCCAGCAGCTCAGACAGGAAGGTCACGCGACCCGGCCCGAGCCTTCACAGATGTTTCACAGCCTTCACAGCCATCAGCTATGAACCTTCCCGGAGGCGTCCCAGGAAGTTTGTTGTGCAGCAGGAGGGTTCGGCGAGTTGCAGCACCACAGAGGGCCGCCGGCAAGCAAGCAAAGCATAAGGGCATTTGCGGTGCCGCGAAGGACTCACTTCAGGTTCCGCTCCTGCAGCAGCTTGGCGGCCATCTCCGCCGCGTATATCAGGACGAAGATGAGGTCGATATACTCCAGGGCGGCGTGCCAGCCGCGCGGCTCGGCGGCCCAGGTGGTCATCTGGACAGATAGAAAACAGTTCCGTGTTTTTTTTGGTTCGCAAAAAGGGCGCAAAGATGAGGTCGATGTACTCCAGGGCGGCATGCCAGCCACGCGGATCAGCGGCCCAGGTGGTCATCTGGACAGAGACAGAGCAGGGTTGGCGACAGGACAAAGCTGCCTGATGCTCCCGGAGAACGATGCGAGGCCTGCTCTGCACAGTACGTACAGATACCAGAGAAGTTGACGCGAAACACAACCTGGCAGTCGGAGAATACTTGGGGTTTCTTTGTGCACCTGGAAGGCGGTGTTGAGCAGCACCACCGAGACGATGGCGGCGGGGAAGTGGCGCCAGTGGAGGACATCGTAGCAGCGGCCCTGCAGCAGCAGAGCAAGCCAGCTCAACAGCCAGGTGGAATGGCTGTCTCTCCTGCATGGTGTGTCATGTGGGCGTGGCTCTGAAGTTGACAGATACATGTCAGATGCAGTTGAAAGATTGAACGGCAATTCAAGGCGCCACAGAGACTCGGCAGCCTGTGGGCAGGGAGCGTGCCTGCAGCTTGGTAGTGGGGCGCGTCTGCAGCGCCAGGGGGCGGAAGGAGCGGGAGATACGCGTCATGTCGCGCCAGGTGCGCTGCTTATCCGTCAGCAGCTCCTCCCCCGTGATCAGCATGTACTGCGGATTTCGAGTTGTGCGGATTCAGAGACATGTTCAGATGACTTGTTCAACTGGGTCCAGCTCTCAGGGTCGTGCGAGCCAAATGGCGGCCTGAGGCGACATCACGTGTCAACATGCTGCAACAGATATGGAGTGGGTACGGTGTGGCGGAACAAATTTGGGGCCAGCAAGCCAAGCCACATGTGTGCAGCAGCCTCCAGCAGCCTCCAGTTCAGAGGTCAAATTTCCGCTGAGGGCGCTTGTGACGCATGCATGAGGAGCTGAGACCCACAGATCTCTTCAGACTCCGTCACAATGCACAGAATTCACCGCAAGTGTCAGGACAGGAGTCCAAGAAAGCCGCACCTGCTTGATGAACACGCCGATGAAGGCGCGCGTGAGGAAGAAGGCGGAGACGCAGATGAAGACCACGAAGAAGAGGGAGTAGCTGGACGCGGCATTAGTCTGCGGCTGGAAGCCGACGCCCGAAGAATCCATGCCGGTGTGCATGAACGTCGGCCAGTTGTCCATCGTCGTCAGCTCAAACAGCGACAGCATAGCCTGCACACAGAGTGCTGCAGTGAGCGGTATCACCAAGGCAACATACACTCGAGGCATGGCGCCCAAAGCGTCCATGCCGGTGTGCATAAACGTCGGCTAGTTGTCAACTGTCGTCAGCTCGAACAGCGACGGCATGGCCTGCGCGGGCAGATTGCCGAGCCTGTAGTGAGCGTCTTGAAACAACCGGACAATCACAACAATATGCACATGGAGGAGGGAGCGAGGCAGAAAAGACACATGCGGCAAATGGCGGCCCCAACAGCTGAACTGACGCGGGAGGGAGCAAGGAACGGTGACTTTTGCCACCGCACTGAGATGTTGGCGCGCCTTGCCAAAACCGTCGAAGTTGTAGTTGGGCTTGTCCCAGACGCGCGGCATCCAGACGCCGCTGTTTGCGAGGAAGCTGCCGATGCAGTCGGCGCGGGTGAAGGCGGCGCCGTCGTTGCAGGAGTAGAACTTGCCGCCCATGAAGCGCAGCGCCACGATGGCAAACATAATAAACACCACGATGCCTGCGCGGGGACACGTCCGACGTTCAGAGTTGACTTGAAGATATGAAGTATATTGAGGTTTCGGAGTAGAAGTTGCCGCACATGAAGCGCAGCGCCACAACGGCGAACATAACGAACGCCACGATGCCTGCGCCGCAATGAACGTCCTCGTGAACACCGAAACGCCCCAATGTGTTGTTACTCATGTCTCTTCAGCACCACGAAGCAGCTCGCTGTCGTCGCCCCACAGCGCCAGCAGATGCAGGCCGCACCAACATCAAAGTACATGCGTAGACACTGGCTGGGAGCATGCATATTGGAGTGAGAGAGTGGATTGGAGGGGACGCACAGAAGCCGAGGACGGTGAGGATGGGCACGATGGTCTGGAACAGTGCGCCCGCCAGGCGGCGCATGGTGCGCGACAGCGTCACAAAACGCATGGCGCGCGCGGAGAAGGCCATGCGGATGGCGCGCTCCAGGTAGGACTTGAAGCTGAACAGCACCAGGCCATCGACCAGCAGCAGCGCCACGTCCAGCAGGTGGTGCACTTTCTGCACAGCAGTATTATTTGAAATAGTTATCATTCAAGAGTGTTGGAAAGCTGCTTTTCGAGTGCAGACGGACACAGCCGATGCGTCCATGCAGCAGGGGGTCAGGTAAGCAACGCAGACCGCGCTGTGCCGCTGAGGGGAAGCAGGGGCGGCGCTCCAAACACTGCGGGGCGTGACATGCGCAACTTCGAGCAGCGTTCCTTTTGGCATCAACCCAGCAGGCATCAGTTCTTCAGTTCACCTTCATCAATTTCACACTGAAGCGGCGCAGCTGACAAACTCCAGGGACTCTATAACATCAGATTCGGAAAGGAAACACGCACCAGCAAGTAGGCGTCTGGCGTCAGCAGCACGCCGCGACTGAGACCGTTTGTGACATGCGACCAGATGTGAAAAAGGGAGGAATGCGCACCAAGAGAGGTAGGCGTCGTGCATCAGCAGCACGTTCTCGGCAATGCACCGCAGCAGCGTGTCGAAGACAAAGACCATCCAACCAGGATGAAGTGAAAACGGAAACGCGCACCAGAAGGTAGGCATCGGGCGTCAGCAGCACGCCGTCGGCGATGCACCGCAGCAACATGTCGAAGGCAAAGTACACCACCGTGGCGTAATTGATGAGCTTCACGGTGTGCTCCTGCAGCAGTAATAGCAATGAACTTGAACTGACGATACTTGGGCGCATGGCGGATCGAGTGAAGATCCTCCTAGTGTATGGAAGCACGCAGCAGCGCTGAGACTATTAGCAGACTGCGGAGGCGCCGCCAGCACCAAGTGTACGGCAGTGTTCAGCGCAAGTGCTGAAGTGCTCAGCAAGCGCACATCACGAGGCATACGCAGTAGCCAGGTCACCTTTTTGAAGGTCTTGCCAACGGGCGGCGTCCACAGGTTGCCCAGGATGCTGACGATCACCATCACGATCGACAGCAGCTGCATCGCAGGTAACATGAGGAGCGGTCAGACAATGTTGAATGTGACAGCGCCGCTGGCGCATGATAGCAGTCGCTGTTCGGACCCGATGATCGCGCTGTCCTGTTTCCAGACGACGCGGCGGCTGTCCCAGCTGCTGTGCGCATCACCGCTGCCGCTGCCTGCCTGCTACAACGCTCAGAAACTCAGATATGAAGAAAACCTTTCAAACATGATGCACGCACACCTGGTACAGCTTGTGGGCTGTCGCCTTCTTGACGCCCAGGCGGAAGCGGTTGCGCGGGCCGAAGACAAACAGCGAGCGGTTGTCCATCCAGACGGGCATGACGCGCCCCGTCGCCTCAGTCAGGCGGTCCATGCTGTGCAGCGCTTGCAGCACCACGAAGTCCTCCTTCTTGAAGCGCTGCTTGGCGCCAAACAGCTGCACCAAGAGACAACACAACACTTTATCACTTCATCACTCTATCACTTTGAATTTTCAGAGCTGGTCGCCTTCGTCAGGCGGTTCATGCTGTGCAGGGCTTGCAGCACCACATAGCCCTGTTTTGCAGCGCTGGTTGGCGCCGAACAGCTGGGCATTGAGACGAATGTGGGTTTCAGGTGTCAAAACCAGCTGCGCGGCGACATGTCCATCACTGCCAGGAGGCAGTAGGTGACGCCAGGGCGAGAATGAGTGTCTGTGCTTTCCGTCCGTCGTCGTGATGTGGAGTGACACAGCCGGTGTCAGACGATACTGATAAAGCTGTCAATGAACGCACATGCAGCATCACTGATACTGTTTCCAGGGTGAGAGGCTCACATGCTGTGCCAGCCGCTGGGTGAGGCCCCGCTGCAGCGGCGGCGGCGCTGATGCCGGCACGAGCGTCTGCGTCTGCGACTCCGCAGGGTAGATCTCCGCTGACGCGCTGGCGTTAACAGGGATTGGGACGCTGCAGCGCGCCAGCGCCGATTTGCGCGGTGATTGGGACCTCCTCATGTGGCTGCCGCCGCTGCTAGCCATGCCACCGGTCAGCGGTGCGTCAGACGCGTCAGACCCCGAGTCGCTGACCACAGAGTGCGTCCGCAGCAGGGTGGTGGGCCCTGCATGTTCAGAGGCCGACAAATTTACATGTGCTCAGACAGACTTTTGCAACTACAGCCAGCTGTGTATGAAATCAAGCTATTCATCATGCTGCTGGCGGAGCACGATCTCCTGTCGATTCTGTGCATCGCAATCAGTCCCAGTGAGGACAGGCGCTCACCAGCATGCAGCACAACCTCCGATGCACCCTGCTCGATGTCTCCCACTGGCGCGTTCGCGGCTGCTGGCGCCGTATCTGCCGCTGCCTGAGCGCGAGCAGATCCAAGTCTGCCACTGCTTGCGACGGCCTTTCAGAGTTCAGCGTGGGTCAGAAGACGGCCGGTGGATGTGTGAGCCAGCAAAACATCGCCAAGTCCATAGGAGCAGATCGCCATCCATAGACGATTGCAAGCTAGCAGCGGGTTCTGCGCACCTGGCGCGGGAGCGGACGCGACGGAGGTGCCTGCAATTACATACAGCTCTGCTAATGGCTCTGCTGAGTTGAAATGCCTTCGAATTGGCAACATGCTTGCACCTCTGTGGGCGCAGGCGCCGGCGGCGACAGAGGTGCTGCGGGCGCGCTCCGCTGCGTGCGGCATGATGGGCGTCTCCGTAAAAGTGACATTTTACACGTGCCAAAAGACGACGCTGCTCCTGCTCTGCTACCTGCTCTGACGCAGGTGCGGGCGCGACGGAGGTGCGATGGGCGCGCGCCGCCGCGTGCGGCATGATGAGTGGTTCTGTAGCGGTCGTGAGAGCCCCGGTGAAGGAGCCGCTGGTGAGCCGCCCGGCGCCGAGCATGCCGCTCACCCGCGGCTTGGCCAGCACCGACGGCCGCGCCGCGTCGCCGCCGCCGCCGGCCTCGCCGCTCTGCGGCCGCCACAGCAGCTTGCGATTCAGGCGCTAGCGTTCACCGCTCGACGGGCATTTCAGTTGCCGAGACTGTCGATGGAGTGGAGGCTTCGCGTGCGCGGACGGCAGCACCTGCTCCCCCTGTCATGTCCCTGACCCTCAGGAGAAGCTGTGTGCGCGCATGGCGGACGGCAGGATCTACTTTCAAAGCAGACCTCGCAAGCAGCAAGCAGCAGCAGCAGCAGCATTCCTCCCGCTGATCTGCCGTTTTGGAGTATGCGTGTTGTAAAATCGAATCAAGCCTTGTAAGTCTACTCACAAAGGAGACCCCTCACGGGCGGCAAGCGGCAGCAGCTGCTGCTCTTTGTCTGTCAGGCGTGCCAGGAAGCGCAGGTAGCTGCTGCCTTCTTCAACAATTCATTCAAGTATCTCTCGAATTCAATTAAGAAGTTATACTCACGATGGAGACCTCGCGGGCGGCGGGCAGCAGCAGCTGCTCCTCCTTTTCCTCCAATCTGGCCAAAAACCGAAGGTAGCCGCTGGCCATGAGCGCCTCCTCCTCGCTGTAGATGATCCACCGGA
>JAABUM010004456.1_pt1 | contig 15765 bp, 17 predicted proteins | sample 5559161 | NCBI WGS metagenome assembly JAABUM01 (sample SAMN10711868, study PRJNA513369) | rock metagenome | isolation source: Antarctica rocks | place: Antarctica: Victoria Land, Siegfried Peak nord
TGAGGCGGTTTGAAGCCTCCCCCCGCAGGGCGACTCCGAAGGGCCAACCTTCATCGGCTGCACAGCATTGACTCAAGCCAGTCGACCTACATCAACCAGCCCTCCTCATTCGTGGCACACCTCTTCGCATTTCCGCGCTGGATCAGCTGCACATCGCGCAGAACGTCGTCGACGCCCTGCTGTACGCCACCCTGGCGGCGGTCGTCGGGGTTGTCATCGTCGCTGTCGGCGGCGGTGGCATCTCGACCATGAGCGGCCGCTGGCAGGCGATGGCGGACAGGTATGACCAGGAGAAGGACACCATGCGCCAGCAGGTCCGCTCCGCGCCGAGCATCCGGGAGCAGGCGCAGCAGGCCAAGGCCAAGGCGCAGTCAGCGGCCGGTGGTGAGGGCGGCGGGTCTGCCGCCGGTGCCCGCCGCCAGTAGGCGCACCGGCCGCCGGTAGAGCGCGACCACCACCGCAAAGTCAACCAGTGCTCGTCAACAGAACGGAATCGACAATGCCAACCAGTCCTGCCCAAATCGGTGCCACCGCCCGGCCGAGGAGGTTCTTCCTGCCACTTCCACTGCTGCTCGCCCTCGCGCTGCTGTTCACCGGAGCGGCGGCGTGCGGGAGCAAGACCTCCACCACCTCCAGCGGCTCGAACGGCACCACCAGCTCGAGTTCCAGCTCGGGCTCAAGCGGTGGCTCGTCGTCGGGTACGCAAGGCGCAGGCAGCGGCGGCGCGACACCGGCGTCGTGCTCTTCCGTTGGTACCAGGAAGATTCCCAAGACCCGGGTGCTGGCCGACCTGGGCATATCAGCCGGTGCGTTCCACCGCTACATCTACAAGCCGATCAAGAGTGGTTCGTTCAGCACCGCGACCAAGACCCGCAAGGTCGTCACCCTGGTCAAGGGCGCCGTCGCGGCCGGTGCCATCGCCCACTTTCTGGGCAACGCGATCGACAACGCTCGCTCGGATGCCACGTTGTGCAAGTACGTGCCGAACATGAGCCAGATCATGGACAAGCTGACCGCGATGGGCAGCCAGCTGCGCGGCGGCAACACCTCCCAGGTCGACTCCACCAACAGCTCGTTCGGCCAGCTGCAAAAGCAGACCGGCTTCACCGCCAACGACAACGCCACCGTCCCCGGGGTCAGCTGAGCAGCACCAGCAGGCACCAGCAGCACCAGCAGCACTGCCGCGTGACCGGCGCCGCCGGCGCCCAGGGACTGACCCCCTGGCTGCCGGCGGCGTCCTCACCTGAGCAGCACAACACCGCGACCCGCACCTCGGCGTGTGGTATGTAACGACGGGCTGCACCAGTTCAGGGTTGATGCAGCGAGGCGGCCGGGGTCTCGATGTGGATGCCCTGAGAGTCGAGCTGCCCAGCGCCTTCACTTTCTTGCACCCCGTCGCGGCGGGCGTACCCCGGAGCGTGGGAGACGAGCACACCCACGAAGCTGATCGGGTGTCCGGCGAGCACCGGCCGGGTGATAAGCCCCGGATCGGTCACGTGCACATAGACCCGGTTGGCGGGCGACGACCCGACCCAGAACCCGGGATAGGAGACGACGGACTGCACCGGCGCCGCTCGCGCGACGACCCGCTGCCCGCCCAGCCGAGCGATGGTGTCGAGCGCGACCGGAGCCCCGTCAGCTGCCCGCAGCCAACTCATCGCGGCGGGCCTGGCAGTAGCCGGCGGAAGCGGTGCGGGCGCGGTCACCGGCGGTGGTGCCCCGACCGTGCCCGAGCGCGGCGTGCTTCCGGCGCCGAGAAGGACGACAGCAGCGATGCCCCCGGCGACCCCGACAGCAGCACTGGCCTGGGCTGCTGGGTGCTGGCTCACTCGCACGATCCGCCCGCCGGCCGCGCCGAGCAGCGCTAGCGGCGCGACGGCGATGCCGGCGAGGAAGCTGCGGCGCTGTGCCAGTGGTGGGATCAGCTCGGCGCAGCTCGCGCAGCCAACGAGGTGACCGGCGGTGTCCAGCGCGCGTTGCCGGCGGATGTCAGTGGCGGACACCGCCAGCAGCACCGGTCGGCACCGCGGTGTCGGCGGGGTCACCTTGCGCAGCGCGAGCACGTAGTCCACCCGCAGCCGGGCCCGGGAGCGGGCCAGTCGCGCGGCGACCGCGCCGGGCGTCGTCGACTCCTGCTCGGCGATGTCCGCGGTGCTGACCCCATCGGAGTGGGAGACCAGCGCTTCTCGCTCGGCCGGCCCGAGCCCGTCCAGTGCGCTGGTCAGCGCCTGGTGGCGCTCCGCGGCGAGCAGCTCGTCGTCGGGCTGCGCCGCCTGAGCCCGATCCAGCAGCCGGTGGTGGTTGCGCCGGTCCCGGCCGGTCGCCCGGTGCGCGTCGACCGCAAGGTTGCGGGCGGTGGTGACCGCGAACGGCAGCCGCGCCGCTGGGTCCAGCCGGGTGGCTGCCACCAGGACCCGGGCGACTGCCTCCTGGGCGACGTCCTCAGCGGTGTTCCATCCACAGCCGCGGGACACCGCCGCCCGGCGTGCCACCTGCACCAGCTCGGCCGCCTCCGCCGGGTCGATCGGGCTAGTCATGGGCCCCGGGTCTGGGCAGAGTGACGACGTCAATGCCGACGTCGGCTGGCAGCGGGTGCTGCTTCGGCCCGCTCGTCATCTCCGCCCCTTTCCCGCAGCCGAAGCCGGCTGCCACCGCTAGCAATCTCTCACCGCTGATCAACACTGGCTGACGGCTGACCACCACGGTAACTGCCAGCAGAGCGCTGACAGCCCCTGTTGGTGGGCGCTGCGGCGAGGGGCGCAGGACCCGTGATGGGGGATCTGAACGCTCGTGCACCCTCCTGCGGGCCCGGCCGCGCCCGGGTCTGCCAGGTGCCCGTATGCGCGCCGGGCGGGCCGTGCGTCATGGGCGGACGGCGAACGCGTGTCTGTAGTAGAGGGGCCATTCGGGCTCCCCTGAGTACCGGGCGGCCGTTGTGGTCGTCCGTCGCCGGCTGGCCACCCGGCAGTGGTCCTACTCGTTCAAGGAGAGCCATGCCGCATCCCCGCACGATGAACCCCGACCACCTCGAGGGCCTGCAGGTCCTGGACAGCCAGGGAGCCAAGGTCGGCAAGGTGTCGACTGTCTTTCTCGACGTCGAGAACGGCAAGCCCGAGTGGGCGGCGGTCAAGACCGGCATGTTCGGCAGCCACGAGACCCTGGTGCCTCTGGTCAACGCATCCTCGACCGGTGACGGGCTGACGGTCCCCTACGCCAAAGACATGATCAGGAGCGCGCCGCACTACGACCCGGCTGCCGAGCTGTCCAACCAGCAGGAGGCGGACCTGTTCTCCCACTACGGCGTGCCCTACTCGGGGCAGACCGTCACCGCCGACACCGGTGCCGGCGTCCCGGCTTCGGCGCCGGTCCAGGGCGGCGGTCGGGACAGCTCACCGGCCAGCACCGATGATGCGATGACCCGTTCGGAGGAGCGGCTGTCGGTGGGTACCCAGCAGGTCGAGGCGGGCCGGGCCCGGCTGCGTAAGCACATCGTGACCGAGACAGTCACCCAGACGGTGCCGGTCTCCCACGAGCGGGCCACCGTCGAGCGGGAGCCGATCACCGACGCCAACCGGGGGCAGGCGATGGCCGGTGAGCCGCTCCGGGAGAACGAGTACGAGGTGACGCTGCACGCCGAGCAGCCGGTGGTCCACAAAGAGACCGTCCCGGTCGAGCGGGTCCGGCTCGCCACCGAGACGGTCACCGAGTCCCAGCAGGTGTCCGAGCAGGTCCGCAAGGAGCAGATCGAGCAGGTCATCGACGCACCCGACGAGCGACCGCAGCGCTAGACCACCCGTCGGCGGCGCGCTCAACCACGACGCCGGCGGCGATGCCGCCGCCGCCGCTGCCGGCGCCGTGCCGGGACCGCGCCCGACGGGTGGGTGTAGACCGTTGTTCCCGGCCGCCGGGTGTGTTCGGGCCGGCGGGCGACGGGCAGTACCGCACGCCGTGAGCGTTGCTGCGCCGGACCTTCTCACGGGACTGACGAGACAGGCGGCACGGGTATGCCCAGCTCGCTTCACGCCGGTCTCGCGGGTCACGGTCAGCGGCGAGGATGCCTCGCCGGCCGAATTATCTCCCAGCACTGCAGCTGCAACTGTCGGAGGAGTTCACCCGCTCCGGGGTGCCGGTGACGCTGGTGGTGTGCTCCGGGTCGCTGACCGGCGAGGACGGTGCCCGGCTGCGGGACCAGCTGCTGGTGGTGCTGCGGCACGGGCCGCGTCACCTGCTGCTCGACCTGGCCGAAGCCACCACCTTCGACAACGCCGCAGCCGCCACCCTGATCGACACCCACCGCCGGGCCCCCCTGCTGGCTGCAGCTTCGGCCTGGTGGCGCCCGCCGAGGATGTCGTGACGCGGCTGCAGCTGACTGGTCTGCACCGCTTCCTGGTCTGGCACGCCACGCTGGAACAAGCGCTGGACGCCCTGGAGCCCCCGATCGACGAGCCGCAGGCGAGGTGAGCGCCGTCCGGTCCGCACAGCTATGACCTGGCACGGCGGCACCGAGCTGCTGGTGGCTGCGGGGTGTGGGCTGGGCGTGTGGTCAGGCTTCCTGCGCCGCCGGGGCTGTGGCGCGTGGCTGGACCTGGCCAATGATCCCGGTAGGTGGTCGTGCGTCATGCCAGCTGCCTGAAGGCGTGTCTAGAACAAGGCAGCTACACCAGACGCAGCCACGACCGCACCTTCGCCGCCAGCCCGGAGATCCTCCGGCCAACACTGCCAGGAGCGTTCCATGATCCTTCTCGGGCTTCTACTGCTCGTCGCCGCCGTCGTCATCGCCGTCGTCGGGGTGCTGAGCAACATCGGCAGCAGCCACCTGCTGACCCGCAGCTTTGAGGTCTTGGGCTACCACATCACCGGGTCCACCGGCCGGCTGCTGCTGATCGGCGTCATCCTCGGCGCTGCCGGCATGCTCGGGCTGAACCTGCTGCTCGCCGGCCTCGGCCGCGGGATCAAGCGCCGGGTGTCCACCCGCCGGCAGCTCAAGGCCGACCGCAAGGAGCAGCAGCGCCTCGCAGCCGAGCGTGACCAGCTCAGCCACCAGCTCGAGGACGAGCGCCGGGACAAGCTCACCGAGCCAACTGTCCAGAACGGCACGACTGCCCGTGAGGACGCCGGCGGGGTAGGGGCACGCGAGGTTCGCACCACCCGACACGTGTCGGAATAGAGCTCGCTGCCCGCTCCTGGCCCGAACACCCGCACAGGAGGAGAAGCATGGCTCGTTTGACCCGCAAGGGACGTCGCAACAGCGCGCTGCAAGCCCACGGCCAGGAGCAGGACCAGCTCGCCCGACTCGTCGCCGAGGCGGCACCGGTCGACGTCCAGCAGCCAGGACCTGAAGGGGCAGCGCGCTGGCGCCAGCAACCCAAGCTCTGGTCGATGCCGCCCTCGACATCGTTATCTCCACCGCCGCCGACGCGGTTCTTTCCAACGCCACCGACATCGTCGTCGCCCAAGCAACCGACGCTGTCATCGACAATGTCCTCGACACTGTCCTGGGCGCGGCGATGCAGGCAGTCGCCGCCGCGACAACCGATGTGGTAGCCCAGACGCTGGCCGCCGCGCAGGACGCCGCCGTCGACGTCGTCCCGGACCCGCTCGCCGGGTCGACTTCACCGGACGCGGCCCTGGACAGTGTCGGAAGGGCCGGGTCCGCAGGCGCCGGCCGGCTCACGGCCCGGACGTCGCCAGCACGGCTAGCTGCCCGCCAGGGGAGAACCAGAGCTGCGAAGGCCGCCCCCGACACGGCAGCGCGGCACGCCAGAGCACGGGGCCACGCAGCCGCCGAGCGCGGCCGGCGGACCGCCCACCGAGCCAGCGAGGCCGCCCAGGCCCGCAGGAAGCACGCAGCCAATGCAGCGCAAGCCCGTAGGAGGCACGCAGCCAATGCAGCGCAAGCCCGCAGGAGGCACGCAGCCGACGCAGCGCACGCCCGCAGGAAGCAGGCAGCCCGAGCGCTTCGGCAGCAGGGCGCGCACGCACGCGTTGCCGCGCGCAGCTCAGCCAACCAGCTGTTATGGGCGGCGGTTGACAGTCCCGTGACGCAGAAGCTGAGCCGGCGGGCCCGGCAAGCAGCCCAGTACAGGCAGGCCCAGCCGCGCCGGGCACGGATCCGCAGGTTGTCGGTCGCAGCCGTCCTGACCGCCGCGACCGGGACCGCCTTCGGGGTGTACCTGAACCGCCTCCCAGCACCCGGCCCGACACCTGCCAGCCCGCCCGAAGCGCCACCCACCCTCGCCGCCGAGGTCACCAGCTCCCAGCCGGGCCTGCTCAGCCCCGGCCCCGGCCCCGGCCTCGACCCGGCAGCCGGCGCGGGCACGACGCCGACCGGCGGCAGTACCTTCCCGGACCCGGCCGCCGGCGGCGACGGCCAGCAACACTGAGCGCAGGGGAGACGGGCAGGCCGCGGCCGGTGCAGCATGACCGGCAACGGCCGGCGCGCTGAGCCGGCGCCGGGTCTTTCGCACGAGTCGAACCGGGCGGCGGGGCCGGCGCGACGCTCGCCGCGGCCCTCGCGCTGTGGGAGCAGTTCCCGGCCGGCGGGGACCGCCCCCTGGTGCTGACCGGGCCGCGGCTGCTCGAAACCGGCTACACCGACGGCTGCGCCCGGCAGGCGTTCGCCGACCGCGACGTCCTGGTCGCACCCGGCGTCCCGGCCCACGCCGCGGCCTGTCTGGTGGGCGTGCTCGACCCGCTGTCACCGAGTGGCCGCGATACCCGCACCCCGCTTGGCGCCAAGCTGATCCGGCACGGCCTTCGCACCGACCGCGGCGAGCAGCAGCTGTTCGCCTGGAGTGTTTCTGTGTCCGGGTCGCTGGGCCCGATCGTCGTGCTCGACGCGGGCGAGCAGGCCCGCCTGTGGTCACCGAGCCCGGCCTGGCCAGCGGCTGGGGTGGCGGCCGAGCGGGCCGAGCTGCACGGCTCCGGGACCCGGGTGCGCTATGAGTTCTACGCATCCCCGCTGACCTGCGCCGACTGTGCCGTGGTCGAGGGCGGGGTCGAGGGCGAGGTCGCCACCAGCAGCTCGGCGGTCGCCATCGCGCTGCACGCCCAGCAACCGACCCGCGCAACCCGCCGGCCGCTGGCGTACGCCCAACGTCACCAGCTCGTCTTCGACCTGCCGACGCCGCTGGCCCGCGGGTACTGCTCAACGCCGCCAGGCCCATCGAGGTCCGCCGCGCTCACCGGCAGCTGCCGATGAGCTGGCCTTAGCGGGGACCGAGTGACTGCACCGGCCGAGTAGGTCCACCGACGAGCCGCAGGGGGCTGTGGGGGTTGTTGCGTCATGGCGCGGCTGGTTGGGCGTGTCTACAGCAGAGGCACGGCGAGCCCTAGGGGCCGCGACAGCTCGGGTCAGCAGACCCGCTCCCACACCGAAAACCTTTTGAAGGAGAACGTGGCATGGCGATTTCGGCGGCAGCAACCGAGTCAGGCAACCCAGCCGGACACAAGATCAAAACTAGTGCGGCGGCGGTGTTCGCGCTGGTGTTCGGCGTCTGCGCCCTGGTCTGCGCCCTGACCGTCCTGCTGTCCCCGGCCGCGCTGGTGCTCGGCGTCATCGCGCTGATCCTGGCCGCCGCCGGCATCGCGATGAGCCGCCGGCCGCACGTGACCGGCAAAGGCGTCGCCATCGGCGGGCTTGTCACCGGCCTGCTCGCGCTGATCGTGTCAGGGGCGCTGATCGGCGGGGCCGCCACCGTGCTGAACAACCGCAGTGCCGTCGACCGGCTCGACAAGCAGGTGCAAAAGCTCAAGGACAAGCTGCCGAACAAGGTCCCCAGCCAGATCACCGGCGAATAGTCCGCAGGCGTACCGCAGCCGGCGGGCACTCCACGCTGGCCTCGTCCGGTCCGTCGGCGGACGGCCCGGACGAGGCCGACCCTCGGCTGGCTCGCAGCCCACCGGCGCCAGCGGTGCATGCCCGTCCCGTCCCGCCACCGTCAACAGGAGCCGCAATGTCCTACACGCCACCATCTGGATGGGTTGAACAGCTCAGGGGTATTCCGGACGGGCGGGTCAACGGCCGGCGCTTCCACGTCCGAGAAGACTGCCCGGCAATACCGCAAGGCGCGGTGATGGAGACGACGGACAAGCCCTACAGCGCGGCACGCTGCTGGGCCTGCGCCAAGTAGCCCGCCACGCACCGCGGCACAGCGACAATGCGGAACGAGGGCACCCGCGACCAGCCGCAGCGGGTCCCGTCCCGTCCCGACTCATGCCTTGTCGATGCCTGTCCAGTGCGTCACTGAAACGGGACGGGATGCACCGTGACTGCCGCACAGCCGTTGCGCCCGGCGGGTCTCACCCTGGAGCCGCCGCTGGTGACCGTCCCGGCGCTGCGGGAACCCGGGTGCAGCACGTGGTGCACAGCAAGAACCGGTCGCGGGGCCGCGAGATGTCCTTCCTGGCTGATCGGGGCGGAGGTGTTCTGGGATGGCTGCTGTGACCGCGGCGGTCAAGGACGAGCTGAGCCGCCTGCCTGCGGGCAGGGTGTGCTGCCGCCGCGCGGAGGTCTGTGCTGTGCTGCGCTTCGCCGGCGGGCTGTATCTAGCCGACGGGCAGGTGCAAGCTACGGCCGAGCTCGACAACGCTCTGGTCGCCCGGCGGCTGCGGCGACAGATCCGCGAGCTGTTCGGCGATCCCGCTGCCGTCCGGCTGCTACCGGCAGGCCGTTCCCGTCCCGACCCGCGTTACCTGGTGCGGGTGGAGCACGCAGTGCCGCTGGCCCGTGCCACCGGCCTGATCGACCAGGTCGGTCGGCCCGTGCGCGGGCTTCCCCCGGCAGTCGTCACGGGCGGGACCTGTGACGCCGCTGCCGTTTGGCGCGGTGCGTTCATGGCGAACGGCTCGCTGACCGGCTCGGGTAGCTCGCCGGCGTTGCACGTCGACTGCCCGGGACCGGAAGCTGCGCTGGCGCTTGTCGGTGCCGCCCGCCGGCTGGGTGTGCTCGCCACGAGCACCCGGGTCCGCGGCGCCGACCGGGTTGTGGTCCGCGGCAGCGGCGCGATCCGCGTGCTGCTGAACCAGCTGGGAGCATCCCAGTGTGCGCTGGCATGCCAGCAGCAGCAGCCCCGCCGGGTGCGCGGCAGCAACGACCAGCCGGCGATGTTCGACGAGGCGAACCAGCGCCGTTCGGCGGCGGCGTCCGCCGCTACCGTCACCCGGGTGCAGGCAGCGCTGGCGCTGCTGCACGGAAAGGACAGCGAGCACCTGCTGGTGGTGGGGCGGTTACGGCTGGAGCATCCACAGGCCTCGCTGGAGCAGCTCGGCGCCCTTGCCGACCCGCCGATGACCAAAGACGCCGTCGCGGGCCGGCTTCGCCGGCTGCTCGCCCGTGCCGACCGGCAGGCGGCCTCGCTTGGGTTGCCGATGACACAAGCACGGTGAGCCTCGGTGCTCCCGGCCGGTCGACCAAGGGCTGGCTGACCTGACCTTCGTCGGCGGCCAGCAGCCGGCCCGCCAGCCGTCAATCGTGGCCGGGCCCGGGTAGCGCTTGGCCGGCAGTCCTCGCTCACCGCGACCCACCGACCCAGCCACCCAGGATCCGGTTGCCATCCGCTGCCGGAGACGCCGGCCCCGGACGGACTGGGAAGTTCCGGCCGGTTCTGCTACCGGAACTCGCCGGCGGGGGTGCGTTCGAGGACAAGTGCGGTGACGTGCATCGGGGTGCCCTGCTCGGTCCATCGGTGCAGGCCGTCGCGGCGGGCCCGTTGCCGGTAGGCGACCCCGCTGAACAGCTCGACGTAGTCGGCGAGTTCGGGCACGCTCGCATAGCCCTGGCTCACGGTTGCTGCCAGCAGCGCGCCGGGGGCCAGGAGCCGGGTCAATGTGTGCAACGCCGCGACGGGCAGGTGGCCCCAGCCGATCGCGCCGGCGACGGTGACGACGTCTGGGGCTAGCTGGGTGAGCCAGCCGACGTCGGTTGCGGTTGGTGCTGTCAGGTCGATCCTGCGGGCGCTGGTGTAGATGGCGCCACGGTCGCGGCTGACCGCGGTGATGCTGGCTGGTTCCAGGTCGGTGCCGGCGACCCGCCGGAAACCGGCGGTGCTCAGCGCCGCGCCGACACAACCCGTGCCGGCGCCGACGTCAAGAACTTGGAGCTGCGCCCGCCGCACCGGCGGGCAGACCAACGACAGCACCTGGGCTAGCAGCTGCGGGGAGCGCAGCCCAAGCCGTATGAGGTAGACCGCCTCATACAGCCCGGGCACCGTGTACAGCGCCTGGTAGTCGTGCAGCCCGGTCACTTCAGGCTTGCCGCCCGGGCCCCGCCAGTGAACGACGTCCCGGGTCTCATCGATGACCAACTGCTCAGCCAAAGCTGCCGCGGCACCCTCAACATCCATCAGCGAGCTCCAATCTTCACAGTGAGGCGCCCGAGCGTCCAGGTCGGCAGTAGGTGGACTGCTGCGGGCAGTGCCGAGGGGGCCAGCTGCTCTGTTACCGGTCGTTACGCCGGTTACAGCAACAGCCCCCGGCGCCAGGTGGCGATGCTGCTGAGATGGACACAGACCACAGATCCATGAAGGTCCGGCCTGCACCTGCGACGACCTGGAACTGTTGCTGTGGCTGTCGCGTCGCCGTGCCCTACTGGGTCGCGCTGCCCGCGGAGACGCCGACCGGCGCATCATGGGCGAACTGGCGCTCGCCGACGGCGCCGTCGCAGCCCTCGTCCGCGTCGGGCGATGCGGCGCTCGGTGAGCTCGGCAGGCCAACAAGCGCGCCGGTCACCCGCGCGCTGGCGGCGCCGGTATGGCTGACACCGCCAGCGGCTGTGGGGTTAGGAGCCGATCGGGCGGGCTCCGAACAGCACGATCTCGCGCTCGAGGTCGTAGTAGACCTCATCGCTGGCGGACAGCCAGTCGAACAGGTTGTCCGCGTCGTCGACGTTGACCGTCAGGACGACTTCGGAGGCGCCGTTGTCCAGCACGAGCTGGAACAGGTAGCTGCCGGGCTCTCCTTTACCGGACAGGGAGAAGTTCGGCTGCCAATGGGTCACCTTGCGGGTCTTGATGACGCTCTTGCCAAGGTCGCTCGCGCCCGCACCCTGCTCGGTGGTGGTCATGTCTGTTCCTTTCAGTGGCGTGTGTCGGTACCGGATCTGCCCACCCGGTTTTACCTGGGAGGCGTTCCCCCGCCTGCGCTTCGCAAGACCACAGCGCGGCACGAACGGGCTGGGCTTGCTGTACGGCCACGCCTTGGTGGTTGAGCCGACAGCTGCTACTGGCTGCGGAGGGCGAAGGGTCTTGACCTGCTCTGCTGCTCGGCTGGTGCCTACCCGAGCGCGGAGGGCGCCGAGGAGGCGCGGTCCTCACGAGCCCCAAGGTCAGGGAGTCCCCCGGTCAGCGCTGATCGCCAGTCCCGACCGGTACCGGCTGCCAGCACGAGGAGTGCTTCGACGACGCAGGCCAGAAAAGCGGCGATGAACAGGGTTATGCACTGCACTCCCCACCCCTGAACCGAAACCAGAAGCGCTGCGCGACCTGTCCTACGGCGAGGCGCTACTGGCAGTGCGCTGGCACGAGGTGCAGTACGCCTGCCAACAGAAGGTGTATCCGCGCAAGGCGTTCACCGAGCAGATGCCCGGGCTGCCGGCCGGGGCGGTCGAGTCGCTGCCGACCTGATGGCCCGGACCGGCCTGGCGGTGAAAGAGCCGGGACTGGGTGTAGTGGGTGGCCGTCCGGCACGACCCCCCGCCGCGGAACATGTCCACGTATTAGTCACCACGTGGTGGTGACGAGGGCGACCGAGGGCGGCGGCGGGTGTGGCCTCGCAACGACTCTTACCCGGATCGGGGAGGGTTGCCGCGCCGCCGAGCAAGGGCTCGGGCTGCCCGCGGCGGCCGGTCGGGGCCCGACCGCGGCCATCGGATGCCGGTGGTTAACGGCGGTGGCCTGCCGCGGACGAGGCCGGGCGAGGCCCCGCGGCTCTTATGTGTGCCGGGTGCGCCTGTCGGGTCGGCCCAGGAGCCGGACCTGGTCGCGGCCAGCGCCCTTGGCTTGGTAGAGGCCGAGGTCGGCGCCGGCGAGCAGCTCGGGGACGCTGGCGTCGGGGGTGGCGACCGGGTCGGCGACGCTCACGCCGACCGACACTGTTATCTGCACGAGGGTGCCGGCGACCGGGGTCACCAGCTCGGCGACGCCGCGGCGCAGTCGCTCGGCGGCGGCCGGTGCCTCCAGGGCGTCGAGCCCGGGCAGGAACACGGCGAACTCCTCGCCGCCGAAACGGCAGATCAGGTCCTTCTGATTGCGTAGCTGGGCGCGAAGGACGTCGGCGACGCGGCGAAGGACGTCGTCGCCGGCCAGGTGCCCGTGGGTGTCGTTGACGTGTTTGAAGTGGTCGATGTCCACCAGCAGCACCGCGGCCGGCTGCCCGCGGCGGCGTAGTGCGGACAACTCGGCGGCTGCTTCCCGCTCCCAGGTGACGGCGTTGAGCAGCCCGGTCTTGGTGTCGGTGCGGGCGGCTGCGTTCAGCTGGGCGTAGAGCATCCCGCGCTGGGCTAGCAGCACCGGCGGCAGCCCGACCAGCACCAGGATGGGGCTCAGACCGGCGGTGAGGGCGCTCAGCACACCGGCGCACACCTCGGTGATCTCGAGCTGGCCGTGGTCGACGACGAAGACGGTGGCCCAGCGTGCCTCCGGGTCGGCGGTCTTGACCGCCAACCCGACCAGCCCGGCGTTCAGGGTCTTTGCCAGCACCGCTGTTGCGAGCAGGGCCAGCGTCAGCTGCACCGGGTTGTGGGGCAGCAGCGCCCAGCTGGTCCAGCCGCCGGGTAGGGCGTGAAACGCCACCGACGCGGCGGCGTGGGCGAGCCCGATCGCCGCCGTGGAGTAGACCGCCTTGAACAAGGCGCTACGCCGGACCCGCCACTGCAGCAGTGCCATCACCGGTACCGGGGCGAGCAGTGCGTACACCGGGGGCAGCAGCGCCGCTATCGCGATCCACCAGGCGCCCAGCATGTCGTTGGCGTTCATCCCGGCTGGCTCGGGGATGCGCCGGGTTGCCTCTACGGAGACCGCGGCCGCGCCGAGCAGCACCGCGAACAGCAACAGGTCCTGACCACGCGGCCTGGTCACCCAGACCGCTGCCGAACCCGAGCCGGCCGCGAGCGCCGTGACCAGGAGCACCAGAACGCGTGTAGGTGCTGGTAGCTGCCACAGCGCCCAGCTGCGCGGGGCGAGGAACCCGAACCGGAACCACGAACCAGCGGGCGCTGCGCCCAGCACGCGGGTGGATCCGGTCACTTCGTTTACCGACCTAATCTTTCCAAGGGAGGTGACGCGCTGCGAGCCGTGAAAAGCCCAGTGTGACATGTCGGCCAGTTGTCAACCTTTACCGCATCGACCGCCCCAGTCGCGTCGCGCGTTGACGTCCAGCTTTCGGTCAGTCGTCGGTCAAGGAAGCACAGCGTTCGCCCGAAGGGAGACCGCTGATGCGCGGTAACCGCTGGACCTGAGTGAGCCCCCTGACCCCAGTCCCCTGGAAGGGAGGACGCGTGATGCGCGGCAACCGCTGGACCTGAGTGACCCCGAGCTTGACCTGGTGCCCGAAGGGAGGACGCGTGATGCGCGGCAACCGCTGGACCTGAGTGACCCCGAGCTTGACCTGGTGCCCGAAGGGAGGACGCGTGATGCGCGGCAACCGCTGGACCTGAGTGACCCCGAGCTTGACCTGGTGCCCGAAGGGAGGACGCGTGATGCGCGGCAACCGCTGGACCTGAGTGACCCCGAGCTTGACCTCGTCGTGCCCGAAGGGAGGAACTGTGATGCGCGGCAACCGCTGGACCTGAGTGACACCGGGGGAGCGGGGTATCTGTCGCGGTGCTGGGCGGGTAAGCCCGGCTCAACCCCGCGGGGAGGCTAAGACGGTCCGGGGTCGAGCAGCTGAGCTTGCACGCCCGTTGGCGGTGCCTGCCTTCAGAAGGCTGTGGGCCTCGCAGCTGATCAGTGAGATCGGTGACTGGTCTGCGCGTTTGGTGCTCTCGGTGTTGGTCTATGTCCGCACCGGGTCGGCGGCGACGACCGGTCTGGTGACGACCGCCTCCCTGGTGCCGTGGCTCGGTCCTGGGCAGCTGTTGACCAGCCTGAGCGAGCGCTGGCCACGACGACGGGTGATGGTCGTAGCGGACCTGGCTCGCGCTGCGGCGTTCACGGTGGCGGTGACACCGTTGCCGGTTCCGGTGCTGCTCGGGGTGGTCTTCTGCGCTGGCCTTGCGACTCCTCCGTTTGAGGCGGCACGCTCCGCCCTGCGCCCGGAGATCCTCCCAGCGCCGCTGTTCCCGGCAGCGGTCGCGCTCAGCAGCATCACCCAGGATCTGACCCTGACCGTCGGCTACATGTCTGGGGGTGTTCTGATCGCCTTGCTAGGCGAGCGGGAGGCGCTGCTGGTGAACGCCGCCTCCTTCGCTGTGTCCGCCGTGCTGCTGGCCGGCCTGCCGGGGGCTGCGCCGCCGCGCAAGGGCGCGGCGGGAGTTGCTCCTTTGCTGCAGGGTTGGCAAGCCCTGCGGCGCGAGCCGGTCATCGTTCGCGCGGTGCTGCTGGTGACGGCCTCGATGCTGGCCGCGAGCTCACTGGTCGCGGTCACCGCGCCGCTGGTGCTGCGCGTGCTGGCCGCTGGCCCGGCACTGGTGGGGGTGCTGGTCGCGCTCGCGGGAGTGGTGAGTATCGGCGCCACCGCGGCGGTCCCGACCCAGGACGACCCGGCGCTGCTGCTGCGCTGGGCCGCCGCTTACGCGGCGGCCGGTGGCGCGATCCTGGCGGGATGCTTCGTCGTGCTCAGCCTTGGCGTCGTGAGTGCCGAGATGCGCACTGGGCTGGTCGTGCTCGCCTTTGTCGCTGCCGGCCTGCTTTTCGCCGTGATCGCCCCAGCCAACGTGGTGGTGAGCCCTTTGCTGCCGAGTGCGATCAGGGCGTCGGCGCTGAGCCTGCTGATCGGCGCGCTGGTCGCCACGGAGGCCGCGGGTGCGGCAGCGGCCGGTGCTGCCGCTGCGGCTGTCGGGATCCTGCCTTTGTGCGCGGTACTCGGCGTGCCGCCGCTCGTTGTGGGAGCCCGCGCGTTGCTCGCTCCGACGGTTACCGGCGTCGCTCACTCATAGACCGGCGTACCGGGCCGCGGTGCTCTGTGCCGTCGTGACCCCGAAGACACGCCCCTGACCAGTACAAACACAACCGCCGATAATCAGACTCATACTTATCCGGTTAGCTCCGCCTTGTTCGTGGCTCCGGTCTGGCCGCGACGATGCTGCGGTAGGTGGTGGGCTGTTGTTGGCTCTGCAGACCGAGCAGGGTTTGGAATGCGGCCATCGGCGTTCGCCGGCGGTTGAAGCGGAAGGTGTACTCGTCGAGGTAAACCTGCAGATGCTCGCCGGAGACGCCGCGGTGAGTGCCTTGCAGCCAGCTCTTGAGGTTGGAGATCACGCGGTGCACTCGGGGCAGGATTTCGTCGATGTCCTCACCGTGTGCGCGGGCGGCTCGTTGGCTGCGTGGCTGGTGGTCGTAGCCGAGCTTGTCCAGGCCTCGGTAGCCGCGCCAGGCATCGGTGTGCACTGTTGAGCCGATGGCGACGTTGTCGCGCACGAAGCCGGTGAGCGTCGGGGCGCAGGCGTCGTCGATGACGGTCATGCGGACCCGGCCGCTGCCCTTGCCGCGCACCTCAACCCCCACAGCCACCAGGGCTTTCTCGCCGCGAGCACGGCCACCGCGCAGACCGGCCTCGTGTCCGCCGACGAAGCACTCGTCGACTTCGACCTCCTCGATCAGGTGCGCCCGC